>WNFR01000033.1_pt1 | contig 115282 bp, 114 predicted proteins | sample 5400221 | NCBI WGS metagenome assembly WNFR01 (sample SAMN13153357, study PRJNA577476) | soil metagenome | isolation source: 40 cm soil under Madrone tree | place: USA:California | collected 2016-06-14
CAAAATCGGACTATCTAAGCTTGTTGTCGCGTTCATTTGCTTTTCTGCCTCTTTCCGAGTCACTTGAGCGGAGAACTTGTTGAAGGTATTAGGATCGTTGATTCAACACCCACGATGTCGGAAACATTAAAGTTTCTGAGCCGATGGCGTCATGCGCTCTCTAAGAGTCTTGAATGACTTAGGCATCTTTTGATCTCTCCTTCTCGATCTATATCAAGTGCTCATCGTAAATCTTATTTATGGCGCAGCGTCCGGGACCTCTCGCGGTTCAAGCGAGCGCAGCTTTGTTGCGCGTCGCGCCGCCATCTCTTGACCAACCGCTGCGATATCGGCGCTGCTCAGGATTTGGCCGGCGAGCGGAAAGATTTCATGGTCTTCAAGCGCGATGTGTTTCTCGTAGGTCGACTGAAGCTGATCTAGCAGCGCTCTCAGCCGTTTAATCGATTCGCTCGACAGAGTGCCCACCGAAAGCCATTGGTTCCCCAGCGCCTCTACTTCAGCGTGCGCCGCATCTGCAATCTCATGATCGGCGTGTAGTTCGTCAAGCCGGGAAATTGCGGGCCGGGCGCGCTCGTCGGAAGACTCGAGCATCCGAGGGAACAATGATTCTTCCTCGTCGCTCGTGTGCTTGGGAGACGCTTCGCGAAAATACTTGAGCGCGGCCTCCACGCCGTTGCGCTGGTCCTCATTCAACTGAGCGCCTTGCGCCTGGCTGGTCGCCTCGATCAGAACACCGAGGAACTGCTCAATGCGCCGGTGACAATCGCTGAGCAAGCCCAACGGATTCGAAAAGTCGCGATCCGGCTTCTTTCCAATTGTGATTGGCATTGTGTTTCTATGATAGCGCCGGAAAGCCCGGTATTGCCATGAATGGTAGCGTTCGGATTCCGCGTTGCTTAATAAGCTCCGCGTGCTTGCGGACTTTTGCGACTTTGCGCTGGGTATTGAAGGAGTAAGACCGAATACTCAGCGCAAAGTCGCAAAGGACCGCAAAGCAACGCAAAGGACGGACAAGACGCTACAAGTCAGCAACCCAATAACCGAACACTATCCTATGAATCGCTGATCGAACATCAGTTGATCGTTTACTCATCGGCTTTCTTCGATCGGATACCCGTGCGCTTCAATCGCCTTGTAACCACCGAAACCACTAGTTGACTAAAAAGACCTAAAGCGCCAGCCAAGCGCTGAACCTTGGCTAGACGAGTTTTCTTAAGTTTCCACCGCCGGTTCGGATGGACTGGGAAGTCTAGTTGGACCGACTTGTTTCTGTGTTGTCGATCGACCCGGTAACAGTCACCAGCGAGTAAAGGTAGAAGAGAATTGCCAACGCCATTAATAAAGCGCCGGGAATCACGAAGAGAACGAACGCCGTCGGGTGTGACCATAACAAGCTGACCAACTCCACAATCATGCCGAGGAGTACCAAGGCACTCGACACGCGCACGCGGCATTGCATTTTGGTGGCGCTCATTTGGTCGTGCCTCCATCACTCTGGTCTTTGCCACTACCAAAAATCTTCTCTTTGTTTTCTTCGGACCAAAGTTTCACATCGTGAAGCGCTGTTACGTTGTGCACAGTGTCGTGGCACCCGGTCGATAAGCACGAGAGGATGTTTAATTTGATGGCATCGAGTCTGCCCTCTTCCACGTTGTGCGTTGCGCCTTCCTCGAAACCTCTTGCTCCACCGTGACAATGCAGGCACTCGCGGTTATTGTAGGCGTTATAGGGCTCGATTTTCTCAGGGATCTTTCCGAGGTACTGGACCTGGAGGTGTCTCAGGCCGCGCAGCTTTGACCTGAATCCGCCATACAGGGTGTAGTCGGTGTGACAGGTGTAGCAAGCTTTGTCGCGAGGCACGCGGTTGTTCTGAAAGTGTGCGGCAGGAATGTAAGACGCATCATCAACGTGAAGGCTTTGCCCGTATTTCTCCATCACGTGGCACGACGTGCAAAACGCCGTCGTCTTCGACCGCTCGATGTGCTCGTCAACTCCCATCGATGTCGCCAGCACGGGAAAGAGGAGGATCGAAACAAAAGCCAGAACTTTGCCCGCCCGGGTGTTGGTGATCGAAGGCCTTGAAACAAGCAGGCCAAGTAAGATGATCGAAACTACGATCGTGCCAATGAGGATTGCTGTTGGGCTAATCATTTATTTGCCGCCCAATTTTCGAACGTAGGCTACGAGCTGTTTGCACGTGTCCGCGCCCAGGCTTCTTGAGTATGCAGGCATCTTGCCCTTCCCATTTGCGATGATCGCAAAGAGCTGATCATCCGTCTGCTTTTGGACATCGGCAGAGCGAAGGTCGCGGACCTTCATCGATTTTCCGGGTCCAGTGTTTCCACTGCCATCCATTCCGTGACAGGCGGCGCATCTGGCTTTGAAGGTTCCGGCCGCATCCGCCGCCACGGGGCTCGCGGCCTGCGAGCTTGTCTGGAACGAAAGGATCAGGGCCAGAATCGAAAGCGTCACCGCGCCGGTGACAATCGTCTTGAGTTGTTTGATCGATAGTTTCATTTCACATTCCACCTTTCATCGAAGTATTTTGCGGCGGTTCAAGTCTTTGCATAGCTGGTCTGGGTTCGTCTGGCCGCTGCGCCAAACGTACCAACGTCGCTGACACTTGCTACTCACGCCCGAAGTAAATCCTCAGTGACGTGTAGGGCAAGTGCGCGTGATAAAACTCTCCTGCCGTGCTCGGAGTCGTCTTCGGGAAATTCTCCTCGTAGCCGAAGTACTGATACCCGGCAATCCAGTCGGCGTTCTTATGAAGCTTGATAACAATCTTCGCTTCCGGAGATTGGAGCTGGTAAGGGAACGACCCTACGAGCATGTTCGGGGTCGCAACGCGATCATTTTGTCCGGTGTCATCGTGGACACGATATCCGCCAAACAGCGTCGCTCGAGAACCTATCCGGACATAGCCGGTCGCGAAGAAGAAATTGTCCCGCATAAAGTAACGGCTTTGCCCGAATGTCTGCACGCCGGTCAGAAACAGAATGATGTCGGCATCACTTGTGACATTCGCTCGAGTATAACCGCCATTGAGCCCGAACTTCTCGTTTGGACTCCAGTCGACGGATGAGGTAAAGACCCTCGATTTGACGTTGACCCCGAAGGTCCGATTAGCTTCCGCGATCGCCGGGTTGCTGTTGTTCTTGGTTACCAAAGACGCGTTGAAAGACAGCGTCCTGTTCGCCCGGAGAATGCTCCGGACGCGAACGTTCGTGAATTCGTAATTGTCCACTCGAGTGAAGACGTTGTCGGCGCTCCCTTTTTCCATATCCATGTACAGAGACCATATCTTCACCGGCTTCGCCTTGAACCCGAAGATGAACGTGTTCGTGCTGTTGTCGATCTTGTCTACCGTAGGTTTCGCTACAGCGCCGATAGTGATGTCGCTGCTGCCAAGCTCAATGTGCCGGTCCGCGTAGCGATAGCCGCCGTGGAGCGAGAACCTCGATGTTATATCCCAGTCGGCTTCGATAGTGTTCAGGTAGCGCCGATAGTCGATCGTTCGAAACGACAGCAGATTGGTTATCGCCGGCGGCAGAATGGTCGTGCCGCCCGCGGCGGTCTTAGAACGCAGCAGGGTCTCGTTCAACAGGTCGCCGCCGTTGATGCGGAAGTTGTTTACTCGAAACGTCTCCGAGATTCGGAAGCTCTCGGTTACGAAGAACGTCGCGGCCAGATCTCCCATGCCGTTCGGCCGCTTCGCCAAGCCGTGCTGCAGTATGATGTCGGACGTAATGTTGTTGCCCGACGAGTCCGTGCCGTGTCCATTCTGGAAAAATGTGTAGTCGGTGCTGCCGCTTGTGTAAACATAACGGCCGGTGAAATCGAGCTTCTTCCCGATCAGCGTGTGAAGGCTGAACCGGGTGAAAGGCGTGTTACCGCGAGCCGGAGCAGTGCGATAAAAATCACTGATCTTGGCTGTATTAGTCAGATTGTTGCCGGGATTCGGGACCGTCACCAGGTACTGACTGTCTTCTTTGAAGAAGCGCCAGCCTTGCATGAACGACAGATCGAATACCCAGAGTTTCGCGTCGACCCCGACACGGTATTCGTCGGCAGCCATTCGCAACGGCAGCGCGGACGGATACTCGTCGCCGTTAAAGCGAATAGTCGAGACCGATGGCCCGCTGTTCCGGTCGAGCGAGTAACCCAGGTTGAATCTCACCTTCTCGTTCTGCGGCAGGATAGTCAGGTTGAAATCACCCTGGCGATACTCGGTGTTCGAGGTGTGCTGCCCGAGCGCGAAATTCGACAGGTTGTTGAAGTAGTCAAACCGGCGATAGTTCGCATCGAAGCGATAGGCCCTGGTCTTCTCGGCGTTGACCCGCATGTACTTGTTCGGATCCGTGCCCCAGCCAAACGAGCTTACGGTCAGGGAGTCGACGGCCGGCGCGTTGTTGTCCTTCGACTTCATCGAGAAGCTCGAATCGAAGATGCGGAAGCCCGGAGTGTAATTCAGATCGCTCCGATACCTGTCCGCGTTTCCTTCGATCAAGACTCCGCGAACACCAAACTCGATGCTCGAGTTGATCGTGTAAGGCCCCTCCGAGCCGTTCTGTGCGCTCCCCGCGGGCTGTTGCGTCTTGTCGTCGGGCTTAGTTGCCGGTGACTGCGCTCGCGCATCGTTCGCAAGAAGCACGAGCCCAAGCACGAACCCGAGCAGAAACAGCAGGGTGAATTCAATCTTGCTTTTCATCGCATTCTCTCCTCGACGTTCAGCCTCAGGGCCTATCGGAAATAGTCCTTGTTGGTGTTCGAGCCATGAATCTTCGCGTGGCACGTGGTGCAGTTCTGGTAGCGCACGGTCGCCTGGTTGTGGAAGCTTGGCGCGCCGGGCGCGTCAATCTCACCTGTCTTCAGCGCGACGTTGCTGTGGCATTCCAGACAGAGCTGATTCACGTTGCTGCGTTTCAGCATCTTTGGATTACTGGCCCCGTGCGGCGTGTGACATATGGCGCAGCCTTCAACCTTTGAGGGGGCGTGCTCGAATACAAACGGCCCCTGCTTGTCGGCGTGGCACTTCATGCAAGCGGCGTCCGCTCCGGTATTGAGCCTCGCCTGCTTCGCTTCGAATCCGCCGTGCGGGTTATGGCAATCGCTGCACTTCATTGCGCCTTCAAGGACTCTGTGATGGAACGGCTGTGTGAACTGCCCCTTCATCTCATTGTGACAAGTCAGGCAGAGTTGCGGCTCGTTCTTTACCAGCATTTTTGGCGGCGCCAGATCGTTCGAGTGCGCCGAGAAGGGACCTGCCGGTATCAGCGAGGAAGGGAAGTCAGCCTTTCCCTGAGGCGTACCGGCAAGCTTTGCTGCGAGCCTGGCTGAAGCATGCGGAGAGTGGCAATCGGTGCATGCTACGTCGTTGCGCCAGTGCTCGCCCCGTTTGTAGTTGTTGTGCTCTTCCTTACCGGCGTGACACTGCAGACAAGCTTCCGAGATTTGCTTCGGCGATTCTTTTTCGAACGTCCGAATTTTGGTTTTGTCTCCGCCGCCCTCGACGTGTGCCTTGCCTGGGCCATGGCACGATTCGCAACCTTGCCTCTCCGTCTTCCAGCCCGCTTTGGCAAGCTTGGCATGAGCAGTCCTGGAGAAGCTGGCGTGTTGTTCTTCGTGGCAGGCTTTGCAGGTTTCGCTTCCAACGTAATCTTCGGGCGAGTACTTTGCGGCCGCCGCCGGTTGGGCTTTCTTCTGATCAGCCAATGGAGTTGAGCCGGCCGGGCTCGAGAAGGAGCTCGACGCGGTGTATAGCAATCCCACTACAGCACAGCCAGCCACCAGTGCGGTCTTGATTAATTTTACCGGGCTCATCTTGTGCCTCCTTAAAGTCTGAGCAGCAAATCTAAAGGTTCCCTGAAAAAAAGAGCTATGAGCGTCATCACTCGTCGAAGTGACGGCCATCCCATTGCCGGCCCTCGCGTCGAACCCGACTTAGGCAATTGGTGTTCGCAAGTGACAACTACCCATAGGTCTGCCATCGGCGTAGCGCCTGTCTGCTTGACAGCAAACAGGTTATCTCCTGGGACTCGCGGCTGCGTTGCGTCTTTTCATCGCCGATTACTCCAAGCGATCGGCTCGCAATGCGGGTTTTTCCCCAATGCCCCAATGCCATTGAGAGCAATTGCCCAACTAACTGATCTCACTTCGGGGAGTCGTCTGGGTGCGATGCCTTTTTCGCTCTCGGGCGAGTTATTCAAGTGGAAGGTCGCGAGGTCCGAGTTGCGAGCGCCCGCCGCATATGAGGCGGAGTGAAGAAAATTACATATTTCTGAAAGCGACTGCGGGGTTTTCGGTTTTTTTTCGTCTATGCATGATGGAGGGGTTTTCAATCAGGCAGCTTTTCCAGCAAAGCGTCTTGGTTCATACCCTGACCGTTGCATCACCTGTCACAGAACCGCCGCTCTCATAGTCGATTGCGATGCCCACGGCCATGCTCGTCTCAGGGGTTGAATCAAGATCGCCTAGCATCTTTATCCTTGCGGAAGTGTCCTTCACAAGTTCATCAAACAGCTTTAATGATGCGGGCGGCAGAACATCCTCGGCTTCCATGCGAAACAACAGAAGACTGTTCATGAAGTTGTTCACGATGTCCTGTACGGTTACCATTGTGGCCCTCAGCACTCTCAGCCTCTGCGCTTGTATTTCGGCTTCACGCTGCTTTTTTCGCTTCTGAACCTTGCCATCAATCATCACTCCCAGTCCTAACAGCAGGAACGCGATGAAAATATCGTCGATCTCGTGAGTTTCAATGCCGCTGACCAGGTTCTCGATGAAACGCACATCTACGTTGATAACGTTTACGTCGCCCAAAAGCGCCCACAGAACGGTGAGCACCAATAGCGACCCGGCTATCGAGGTAGCAAGATGTCTCTGAAGGATTGTCTTCATTTTTTTGTCCGGCTTTGTAACACCACCCGATGGTTTGGCGCTTTGAGTCTGGAACAACGAGCCGGGCGGTCAGTGCACTTTGGACGACATTGAAGCAAGACCTTTTCGGGGCAAGCCGGCACGTCTCAAAGAAAGAATAAACGATCGAAGCTCGCGTTCCTCTATCACCGCTTCCGAGTTAGTGTGGGTCATCACTTCTCGCCGTATGTCCGCCAGTCGTAACGCCGGAATCGTGAGAAAGGCATCGACAACCCTTGGATCGAAATGGGTCCCGGAACTCGCGACGATTTCATTGCAGGCCGCGGGGTAGGCGCACGCGGCTCGATATGGCCGATCGCTCGTCAAGGCATCGAACGCGTCGGCTACCGCGAAGATCCTCGCGTGAATGTGTATCGAGTCTCCCGCCAGTCCGCGCGGATAACCGCTGCCGTCGAATTTCTCGTGATGCTGGCCGATGACCGGGCGAGCGCCGATCAGGAAATCTATGCCTTCGACGATGCCCAGCCCGTGGTCGATGTGCGCACGCATCTCGATCCACTGATCATCGGTAAGAGGACCCGCTTTCAGGAGTATCGAATCGCGCACGCCGATCTTGCCGATATCGTGGAGCAGCGCACCCTGTTCCAATGCGATCAGGTCTCTTTCGCTCAGCCCCAATCGGCGGCCCAGCGTCAGGCAATATGCAACGACGCGTTCCGAGTGTCCTCGCGTCTCAACATCCTTCGCCTCGAGCGCTTTCGCCAAAGAGTGAAGCGTTGCGCGATAGTTCGAATAGAGAATCGCGAACATGTCGTTGAGATCGTCGTTCAGCAAATGCAACTCTTCGGTTCTCCGGCGGACTGTCTCTTCCAGCTTACGCTCATAGGTGTGCTTGAATGAAAGAAGCGCCTGGTAGTCGAGTGCGCGTTCTACGGCAAGAGCCACCTGCGCCAAATCGAAGGGCTTAAGAACATAGTCGAACGCGCCGTGCTGCATGGCCCTGATAGCCGATTGAATATCGCTAAGCCCCGAGACCATCACAACCACCGTATCCGGATAAGTCGTGTTTACGTGCAAGCACAGATCGAGACCCGACGTGCCGGGCATGGTTATGTCGGCAAGCACAAGATCGAAGTTGCGCATTCGGAGCAGCGTGATCGCGTCGTCCGCGTTTGCGGCCTCCGCGCACGCATACCTGGAACCCAACTGGATCCGCAGAAGGTGACGAATAGACTCCTCATCGTCGACGATCAAAATTGAATGTTGAGTTGTATTCATGGTTTACCGCCGAAATGGGTCGCCCGCTCCTCGTCTTCATCCGAGGAGATGCTAAGCGCTTACAAGTGTTTGCGCGGGGCGCTGCCGGCGCAGAGTCCAGTTTCCCCTTGCTGGACTTTGCAGCATAGTGCCCTGACAGAAGCGGCACGTTGTCTTGCACAGGTTCGAGACAAGCCTGGCTGAGATCGTAATGCCGCGTTGCTCTGGCTCTCTTAACCATCAGAGTCTACACATGCCCCCATCCGGCAGCGTCCGACGCAAACACTCGAGGCAATAACTCGCCGGCCGCTTCAACGAAATGGCCGGCTCAGCAGTCGTTGCGCACTGAATATGAGTAGTAGGGACCTTGCTCACCTCAACACCGGGCCGTGATGTTTCCAGATGCTGGGTAAGCTCGGCTAGCATAACTTGGCAAGGCAGCGCCCACAATCGGGTAAATTCTGAGACCCGTTCAGGTAATTAGCCGAGCGGGCGTATAGGCAGTCTTCGTAACCGATCTGGCAGACTCCCGTAAGGGTGACTCTAGTCGGCCGGCAGCGAGTCGAGCACATCGCGAACCTTTCTTAGAAATGCATCCGGCGCGAATGGCTTCTGTAAGAAAGCAAGGCCCGGATCCAGCACCCCGTGATGAACTATCGCGTTGTCGGTGTAACCAGACATGTAGAGTACTCGCATCCCGGGCATCAACGGCGATAGCTCACCGACTAGTCGCCGCCCGCTCAGACCGGGCATTACAACGTCGGTAATCAACAAGTCGATAGGGCCTTCGTGACTGGCAACCATTGATAAGGCCGCCGTTGGATGTCCGGTTTCTATGACGGTGTAGCCATTCTGGATGAGAACTGCCACCGCCAAACTGCGAACCGACTCATCGTCTTCGACCAAAAGAATTGTCTCTGACCCGCCGGGTGAAACGCTTCCCTCGCTACGCTCGCGTCGCTCGGCGTCCGCATGAACAGCGGCCATGGGGAAATAAGTCTTGAATGTGGTACCCTGACCGACCGCGCTGTAGACCCAGATCTGCCCCCCGCTTTGTTTCACTATTCCGTGAACGGTAGATAAACCAAGACCTGTTCCCTTTCCCGTCTCTTTTGTAGTAAAGAACGGCTCGAACAGACGCGCCTTCGTAGTTTCATTCATCCCGGCGCCCGTATCGCTCACCGCCAACCGGACGTACCTGCCCGGCTCCCCTTCGGCATGGAGAAGGCAATACTCTTCGTCGAGATAGACATTCTCGGTTTCAATTGTGAGCTTGCCGCCTTCGGGCATAGCATCGCGCGAGTTGACGGCAAGGTTCACGATGACTTGTTCCATCTGTGAAGGATCGATCCTGATTAGATCGAGGCCGGCTTCCAGGTGTGTATCAAGTTCGATGTGCTCGCCGATCAGTCGAGCGAGAAACCTGTGCAGCTCGGTTACGATCTTGTTCAGGTCAACGATCTCGGGTTGCATGATTTGCTTTCGGCTGAACGCGAGAAGCTGTCTTGTGAGAGCCGTGGCGCGGTCGGCCGCGCGGCCTATTTCTTCTATGCCGCTGCGCACTTCGGGCGTTGTGGATTTCTCAACGATCAATTGGCTATATCCCACAATGACCGTGAGCAGGTTATTGAAATCGTGAGCAACACCTCCTGCCAATTGTCCGATTGCTTCCATCTTCTGCGATTGCCGGAGCTGTTCTTCCATATGCTTGCGATCCGTGATATCGCGCGCGATGCCCGTGAAGTATCGTTTAGTGCCCCGAATGAACTCGCCAAACGAGATTTCGAGCGGGATCTCTGCTCCGCCCTTGTGCAATCCCGTAAGCTCAACGGCTTCCCACGCAATGTGCTTCTGACCGGTCTGGTTATATCGCTTGAATGAGGTCAGGTGCTGGTCTCGTAAGCCTTCGGGCATCAGCATAGCGAGACCCTGACCGAGCATCTCTTCTCTTGCGTAGCCAAATATCTTCTCCGCGGCGTGATTGACGAATACGATCGTACTCTGGTCATCGATTGTAATCATTGCGTCGGAGGCGGTCTCGGTCACCGTCCGATAGCTCTCTTCGCTTTCACGCAGCGCCTGATTGGAATTCTCGAGGGCTGCCGTTCGCTGGAGCACTCGCGCCTCCAACTCGAGAGTCAATTGCTGAAGCTCCGAATTCGTGGACTGCAGCGCCTCCTGGAGAGAGGTTAGTTGTTTGTTGCGTTGTATCGCAGCATCGTATGTCGATAGCAACAAGTTGAGAATCTGGAGACGGTCGGCTGTTATGAAGTGTCGCTGCCCGTTGAAGTAGATCTCCAGTCCCATGCCTGGTTGCTCGGTCTGGCGCATCTCGCGATTGACCAGCACATACTGAACGCGGCCCAACAGGTAGCGCTCATCGTAAGGTTTCAGAATGAAGTTATCGGCGCGACACTCGAGACCGCGGATCACGTCGTGCGGATCGGACAACGTGGTTACCAAAATCACCGGCACATCGCTCAAAGCAGGGTTGTCTTTGACGATCCGGCAAAGCTCGTAGCCGTCCATCCCCGGCATGACCACGTCGCTGATAATAACAGTTGGCTTCGATCGTTTAGCCGCTTCAAGCGCCTCTCCGCCGTCGGAAGCGACGGTCACATGGTGTCCCTGTTGTTCGAGTATGTACTGAAGCCGCTTTGCTTGCGTCGGGCTGTCTTCAACGATGAGAATTTCAGCCTGCGGCCCGCCGGGCTCCTTATTAGTGCTCATGTGTCAAGTCCTTTCATCTGGAGTAACGTGGTTGACCAGCGTGATCAGAATGTCGGCTATCTTATCGGCAGGCAGAACGTGCGTAGCTCCGCCCAATTCGATTGCCTCACCAGGCATTCCATGCACGACGGAGCTCTCGCGATCCTGTGCTATCGTCGTCGCGCCACTGTCCTTCATCAGCTTTAATTCTGCCGAGCCGTCCTTACCCATGCCGCTGAGCAGGACCCCGATCGCACTCGGCCCCCAAGCCTCGGCAAGCGAGCGGAACAAGTACGAGACCGCCGGGCGAAGTCCGTTATGAGGCTGTTCGTGCGTCAGAACTATCCGGCCGCTCTTGCCGACACCCATATGAAAATCATCGGGCGCCAGATAGGCGTGGCCGGGCAGCGTTGTTGTGCCATACGAGGCGACGTGAACCTGCCACCCGGTGGTTTGGTTTAACCACTCAACCAGGCCCGGCAAGAATCCGCGCGCAATGTGCTGCACGATAAGCACGGGAATCGGAAAGTCTTTCGGCAGGCTCCCGAGTATGGTTTGCAAGACGGGAGGTCCCCCGGTTGACGCGCCGATGCCGATGAGTTTGATCGAAGCAGCCCTTGTCTCTTCGGGCCGTGAGGCAGGGAGGGCAATCGAAGCCGCTCGCAACTGGGGCCACCGGCGCACCACCTTTACCTCGGACATCAACTTGACCGTCTGCAGGAGGTTCGCCGCCAACAAAGCAAAATCGGCGTGCTCCTGCGCGACGGGTTTTTCCACACACGCAACGGCGCCCGCCTCCATCGAGCGGAACGTGGTGGCGATTTCCCTCGGATCAGTAGTTGCGGTGCAAATCACAATCGGGACAGGGCGGCTCTCCATAATAAGCCGAGTCGCTTCGAAGCCATCCATCCCCGGCATCTGGATGTCCATAAGCACCACGTTGGCTTGATTCTCGTGGAGGAACTCCAACGCCGCCTGACCATTGCTTACGGCTCCGATGACATGAATTTGAGGATCTGATTCGAGAAGATGAACCAGAAGCATTCGCGCAACCGGCGAATCGTCAGCAACGAGCACTTTAATCGTATGGTCGGTCACTCCGGTTCTCCGTTTCTAAGCCAGTCGTCGAACGGCTTCGAGTAAATTGCTTTGATCGAAGTTGCTTTTGACAAGATAGGCGTTTGCGCCGGCGTCGATTCCGCGCTCGCGGTCCTCGCGCGTTTCCAGTGCGGTAACGAGCAATACAGGCAGTCCTGACAGATTCTTGTCTGCACGAATCTTTGCGGTCAGGTCGAACCCATTCATGCGCGGCATCTCGACATCGGAGACAACCAGGTCGAAGCGAACGGAGCGCAGCATGGTGAATGCCTCAATTCCGTCTACCGCGGTTTTAACCTGATAGCCTGCCGATTCGAGGATTCCTTTCAAGAGCATTCGGGATGTGATCGAATCTTCAACCACCAGGATCGATCTCGCGCTCGCTTCGCCCGATTTCTCGCTAGTCTCGACACGCGTCGCGGCGCCGCTGATCTTCTTGGCCGATGCGAGCAGATCCGTCGCATTAAGAATCGGTACTACATGGCCTGAACCGAGCAATGTGGCGCCGGCGATATTGCGGACGCGCGACAACGGCTTGCGCAGTGGTTTGACCAGAACTTCCCGCTCGTCCTGTATCGTGTCGACTGCGAAGGCTACTCGCTGATCCGCGACGCCCAGGACGATCACCGGCGAGGGTTCGATCGAGTCGTTGTTTTTCTCGGAGGACAATTCCAGCACGTCGGTCAGACGCACCAGCGGCAGCACCCGGCCATCCAGGGCAATCGTCTCGCGGCCTTCGACGGTTTTGATGTCCTCCGGCCTGAACCGCGCGACTCGCTCTACTCGCGAAGTCGGCATTATGAACAGCTGCTTTGCTGTCTCGACGAGGACCCCGCGAAACGTTGCCAGCGCGATCGGCAATTCGATTCTGATCGTAGTTCCGACGTTGCGGCGGCTCTCAACGGAAACGGAACCGCCGAGCATCGCCGCTTTCTCTCTAACGATCGCCAGGCCAAGGCCGCGACCGGACAACTGGGTAATGATTGGGCTGGTGGACACATCGCTTAGGAAGATAAGGTCCGCCGACTCGGATTCGCTAAGCCGGTTCGCCTCCTCTCGCGAGATACGGCCATGTTTGACAGCGGCCTCTTTTGCCCTCGCAACATCGATGCCCGCTCCGTCATCAGAGACCGCGAGTTCAATCTTGGTGCCGCCGTCCAACTGCGCCACGCTGAAGGTGATCGTTGCGCGGGGCGGCTTGCCCAGTCGTGCGCGGATTTCCGGCGCCTCAATGCCGTGGCAGACGCAGTTCCGGAAGAGATGTATTAGCGGATCTTTCATCTCTTCCAGGATTCTCTTATCGATCTCAATCTCCTGGCCGTGGATCACCAGATCAGCATTCCGATTCTGGTCGCGACAGAGATCGCGGACCAATTTTGGTAGTAAGGCTCCCAACGTAGAGACCGGCAGCATGAGCAGTCGTTTGGAATCCTCCAACAGATCGTCAACCAGTTTGCCGATCAGCAGGTAATCCTGCTCCGCCGTCCGTTTGAACCTCACCATTTTGTTTTCGAGCGATCGAAAGTAGTCGTGGGCGAAATCGATGAATTCCACTAGCCTGGTCAACTCAGGGGAAGAGTCTGCCGCCGTTGACCGCTCGATCGTTTGAACCAGTCCTCGCACTATGGGCTGGACTTGCGCCCATTTCTTTTTCCACTCCTCCAGCCGTTCCACAAGCTCACGCAACTCTCCGGCTCGCTGGCCGGCGGCAATCTTGGCCGTAAGCAGTTCTTCGGCTTCCAACAACCGAGCGTCCAACTTCGCCACGGCGATTCGCACGGTCTCAGTTGTGGGAGTTCTTTCGGTTACCTCCTGCGAGAGCGGCGGCACTGCGTCCTTGTCCGGAACTTCGACCGTTTCGAGTTCTCTCGTCGTCAAGGTCGCAGTGACCTCCGGCCGGCGTAACATTCGAACGTAGGACGACAGTGATTCCCGGCCGGCTTTGCCTGGCTGCATCGCGGGATCCGCGATGCTTGCAGACACCGCATTGAGCGCGCGATGGAGTGTGTCCAGCAATTGAGGCGTCGGCTTGCTCTCCTGTCGCTTCCACGCAGCGAACACGTCCTCAAGCGACTGACAGATCAACTCGACCTCAGTCAGGTTAACCGCGCGCGCTGCGCCCTTGAGGCTGTGCGCGGAACGGAAGATCGTTTCGACGACACTGCGCTCCTCGCCGGGCGTGTGCGCTTTTTCAAGGGCTAGCAAGCCTGCGGCAATCACCTGCAAGTGCTCCTCGGCTTCGACCCTGAATGTCGATCGCAGCGACTCTAGAAATTCGTCGTCCTTAATGCTCATGCCAGTTCTGGAAACTAAGCCTGGTAGCGTTCCACCATTTGCTTGAGCCGTTGGCCAAGCTCATTAATATTCTGTGCTGCGTTCTCCAACTGTGTGGCGCTCGTGACGTTTTGAGTGCTCGCTTGCTTGATGCTCTCCATCGCCACGACCACTTGCTCCATGCCCACCAACTGCTGCTGACTCGACGCCGCAATCTGCGTCGCGGCCTGGGCGGCTTCGGAGACGCTTCCGGTCAGCAACTGAATTGACTGACCCGCGGACGCTGACTGCTTCTCTCCTGCTTCCACCGCTTTGCTGCCCTGCTCGGTCGCCAATACCGCTGAAGTTGTAGCCTTTTGAATGTCACTTAAGACTGTGCGCACCTGATTGGTTGCCTGCCTCGACTGTTCGGCAAGGCTCTTCACCTCCTGCGCCACCACGCCAAAGCCTTTGCCGTGTTCGCCCGCCCGCGCTGCCTCGATTGCTGCGTTGACGGCCAGCAGGTTCGATTGCGCCGCGAGATCTTCCACCGTGGCAATAATCTGTCCGATGGTTTGACTCTGCTCGCTCAAGCCGACCATGCTCTCCGCGATCGCTTCCATCTGTTGCCGAATCCGTCTCATGCCGGCTCCAACTTCTTCGGTGGACTTGCGGCCGGTCTCAGAGATTTGCGCGGTTTTTTGAGCGGAGTCGGAGACATACCTGGCCTTCTGACTGGCGACCTCCGCCGTTTGGCGAACCTCCTCTACGGTGGTGGTCGTCTCGCTAACGGCCGTCGCCGACTCGGTTGCGGTCGATGCCAGCTCGGTTGTGGAAGCGACGATCTGACTCGCCGCCGAGCCTAAGATGCTGGCGCTCTCGGCCAACTCGCGAATCTGGTTTCTCAGATTGGTCGTCATCCGCGCGAAGGCGTTCCCCAGGACATCGTCGGGAGATTGCGGGGTGACGCTTGTGCGCAGATCGCCTGCGGCGATCTGCTCGGCCGCGCCGGCCATCGTTCGGAGAGATTGAGTCATCCGGTCGAACGTTCGCGCCAGAACTCCCACTTCGTCGCTACGCCGGTCGGGCGATACGCTTACGCTCAAATCTCCCGCAGTTATTCGTTCGGCAACGATCGTCAGTCTCTGTAGCGGCAGAGCGATGTTGCGAGTGATTGCAACGCCGGCCGCAGCCGAAAGCAGCATCGCTAAGAGCGTGCCCAGAACTATCGTCCATTTCGTGCGGCTAGCCGTGGACTGCGCATCGTTGTTCCGCTGCCCGAGCAGGGTGTTCTCCTCATTCTGCATTTCGCCAATGACCTTTCGAATCTCATCCATCGCCGCCTTGCCTTTCCCGTTCTGGAGGAGTTGGATCGCGGCTTGTGCGGAGCCGCCGCGCCGAACATCAATTGGTTCTTTTGCCAAAGCGAGTCGCGTCCTGACGAGGGGCTCGAGACTATCGAGCCGCTGTTGCTGGCGCGGGTTGTCTATCGTCAGTCTTCTAACTTCCCGGATGCTCTTATCGACTTGACCAAGACCGGTGTTATAGGGCTCCAGATACTTCTCATCACCCACCAGCAGGTAGCCGCGCTGCCCGGTCTCAACGTCCTGCAGGGAAGAAAGCGTCGCGTCGAGTTGGCCCAGTACTTCGTACGTGTGCCTGGCCCAGTCTGACGCCTCAATCAATTGCGTCGTGCTTCGATAGGAAATCGCCCCGACGATAACGAAGATCACCAACGCAAGGCCAAACCCGGCGCCAATCTTGGTTCCCACATTCCATTTCATAGTCGCAGCTCCTCGTTGTATTAGTTTGTGATCAGCCTCCCACCTCGTCGTGAACGATTAGTCTTGGATCGGCCAGGATTCGCGCCACATCGAGAATGACAAGGCGTTCGGCAGTCACGCCTCTCAAGTAATCGGACCGGATTCCGGTAAGGGTGAGCAGCGACGGCTGGAGCTTGTCGATCGAAATTGCGCAAACGCCAACAATCACATCCGCGAGCAGGCCGAACTCAAGGTCATTGCCGCGAATCAGGATGATGCGATGCAGGTCGGTCAATCCCTTCTCCGGCAGGTCGAAGAACTTCTTGAGATCGAGCACCGGCAGGATTCGGCCCCTGACGTTGACTATTCCAACAACAAATGACGGCGTACAGGGAAGCGGCGTCAGGTCCCTTAGGGGATGGACCTCTTCTACATAGCTGGTCTCAATCGCGTAACATTCTTGAGCCAGGCGAAACTCCAAAACTTCGACCAGCGATTCGACATCCGGCGGATTCTCCGCGTTTCGGGCCAGACCTTGTGCGCGCTCGCGAAGAACCAACTGGGCGTCGCTGAGTTCATTGTTCACGGCGCCGCCTCCATATCGATGATTGACTTGATGATTTCGGCGAGGCGGCTCGCCGTGAGACCGTCGGATTCGGGCAGAAGCTCATCCGGCTGAAAGGCGCCCAGCAACCGCGACGCGTTATTGAAATACCTTTTCGCCTCCGATAACTTCCCGCAACCGCGTGCAAGGTTCCCTAATGAGAAATGCGCCAAGACAAACTGAGGATCAAGATAGATCGCACGTTGGAGCGACCGTTGCGCTTCCGCGATGTCGCCAAGTTCCTGCAAGACTACCGCACGCAAATAGTGGCTCGATGAATCGAGTTTGTCCGTAGCGACCCATCGATCGCACCACTGCAGCGAATCATCCAGCTTTCCCTGGTTGGCCAGAGCCCGCGCCAGAAGAGAAAATGAATCCGATGCTGGCGCGGTAACAGAGTCGAGGATCCCCTGCAGGATCTCCGCAGCGTCAGCGTATTGGCCCCTCTCGAAAAGCGTTGCCGCTTCGTCGCGAGGGCTTCGGGGTGCTGCTACCTGGTCGACTTGTCCGGCTGACGCAGCGGTCGATGGTTCCATTGATTCGGAGGCATCCAGATCAACCCGCAACTGAGATGCTTTGAGAAGGGGCGAATTGAAAGCTACGCTGCCGGAGTTCTGTATTGGGAATAATGGCTCGTTCCTAAACGCTCCATCCTTCCCTTCGCGCTTTTGATACAAGATAGCGCCGGGGAAGTTTACCTGCGTAAAACCGGACGCAAACGACTGTGAACATTCGCTGGGACTCAACACCAGCCAGCCACCGTCGGCAAGCGCGCGGTGCAGCTTGTTCACTACCTTTTGCGCTTGGGGCGGAGTGAAGTACATCAGGACATTGCGGCAGAAGACTACATCGATCGCATTCGTTGAAGCGGCCAGCGATGGAAAGGGATCCTCCACCAGGTTCAGCGCCGCGAACGTTACGATCTTCTTGATCTCCGGAAGCACTGAATAGCGGCCGTCCTCGGTGCTCGTGAAGTAGCGTTCTTTGAACGACTCTGGTGTCCCACGGAACGACCACTCGCCATAAATGCCGGCAACAGCTCTCTTCAGAAAGGTGTCATTGATATCCGTTGCGAGGATCGTTGCACGCCAGTCGGCCAGATCGGGAATGACCTGGTGCAACATAATGGCCAGCGAATATGCCTCTTCGCCCGTTGAACATGCCGCGCTCCAAATACGCAGCCGCTGGTCGCGGTTCCGTCGAGAGAAAATCAACTCCGGGAGCACGCTGTCGGCGAGAACTTCAAATGTTCTCTTCTCTCGGAAGAAATAGGTTTCACCGACCGTGAGGTGGCTGGCCAGCATCCGGAGTTGAGGCTGGGTCAAGCGCGCCGACGATATCCATTCGACGCATGCTGTCGCGTCCATGAACCCGAGTTCACTCGTGGCGCAGGCGACACCGCGCTGTAAATCAGCCCAGCGGTTCGGAGGGAAATGGAGCCCCAGCGTTCGAGCGATGAACTCGCTTAACTCTGTCCACTGCCGGTCCTGCAAGGTGTCAGAACTCACTCGCCACCTCCAGCCGCAGTGCGTCCTCCAGGTCACGCTCTTCGTCGAGCGAAAGAAACCGTTCCAGATCGTGGATCAATGCCAGGCCGTCGTCGAGCTTGATGACTCCTTGTATTTGTTCGAGTCCGGGATGAATGCCAGCGGCGGCTACGACATCGGCAGCCGGTAGCTCAATAACTGCCTGCGCCTGATCGATCACCAACGCAACTGTCCGGCGTTTTGTGTGTGCGATTAAGAAGTGGTCGGCTGGACTGATCGCACGTGGAGGTAACTGAAACCTCTCCCGAGTATCGAGCACGGGTAGGACTCGCCCGTCGACATTGAGCACTCCGAGCACGCAGCGAGGAGCCCCAGGCAATCGGATGACCTCTGCGGCGCGCACTATGCGATCGACGACGCACATCGGTAGCGCATACCGTTGGCCGTCAAGGCGGAATATGACAAGTTGGGTTGACTCGCTCAACGCTATCTAATTTGAAATGATAAGCACCGCAAGACAGAGGAGAAGGGCGGTCCCAGTGCTGCGGCAAGGGTTCAAAGGAAAGATGAAACGCACATCCGGTTTATCCGACGGTGCTTTCAACCTGGGGAGGTCAACGCCGGGGAAGCGTCGACAGCGTTCTTGAGAGCCAGAGGATGATGAAGGCAGGATCACTCTAGCACACCTTGTCTAGTGATCAAACAACATAACTGAGGACAGAGCGATAATAATTTGATTTGCCAAAAGGCGGAATCGCGGAGACATCTGTAGCTTCCCTAACAGTTTTCTGGTTTGTTTCGGGTCGAGCTCAGAGCCGGCTACTGTACCTCGACGGTACAACCCCCTCACTGATAGCCCGATTCGAGTAGAATTCCGAGCCGAGTCGCGGCATTACACTTGCCCCGTCGTCTTGGGCTTCCCCAACGGCAGGGGTCATTTGGATCGGGCCGTGATTCCTCGGCGCGCATCCGCGCTCCACGAGGCTTGCGGTTTACCATCGGCTTGAAATGGAGTTGGCGTATGGAAAGTCACGTTTGTTCTTTTTCGATTATGCGATTGGCCTCGCGCTACAAGGGTTCAGATTACGAAATCAATGAGTGCGAAGAATGCGGAGCGATGGGGCTGTTCGCCGGCGCGGCGCAGGAAAGACGCATCGTTTCCAAAGAGTCGTCAGAGTATCGAGATATTCGAGATGTCATGATGTTTCTTATTCAGGCGCTTGAAAGATAGAGAACTGCTAGTCGCAACGTTACGTCCGACGGGCTGCCAGCCTGTCGAAGATCTGCCTTGTCGAGCACCTCGCGAACCTTGCGAGCCAGACCCCTCGGGAGCTCGCGAATGAGTTTGAGGGGCAGAAGTCTGCATCGGTAGTACCCTCTTGTGGAGACTATCCCCGGTAATTGTCGTGGGCTCGGCAGCAGAACCTTCATCTCTAAGGGGCTTAGTACCCGCTTCGTCCGGCGAGGCGTTTGCAATCAGACGGTGGGCCCCGAAGCTAAGTATTAGCGGCAGAAATTTTCCAATACGGCTTGCTCGGGGTCCCTTTCTATCTTGCGAAGAAATGAAGTCAAGAACTAAATCGGTTGTGATTTCGTGCAGTGTGCTGTGGCTCGTGGCCATTGGTGTCGGAGTCGGAATGCTTTGGAACTATGAGAACTCGGTTGGGGCCGCAGCGTATCCGCCGGTTCACTGGCCCGCCAATACTCGCGTCGAGTTGGCTACCGGCGAAGCGACTCTTGTGATGGTGGCGCATCCGCGCTGCCCGTGCTCTCGCGCAAGCATCGGCGAGTTGGCACTCATCATGACGCAGTGTCAGGGGCGCGTTTCTGGGTACGTTCTCTTCGTAAGGCCTGAGGGATTTCCGGACCAATGGGCGAGGACTGATTTGTGGGACAGCGCGGCTCGCATCCCTGGCGTAACGGCGCTGAACGATGAAGGCGGGGTTGAAGCCGCGCGCTTCAACGCAGTGACTTCGGGGACGACAATGCTCTACGGCGCTCGCGGAGAATTGCTATTTAGTGGCGGGATCACGGGCTCGCGCGGACACTCGGGCGACAACGATGGCCGCTCAGCGATTGTCGCGCTCCTGACGAACGAAAACACCGATCGATCCACAACCGCGGTGTTTGGCTGCTCGATTGTCGATCCGGAGAACGCACCCTGCGAGGGAGAGAAGCAATGAAGCAAGTAGATACCTTCTCCCCAGCGCGCCGATCGGCAAAGGCCCGAACCGCGGAGATCTTTACCGAACACCAGCAAGCCGTCTTCAAACAGACGGACCGGATGTTTGCGGTCTTGATGACTATTCAGTGGGTTGCCGGAGTAGCGGCCGCGTATTGGATCTCACCAAAGGCGTGGGCCGGGCAGACCAGCCACATCCATCCACATATCTTCGCCGCCATTTTGCTGGGCGGCGTGATCAGCATCTTTCCAATAGTCCTGGCGATAACCCGGCCGGGCGAAGCCTTAACGCGCTACACCATTGCGGTTGGGCAAATGCTGATGGGTGCGTTGTTGATCCATCTGACTGGAGGACGAATAGAGACTCATTTCCACGTGTTCGGTTCACTGGCGTTTCTTTCCTTTTATCGGGACTGGCGAGTGCTTGTGCCGGCGACGATTGTGGTAGCTCTCGATCATCTGCTCCGCGGCGTGTTCTGGCCTGAGTCAGTTTACGGTGTCATGACGGTCAGCGGATGGAGATGGATCGAGCACGCCGGATGGGTCATCTTCGAGGATATCATTCTGGTGCTGGCTTGCATACGAAGCAAGACCGAAATGTGGGAGATCTCGCAGCGCACCGCTGAATCGAATGACGCGAACGAATCGCTCGATCTGGAACTCACCAAACGAAGGAAAGCCGAAGAAGCGCTACGCACAGCACACGACGGTCTCGAGGTGCGCGTCCGGGAACGCACCGTCGACCTCCAGAACGAGATAGCGGAGCGCGAACGATCTGAAAGAATGAGAGCCGCCGCGTACAGGATTTCGGAGGCCTCAATCTCGGCTGCGGATCTTCCCTCGCTCTTTCGCGTAATTCACGAAATTGTTTCGAGCCTCATTACCACCGACGGCTTTTTCATCGCGCAATACGACCCGGGCTCCGACGTCCTGACATTCCCATATTTCGTCGATCGATATGATGAGACGCCCGCGCCCAGACAGGCGGATCGAGGCCTGACCGGATACGTCCTGAGAACCGGGCTACCTCTGCACGCGCCATCACAAACGATCCGGCAACTCATCAACGACGGGAAAGCGGAATTGGTTGGAACTCTGCCGGTTGATTGGATCGGCGTTCCGCTGAAGACGAAGGACGACATCAACGGTGTGCTTGTAGTTCAGAGTTACAGCGAGGGCGCGGTGTTTGGAGAAGAAGACAAGGATGTGCTCGTGTTCGTTTCGATGCAAGCCGCGATGGCCATCGAGCGTAAGAGAGCCGAAGTCGCACTCCAACGCGCAAAGGCCGCGGCAGAAGCTGCCAACCAGGCCAAGAGTGAATTCCTTGCCAACATGAGTCACGAGATTCGTACGCCTATGAACGGCGTGATCGGCATGACCGAGCTTGCACTCGACACTGATTTAAACGCGGATCAGCGCGAATACATTGAAAGGGTTCGCGCTTCAGGCCACGCCCTGTTGACCGTAATCAACGACATTCTCGACTTCTCGAAGATTGAAGCGGGAAAGCTGGATATCGACGACATCGACTTCAGCCTTCGCGACACGATCGGCGAGACAATGAAGAGCATATCGGTTCGCGCTCACGAGAAGGGGCTCGAGCTGGTTTGTCACATTCGCAATGATGTTCCCGACGCGGTGATCGGCGATCCCGGCCGGCTGCGCCAGATTATCCTCAACCTTATCGGTAACGCCATCAAGTTTACCGAGCACGGCGAAGTGGTGCTGGACATAAACACCGAATCTCAGAACGAACACGAAGTCGTATTGCGGCTCGCGGTCACCGACACGGGGATCGGGATTCCCGCGGAGAAACAGAAAGTTATCTTCGATGCATTCGCGCAAGCTGACGGCTCTACTACGCGAAAGTACGGCGGGACCGGGCTTGGTCTTGCCATCGCTTCGCAGTTGGTTGAGCGAATGGGTGGCCGCATCTGGGTAGAAAGCGAAGGGGGAAGCGGGAGCGCTTTTCACTTCACCCTATCGTTAGGCTTGCAACAGGGTCCGGCAAGATCGGTCAGCATCGGGCCAATCGAGTTGGAAGGGCTCAGGGTGCTGGTAGCTGATGACAATGCCACCAACCGTCGCATTCTGGATGAAACGCTCAGACACTGGGGAATGACGCCGGCCTGTGTCGATGGCGGCCGGGCGGCCCTGTCCGAATTGAGGCAGGCAGTCGAAGAGCGGAGGCCTTACCCGTTGCTTCTGCTCGACGGATGTATGCCGGAAATGGACGGATTCCAGGTCGCGCGAGAGATTAGCCAGGCCCCATCCTTGCAGAAGACGACAATAGTTATGCTCACGTCGTCGGGTCAGCGAGGAGACGCCGCGCGCTGCCGTGAACTCGGTGTGGCGGCTTACCTGACCAAGCCTGTCACCCAGTCGAATCTGTTTGATGCGATCGTCAAAGCGCTCAAACTGACGGCAGCCGGTGCGAACACTGCCACTCCTCAGCTTGTAACTCAGCACACGCTTCGCGAGGACAAACGCTCGCTCCGAGTTCTATTAGCTGAGGACAACAGCGTCAACCAACTGCTTGCCGCTACGTTGCTCAAGAAGCGGGGCCACACGGTTGATGTTGTTGGGAACGGCACGCAGGCGATTACAGCGTTCGCGGCGCAGCGCTTCGACCTCGTCCTGATGGATGTTCAAATGCCCGAGATGGACGGCTTCGAGGCAACAGCAGCCATTCGCGATAACGAGCGGGGGAGCGGTCAGCACGTTCCGATAATTGCGATGACTGCACACGCAATGAAAGGCGATCGTCAGCGCTGCATCGACGCCGGCATGGACGGCTATGTGGCGAAACCCATCACGGCGCAGGAACTGTTCCGGGCAATCGATGAGCTGGTGCCTCAGGACAGTCAGCCGATAGAACGAAGGCTTTAGCGCGGCCTGTTGTCAGCAGGAGGGATAGGAAGAATAATGACAAGCCCATTTATTTCGGAAAAGATTCAAGTAAGGCATAAGCCGGAAAACCAGATGCTTGACCACTCGATCTTGCTATCGGTTGTTGACGGTGACGAGGATTTGTTGCGTGGGATATGCGGACTGTTTCTCAAGGGCTATCCGGTCCAGATATCTGAGATACGCGAAGCGATCACGCGCGCCGATGGTAAAGCGCTGGCGCGTGGCGCTCATACGCTCAAGGGTTCGGGCGGATTCTTTCTCACCGAGTCTGCGCAGAACGCGCTCGCTGATTTAGAGGCGATGGGACAAGAAGGCGATTTGAATAGCGCACCTCAACGTATCGCCGACCTGGAGCAGGCGATGGAACTCCTCAAGCCGGAACTCTTTATGCTTGCCGGTGAATCGAGGTAGAAGATAAGACTGCGACCTGCTGCCAAAACGGTGGTGCGACAGCTATCATTTCGAATGCTACTAATGGAATTGGTGGGCAACCTTGTAGTTGGTTGAAGGTTTGTAACCGCGTAGCGGTGTCCTATCGATAGTTGACGTGGTTCGGAAGTCTCTGGGCCGCGTAGCGGTTACCTATCGACCTTGTAAATCGATTCTGGCGGAACATAGGTAACCGCTACGTGGGCCGCGTAGAATCGAAAACACGCAAGTATCGATAGAGCACCGCTACGCGGTTTATGCGGCCAATTCTTCTTTCTTCTTTCGCGGCTTAAGGTTTGATCATTCCCGTGGCTTTTTCAAGGCTCGACATGATGTCGCAGAGATAGAAAGGTTTGTTCATCAGGATGTCGGCCTTCCCGCTGGCGTCCATGACTGAGCCGTCCGGGCGCTCCATCATCGTCCAAAGGATTATCGGCATGTTTGCCGCCGCCTGACGGCCTTTTATTCTTTCAATCAGACTGAATCCGCTTTCGCCCGGCATCATCGCATCGGTGATGAGAATGTCGGGCGGATCATTGTCGATTACATTCATCGCATCGTGAGCATTGGTGGCTGAGGACAACAGATATTCAGTTTTGCCGAGAAACAACTCCAGCATTTCATGTATCAGCGGGTCATCATCAACCAGCAATACGCGATATCGCTTTACGTCGCGCCCGGTGGCCCCACTGATTCCAGTCTCCATCATGACTCCTCCCACCAACCGAATGTTAGGAGCAATCTGAAAGCCACTCTAAATCTGCATAGGCTCGGAGATCAGGACTATGAATGGTCTGTTGTGCCGCGCTCCTGAGCCCTCCATCGGGTCAAGATAGGGCACGATTGTCAATAGGGGTGCTCGTAGATTGTTGAGTAACCTCACACGGAGAGGGAGCGAAGAATTTACCAGAACTAGAGATCTTTGTTGAGAATCCCGCGCGTTTGTAGCACCGCAGGTTGAGGTACGGTCGTTGCACTGATCAGAAACGGAGGGCGTTGGCTGCTGTCACTTTCCAGCGTGATGGCGGTCATCGCTTCTCCGCATCTCGCGCCGTAAGCTTCAAGTAAGACCCAACCTTTCAGTTTGCGCCGATCACATCCGCCAGCGCCTTGAGGAGTCGTTCCGCCGTGTAGGGTTTGGGCAGAAACATCTTCACGCCTTCGATCGCTCTGCCGCTTTCAGCCAGCCCGCTGCTCGCAATGATCTTTAGTTTTGGGTTCAGCTTTAGAAGAGCCCGAATGGTTACCGGGCCGTCCATGTAGGGCATCATCAGGTCGGTCAACACCACCTTGATTTCGTCCTTGTGCTGCGCATACAGCGCAACCGCTTCAGTGCCGTCCGCCGCTGTCAACGCGCGATAGCCGTAGGCCTCGAGCGTACCTTTCGTGATTTCGCGAATCGCGATCTCATCGTCCACCACCAGGATCAACTCGCCTAGCCCAAGCGGCAACGCCATTGGCTTGTCCGCTTGAACAGTGAAAGGAGTCTCGGCTGCGGGCAAGTAGATTTTGAATTGAGTGCCCCTGTCCGGCTCGCTGTAGACGTTTATGAAGCCGCCGTGACTTTTGACGATCCCAAGCGCGGTCGAAAGTCCCAGGCCGGTCCCTTTGCCGTGCTCTTTCGTAGTAAAGAATGGCTCGAAGATCCTATTGATCACGTGCGCTGATATCCCTACGCCGGAATCGGCGATGGTTATCAGAACGAACGGGCCGGGCTTTGATTCCAGGTTCATGCGCGCATAGTTATCGTCGATGAACACATCCTCGGCTTTAATATGCAGCTTTCCCCCGCCGGGCATTGCATCGCGTGCATTGACGAAAAAGTTCATCAGCACCTGATGAAGTTGAGTCGCGTCGCCGGCGACAACTGCAAGATCTTCGGTCGCTTCAAATTCGACTTCGATGGACTTCGGCAAAGTGTCCTTCAGTATCTTGACTATCTCTTTGATGAGATGGCGCGGCTGAAGCGTTATCCGTTCACCTTCCACGCCACGCGCGAACGAGAGCACCTGTTTAACAAGCCCTGCCCCGCGCTCCGCGCTCATTTGAAGCATTGCGAGCAACCGCTGGCCGTCATCGCCGGTGATCCTCGCCTGCAATAGTTGAATGGACATCATGATGGGCGATAGCAGGTTATTGAAGTCGTGAGCTATTCCACTTGCCAGCGTGCCGATGCTTTCCATGCGTTGCGCGCGGAGGAACTGGGCTTCTATTTTTCTCTTGTCGGTGACGTCGGTATTGATGACCAGAACCGACTTCGGCTCGCCTCGATCGTCGCGCACGAGGGTCCATCGGCTTTCGACCACGATGTCCTTGCCGTCTCTTGTGACCTGTCGCAGCTCGCCCTGCCAATCCCCATTTCTGAGCGCCGCATGCTTGGCTTCCGCAAACTGAGAGAGGCTGTTCTTATAGATGAAATCCTTCATGTCACGACCGATGACTTCCGCGGCGGACCAGCCGTATATTCGTTCGGCGCTCTTGTTCCAGAACCGGAACTTGTCATCGAGGTCTCTAACCAGAATCGCATCCTGGGCGTTATCAAGGAGCGTCGCCTGTTCACGCAGTTGTTCTTCAGCGCGTTTGCGCTCCGTGATGTCGTTTCGAATTGCGACGTACTGATAAGGCTTGGCCTTGTCGTTGAGGAACGGAACGATGGTCGTATCCACCCAGTAGATGCTGCCGTCCTTGGCGCGATTCTTGATCTCGCCTTTCCAGACCTGACCGCTCGCGATTGTGGTCCACAGATTCCTTATGAACTCCTTCGGATGGTAAGCCGAGTTGATGATGCGATGGTCCTGTCCCAGAAGTTCCTCGCGCGAGTACTTCGAGATTTCGCAGAACTTGTCATTCACATATTTTATTATTCCGGTCTGATCGGTTATCGCCACGATCGACGATTCATCCAGCGCGAACTTGATGTCGGCAAGTTCCTTGAGGGACTTCCGCAATTCCGCTTCGGTTGTGAGGTGTGTCGCTTCCTGTTCTAAAGAAGTAGCCATTGCTCAGTCCTGATAGGATTTCGGGAGCCACCCGGGAACGCTGGTAAACAGCGTACGAAGCTGAATTCTCTCACACAAGTAAGAAGCTCGAAAAATGGGTAGTGGATCAGAATGGGTTGCGCGCAATCGTGCGGCTCCTCCGCCTCCTCGCGGAGGAACAGGCCGCTCGTGTGGAGAACCATCGCGCAGGATAGGAACGATCGTAGGAATCTCAGGTGGGGAAGGCTGGCTTGCCCCCGCCTGACTAGTTGCAAGGAAAACCGCGGGGGCAAAGCCACCCTTCCCCACCTATCATTGTGCCGAGTTCAAGGCGACAACAGCTGTTCAGTTCTCGCCAACGCCGGTGACTTCCCGGATGCGAAAGATGATCCGTAGTGCGTTAGCATTTTCACGGATCACGCATCACTCATCACTCATCACGCATCACTCCTCATGCTGCCGGCTTCGAACTATCTCGACCGAGCACTTCGCGTGCAGCGCAACGGCTTGCGAAACCGAGCCCAGCCAGAGCCTGGTCAGCCCGCGGTAACCGTGAGACCCCACCACTATCAGTTCCGCTCCCCACGTCTCCGCGGTCTCGATGATGGCGTGCTTTGGGTAACCCTTAACGATCTCAGTCGCAACGCGAAGCTTGTCAGGTTGCGCGTTGCTTATTCGATCGGCTGCTTTGCTGACAATGGCCTGACCTTGTTCCTCACCCGCTCGCTCGAGCGCCTCGATGTAGTTGTCCGGTGGGACCCATGTTTCGACAGTAGGCAGCAAGGGCGGCTCGACCACCGAGATGATCCTCACTTCCGACTGCGCCGGCCACGGTCTTGATGCTATTTCGTTGACGGCCGCATCGCTGAATGATGATCCGTCGATCGCCAGTAATATTTTCATCGCCAATTCTCCAGGCCTGCTGGATGTTCAAAGTCAGGCCGCAGGTTCGCAACCGCCGGCTTAAGCGGGCGGGCTATCAGCACGGGACACGGCGCCTGGCGAAGCACGCGGTCGGCGTTTGAACCGAACAGGGCGCGCATGCCAAATCCGGTGCCGCTTGCTCCCATGCATATGAGGTCGATGCTCTGCTCGTCAGCGTAGGCAAGCACTTCGCGATAGGGATGCCCTTCGCGCACGGCCTGCTTTACGTTACACCACACTCGCGTATCCGGACTCACAGAGCCGCGAAGGCGGCTCGCCGCTTCGCGAAATCCGTTCTCCTCCCCGGATGGAAGAAACGCGATCTCGGGCGCCGCTGGTCTGACCGGGCGGCCGGGCACCACGTGCAGCATGTGCAACTCAGCTTCATACTCCTGCGCAAGCGACAACCCATAGGATAGCGCAAGTTCGGAGTCGCTGGAAAAGTCATACGCGACAAGCACGCGGCCAAGTCCGATCTCGTTAGACGTGACGCCCGCCCAATCTTGTTCTCTTGGATGCGTAATCAGCACCGGACACGGCGCCGTGCGACAGATCGATTCGGCCGTCGACCCCATCAGTGCCGCCGCGTAGGGCCGTCTGCGCGAACGCATTACGATCAGGTCGATCCTTCGCTCCGCAGCCTCCACTGCAATCTCAATCTTCGGATCGCCATCAACCAGCAAGATCTCCCATGAGAAGTCCGCTGACAACGGGAGGCGCAGGTGCTTTCGAACCGCGGTGTCGAGGATCTGCTTGATGTGTTCGCGTTCGCGCGGGCCGCTGACCGAATAACTGTCCACACAATGGATCACGAAAAGCTTCGCATCGTAGGCTTTTGCCAGGGCTATGCCATATCGCAAGGACTCATCCGACTCAGGCGTGAGATCGATCGGACATAGAACGCGTTCGAAGTTTATTCGTTCATTGATTGTCACGAGGCGCCCTCCCTCAAGCGGGGACACATTCCAACCAGTGCTGGCGAGCAACGTCCGTGCCGTCCAAAAAGTCGAGGATTAGATGACCTGTTTTGTTTGAGTGCGAAAATTGACAGGACCGAAGCGGAGAATTACGCAGCGTCCGGCGCTATGACCGAAGTGAAAGACGCGGTCGAGCCAGTGTCCGACAAGCTGCCAGCTTGTCGCGGCTCGAAGACGACAAGCTGGCAGCTTGTCGGACTTATGGACGCGGTCTTTATTCCGGGGGAGCTTGCTCTTCGAGCTTCTTCAACCGATAGCGCAGTTGGTCGCGGGAGATTCCAAGCAGTTCGGCGGCGCGAGTCTGATTGCCGTTGCTGCGCTGTAGTGCCTGACGCACCAGCGACATCTCTACATCGTCCAATACTACGCCTTCGGGTGGAAGCTGAAACATCGAGCCCAGGGTTTGCGGTTGATCTATGGGAGGGTTCGCGACGTGCCGGGGGTCAGCAGTTCCCGGCGCGCCCGATGACGCGGCAGTCACGGTCCGCGTCACTTCTCTTACGGAGCTTCCGTCTCTTCCCAGCCCGCGCGGCAAATAAGTCGTAGTAATCAAATCTCCGTCCTCGAGTATCATCACGCGCTCAATAACGTTGCGCAGCTCACGCACGTTGCCGGGCCAGGGATAATGTCGAAAAGTCTCTGCGACCTCAGGCGTGAGGCCACGAACACGCTTGCGCAGTCGTTCGTTGAACTGCGTGATGTAGTGTTGCGCGAGCAGGATCGAGTCATCATTGCGCTCGCGAAGAGGAGGGATATCGATCTGTATGACCGACAATCTGTAATACAAATCGAGTCGGAATTTTCCGGATTCGCTTTCGGCCTTGAGATCGCGATTGGAGGAGGCGATGACGCGCACGTCGAGCGGGAGATCTCGCAACCCGCCGACACGCCTGAAAGAACCTTCCTCGAGCACTCGAAGCAGCTTGGCCTGCACGCTCAGTTCGAGCTCGCCGATTTCGTCCAGAAAAAGCGTGCCGCCCTCGGCCTGCTCGAACAGACCTTCTTTGCGCGCCTTGGCATCGGTAAACGCGCCTTTCTCATACCCGAACAATTCGCTCTCGATCAGGTTCGCCGGGATCGCCGCGCAATTGATGGCGATGAATGGCAATTCTTCGCGGCGCGATCCGTAGTGAATCGCCTTGGCGACCATGTCCTTGCCGGTGCCCGACTCACCCTGAAGAAGAACAGACGAGACCTCGCTCTCGGCGACTTTCTTGGCAAGCGCGAACACATCACGCAATCCCGGGGATTCGCCTACGATCTGGTCGAAGCTGAACTGACGCGCCCGCTCGCGTCGAATCAGCCGAACTTCCTTCCGCAGCGACTGAGCTTCGATGCCGTTGCGGATCGTAATCTGAAGCTCTTCCAGATTAATGGGCTTCCCGACGAAGTCATAAGCCCCGCCGCGCAGCGCTGCAATGGTGTCCGCTACGAGCACGCTGCCGGTCATCATGATTACCACCGCATCCGGTTGCCGGCGTTTTATCTCACGCAACCCATCGAGCCCTGAGCCATCAGGAAGGTTCACGTCCAGAAGCACCGCGGCAGGCTGATCGCTCTCGAACGTGGCAAGCGCGGCATTAACCGTACCGGCTTCGATGCAAGCGTAGCCCCAGTTTCGCAAGGCTTCGGTAAGCGCCCACCGAATCATCTGATCGTCGTCTACGATTAAAACCTTTTCCTTGGCCATCGCAGCTTCTCTTGCACCAGAATCGGCCTTGCGTCGATTTCAGAATCTCGGTCGGTCCGTTCTGTCTTCTACGCCATTTTCTGCTGGCATCCCGGCCGGAGTCTATTTCTTTCGATCCCCAACCAATCAGAATGGCACGATAGTATCATCCAGCAAAAGCGCAAACAAATGTAGCGGACTGAGGGATGTTTCATCTAATCGTCGACGGAGAGAAAGCCCAAGGTGTCCCTTTCTTGCGGATTTCTTATGAGTCTGTGTATCCTTGTTGCTCGATGTTAGAGAGCAATTTACCGCGCATAGAAATTGACCGGCTCGTTAGGGTCGCGCGTTCGGCAAAGCCCACTTGCCCATTCGACTCGTTCGTCTAGGGGCCTAGGACACCGCCCTTTCACGGCGGTAACACGGGTTCAAATCCCGTACGAGTCACCTCTTACTCAGTAGAATTAGCAGCCGCACTGAGAGCCAAGGTCATCGGTGAGGTAACGTCTTGGTAATGAACCGTGCCGAAAACTTCATCCAGCCCCGGAACTGCCTCAGCCAGGAAGGCCGGACTTAGGTAAAACGAGAGGGAAAGTAAGCTGGACTGGACATACTCTGAAAATCATAAAGCGGAATCCCGAAGTCAAAGCGAACACCGCCTGTATTCGGACGGTGTTACGTGAAAGTGTTTTCTAAAACTGCGCGTAAAGTTGCTCTTATTGTGGAAACCCGCTTCTGCCATGATCTCCTTGATGCTTAGAAGGGTAGTCACTAAAAGCTCACTGGCTTTCTCCATTCGCAATCTTATCAGGTATTCGCCTAGCGGCACTCCGGTTTCAAGTTTGAAAATATCAGAGAAGTACGGGGTTGAGAGCCGCACCGCGCAGGCTATGTCCGCACGCGAGATTTTTCGATGAAGGTTAGCCTTCATAAAGGCAATCGCGACGCGCACTCTTGCCTTATCAATCACGTTGTCCGGGGCTTCTAATTCGGCTTCATATTCTTGTTCAATCTGTCTTGGCGAGAACGCAATACGAGAGCGGGGCTTGTGTTTAGACCTGAGGTCCAAGAGGGTTTCTTGCCACTCAGGATAGAACGGACTGAAAGGTGCCGCCATAACCACCTTGATAACGTCGCACGCCTCAGTCAGTCGTCCCACTGTCCCAAGCTCAACAGCGTATGAATTGAGATAGTCGAAATACCCGGACGGAGGCGCATATTTGATGAGGGATGAGAGGGTTTCCAAGTCACGAAGAGCGTGCCTATGGTAACCCTCCTTGGCTTTATGGACTGCTATGCCTCTGTGCGTGATGAGGGTAGTGGCAATATCTTGCGATGCTTTCAGCGATTCATTGAGATAGTAGAGTTCTGCGTCATGATTGCCCGTATTGGCTGATACCCCGGCGAGCGATTGGAGGGCCTTCGCCTTATATGTAGACGCGGCGGTGTCGGCAACGAGCTGAAAAAGCCTTCTAGCCTCTTGCTGATCCCCTTTTCCGCAATTGTTGGATGCTACTGCCAAAAAGTAATGGCCGATGGCCTGGAAATCCTTAATGGGAAGATGCGAGAGCGTCTGCCCAACTTCGCGCACAAGATGAAACCGACGGAATACGTGTGCCGTTTCGCCAAGCCTGACAAGCCGATTGCCTAAGCGTTGAAAGCTGCTAATGCCCGATAGGAGGCCCTGATACAATCCGGCATATTTGGCCAAAGGAGATGATATGAAAAGATTGCTTTCAGTCTGTTTACTCATGCTTTGTTTGTCTCTTCCAGTATTTGGAGGACACACGCAAGTTGGTAATTGGTGCGATTGCGGGACACTTGGATGCCTCTGCGACCCCGGCGAAAACCCTGGCGGCAACCGGGCCAGCGTGCCGAAAGAATCTAAGACTAACGATCTAGGCGCAGAGACACTCTTAATAGTAGCCGTGCTGCTTCTAGCACTCAGATACAAAGCCTGAGTAAGTAGGACAATTTTGCTGCTTGTCGCTCTCGTGGCGACTAACTATCTGTTTGCCGCGTCGCAGTGTATCACAAAATACAAGTGTGAAGTTGACGAGGTAGGGATACAATCGTTCCAAATAGGTATACAATCATACTAATCAAGCCGCGATGTGGACTTGTTTCGGTAACGCTACGGTAACGAACTCATCGCAGATTAACGCGCACTGCGCGCAATCATCTCTGTCTTTCTTACGACGCGAAGCGTCGTCTTGCCCTTTCACGGGGGTAAACACGGGTTCAAATCCGGCACGAGTCACCTCTCATTCCGATTGTCTGCGGGCGCACGCGCCGCCAGTGCTCTGGTACAATGTCTGCTGATCGATCACGCCCGCTCTCAAAGATTGCCATCCCAGGAATTGTGGTTTACCATCCGGGCAGTTGCGTGTTACGGGCATCTCCTATCAATGACCGAAGAAGAGTACGACAACGAGTCATTTCGCCGGAGTAATGTCTTTCCTCTATTCCCTCTACTACGGAGTGGCATATTTCATACAACTAGCATCGACGGCTACAAAGGGATTCGCGACAGTGGATTCATCATTGCGAATCAGGGACAATTCCCGTACAGGTATCCGCAGTCGGAAGTCTACTATGGGCGCTCGATGGGTTATGTCTGCTTGTTTGACTTTGAAACAGCAACTGAAGAGCAGTGCATCAGGATTCATCATAATTGGACACAGTTTTTTGCGGACCACGAACCAGCGACAATCGTACTAAAGCTGAATCGAAGCGCACTAGGGACTGATTTGATCCCGAATTCCGCGCGGCCACAGCTAGGGTCTAAGGAGTACAGGCCAGCCATACCGTACGTTGAGGCGTGGTATCCAAGGCCAATACCATTCGCGGCCGTAGAGGGCTTTGTGATTACTCTTTCGGAAGGACCTTATGGTGACATGGAATTTGAAGAGTTCACATTGGAAAGAACCGCAGAGTTTGAGCACACTCTGACTTTGATCGAGCAAGCCTGGTTGGACGTGTTAGAATCTGCAGACATCGACTAATTCTTCCTGAGCGTCACAAAACCTAGACTGGCTAAATCACTTCTGGACCGAGTTCAACAACAAACTAGAGTTAGCTCGGACGCTTCTTGTAGCGGCTCGACTCTTAACCCGGCCGCAAAGCTCCAGCACTATACCGGCCCTGCCGCTCGTTGCTCTTATAGAAGATTTGGAACTAACCTTGTCGCAGAGGATTTGAACTACAGGAGCAGTTACCATATGACGCGGATAAGATTGAGCGTGTTGCTATCGATAATCGCAGTGCTGGCCGCTCCGGTTCTGACTGCGGCACAAGGCACTATCAAGCAGGAGCGGCCCCGGAAAACTCAAGTGAAGCCGGCACCCGAACCAATTGATAACGTCGATGAGAAACCGTCTCAGCCGACAGAGGCGGACCAGGCAATGCAACGCGCCATAACCAGCCTCTCTACCCAGATCGGGTTGCTCAACGATGAAGTTCGACGGCTAAGGCTCGAGACCGAGCGCAACTCTCAAATGATGGAGTTGCTGCTTAACGAAGACCGGCTTGCCAAGCTCGAAGAGAAGATCCAGGAAGCCGCCGATCACAAAGCGCAGCTCGACGCGCGCGAACAGGAGATCGCGCGACGCTCGCGAAACATTCAGGGTGAGCTGGTGATGCGGGGAGGCTTGCGACGTGATGAAGCCGAAGCCGCCATCCGCAGCGACCTTCAGCGAGCGCTCGATGACGTGCACAGCCAACAGGCAGCCTACCAGCAGCGCGCGGCCGAGTTGGTCGAGCAGGCCACCCGAATCCGTGCGCGCGTGGAAACGCTCCGCAAGAGATTTGAATTGTCAGACGAGAAGAGTCCTCGCGAGGATTAGTAGCGAGCGGAGTTTGGTGTAGAAAAAATTCGAGCCGCCGACAACTTACGTCATCGGCGGCTTTTTAACATGTAGAGTCACGCCCCCGTGTGCCCCTACACTTCGAATCTTTTATGCTGTCTGTCGCTTCTCTAAGTGTTGCTTCAAGCTTCGATGTCGGTCACAGTGGCTGCTCGCCTCTTTGACTTTGCTTTGAATGGAAGGCAGGGCCCCCATCCTCCCTTCCATTCTTGGCTTTAGTTCTGCATCCCGCAGTTGCTCTGAGCAGAAGAGGTTTCTAAATCAAACTGTCGAAACTGCTAGAACCAGACGTTGATTCTGCAATGGTTGTGCCAGTTAGTACCGCGATTCATGCACAAAGACCGAAACCCACCTTTTCGGTTGAGGCTTAGCTCATGACCCTTGAGGAAGACCTTTTAGTATTGCGCATATCCAGTCACACCATTGCTAACAATTTTCGGTAGCCTTCGGTTACAAATTGCGTCATCTCGAGCCGGTTCGAATGCCCCAAAGCCGTATCGTTCCGCCGCGTCGCCGCGAATTGTATTTTCGTTCGCCGCCACGAGTCTCGTGATTTGGCAGGTCACCGGTGACAATCGGTGACCCGTGCAATTTTATGTCGCCCCTATTCAAATCAACTCAGTGATAGATAATACCGAGTCTTGCTCCTCGTGTTACCAAGTTGCGAGAGCGCCTCGCTTGACCGGATAATGACCAACTCCGCCTGGGAGCGCAGGCATCCTGCCTGCAGTCTTTCAGTGGGTTTATCAATGCGCGGAGATGAAGGCCGGGATGGTTCCGCTGGCGAGTGAATTCTTATGGCCAAGCCGATGAAGAGAACCCAGACGACACGCAAGGCGGAAACGAACGCGCGGAGCGTCTCTTCCCCACAACGCAGCCCTGCACCGGGATTCGACAAGGTGTTTGAAAAGATTTATCGGCTCGTCCTGCGAATCCCACCCGGAAGGGTCATGACTTATGGCCAGGTCTCGCGACTGCTGGAGGAACGTTACAGCCCGAGACTCGTAGGCTGGGCGATGCACGCAACGCCGCACGATGAGCGCAACATACCATGGCATCGAGTCATCAATTCTCGAGGCGCAACTTCGACTGGACGTATCACCATTCAGGAACCGGATCTTCAACTTTTGATGCTGGAATCTGAAGGCGTAATCTTCGACGATCGCGGCCACTGCGACCTCGCTGTTTATCAGTGGTCTCCAAGACAGAGGGCGGCAAAAGCGAAGATCGAGAGTTTGCGCGCGAAATCAACTCGCGCAGGGCGCGACAAAAAGAACAGCGGCGCCCCGAAGAAACAGAAGAAGAAATAAGCCCAGGAAGAAATAACCAATGGAAATAACCGCCGAACAGCTGCGATTGATTCGCGAAAAGTTCGAGACCAATCACTTCCCCAGATCGCTGGGGATTGAGCTTGACTCGATCGAACACGGGCGAGCCCGCCTGAGTCTCGAGGTCAGGCAGCAGCATTTGCAACTCGCCGGCATTATGCACGGTGGCGCAATCGCCACGTTGATCGATACAGCGGTTGCGTTCGCGATCGTTGGAGCTTCCAAGCCGGGTAGCCGCTTCACGACAATCGAGATGAAGGTGAACTACCTGCGGCCGATCCGCGAAGGCCGCGTCGTCGCCGACGCCAAGCTGATCCGCGACGGCCGCCGCATTGTCGTGAGTGATTGCGACGTGTACGACTCCGAAGGAAAACTATCCGCCAAGGGACTCCTGACTTATATGCGGCTTGATGAGACGCCGTAGCACAGACCTTAGTCTGTCTCCCGGACTCAACGGCATACAGACTAAAGTCTGTGCTACTTTTACGACGGCGCGTCGACAGCTACAATAACGATGGCGGGTGCGCTGTGGCCCGCCAATTTCTTATGAGCAGTTAAAGAACCTATGACTCCGTTTCGCAGACTTCTAGGCTACTTCGCGCGCTACAAAAGAACGATTGTCGTCGGGACGATATGCGTGTTCATGACTAATGTGGTGCGGCTGACCGCCCCCGTAGTTCTGCGCCTCGCGGTTGATGAGCTGACGGCGCAGATCACCAACTCGAAGCTCCTGGAGTACGCCGGGTTGATTGTCGCAATAGCGTTGACGCAAGGCATTTTTCTCTTCGCGCAGCGGCGCCTTTTGATCAACATGTCACGCGACATTGAATACGATCTGCGAAACGATTTCTATGAGCATTTGCAGAAGCTACCGTTTGAGTTCTATCAAACCCACCGAACCGGAGACCTGATGGCGCGGGCGACCAACGACCTGTCGGCAGTGAGGATGATCGTCGGACCGGCGTTGATGTATTCGATGAACACGGTCTTCGCGATGGCGCTGATAGTGCCTTTGATGGGTTCGGTAAGCTGGAGACTCACGCTGCTGGCTTTTCTTTCGATGCCTCTGGTGGCGACGGCGACTAATTATTTCTCTAAGCGAATACACGACCGCTTCGAAAAGGTTCAGGAGTATTTCGGCACGGTATCCAACCGCGCGCAGGAATCGCTAGCCGGAGTGCGTGTGATTCGGGCGTATACCCAGGAGCCCTTTGAGATCGAGAGCTTCAAACACGTGAATCGCGAGTTCGTAAATCGTAATCTGCAACTCATCAGGCTGTCGGGAATCTTTCATCCGATTCTTCAGTTCTTCATCGGGCTTGGCTTTATCGCGGTGCTTTGGTTTGGTGGGCGACTCGTCGTCAGCAACCAAATATCGATCGGTCAATTCTTTCAGTTCACTTTGCTTCTCGGGTATCTGGTGTGGCCGATGATCGCGCTCGGCTGGGTGATCAACATCTTCCAGCGCGGAATGGCGTCGATGGGCCGCATGCATCACATAATGTCGATTGAGCCTGCGATCCGCGACACAGATGAAGCGCTGAGTATCGGCGAAATCGAGGGGGAGATTGAGTTTCGCGATCTTACCTTCACCTACGGCGAAGCTCGCGAGCCCGCGTTGAAGAACATCAATCTTCAAATCGAGCGGGGCCAAACAGTCGCTTTCGTCGGCGCGGTCGGCTCGGGCAAGTCGACATTGATGAACCTGATCACGCGACTGCTCGATGCCAAACCGGGACAGGTGCTGATCGACGGCCGGCCGATTCGCGAAATCCCGCTCGGCCTGGTGCGTCGTTCAATAGGTTATGTGCCGCAAGAAACCTTTTTGTTCAGCGAAACGGTGGCTGAGAACATCGCATTCGGAGTAGAACACGCGACGCCCGAAGACATCGAGCTCGCCGCTACTGAAGCCGGAATCGCGGAGGACATACTCGAGTTCCCGGCAGGGTTCGAAACTTTGGTTGGCGAGCGCGGCATCACTCTTTCGGGCGGACAGAAGCAACGCACGGCGATCGCTCGCGCACTGATCCGCCGTCCGAAGATCCTGATTCTGGATGACGCGCTATCGTCTGTAGACACGTACACCGAGGAGCGCATTCTCGGTTACCTGCGAAGAATAATGGTTGGCCGCACGAGCCTGATTGTTTCCCACCGGGTATCGACCGTAAAGGACGCGGACTTGATCGTCGTGCTCGAAGAAGGACAGATAGCCGAGCGAGGAACTCACGATTCGTTAGTCGCTCGAGGCGGGATTTACGCAGAGTTGTACGAGAAGCAGTTGCTGGAAGAGGAGCTGGCTGCAAGCTAGTTGAGGCATGAGAGGTTTGAAATTTTATGGGGACGTTTTACATTCGCTGCAAGGTTGAGAACATCACAGATCGCGCACGCGGGGCCGTTGTTCCTAAGCTACTAGTCGACACCGGAAGCGACTACACCTGGATACCGGCCGCCACTCTCGAAAGGCTCGGCGTAGATCGTGAGAAAAAGGACTTGCCTTTTGTGATGGCGAACGGTCAGCAAATAACACGCTCGGTCGGCTTTGCGATAATTCGCTTCGACCAGTTCTTCACTGTGGACGAAGTTGTATTTGCCGAGAAAGGTGATCTAGCAATACTCGGCGCGCGGTCCCTTGAGGGCCTAAATCTTGCAGTAGACTCGAAGCGCAAGCGCCTCGTCGCCGCGGGTCCACATCTTGCAGCTGCACTCATCACTTAGCAGTCGGTTCTTATGGCTGATCATCACGAAGAAGAAATATTAGGCAAAGCCTACGACGCGCGGCTGATGAAACGGCTGCTCACATACCTGTGGCCGTATAAGTGGCACGCGCTCACCGCGCTGGTGCTAACGATTCTGAGCGCGCCGCTCGGGCTTGCGGGTCCGCCGCTCACAAAGGTCGCGATCGATCTCTTCCTGGCGCCGGACCCGTCAAAGCCGGTTTCGGGTTTCGCGTTATTCATCAAAAGCGTTGCCGACCGATTCGGGCTGGGATCAACCCCGTATCAGGGCATTGCCTTCATCGCCATCGTCTTTTTTCTGGCGAACCTCGCGGCGTTTGCCGTTCAATACACTCAAGCCATCGTGATCCAGACGATGGGTCAGTACATAATGTACGACTTGCGCAAACAAATATTCGCGCATCTTCAGAAGCTCTCCGTCCAGTTCTATGATCGAAATCCCGTCGGCAGGTTGATGACGCGACTGACAACGGACGTCGACGCTCTCAATGAAATGTTCACTGCCGGAGTAATCGCAATCTTCGGCGACGTGGCTATGATCTTCTTCATAGTAATAGTGATGTTCCTGGTGAACTGGCGGCTGGCGCTTGTCTCGTTCTCGATTCTGCCTCTGCTTGTCGTGCTGACTACATGGTTTCGTCTAGGCGCGCGCTCGTCGTTTCGCGAGGTGCGCGTCCGCATCGCGCGCATAAACGCGTTCCTGCAGGAACACATCACCGGAATGCCGGTTGTGCAGTTGTTCAATCGCGAAGAGAAAGAGATGCGCAGGTTCGACACGATCAACCAGGCGCACCGCAAAGCTAATATCGACACGATCTTCTACTACGCGGTGTTCTATCCGGCGGTCGAGATCATCTCAGCGCTTGGAATTGCATTGATCATCTGGTACGGCGGCGGCCAGGTGGTTCGAAATGCTGCCTCTTTAGGCACGCTCTTTTTCTTCCTTCAGCTTCTGCGATACTTCTACGAGCCGATCTCGGATATCAGCGAGAAGTACAACATCCTGCAATCAGCTATGGCTTCGTCCGAGCGAACCTTCAGGCTGCTCGACGAACCGGTTAATATCGCGTCGCCCGAAAAACCTGTTCCCATCGGTCGCGCTACCGGGCGAATAGAATTTAAGAACGTTTGGTTCGCTTATAACGACGAAGACTGGATCCTGAAAGACGTATCGTTCACCGTCTCGCCCGGCGAACGCGTTGCTTTTGTCGGACACACCGGCGCGGGCAAGACCACGATCACAAATCTGCTGATGCGGTTCTACGATATTCAGCGCGGAGAGATTCTGATCGACGGTATTAACATCCGCGAGTTGGATTTGGAAGAACTGCGAGCGAACTTCAGCATCGTGCTCCAGGATGTGTTTCTGTTTTCGGGCGACATCGCTACGAACATCCGGCTCGGCAATCGAGCGATCACCGATGATCAACTTCAGCAAGCCGCCGCGCAGGTTCATGCCGATACTTTTATCCAAAGGCTTCCGGAACAATACGCCAGTGAGTTGCGAGAGCGCGGCGCCGGGCTTTCAGTTGGTCAGAAGCAGTTGATTAGTTTCGCTCGCGCGTTGGCATTTGATCCTCGTGTCCTGATTCTCGATGAAGCCACAAGCTCGATCGACACCGAGACCGAGCTTCTGATCAGAGACGCCGTCGAGCGCCTAATGGAAGGCCGGACTTCGCTTGTGATCGCGCACCGTTTGTCGACGATTCAATCGGTAGACAAGATCCTGGTGATGCACAAGGGTGAAATCCGCGAGACTGGGACGCATCAGGATTTACTAGCTCAACGGGGGTTGTACTGGCGGCTTTATCAGTTGCAGTTTTATCAGGATTACAAAAAGACCTTCGCCGAGAGCATCGCGGACGATTAGATTGGTTCGCGAGGATTGATCTAACCATCTCACCCACAGTTTCGGATTCTGCGCTTCACGTGAAATACAATTTCTTTCTGAGTTTTTTCTATCTCGACTATGTGAAGCGGTCTTGTGACCTTGCCTAATAGCACGCATCGTTTTCCGGGGGAAAACGCCTTTACGTTAACCTCGAGTGCGTTTTCGGTTTCCAGCGCTTCTTCGATTGAGATTTGGTAGCCAGTAGTAGCCTGTTCTCCCTGGAAGACAGCGATGATTGTCCGGCGGCTGAAATCTATGTCAGGCAAAGGTGGTTTTTCGCTGGTGTTGGTGAAAAGCGTCTGCCAGAGGCTTTGCCATTGACCGTTGTCGTTAATGACTATGTTCTCCTCTTGCGTGTGGCTGCTATCAGAGACTTTCAATACGCTCAAGAAGCAAACGCTGTCAGCCTCCCCCTTAACGGGAGACGGTAAGAGAGCAAGGCAGAACAGCACTATGAGAGCGAGGAACAGTGCATAGGGTAATGTCATGGCAGCGGCCAGTTTTGTAAAGTGCTTCATGATGATACCTCTCAACTCTTGATTCGCTCGGTGACGGGTTCGCGCATTACTTAGGAGTCAAGGTCACGCACACACTATCTATAAAGTATTCGCGGTGTGTTTGCGCCGTGCCCTCAACGCCAATCACAACGTACACGGTGCTGCTCTTTTTAGACTTGATCGTGAATTCGTTACTCCTGTGTATCCAGCGAGGTAGTTCGGGTGGTAAGTCGTCCTGGAATGCAGAGGACAGATCATCCGCGGTCAGTGGAGGCGTCCTGAATACGCCCGCTATGATTCGGTATTCCTTAAATCTGCCGCCCCAAGAGTAGTCCAGATTTACGCGATATTTTCTGCCTGGCTCAACTGCAACGCCCTTTGTGATCCATACCTTTCCTTTTCCACTGAGATTATTGAGATCGATCTTCAGTGATGTCACGCCATCATCCCACAGGTCAGTACTGGGAGAGATGGACCAATCCGCTGGCCCTACGTCAGTCGCATTGGCGGTCCATCCTTCCATATCATTCTCAAAAGAATAGAACTGACTTCCGTCGGGTTTTGGTGTAATCTCAACACGCACGGAGTCAACGTAGTATATATTCCTGATCTCAAAGGTTCCCCATATACCTATGACAACCCACAAACTGGTGGCTTCGCCTGAAGAGATTGCGAATTCGTAGTGCTTGTCGAGCCATGTATATCGCGGCTTGTTATTGCCTTTGTTCGTGCTCTCCCTAAAAGCGGGGATGAGATCATTCCTGGTGGCGGGTCGTTGCTTGAAGACTCCCGTTATGATCTCGAAAGTACCCAATTCACTATTAGCCGACGCAAATGAATAGCTCACATTCATTTCGTAGAGGCGATTGGGCTCGACGAGAAAAGGCTTTTCAATCCAGATCTTTCCTTGATCGTTGTTATTTGTCAGATCGAACTTGACCGCAGTAGATCCGTCGGAAGCTATATCCTGACTCCGCGTAATCGCCCACTCGTCTAGATTTAGGTCCGTGCCGTTTATGCTCCATCCTTCCAGGTCATTCTCAAAGGAGTAGGATTCGCTGATCACCCGCGACGCAAGACACGTTCGCGTGCAAATGAACTCACCAATGGGAGCCGACACAAAGAAGGCTAGAATCAATATCGAAGCCAAGCGTTTCATTTTAGACTTCACCTCCATTGAACTTGAATGGCCGGCGCCGACCACCGGGGTCAGCGCCGGCTTTGGAGCCTCCAGCCCTGGAGCCTATGGCACATCGGTTGAGGATGTGGCGCCTCCGATAACTGTCCCATTGTTGACTTGCGCACAGTCCCTTCCCAGATCACTTGAAATATCAAACCTCCACAGGCCGCGCGTAAGCACTACACCGGTGACTCGGTGTTGAGTGGTGAAAGAACTTCCGCTGTAAACGGCAGCGGCGGTCACTCGGACTTCGTCTATCAGCCCATTGAAGAACCCGCTGCCATCCTGCCCTCGACCGACTAACAGGTGAGAAGTACCGGTACCAGGAGCAAACATGGTTGACTTGAATGCGGCGCGCTGTCCGCCTATGTAGATCCTCATCTGACTGCCGTCCCAAACGCCCGCTATGTGGTGCCACATTCCATCCCTAACATTCACCCCCGAAGCATCGAGCGAGTCCAACTCGCAGCCGTTCTTGAGCGTCTGAAAGCGGACATTGCCGTTCGGTCTTATTAGGAGGGAATAGGCGCCATCAGCCGTGCCCGTGCAAGCTGAGTTGTTGTAGCGCTCGACTATGCATTGCCGGACAGTGGTGGACGTTGTCTTAATCCACGCCTCGACGGTTATGGCTCCGGTGATGTCCAGGGGCACGCCACCGCTCGGCGGATCGGGAACGTCAATATAGGCAGTCGAACCGTTGAGCGACAGCGAGTAGTAAGTAGGAGTGGGCCACGTCTGAGGCACGAAAAGCAGCTTGTTTGGAGAACCTGCCCCAGGATTGTTGACGCGATCAGTAGTCACGACACCACCCTGAGCTGGCGGATCGGTGAGGATATGGTTGATCATACAGGGACAGGCTGTCGGATCAATCTGCAAGTATTGCGCCGCCGCCCCGGCTACATGCGGGGCAGCCAAGGAGGTCCCAAACTTCGTCTGGACTGCCGTGTCGTCAATCGAAGATGCACCTGTGATTCCGGCCCCCGGTGCAAAGAGATCTAGACCGGATCCAAAGCTCGAATCCGGCCAGCGATCGTCCGAGTAATACGGCGCTGCATCATTGCCCGTTGCACCAACAATGATGGCCTGGGTTACATCCGAGGGGGACTTCAGGCTTACATCCTCATTGTTATTCCCGGCAATGATTATGTAGGTGACCCCGGCGGCAATAGACCTTTTGATCGACTTGTCCGCCGCAGTGCTGATAGAGGGTCCTTGTATGCTCATATTGACTACAGCAGGCTTAACGTGGTTGTTAGTAACCCAGTCCACCCCAGCGATCAACGTTGAGAAGTCACTCGATGTGCAGTTTAAGACACGGACGCTATACAAAGTGACGTTCTTGGCGACGCCATATGACGTCGAAGAATCGGTGGTGCTTCCGCCAACGATGCTAGCCACAAGCGTGCCGTGATTGCATTGGTCACCAGTCCCAGTTCCGACGCAGTTTCCGTTGCCATCTACAACCGTACAGTCGGCGCCAAAGTGCGCGCGCCCTCCAAAGTCCTGGTGCGTGAGACGAATTCCAGTGTCGACTACATACACATTCACGCCGGTGCCGTCTTTGGTATACGAATAGGCATTGTCCACCGGCAGGTCGGTTTGGTCTATTCGATCAAGACCCCACGAAGGTGGATTAGATTGGGTCGTTCCGGGAAAGACCTCTCCATCCTCTTCTACAAACTCAACTCGCGGATCGAGGCTTAGGGCGATAGCCGCAGCCTCAGACATCTTCGCCGAAAATCCGCTCAGCGCATAGCGATAGACGTGCCCGACGCTTCCGCCGGTGGTGAAGGCCATCTCCGCTGCCCTCGAAGCGACTTCCGAACCAGGGATGTTGTCGTCGAGGACAACAATGTATTGATTGGGGATCGGTTTCCCGACCCTACGAAACTTACCGGTTGAAGGCTGGCTTTGAGCGCGCGCCTTGGTTGCTGGTAAAGCCGAAAGCATGAGCAATCCACCACACAACAGAATGATCACCGCACATCGCACAACTAGGACACGATTGCGAGACCCATTGGCATTCAGTAGACTAAGCATACAGCACACTCCTTTCTTGGGTGTAGTGTTGAGGGCAAGACAGACTTCGGCCGCTCAAGCTTGGAGCTGTCTTGCCTGTTAACTTTCTAACTTTGAAAAACTCATCGCCATAGAGCCTTTGCTAAAAGTTTAGATTCCAGAGAGGTGGAAAACGGACGTTAATACGTCCCACGTTGTATTCTCTTTTTACCACGGACGATGCGACAACGGGTTTCAAGCCGAACGGTTTGGCGTTGGAGATTGATTACTCGTTCCGCAGAACTCAACGGACGTGGATATAATATCACAGAGTTATTCTTCGGCAATCGCCGTAACGGAAAAACAACAAAGAGTCCGCGCTCGCTTGGATCAATATCGTTTGGACAGACACTACGGCGAGTTGCTGTCATCGGCATCTGTTCACTTTTTGTAAATCCGAATATCAAAAGTTGAGCCGTCACTTTCGAATGTAATCATCCCGTTACGTCCGGTCTGAAGAAGCTGCGCACCTCGCGCCTTGTATTGCTCGACTACCGAAGCATGAGGATGGCCGAAGCGGCTGCGCTCGCCTACTGAAATCACCGCGTATGCGGGATTCACCGCATCGACGAACGCTTCAGTCGAAGAAGTTCTCGATCCGTGATGCGGGACCTTCAACACATCGGCTTTCAAATTTACGCCCGCGGCTACCAGCGTGTCTTCGGCGTTTCGTTCGATATCGCCCGCGAGCAGTATCGAGATCGAGCCGTATACGAGTCTTAACACTATTGAATCGTCATTGCCCGAAGTGACCGGCAGGCCTTGAGCCGGCGGCGGCCACAAAACGTCGATTCCAACACCATCGATGTCGAAATGTTCGCCGGCTTTCAATACTGAGAGCCGCACATTGCGCCGCGCGACTGCTTTGCGGAACTGCTCGAATTCCGCGTCGGCAGTTGGAGCGTGGCCGACAACGGCTTGTCCGACATCGATGTTTCGAACTACGTCCACGAGTCCGCCCATATGATCCGCGTGAGCGTGAGTCGCGAGCACATAATCGACTCTCGTGCGGCCGAGCGACCAGATGAATCGGGAAACAACGGCTTCGCCAATCGAGAACGCCTGATCGGCAAAATCCGGTTCCGATCCGTCCGCCTGAGTCCGATCGATTGAGTCATGGCCTGGCTCACCCTTCTTAAAGCGAATCTCGCCGCCGCCGTCCACCAGCATCGTCCTGCCTCGCGGAAAAACTATGAACGCCGAATCGCCCTGGCCCACATCGAGAAAATTTACAATCAGCTTTCCATTCGGCTGATTCGGCGACGGCTTTATTACAGCTATCAAAACTGCAGCCATAGCCAGCAGGCAAAGGAGCGACGGGGCAAGGGAGCTTCGTCGCGAAGGCGCACCCTGTCTTCTCTCCGTCCTTTTTGTCCTTTCAGTCCTATGTGTCCTCTGCATCGTATTTGTCCTGGCAACAGGCAGGATCACATCAACCGGACGCCATCGATCCAGAAGCACTGCCAGCATCGCGAGCGGCACGAAATACAGAACGTAGACGATTGCATGCCAGCCTTCGTAGTGCGCTACGCGAAATGTCGCAAAGGGAATGTCGACGAAGGGAACGATCGCATTGACGAGTACGGCATGAGCGGCGTTCACCACGTGCACGAGCCCGCCCGCAAGCCCGATACTGACGGCGCCGATTGCAATGGCGCCGACCGCGCTCAGCATCAAAACGCCCGTCAGCAATCCTGCTACAACGTTGAGCAACACTCCAATTGGCGAGGCCCGATTGAAGTAGAGAGCCATTAACGGCAACGTCGAGAGCTGAATCGCCGCGGACGTGATCATCAGCACTACAGCGCCACGCAGTACCGGCTGAACGCGTAACCATCCAAGCAATCGCGCCGCGCGCGCCTTCTTGAGTTGATAGCGAATGGGAGCCCCCTTCATCTCCTCGTCGAAGGCGCGCTGATTCCAAAAGAGAGCCTCCGCGATGTACCTGCCGGCCCGCGAACAAGAGGGCGGATGAGGTGTTCGCGAGTTGGGTCGCCACTGGCCGATCTCCTGAAGCTTGCGGACCAGCGGAAGCGCCAGCGCTACGATCCCGGCGACGGCCGCGAAACTCAACTGGAACCCGGGATCGGCCACCAGGGCCGGTTTCACGGCGAGCAGGATGAATGCCGAAAGCGCCACAGTGTTGATCGACGCAGACCGGCGAAAGAAGACCGGACCTATCAGCCCGACGGTTATCATCAACGTCGCGCGCGTGACCGGAGGCGCGAGCCCAACCATAAGCGCGTACGCCCACAGCACGAGCAGGCACAGGATCACGCGTCCGACTCGGCGTCGCTTTGTGACTGTCCGGCCACCCAGCAATGCCCAGGCAATGATGCCGATGTGCAATCCGGCTATGACCAGGGTGTGAAAGGTGGAGCCTGCGCGCAGCTTCTCGACTGTCTCGCCGCTCAAAAAGTAGCGGTTCCCGGTGAGCATCGCTTTTAGCGTTCCCGAAACGGTCGGGTCCTTGAATCTCGCGTCGATCAAGCTCATCAGTCGCAGACGCAGGCGATAAAGTAAGGCGAGAGGGGTAATGTGAGGGGCATCACCGGTTTTTTCAATAAGCAGCGGGCTCTTGATCACCCCTTTCAAATCGTAGCCGTGCCGTTCGAGAAATTCGTTGAAGTCAGGCGAACCCGGATTTGAGTAACTGCGCGCGCGCTCGAGTCTGACCAGCACGCGAATCCGAGCCCCGGAGTCGAGGGCGAGATCATCGAATTCCGTCCGCGCTTCGTCACCAAACAACGAGACCATTAGCCGCACTCGACCAGTTGCCGGCACAATCTCATCGCGCACGCGTATGCTCTCGACTGAGACGTCAAGGTAGTAAGCGATCGGCGCCGGCTCAGGCGGAGCCACAAGCGAACCGGCCACCTCAACCGAATCGTCGGCGCTGATCGTTTTTGCCTCGTAGAGGCTTACGAGTCTTGAAGCTGTCTTGCCCGTTCGGTCGACGCGCGAGATCAGAGCGCCTGCTGATGTAATGCTGAGGAGCAAGGCTACGGTGACGGCAAGGTCGTCTTTCAAAAGCAGCAGGTTGATTGCAGCAATCAGGGACACGATAGCGACCGCGGTAATAACGAACAGGGATGGCGCGATGCATCGATCTGTGAGTATCCCTGCCAGAAGAGCGGCCGTCAGGTACAAGAACGGTTGCCGAGCGGGGGAGAAAGTTGGAAGGGTGCGATCCTGGGACATGGCTTTGCAACGCGTTTACCCAGGATAAAGTGATGAGTGAAACCTGATGCGTGAAACGTGATGCGTGATAGTCAGAGTCTTGCGGAATTAATTCCGGGCGCGATTCACGAATCACGTTTCACTCATCACGCATCACTTATCACTGTTCAGTTGACAATGGCAATAGCGAGGTCCGATGATTCCGGTATGAGCGCCGCACCGGATGATCTTCCGAGGAAGATTTTTGAATTCGCAAGAGCTACGGAGGTTCCCGAAGAATCATTCCTGATGAAGCGCCTGTCGCTCAACGAACCCGATCAGGTCCAGGAAGTCATCGACGGATTGATGCTCGCGCTGATCAGCTTCTGTTATCACCGCCATCCGCGAGGCGAGAACGTCCACGAAGTCATGGAAAAGCTTGACAGTGTCGCGGCCGGCTCATCCGAGGCCGCGGCGCTCGAGCTAAGGGCAGATGACGCGGCCGCATTACAGATACCCTTCATCGTCACGCTAAACAATCTTGTAGAGGATTACTACCATCTCAGGCGGCGCCTTGAGGCGATGCTTCAGGCTGAGGAGTAGCGCAAGCTAGCCAGCATGTTGGTAGTGGGAGACTCGTCCGACAAGCCGGCAGCTTGCCGCAGTTTGAAGGCTGATGGATTCCCTTCGACAAGCTGGCAGCTTGCCGGACAAGCCGTTAGGAAGGGTCAATCATCCGACTCATCGCCGTCATCACCATCGTCCGCGGACGCGTCCCCGGGAGACAGCGCTTTGATCTCGGAAGATATTTCGGCTCGTCTCAACTTCGCGAGCTTCATTATCTGAGACAAGTGCTTGCGCGCACGCCGCGCGGCGGCCTTGTTCCCTTTTTGGCGAAAGACCATGTTCTCAGCCGCGAACCGTCCGACGTCGATCAGAAGCTGGCCGGTCGTCGAGCCTTGCACTCGCCGATCAAACACGCGGCGCTCGGGCTGGCCGGACGGCGGCCCGATATCCTGTTTCCGACGGTCCTCGCCTCGTCGCTCCTGGTTGGTCACATTGAAGTCGTCGTCTGGCATCTGTCTCTCCACAGCGAGTCTTGTTCGGGGTGAGTCGTCTTACAACCGCTTGATCACCGCGGACCAGGAAAGCCCCGCAGTACGCGCTAGTCTAACATAGAGCCCACAGGTTGCAAGTGTTTACGCGAATTGGTCATTGGTCATTGGTCATCAGTCTAATGACTTCATCGAATGATCACCAAGGACCAAGGACCAGTGACTAGGGACTCTTCAACAACTCTCGCGCGTGGCGGCGAGCGGTTTCGGTTATCTCCGCGCCCGTTAGCATGCGCGCTATCTCTTCCACGCGGGCGCGCCGGTCCAATCGTTCGACGCTGATGTCGGTTCGACCGGCAGCCGATTCCTTACGAACAAGGAGATGTGTGTCGGCGAAGCGTGCTATCTGCGGCTGATGGGTGACGCAAAGCACCTGGTTGGTCGCGGACAGTTTCTTTAATTTGCTGCCGACGGCTTCACTGACGCGGCCGCCGATGCCGGTGTCGATTTCGTCAAAGACAATCGTGCGAGGAAACTCCGATGCGCCCGCCACGGTCTTCAGCACCAGCATAAGACGCGAGGCTTCGCCTCCAGATGCGACTCGCACCAGGGGTCGCGCTGCTTCGCCGGCATTGGCCGAGAAATAGAATTCGACTCGATCGATGCCGGTCGCGCTGAAAATGCTTTGCTCGTTTTCTGAATTAGACTCGGCGGCTTCACCAAACGAGTTTATTTGCACTTGAAATTTCGCGTGTTCCATTGCGACTTCAGCGAGATCGCGTTCGACTTCGCGCTCGAATTTCTTAGCCGCGCGTGCGCGCTCCTGATGAAGTTTCGTCGCTAGTTTCACGTAAGCCGCGCGCGCTGCGTCGAGTTCGCGTTTGAGTTCGGCTTCCCGCTCATCGGATCGTTCGATCTCGCGCAGTCTGTCCTGGGAGCGCGCCAGGTGCTCGAGCGCGTTCTCGATTGAGCCGCCGTACTTGCGCTTCAGCCTCGATAGTTCGGCGAGCCGATCTTCAATCGCATCGAGTCGCGCGGGCGAGAACTCCAACTTGTCCGCAAAGTCGCGGAGCGAGAACGCGAGATCTTCCAACACAGCACGCGCGCTTTCGATCGCTTCGAGGTGCTGGCGAAAGCGTGATTCGTAGGCCGAAAGCTCCTCGACTCTGCGCGCGGTCTGGCGTATGCGCGTGATCGCCGAATCGCTATCGTCATAAACGAGAGCAAAGCTCTCAGAGCAAACGGTCGTAAGTCTCTCTACATTGTTGAGTCGGCGACGCTCCTCATCGAGTCGTTCATCCTCGCCGACAACCAGTTGCGAGCGTTCCAGCTCGTCGATCTGAAACTTCAAAATATCGAGCAGCTGAAACTTCTCCGCTTCCTGTTTGCCGTGCTCCTCGAGCTCGCGTTTGAGTGCAGACCAGCTCTTGAAGCTCAGAGCCACTTCGTCCTTCAGCGCAGCAACGCGGGCGAATGCGTCGAGCAGCTCGAGGTGCGTGCCGGTGTCAAACAAGGTTTGCTGATCGCCTTGCCCGTGTATGTCGACCAGAAACGGTCGAAGCTCGCGAAGCAGCGATTGGGTTACGAGTTGATGGTTGATCAGGATCTTGTTTCTGCCGCTGGCTGCCAGCTCGCGCCGAATGATGATCTCAGGGCCATCGGCGCTTTCAACGTCAATGCCGGAATCGGCAAGCAGTCGCTCGAGTTCCCGGTTCTGCTCGATTGAAAAGAGTCCCTCAATGAACCCGCGATCGCGCCCGGCTTTGAGCAGGTCCGATGTGAATCGTCCGCCGATAAGAACGCCGAGCGCATCGACTATGATCGACTTGCCGGAGCCCGTCTCTCCTGTCAGGAGATTGAGGCTTCGATCAAACTCGACTGTCAGGTCATCGATCAAAGCGATGTTCGAAATGTTGAGACAAGTAAGCATCGTGAATTGTCGCAAAGTTAGCGACGCGGCAACTCAGTGTCAAGGATCTGCTTCACTGCCAGCAGAAGGTTTTCAGCGACAAATGACGGGTGACAAGGCCGCCGCCCCGCGTGCGCGAGAGTTTCTCTCCCGTAGCCCGTCAGCACCAGCGCCGCGACCGCCCCGGCGTTTTGTGCCAGCAGGATGTCGCTCGACTTGTCGCCGATTACAAAGGAGCGAGGGAGGTCGATGTTGTGCTCCCTCGCAGCCTCGTCGAGCATGCCCGTTCGAGGCTTGCGACAGTCGCAGGCTTTCCTGTAATCAACCGCGCCAATCTCCGGATGATGAGGACAGTAGTACACGGCGTCGATTCGGGCGCCGTCGCGAGCGAGCTCCGCAATCATTCGCTCGTGGATTGCGCCGAGGGTTTGTTCGCTATACATGCCGCGCGCAATTCCCGACTGATTGGTTATGACGATGGCTTTGAACCCGGATTCGTTGACGAGCCTCACCGCTTCGGCAGCCCACGGGTAAAGAATCAGTTCATCTGGAGTCGATACGTACCCAATGTCTTCGTTGAGCGTGCCGTCCCGGTCGATAAAAACGGCCCGGTATTTCCGATTGTCGATTGGCGATTGCCGATTCAGGGTTCTGAAATTTCGGGACACTGCGGCAAATCTTAATTCGGCAATCGGCAATCGGCAATCGGCAATCGGCAGTCAGTAGAGCGACTCGGCGATACTCAGCAACGATGAAATGTTGTGCTGAACATAATCGATCCGTACCTTCATCGAAGTGAGGCCTTCGCGAAAGCCGCCCGCGGCAAGTCGTGGATTGCGGACACCTTCTGTGTCAGCGGTCAGTTGCTGAGCAAGCTGGAACATCGCGCTCGCTCTTAAGGACGCTGCTATTTTTGATGCGCGAGCATCACCAGTCCGACGCGCGAGCCGATACGCAGCTACAAGCCCTTCGGCTCTCGAAGCGGCCGGCGTAGCGCGCGGCGATCCGGGACCGAACCCGCCCGCAAATCCCTGCGGAGCATCCTCGGTGTACTGGTCGGCAATCATCGCCTCGGCAAGCGCGAGCGCGTGCTCAACATATTTCTTTTCGCGGCCAACTTTGTACAACGCTTCGAGCGCCTCCATGAACCAGGCATCTGCCGGCAACTCATTCATCTTCTGCTGCCGCCCGATCAGGTAATCGGCTCCTCGCCGGGCCGCACTAAGAAGCCGCGCATCATGGTTCAACCCGTACAAGCGAATCAACCCGAGCATCGCCTCTCCCGGATAGTAAAGAGATTCGAACAGCGATTGTCCGTTTCCCGGGAGCGTATATCGCATCTCAAACGAGCCGTCTTTGCGTTGCAAGGAAAGGATGAGTCTCGCAAGCGCTTCCGCGTTTCTTAGGTCCCCGCTCCCCGGAAGAAGTTCGATCTGTCTCGTCAGTGCGACCAGGGTCAGTCCGTTGGCTCCGAGTTTCGCCTTGCCGTCATAGTCGAGAACGTATGCTCCCTGAGTGCGAGGCGCGCGCCGAACACGCGTGACCAGGAATCGAATGGCTCGCCGCGCGGATTCGTTGTAGCGAAGGTCGCGAGTCGCGGCATAGAGATCGAACAAAGCGAAGGTGGTGCCAGCATGCCTGACTATGTTGTATCTGCGCGACTCGAAGCGATCTTCGGCGGCGTCGTAGTAGTATTTAAATCCGCCGTCCTGCCTTTGAATTCGAAGAAGATAATCGCCGCCGGCGCGAGCGGCTTGAAGCAGCTGATCACGACTCAGCTCCGGCGCGAACGCGTGTGCGCTGATGAGTCCGGTGCCGCACCGAACAGAGGTTGAAAGCAGTATGACGGCGATGAGAAGGGACTTTGTTAGCGTGCTCAGCACTGACTAACAGATTTAACATATGGACACGAGGCCACAAAAGTGGATTTGGAGTGCGCCGCCCCCGAGGGCTACTTTTGCGGGCTTTGCGGTCCTTGGCGAGCTTTGCGCGAAAGAATCTCTTTTCTCCGTACAGATTCCTTTAACGCAAAGCTCGCAGAGGACCGCAAAGATCGCTAACCAGACGCATGGCAATCGCGCGGACAAAGCTAACAGGCTGTCAGCTAAGTCAAGCCAACAGCCTCGTGATTTTGATTCTTCGATTTCGTCGAAGGAAGACCGTGCATGTGTTAAACCGTTTTTGCGCGTTGCAGAAGCAGCCGGCGGAGTTTCAATCTCCCTTTGTGCAACTGCGACTTCGAAGTGCCTGCGCTGCAGCCAAGCAGCCTGGCTATCTCTTCGTGCTCGTAGCCTTCAACGTCGTGCAGGACAAAAACAGTGCGGTAGCCGGGAGGAAGCTGCGCGATCGCGCTCTCAAGTGCGATCCGATCAACGATTGGCATGCTCTCGGGATTGATAGTCTCCGGATCGATCGAGTCGGGCATCTCGCCGTCATCGGTCGTCAACTCGGAACGGACGGAGCGCTTGCGAAAATGCATCAGCACTTGATTGACCGTCAGCCGGTGCAGCCAAGTCGTGAAAGCGGCCTCTCCGCGAAACGACCCTATTTTTCTATGGAGCTGGATGAAAACTTCCTGAGTCAAATCTTCGGCTTCGGCGATGTTGCCGGTCATCCTCAGGCATATCGAATAGACCCTTCGATAATGTTTACGGTAAAGATCCTCGAATCCGCTCATCGCGTCGCCGGCCATTGCTGCACTCAGGCCGGCATCTGATTTGATAGAAACTGCGTTCGTTGACATTTATCGTTCCTCCGAGTATCCGCTCGCTTCTCTAATTCGATAAGGCGATGCAGTCAGAGGAGCGACTGGCGTGCCATCGGTCCATTCCCCAGGCCGGGGCGAGAATCTTCAGGTTTTTCCGTAGTTTAGCGTAATCTCGTTCTGTTATGACCGACTTGGGGCAGCGGTCTGAACTCTGGTTATCGTATGGGGTCACACGATATAGTGTGACTTGATAGTGTGACTCGGGGTTCGACCGGGGAGGGCTCTAGAACAGGCGGGAGAGAAGGTCTGAGGCGCGTGCCAGCAATTCCTCATCCTCATTGTTGAATGCGTTCTCGAGGTCGCTGTCGATGTCGAGCTGTCCGAGAATGTCGGCGCCCCGACGAATAAGCACAACGATTTCAGAGCGCGTTCCAACACTGCAGGCAAGATAATTATCCAGCTTGGTTACATCGCCGATAATCTGGTTTGCTCCTTCGGCTACAGCCACCCCGCAGACGCCTACGCCTACAGGGATGCGCGTGTGCTCGGTTGGCTTTCCAAGGTAGTTGTGAAGAACGAGCATATCGCCTTCAAGCAGGTATATGCCGACCCAGTTGTAGCGCTCGCGCTCGTGTTTCAAGAGGCGAACGGCATACTTTAGAACTTCATCGAGCGAGGCGCCTGATTCAATGAACTGCTCTATCTCGCCCGCGATCTCATCGGCGGTCTTCATTCTATCTGATGTGTCCCATTCTTCGATCTTCCACTGAATTCTCAGAATATGGGTTCCAGGGCGATTAATGCAAGGATGACAAATGTACGGCCTCGCTCACCTCCGAAAGGGGCAGCTCCGCCCGAGCGCATTTGTTGAGTTAGCTCATTCATCTTGATAGACTGCCGCTAAAGCCACGGACCAGGATTGGAACGATGACTGATTTTTGCCTTTCAATTCGCGCGTAGAATGATCGAAACGATAGCCACAGCCGAAAGCAATCGCGAGCTTGCGCCCGGCTACCGATTGCTGACTCTCGATTTGATTCAGGACGTTAGCGTCAAGCCCGGGCAGTTCGCGATGCTTAGACCGCGCGGATCGTTCGAGCCCCTGCTGCGCCGAGCGCTTGCGGTCTACAGGGTTGATGGCACGCGCCGGCTCAGCTTTTTGTTTCAGGTGCTCGGGCGCGGAACCAATGCTTTGGCCCAACTAAGAGAGGGCGATGAAGTCGAAGCGCTCCTGCCGCTCGGTAACAACTGGTCAATCGACACATCGGCTGTAGGAGGCGCGCTTGTAGTTGCCGGTGGCGTTGGCTCGGCCTCGCTGCTGACGCTTTGCGAGGAACTCATGCGCTCGCGCGTACAAACAAAGCTGTTCTTCGGCGCGGCAACCGAAGTCTCGGCTCGCGGTTGCGGGCTGGAGGATTTCCGAGCCCTCGATATACCGTCCGTTGTGACCACCGACGACGGCAGCCTTGGTTACAGAGAGTTCGTCACCGCGCCACTCGAACGCGAGCTTCGCGAACGCGAGCACAATGGTTCAACGATCTACGCTTGCGGACCGTGGCCGATGATGAAAAGAGTCGCCGAGATAGCTGCCCAGTTTCATGTACGCTGTTTTGTCTCGCTTGAAGCGCCGATGGGTTGCGGCTTTGGCGTGTGCGTGGGTTGCGTCGTCGCTGTCAACACGGGAGGCGTGCTCAATTACGGCTCTTACAAACGCGTCTGCACCGATGGTTCAATCTTTCCAGCCGAGGAGATTCGGTGGGAAGTCAACGCGATGACACACTAAGCCGGCGTATGCAGGAATTACCACATCACGACCCCAGGCTCGCGGTTGAGATCGCGGGCATTCATTTCAACAATCCCGTGCTGGGGGCGTCGGGGACGTTTGGATATGGATTGGAGTTCGCCGAGCTGATAGACCTGAACCGCCTTGGGGGCTTTGTCACAAAAGGTCTAAGCGCAAAACCGCTCGCAGGAAATGCGCCGCCGCGAATAGTTGAGACCCACGGCGGAATGTTGAACGCGATCGGCCTTCAGAACATTGGCGCCCGTGCTTTTATCGAAGAGAAACTTCCGCGCCTGAGAGCTTATGACACTCGGATCCTTGCAAATGTGTTCGGGTACTCCGACGAAGATTATCTGGAAGCCATCACAATTCTAAACGACGGCGAAGGCATTGCGGCATACGAACTGAACATATCGTGTCCGAACGTAAAAGAAGGCGGCATCGTGATCGGCAATTCGCCGGAGGCGGCTGCGCGTCTGACTGAAAAAGCGAAACGAGTATCGACGCGCCCGTTGATCGTAAAGCTCTCTCCAAACGTCACCGATGTTACAAAGCTGGCTCGCGCGATCGCCGGCGCCGGCGCAGACTGTCTCTCGTTAATCAACACAATCGTCGGTATGTCGGTGGACGTGAACACCAGCCGTCCTCGATTGAGCTATGGGACCGGTGGGTTATCAGGGCCGGCAGTTCGTCCAATCGCGGTGCGCATGGTCTATGAGACGGCAAAGACGGTCAACCTACCGCTGATTGGCATCGGCGGCATAGCGTCAGCGACCGACGCTCTCGAATTCATCATCGCCGGCGCGACCGCGGTCCAGATAGGGACCGCCAACTATTATGATCCAACAATCACAATGAAAGTGATTGACGGTCTTTCTGAGCATCTCAATCGCCAGCGGCTCGATCACATTAACCCGCTAATCGGCTCGATCAAATCCGAGTGACCGCCCACCCTCCCCGAGGGACAACCCGCCCGAAATAACCATAAGATCGATTGAACCTTTCGATCACATCCAAGGCTCAGAAAAGAAAAGTTTCGCCAACATTCTTGACAATGTTGTGCTCAGATTTTATTATTTGATTGGCATCTAGAAATCGGAGTGGGTCCACACTGCAACTGTTATGGTTTGGCGGACTCACTATCAACTTAACTTCAGGAGGTAAACAGTATGGCTAAGACTGGAACACAACGCGCGCTCGTTCGGGCGCGAGGTCTCGGTTCAGATCCATTTCGTGAATTGTTCGAACTGCAGCGGGGAATCAACGATCTTTTTGACGAGAGCGTTGGCGCTCCGCCGGAAACCTCGGCCCTGAGAGCCTGGGCGCCGCCTGTCGATGTATACGAAGACGAGAATTCATTCTTGATCAAGGTTGAGCTGCCCGAGATTAACCGTGAAGACGTCAAGGTCAGCCTCAACGAGAACGTGCTCTCGATAAGCGGCGAACGGCGGGTCGAGAACGAGGAGAAGCGCGAGAATTACCACCGCGTCGAGCGGACCTACGGCCAGTTCTTCCGCTCGTTCACGCTGCCCCAAAACGTGAACGTCGACGCAATCAATGCGCAGGTCAAAGACGGAGTGTTGCGACTGACCCTGCCGAAGAAGGAAGAAGCAAAGCCCAAGCAGATCGAAGTAAAGGTGGAGTAGACCACCTTGCAGATCTTTCCGGAACAGCCGCACCCTATGCTTTTGAGGGTGCGGCTTTTGTTTTACCAGCTCATATTCATAGCGGTCAGCGGCGAGTAATCTTGACTTCGGGAAAGGGTTCGGCGTATAACCTGTCTGCCCCGATTTCAAAAACACGCACTTGGAGCTTTGAATACTCAGCTTTAGCCGCCGCCTGATTCAAATCGTTCCTCTCGTGCTAAAAAATGATTTGGGTCCAGTGAGTTAGTCAGGTTGAGTGGGTTTCCTGCAATCTAATCAAACGGGGATACGCTATGAAACTAGTAAAGGGCGAAACTAACAATTCGGATTTTGGGTGGATAGGTCGCGGAATCGAAGTCACCGGAGACGTCACGTTCGCTGATCGGCTCCAAGTCGATGGCAAGGTTACCGGCAAGCTCATCTCGGAGAGCGGAACTCTGATAATCGGAGAGTCAGGGCAGCTCGACACACAGATCGACGTTGGAGTCTGCGTTGTCCACGGAGAACTCCGTGGCAATCTAATTGCGCGATCGAAACTCGAGATTCGCAGAACCGGCCGCGTGCACGGTGACGTGATCACGCCTGTCCTGCTTGTAGAAGAGGGCGCAGTCTTTAATGGCGCAATCAGGATGACGCAGGAGGCTTCCGGCCGGCTGGAAGAAGTACGGAAAACCAGCATTGATTCGGATGGACGCCGGCTAGCGAGCGGGGCCTAAGCCGGCAATCAACGCTCTAGTTAACCAAGGCACCCTGGGTTCGTTCTCTCCCGGCAACATCTTCGATTGAAGCAGCCTCGTTAATCGCGCCCGCGTTGACCTCAGGTCTACGAAGTAGCGTATATCACCAACTGTTCTGATCTCTCTCTGTTCTCATACCCGGCTTGAATAGGTGTCCCTGCATCGCTATATTCCTCACGGGCGGCTTCCGATTGTAAGCCACGCAATTGCGCTGGAGAGAAGAGCGATTGGATCTGCCGCGCACCTGCGAAGACTTGAACTCAACCGCGATGAACTCGAATTCGACGCCTTCCAACATAAAAGACCGCCTCATAATTGCGCTTGACGTTCACGGTCGCGACGACGCTCTGCGTCTGGTTGAACGGTTAGCCGGCGCGGTTGGAATGTTCAAGATCGGCAGCCAGCTCTTCACCGCTGAAGGTCCGCAGCTTGTAAGAGAAATCGTCGCATCCGGCGAGCGCGTGTTCCTCGACTTGAAATTTCACGACATCCCAAACACCGTAGCGGGCGCCGTAGAATCAGCGGCCCGCCTCGGCGTCTCGATCCTCAATGTGCACACTCTGGGCGGATCCGAGATGATGCGCGCCGCCGGTCACGCCGTAGGAGATCGCGGATTGCTGTGGATAACTCGTCCCGCAGTGCTCGGTGTAACCGTGCTTACGAGTATGGACAAAGCGGACCTCGCCGACGTCGGCATATCTTCGGACCTGAGTTCTGAAGTTGTGCGCCTTGCGACCCTCGCGCGCGACTCGGGACTCGATGGCATCGTGGCTTCGCCGCACGAGATTCGATTGATCCGCGAATGCATCACCGCGGAGCGATTCATCATCCTGACGCCGGGCATTCGGCCCGAATGGGTCGAGAAGGGCGATCAAAAGCGAATTGCAACGCCAGCCTCCGCAATACGCGATGGCGCGGACTTCATTGTCATCGGGCGCGCCGTTACAGACAGCGCAGATCCGCGCGCGGCCGTCGACCGGATTCTCGACGACATCAGCGCTGTATAGAAGTCATGCCCTCTTCGGTGCTTCCGTTCACCAATTCCATTGCCGATCACGTTCCTAAATATACCGTCGAAGGATCGGGGCAAGTACTGATTTATGTTGCGGGTTTGGATGGCACCGGGCAGCTCTTTTATAAGCAAGCACAATCGCTTGCGCGATCTTATCGAGTCGTCACGTTTCGATCACGTGACGACAATCGATTCACCTACGAGGATCTAACGAGCGATCTGGCCGCGATCATCAAGGACATTGGGGAACAACGGGCCATCATAGTTGGAGAGTCGTTTGGCGGAACAGTTGCCTTGAGTTTTGCTCTTGCTTATCCTCAGATGGTCGCGCGTTTGGTCGTCATCAATTCATTCCCGCGCTTTCGGAATCGTTTCAAGATAGAGTTGGGAGTTGTGCTCGCCTCGGGTCTGCCCTTTCGGCTTTTATGGCCATTTCGACGAACAGCAAATACGCTGGGTCTGTTCATCGACGGAGTGAAAAAGGAAGATCGGCGCCGCTTCTGGAAGGCAATTCGCACGGTAAACGCCGTGGCTTACGCACGCCGCCTTCAATTGATCTCACAGTTCGATGTTGAAGAGCGGCTCTGCGAGATTCATGCGCCAACGATACTCATCGCGGGTGATCGGGACTTCGTGGTTCCATCCGCAAAAGAAGCTCGCGCAATGGCCGCCAGAATGCCAAACGCAACCGTGAAGTTAGTAGAAGGCGCGGGTCACGCTTGTTTGTTGGGTGATCGCGTCAGCATGGCCGAGCTATTGGCGGAGTAGCTATTTCGCGTCACACTAACGTTTCCATGTCGAGCCGTCATCATAGTCGACCGATGTAATTCGCACCGCGTCAAGATTGAAGGATTTCACGAAGTCGTCGGAATAGCGATGCACCTGCTCGGTCAACTTTCGCCGTTCATCCGGAAGCAACCTCAACTTGTCGTTCCGAAACTTTGCTTCTGAGTGCGGCTCATACGATTGACCCTCGCCGCGCCGATAGTATTCCCACTCAATGTTGGTGATGGTCTTCGCGCCCGTGTTACCAACTTCAATAGTGAAGTGCGAATCGCCGTTCTTGTCCGGCCCAAAGGCTGACGCGCTGTAGATGAATACGTCAGGCGCGTTTCGAGCTTTCAGTTTCTCGTCGGTGTTGTTCTGAGCTCTTTGCCCGGGCGCGCTCATCGCCAGCGCGGCGATGATGGTCATCAGGGTGAACGCTTTCATCAGATGTCTCCTGGTTGCCGTTCGATTGCGCCACACTTCTAGCTTATAACGATTTCCCAATGATGGCGAAACCCCTGAGCGGTACTAAGAATCACGGCTGCCCGGTTGGGTTTCGTAAGAGATGCTTTCGGGTGAGGTCTCGCCTGATGTAGACAAGAAAGCGGCCTGTAGCGCCCAAGGATTTGTAGCTGCCCATGTACTCCTTCATCTCAGGGTACTCGAGTATCGCAAGGTCCCCGTTAAAGAAGCCCAACTCGTCGATTATGTATTTAGGCTGCGTCTCCTTCAGATCGCTTATGAGTTGAGCTCGTGCAGCCGCGGTCGAACTCTCCTCGAGTATCGAACGATGTTCCCCGTTTGCATATTGCGCATCGGCCGGGACCCCGGTCAGCGGCTGAGCGCTCAAGTAGCGAGAGGCCGGAAGCAACCCCGACCAGTAATAAAGCTCTGGCCGGTAGCCCCACACAAAGAGATAGTCCGAGGCGGCCTCGCTCGCTCCTTCGTCAGGAGCACCCTGGCGAATGCCTTCCGGTCCCAGACTGTCCTCGGCGCCTTCCGGTAATCCCCTCACCAGGGCGGCGACCATGCGTTCTTCGTGGTTGAGCCGCTCGTGAAACCAGGTGGCTGTTGCGTCGCCTTTTCTGCCTCGCGCCCAATCTGCGGCGAGCGTTATGGTGCGGGTGTGAAACCGAACGGCCGTTATAGCGAACCCGATGACGAGCAGCGCCATTAGCGCCCGGCTCAAGCGTTTGCCGTGTGTTCGAGTGTAAGAGCCGATCTCGCTCAAGCCACGAGCCCCGATCAAACTCAAGCCCGGCATGATTTGAAAGAAGTAGTGGGTATAGAACCGCCCGCCGACTGAAAGCCCCGCAAAAGAGACTGCGAGCCAGACCAGCAAAACTACGTCGGAGGCGAACTCGCGACGCGACGCGATGTCGAGCGCAGCGGCTGTATTTGAATCAGGGTCTTCCGGATTCTGCTCTCGGGTCCTAAGGAGGCGCGTGCGCCTGATGACGCTCACAACGACAACCGCAAGAGTGATCAGCAAAGTGCCGTTGAGCGCGAAGTACCCTACATTGACACGCAGACCCAATGTGATAATGCTAACCAGCGAATTGTAGTTCGCGTATCGAGAGCCCCACACCCACACATACAGCCAATAATCGTGAAGGGAATGCGTGACTGCCAGGTAGGCTATGAACGGTAGAGACCCTGTTACGAACCCGACAAGCGCCAGCGTGAGCAAGCGCACTGAAGAGATCATTCGACGGCTGCCGGCATCTCCCCACATCTCCGGCGCAACCACCCTCGCGCGGCCGAGCCACAGCCATACCACGAAAAGAAGCGCGGCAAAGTAGGCAAGGTCAAACACACCCTTCGGATTTATCTGAACCGCAACGCCAACCAGTGCCCCGCCAGCCAACGCCAGCCACGCTCGTCCTGCAAGGCAAGCGCGTGTCAGCAAATAAGCGCCCGCCGTGTAAGGCAGGACCATCACGAAATCCGTATCGAACCCCTGAGTATGTCCGCTTGCGGCAGTTGTGCTAAAAAAAGCCCACATCCCCGCGGCGATCAGACCGGTCCGCTTGTTGTAAAGCCGCGCGCCGAAGTTATAGAGGACGGCTGATATCACGAGAGAGTATGCGATGGTGAACAACCTGATAGTCAGGATGTGCGCGCCGAAGATCTTGAACAGCCCTGCGTACAACAACGGCAGCAGCGGCGGCTTGTCAAAGTATATGCCACTATAAAGCGCCTTACCGCGAAGCAACTCTTCGGCGGCAGTGAACCACAGCCCATCGTCTTCGTAGAGATGGCCGGCGTAAAAGATGCGCAACGCGAAGGTTGCAACGGCGATAATTGCAACCGCTTTCAGAACTGTCGCGCGTGTGACGACATGATCCTTGCCTGCTAGCTTGGGCTGCTGATCGGCGAGAGCGAGATTCGTCATCGGTGGTAGGGAAACTGGATCAGATCGCGCCCGTCAGAGTCACTGGCGCAAGCGCAGGAACCGGCAGATCGGTGTGACCGCGAAGCACTCCGTCGAGTTCGTCCGCGACGTTTGCTCTCACGCCCGACAGCGATGCGAAGTCAAACAGCCGCGTGTCCATCAACTGCGACGGCGAAACATTGGAAAGCGCCTTCAGCATTGAGCGGCGAAGCGCCGGCATTTCATTTTGAAGCTCGTCGATCAGCCGCTTTACTCGCTTGCGCTTGAGATTCTCCTGCGAGCCGCATAGATCGCAGGGAATGATCGGATAACTCTGCGTTTCGGCGAACGCCGTGATGTCCTGCTCCCAACAGTAAGCCAGCGGCCTTATCACCATGTTCCGGCCGTCGTCGCTTCGAAGTGCGGGCGGCATTGCTTTGAGCGAGCCGCTGAAGAACAGGTTCAGCAGAAACGTTTCCAGAATGTCGTCGGCATGATGACCAAGGGCGATCTTCGAGCACCGTTCTTCAACCGCTATGTTGTAAAGTATCCCCCGCCGCAACCTCGAGCAGAGCGCACAGGTAGTCTTGCCTTCCGGCACCACCGCTTTGACTACCGAATAGGTATCGCGTTCGACGATGCGAAACGGCACATCTAATTTGCCCAGGTATTCCGGCAAGACATGCTCGGGAAAGCCCGGCTGCTTTTGATCGAGATTGACCGCAAGAAGCTCGAACCTGACCGGCGCGCGCTTCTGGAGATCGAGAAGAAGAGTTAACAGTGTGTAACTGTCCTTACCGCCGCTCAGACAGACCATAACTCGGTCGCCGTCTTCGATCATGTTGAAGCCGGCAATCGCATTCCCTATGCCGTACAGGAGTTTTTGCTTTAGCTTTGCTTCGCTCATAAGCTTCGGTTGCTAAGCGGTTGTAACGCAGTTGATCCTATCATGCCCGCGCGAACGCGTGCCACGAAGCGACTTGCGCGATAGACTCAGTGGATGTCTCGGGATCGCATTATCGTTCAGTGCTACGCGGGAGCGCGCGGAGACGAACACCCGCGCCGAATAATCATCAATGGCCGCGGGCACCTGGTGATTCGTCTTATTGGGGAATCAGCGGAAGAGTCGGCGGGTACAAGAGTGAGGACAAACCGTTACAAGGTTCTAACCGACACCGGCGCGGTTCTCGAAATACTCCACTCGGGTGATGATTGGTATCTCGAGACCTGAGGCGGTGAGGTTCAACGCTGCTCCGGGTCTAGGAACCCGCCAGCGCCTGATTCACCGCTTCATCAAGCACCTTGCCGTGCGATTGATCGTACCCGATCAGATGCTTGATTAGTTTTCCGTCGCGGCCGAAAACCAGCGTTTGAGGAATCGTATCATCCGCGGTGCCCAGATAAGCGGTGAACATGTCGTCCGTGGCTAATCCTACCGTATACCCGATTCCGTAGTTGTCGATGAATTTGCGGATTGCCTCGGGCGAGGACTTGCCCCGGTCGTCAATATGCAAGCCGACAACCTCAACGCCCCGATCCCGATTCTCGCGCGCGATTCGCGCGAGCTGAGGAGTCTCTTGCCGGCAGGGCGGACACCACGTCGCCCAAAAGTCCATCACCACCACTTTGCCACGATAAGATGAGAGCTTGATCGTGCGTCCGTCAACGGTGCGAACGTCGAAGTCAGCAGGCACTCGAGTTGAAGCGTCCGACACTGAGGTTCCCGGAAGCGCGAGCCCCAAACTCGTATTCTCGTCCCGATGCGCCGACAGCAACGTGTAGCCGATGGTCGCAATCAACCCGGCTACGATTACCGTCGCGATGATACGCCCGGCTGTCCAGAAACTTGTTTGAGTGTTCGGCTCTGTCATTACTGGCTTGTGCTTACTCCTGATCACGCTGTTCGGCGTCTTCAGAAACATCGCGAAGCGGAATCGAGACGCTGTACTCTTCGCTTGCCCATCTGCCCAGATCGATGATGCGGCAGCGCTCAGAGCAAAACGGCCGGTCGGGATTGTCTTTCCATTTCGTAGGTTCTCCGCAAATCGGGCACTTCATGTTTCACGTCCCCTGCAGTTTTACTCTGAACTTCATTAAAGATACCCGCGAAGAAAGTCGAGTGCAATTAGAGCTGCTCATAGACATTATGACCGCTACCTGCTAACAGTTAGGGCGCGCTCCGATGCGTAGTATACTCGCTTCTGATGAGTTCTTATGAAGACAAGATCTGGCTTGACGGCAGCCGCAAACTTGACGGGATCTGCCAGGACGCTTTAGACGCCAGGGTCGAACTTTCAAACGCGCTGATCCTGGCGCATTTCAAGAGCACACTTTCGATTCTTGAGGATTGTCTTCGCGCGCGTGTGATTGATTACAGATCGTATTCGCCGTTCGACTTTTCGGAGCTTTGCTTTCGTGGTCGCGACACCGAGTCCACCAGTGTTTGGGTTGGGCTTGCTTCACATTTCCAGGCGCGCTCGTCCGCGCACTCCTCCGCACCCATGAAGCAGTCGCGTTCGGCTCTGCGCATTCTGGTTGCCGAACATCATCCGTTGGCTTCCAGGGATGAAGCGGTTCTCGACGCCGCTCGTTCCCTCGCTTGCGACGCGCAAGTGATTCACTACACTTCGCTGACGGATCCGCTTCTAACCCATTTCGGCGGCGATAGGATACGAGGCCTGATGTCGCAAATGGGAATGCAAGAGCAGGAATGTATTTCCAGTCCCGTTATCAACAGGGCCATTAGGAATGCGCAGGAGAAGATCCACAAACAGATTCAACGCGAGATGCAGACTAACTCACCCGAAGAGTGGTTCAGGTTCAACTTGCCCCCGAGCAACCGGCCTTTGTAGGTTCGATGAGATCCAGCTCGAAAGTTAGCTGAAAGAATTCGTGTGCATCTTTGGAAACCTCTCCTTGATGCCGGATAACTAGTCGGGTGTAACATGCATCTCGCATGAAGAATCCGTGCAAATCCGCCAAATCAGCGTCACTGCTCAGTACCGCTCCGCGTAGTACTCGCAATAATCCACCAGACAACATCGCTCGCACAGCGGGTCGCGCGGGCGGCAGATCTGTCGGCCGAGCCTTATCAAATTGATGTGAACTTCGAAGTAGCTTTTTGAAGGTATCATCTCTCGCATCAATTGGTGGGCTTCGTCATCGGCGCGCCTCTCGGGTATTAGCCCAACGCGCCGCGCGATTCTGAAGATGTGGGTGTCGATCGGGAACAGCGGGCGATTGAACGCGAACAGCAGCGTGCAAGCAACGGTCTTCGGTCCGACGCCTTTGAAGCTGCCGAGAAACGCGCTGGCCTCTTCGAGCGGCGCAGTCTTCAGGAAGGCGAGATCGAGCGACCCACGACGCTTGTGAATTTCGTTGAGCACCTCTTTGATGCGGACTGATTTCTGCTTCGCGAGTCCGCCCGATTTGATCGCGGCTTCAATCGAGCTTACGCGAGCGCGCCTGGCCAGCTCCCAGTCAGGAAACCGCTGCTTAAGGCTTTCGAACGCGCGCTTGCTGTTAGCGTTTGTCGTCGATTGCGAAAGTATCGTCTCGATGAGGACATCGAGTGGATCACGTCCGGGCGTTAGCTTCGGCACTCCATAGACCGCTCGCAGGTTTTGAATGATGTAGTGAATCGAGGTTGTGTCAGTCATCTGGGATAGGTTCTGGATAGCCTTTGTGGATAGCATCTCAATCATTTCTGGATAGCGTTTCAGTCATTTCTGGATAGCGTTTCGTTGACACTCTCTTCGCGGCTTTGCAATAATCCGAGGGTAACAGAAACGCTTCAAAGCGACCACGCAGTAAGCGCCCGTAGCTCAGCCGGATAGAGCGTTTGCCTACGAAGCAAAAGGTCGCACGTTCGAGTCGTGCCGGGCGCACTTTAGAATGAGGGAATTACAGGTGGCTAACCAGCTACCTTTTCTTTTTGGTGTGCCTCTGGTGTGCCAACCGCACCGAAGAGTATCTTTTCGAGCTTATCCGAGGCCGCCTGCTGCATATCGGGGAGCACGTGGCTGTAGGTGTCCAACGTCAGCACTATGCTCGCGTGACCGAGTCGTTCGCTGACAATTTTAGGATTCACGCCCGCCGACAGCAGCAACGTCGCGCAACTGTGTCGAAGGCTGTAAAGGTTCAATGTCTCCAGCAATTCTGCTTTCTTGAGAATCGGTCTTAGGTGACGGCGCAGAATGTTGCGTGCCTGAATCGGTAGTCCTAAGCGAGTGCAGAAAACCAGATCGTGCTGATGCCAGTCGGCACCCTTCTTCAGTCGTTTTTCGTTTTGTACGCTTCGGTGTTCCCGAAGCAGGTTTAGGTTCGCTTGCGAGATCGTGATGCTCCGCCGGCTTCTCGAAGTTTTTGGCTCAACAAACCGGAACTCATTCGAGTAGTCGGGATACTCAAGACTCCGTTGAATCGTCACACGACCCTGGTCGAAGTCTATGTCCTTCCACTGTAGCCCGGGAAGTTCTGAGGGCCGCGCACCGGTCTCAAGAGCGAGCGCGAAGTACAAATGGTAGCGATCCTCGCGCGCGAACTTCAGGAACTTGGTGGCCCCTTCGGGCGACAAAGCCTGCATCTCTTTACGTTCCTGCTTGGGCCGATCGGCGAGCTGAGCCGGATTGAACGCCATCACCCGCCACCTGATGGCCTGACTGAATGCGCGGTTGAGGATGTTGTGCACGATCTGAATCGTTCTAGGACCTACATCCTCTCCCAACCGGGTGTAAAGCTCTTGAATATCGAGTGCCTGGAGTGATGACAGCTTCCGCGGACCCAACGTCGGCCGCACGTATCGATCGAGACAGTATGATTGATGGGTGTACGTCCGCTCGCTTAGCTTTTGCTTGGCGGATTTCTTTAGCCACTCGTCAAGGTATTCGCCACCGTGCTCATTGATGGCCGGACGAACGTACCCTGCGACATCTCAGTTAAGGTGCGGTTGAGGTACTTCTCCGCATCTTTCTTTGTACCGTTGATCGGCTTGTTGAAGTAACCGCGCTTGCCGTTACCGTCTCTTCCAGTGAAGATCCGCACAAGCCATTTTCGCTTTCCCTTCTTGATGACTTGTCCTGCCATACTATTTACCTCTCTTTTTTGAACTGGTCTTTGTAACCTTGGTCTTGGTTTCTCTCACGAGCAGATCGCCCGGCTGACAATCGAGCGCTTCGCAGATTCGCTCCAAGGCGTCCATTCCCAACCGCCCCACCTCGCCCCGGCTTATTTTCCAGATCGTTGCGTATCGAACACCCGTCTCTTTCGACAACCAGTAGAGCGTTCGCTCTTGCTCTTCCAGCAATTCTGCTAGACGAATCGTAATCATCATAGCGTATATACTACAATCGTATACATACGTCAAGGGTATGGCCGAACCTTAATCGTCTTCAATAACTTCGCTCTTGAACAACTTGATAGCGCTGGCATAGTTGCAACTGTGAGATCACACCCGATGTCGAGCACTCTGCTCGAGAACCTCAGGCTCTATTTCGGCTCACTGGAAGGGTACGAAAGGAGGACGAACGCATTACCGGATAATCTCTCGTTTGATGTGCCGACTGCCGCCTTTTAGTCTTCACTTGTCTTGTCGTTTCTTAATCTCTTCCAGGGCCTCAGCGATTGTTCCGCGCTGCTTATCCTTCAACTCCGGGTAACGAGTTAGCCACTGAATGAGTGCCTCTTCAGACCTGAAGAGATTTATCACCCCTCAGCCACCGCCCATAAACAGGATTGTTGAAGCCGGTGTGGCGCTTTCGAGTTTCCCTTTATCAAAGACCACGTGAATGCGTGCGGTACCTTCTGGCGAGGAATCATCTATCACAACCTTATCATTTGAGAACTTGCTGCTGACCAGCAGCATAAAATCAACCGCTCAGTTGGTGTTGAACTGTCGGCCACTGGCCAGCGTGACCTGATGGAAGAGAAAATCGAGGCGTGGTTCCCACTTGAGGTATCGTGGTACGACTCTGAAGCCGGCCCCATCACGCGAAGGATCGCGTCGGATGATTTCGTAGCGTTCAAGCATTGAGAGGCTTCGCTTTGCTTGATCTTCACTAACACCTACTGCTTTGGCGATCTCTCCTATGCTCGGCGCCGGCTTTCCATCGCGTTCAGCGTTGACAAGCGCGCGGCCAATGAGCTTTTCATCCGGAGTTAGAACGAGGGTAACCCAACCCCAGCGTCGGATGACCTCATGGAGTTCTGGATGGGCTTTGATATAGCTGCCGATGCGAAAGCGGGTTTCATCAGTGTCTTTGACTTTCACCGCTCGCATTGCGATGTCCACGCTGGTCACACTGTAGTCCTTGCCCCAGTCGCCCAGCAGATAGTTTAAGACTCGTTGGTCTTCAGCCTTAAGCTTGTCCTTAGCACCAGCCGTTGCTTCCCCAGCGATCGCTACGGCTAGGATCAAAGCAATGAGCACGTGCCTGCGGATTGGTCTCTCTAGCATAGTCACTCCTTTGCTGAAACGTTCCTCGTGAGTAGCGTTTGGATATCGCGCTCGATGTCGTTGCCCTTCTCTGGGTAAGCGCCTGAGTACTTCTTAAAGACTTTCCAGCCTGGGGCAATGACGTAGGTGGTGGGAAAACCAATAACATCGAAATCACCCACTGTGTCATCCGTTCCAACCAAGATCGCGTATCGCATCTTGTACTTCGCCGCAAACCGCTTGACGTCTCTTGCCCAGCCAGACTGCACCGCCAGGCCGATTACCTTTACTCCCTGCGGGCCGTACTTCTCTTGGAGTTGGTTAAAGGTAGGTATTTCCCCGACACAAGGCACACACCACGTCGCCCAAAAATCGAGCACCACAACGCGACTGTGCAAATCAGAGGAATCGATCTTCTGGCCTCGAAGGTCAGGGAGCCTGAACGACGGCGCGGAGCGAGACTGTTGCTCAGGTTTGGCCTCATCTTGCGCAGTCGTCACTCCTGCTCCTGCAGAGACATCTACCAGAGGCGAAAGCGAGCACAGTAGTAAAACGCCGACTAGAAAAAGACTGGCTGGAATCCTCATAATGAATCACCTTGAACAGGCCGCTCAAGCACCTCTTTCACTTGTGGGATGACTTCATATATAGGGCAAAATACTTTGGCCCGGCGCCAGGCTCGGCATCATCGATCGCAGCGGCGTATCGTCCTCTTGCCCAGGATCGTGCGAACCGATCTGGATCGGACCGGGTCAGTTTCGGGAAGAACTCTCCGATTCAAGAAGGCAGTGCGCGCGAGGCGGGAGCGCGATTGGTTGCAGCTTATTTGAGTTTCCGTAGCTCGGCGAGCACCGCATCATTAACCGCTCGAATTCGGTAGTCTTCGTCGAGAAAGATCCAGCGCACGATACCCTTCTTATCCAGCACAAACAGAGCTGGCTTGGCAATCTTCCCGTCTGGATTATAAAGATCGTAGGCGTCGATGATCTTGTGACCGACGTCGGAAAGAACGGGAAATGGCAGCTTGAGTTTGTCGACAAGTTCGCGGCTCTTTTCCTGAGCGTCCACGCTGATCGCAATGACCTCCGCGCCTTCGGCGGTGAATTTCTGATAGTCCGCGGCCAGACCGGCCAGCTGCTTTCGGCAGTACGGTCACCAGTAGCCTCTGTAGAACACCAACACGACATTTGATTTGCCGACCAAGTCTTTCAGCGCAACCATCGTCCCTGTAGACGACGGCAAGCTGAACTGAGGGGCTCTATCGCCCACTTTCGGTACGGCTGCGAATGCGACCGCGCCAAACAGGCACGTGAAGACCGTCAACTTGACTATTCGTGACATACTAATCCTCTTTGTTTGTGGTGATGAGTTCAAAGCACAACCAGCCTTAAGACCCGCGACAAGATCTCCCACTGGAGAAGGCGGGAGACCTCGCGACTACCAGATGCACGCCGCCTATAGAGTCTACGTTTACACAGCTACGAGCTTACCCTCGAAGCGCGGTACTCTCCAATTGGCTTGGGCGCCGATTGCTGTCTCGGCGCCGGGCCAACTCAATCAAGGTTGCCTTGATCAGGTTGCTTTGGAAGGTGAGCTATACTGGCTTTGAGCGTTTCGCGACTTCTGGACGCTGGGAGTCTTGAAGGAAGAACCAGAATGCTTACCACCAAAACTAATTCCGCCATTCACGCTCGAATTGAAGTGCCTCCGGATGACAAGCACAACAGGGAACTCGTCAGCAACGCACACCCGCCGGACTGGGTGAATCCTGAGCCCGCGCCGCACTATAACCTCGTGGTTATTGGCGCGGGTACGGCGGGACTCGTATGTGCAGCCGGCGCCGCCATTCTTGGGGGCAGGGTTGCTCTTATCGAACGGCATCTGATGGGAGGTGACTGCCTTAACACCGGTTGCGTGCCCTCAAAGGCCGTTATTCGTTCTTCTCGTCTCGCCGCAGAGATTCGCGATGCTCACAAGTTCGGCGCAGTCGTACCTCCAGGCGCAGCGATGGATTTTGGGCTTGTGATGGAGCGAATGAGACGCATTCGGGCCGACATCAGCCATCACGACTCCGCCAAACGGTTTTGCAAGTTTGGCGCGGACATATTCTTAGGCGAGGCCCGGTTCTCAGGGGTCGATACGGTAGAGGTTTCGGGAAGAACTCTCCGATTCAAGAAGGCAGTAATTGCAACCGGCGCCAGGCCGGCTGTGCCACCGATCGAAGGGTTGAGCGAGGCCGGCTTTCTAACCAACGAGACCGTGTTCAACCTCACCGAGTCCCCTAACCGGCTAATGGTTATCGGCGGCGGACCGGTAGGATGCGAGATGGCTCAGGCGTTTTGTCGACTGGGCTGCGAAGTCACGCTTGTTGAGAAGAACCGGCAGGTTTTGAAGCGAGAAGATCGGGATGCCGCCGAGTTGCTCGCTGGCGCCCTAAGGCGTGACGGAGTAGACATCAGATTGAACACTATAGTCACGCGGGTTATCAGCTCGGGTGGAGAGAAGTTTGTTCATCTCAAAACCGACGGCAAGACTGATGTCGTTACGGTCGATGAGATCCTTGTTGGCGTTGGGCGAGCACCTAACGTTGAGGGACTGAACCTGGACGCTGTTAACGTGAAGTATGATAAGCATGGCGTGATAGTAAATGACTACCTGCAGACTACCAATCCTCGCATCTTTGCAGCAGGCGACGTGTGTTTGCCTTACAAGTTTACTCATGCCGCGGATGCCGCCGCGCGACTGGTTATTCAGAACAGTCTCTTTCTGGGGCGCAAGAAGTTCAGTCGCTTAACTATCCCGTGGTGTACCTACACCGACCCGGAGATTGCGCACGTTGGGGTTTATGAGCGGGATGCGGAGAAGCGAGGAATTCAGCTTGAAACATTCGTTGTTTACCTAAGAGAGGTTGACCGGGCACTTACGGATGGGGAGGAAGAAGGGTTTGTAAAGATTCACCTGAAGAAAGGCACCGACAAGATTCTTGGAGCTACCATTGTTTCACGACATGCAGGTGAGATGATCAGCGAAATCACGACGGACATGGCTGGAAACATCGGGCTGAAGAAAATCGCGGGCATCATCCATCCCTATCCCACCCAGACTGAGGCCCTCAAGCGAGCCGCAGACGAGTACAATCGCACGCGGCTTACGCCAACGCTCAAACGAGTAATATCGACCTGGCTGGCGTGGACGCGATAGACAGTAGACGTGAAAGTTATGAGCCTTCCATCACCATCGGCCATTGCTCACGGGCTGTTGAAGACGACGCTGGCCTGCTTGTTACTAATCTGGATCGGACCGGGTCAGCATTCGAAACGTGCGAACGCGCCAGCAGACTTCGCACCGGCGAACGCCGTTAAGCCCGCGCACCAGCCGGACGCCGAGAGCATCACACGACCGACGAGTCCTCCGTATGCCGGCGACCTGTCGATCTTCGAAGACCCGGCACGCGATGAGAAGCTGCAGGTTGGGCGTGTGATGGACATCCTGGGTATCAAGGAAGGCGCAAGCGTGGCGGACATCGGGGCCGGCTCCGGATGGTTCACAGTGCGCGTGGCTCGCCGGATCGGCGGCGGCGGTATCGTCTACGCTGTCGACATAAACAGCGACTATATCAAATACATCGAAGAGCGAGCTGCGAGGGAGAATTTGCCAAACGTCCGCACGATCCTGGGCAAAGAGGATGATCCGCTGTTGCCGCCTCGCAGCGTCGATGCAGTGCTGCTTCTAAAGACTTACCATGAAGTCGCCCAGCCGATTCAACTGTTAGCTCACGTGCGTGAAGCAATGCGGCCCGGCGCAAGGCTCGGCGTCATCGATCGCAACGGCAAGGGAGACGATCACGGCATAGGCAGCAAGACAGTGATCAAAGAAGCAGCGCGCGCAGGCTTCACACTCGTCGAGCAATACGATTTCGTCAAACCCGACGAGGTGGACTACTTCATGGTGTTCCAAGTCCGATCCGATGTTCGGTCTTAGCAGTTCACTTACGCTCAAATGCGATCCGAGCGGCGGTCGCCAGGATACGAGATCCCGCCAGGATCGTTCCGCGCAGTGTGCCCGATACCTTTGATTTGCCACCCGCACGACGGCGGTGATCCACCGGCACCTCGAGTATTCTCAAATCGGCTTTGGCGGCGCGCATCTGCATTTCGAGAGGCCAGCCGTAAGTCATCTCGCGCATGCCAATCCGGTCGAGCGCATCGCGGCGAATTGCTCGAAACGGTCCCATGTCTGTGTAAGACACTCCATACAGAAGCCGCATCAGCAGACCGGCCGCCCATCCGGCGAAGACCTGCGTAAGGTACATGCTGCCCCGCTCGCGCTGTCCTCGCAGGCGCGAGCCGATCACGAAATCGTGCGTGCCGTCGATGATGGGATCGACCAGTTTAACTATCAAGTCGGGATACTCGCTGCCGTCACCGTCGAGAAAGACGACAATCTCGCACTCCGGCGTGCAAGCTCGAACTCCGGCATGACACGCGCTGCCATAACCGCGACGTGACTCTCGAACAATTCGCGCTCCCGCCTCTCGCGCGCGTTCGACCGTGCGATCCCGGCTGCCGTTGTCAACGACGATCACTTCGCCGGCGATATCGCGGGGTACGGCGCGAACCACCTCGGCGATAGTCGCTTCTTCGTCGAGAGCGGGAATCACAACCGAAACGCGAGCTTTTGCAGGAACCTCAATCGTCTTAGCTTTCATGCGGGTTCTTTCTCGAATTGCGCGGGCGGCTCCTCGCCGGCGGCTTTTTTCCAACTCGCGTCGCATCCAAAGAGTCATTGCCGCGATGATGGCAAACGGGGCGTATAGCGCTAGATCAATTGTAAGCCGCCGCTCTGCTTCACCGAGCCAAAATGCGTAGAGCATGAAGCTGGCCGAAGTCACATAGAACAGCGGCGCGAACGGCACAACGCACAGAAAAGGAATGAGCCAGGTAAAGTACCAGGCGTAACGAGGCGAAAGCAGGATTGTGAATATCGCCGCGAGCGTCAATGCTCGCCTGACGTAAGAACTTTCGTTGTGCTCCCGCCTCCACAAAAACCACGCAGCAACGGCGGTCAGAATCAAACCCGCAAAGATTAAAAAGGCTGTTTGTGGAAGCGATGCTCCCGAGAACAACCTGCGCGCCAGCGTCAAAACAAAGAAACGCTCGCCGTTTCGCATGCCTTCTTCGGCCATGTATCCCGGCAAATATCCAAGCACACCCGGTGCGCCTACCGTTAGGTATGGCAAGTAAGCAAGTATCACCGTCAGTCCGAAAACAGCAGGCATCTTCCAGCCCCAGCGACGATAGAGAGCCGGGAACAGAATCGCCGGATAGAATTTTATGAGCGCCGCAGATGCCAGCGCCAAGCCCGTAGCCGTTTCCAGACCCCGCCGGCGCGCAAGCAAAGCAAGAGTGATGAATGCTATCGCCGCAGCGTCAACGTGTCCGCTTCCTGCAAATTCCCAAACTATCAGCGGGTGCCACGCATAGATCAGCGCACGCTGCCGTGGTAACCCGAACGAAGACAGCAATGCCATTAACGCCCACATCGTGACCGCTTCAAATCCAACCATCGTCGCTTTCATCCACGTTACCGATTCGCTTATGCGCGTCGTCAGCAGATATATTCCCTCCGCCATCGGCGGATACATCGTGGGAGCGAAATCGCGGCGATTGATCTTTGGATAGATTGCTTCGTCTCTCAGCGGTGCCACAGCCTCGTCGGCGGGTATGTACCTATACGGATTGATTCCCGCCGCTTGAACGCGGCCGTCCCAAACATATCGGTAGACGTCATCTGAAAGAAGCGGCGGCGCGAACAACATGCTCAAACGAAACAGCGCCGCGAAGATCACGACGATAAGCAACGTTGACCGCGATGAGCAGGCGCGCCATACGACCCAAGCGGCGGCGACGTAAACGCCCGATTGAATCAAAGCGAGCTTGATGAACCAGACAATGTAGTCCAGACCCTGACTGTCGGCCTGCAGACTGTGGAGGCTATAGCGATACAAAACGAACAACGCTCCGCCAAGCGCGACAAGCGCGAGATTCACCCGCGTGGCGACAGAAGTAAACCGCGTTGTGAGTTGAAGACTGGTCAACGGTCCGGCTCAGAGCGCGAAAACACATCTTCCGGCCAGATGCGCTCGCGCCCATCTTTCTCGATTAACCGCGCGAGGTAATCACGCGTGAACGTCGCGGCATAACCGCGCTGGCGGTGATCTCCATTTGGCGAAAACAACTCATCGCATAGTCGCGCAAGCGTTCCCGCATCGTCCAGGTCGTACCACGGCGGCAACAGGTGAACTTCCAGATCAAGCTCGGATGCGCGGGCGAGTGTTTGCGTGAGGACTTTCGCGGTGCTCCACTCGATATCGGCGAACAAGCGCCGGTGCGCGCGCTTCAGTCCGATGAGATAGTAACCTCCGTCTTCGGCAGGACCCAGCACTACGCGATCTCCAGAATGCGCGAGAGCGTCAAGCGCGCCGCTGAGAAGCTCACTCGGCAACGTCGGACTATCAGCGTTGATCAGACATACCGACTCGTAGCCGAGACCCAGCAAAGTCTCGGTCGCATTGAAGAGTCTTTCGCCCAGAGATGGGCCATCTTGCGGAAGAAGGTTGAATTCTTTTGGGAGCAAGTCCTCGAATGTTCGCTCAGAACCAAAGGGCGTGTATACGGCGATCCCATCGGCACGTTCGCGAGAGGTTACGCCGGCGACATTTGCTACAGTATCGCGAATAGAGCACAAGCTGAGAGCAGCCGCTTCATCTGGCGTAAGCGGTGGCACCAGCCTCGTCTTGACATGGCCGGCCAAGGGCGCTTTTGCCATTATTCCCAACGCGCATGAGCCGCGTGGCGCGCGGGGCCATCGCCGATTGTCAACCACACGTTTCCCTTTCATCGCATAAAGTCTTACTACCAAAGCCGTGAATTGGGATAGCGCCGAGCCAGGACGGCGTCTACTCCCCACTTGCTGCCGGCTGCGCCGATCGCAACGCTCAGCGCGGCCATCATCGGCACAAGCAGCTCCCAAATCCAAGCCGTCCCCCATTCGGAAACCCACAGCGAAGTGAGGAAGGCAAACGCTGCAAGCCCGATCGGACGCGTCAACAACCCCAGCACCAGGCACACGCCAAATGTGATTTCAGTGATGGCTTGCACCGGGCCCATCACAGCCGCATGGTTTGCCATGAACTGCATGACGCTCTTCCAGAATGCGGGAGCTGTCCCGGAACTCGCGTAGTAGTTGATCAATCCCGCATACCCGTCGGGCGTATACAGCCCTTTGCCTCTGTTCTCGAAGAAGACCCACAGAAACATCGCGCCCACCGTCACCCGCATGAGCGTCAGTGCGATCTGATCTCGCCTTGGGCGACTATCTTTATCGGTAATGTTGTTCACCATTTGGATGTCTCCATTTTGACGCCAGAGTTTTGTCTAACCGTTCCCGGCGACGATAGTGGTGCAGGCGCTTGCACCTTTAGGCAAATCCTCGCTGGCAGCTATTTGGTATTCGAGTTCTATAGTCTCGCCGCGGACAAACGGGCAATACTCGTCCGGCTGGTCGAGACTGCCTCGAAGCATCCGACGACCGGCGCAACCGCCTCCGCAGGTTTCTGCAAATTCACAACCGAGACAGAACTCAGGAATAACGCGAGTCTGAAGAAACGGTTCGGTCTCGGTTATTTTAGTTCCAAGCTCTCTTAAATCCGAGATGCTCATCTTCTTGCCGGGCCAGTAGACGCAGGGCAGTACCTCCCCGCGCGGTGAGACCCTGACCGTCTCGATGCCGCAGCCACATCGGGCGCCATTCAAGCCCAGCACCGCTCGCACGATTGGCTCGTTGCAGAGCTTGATTTCGGTTTTAGCAAACAGGTTTCTATAGCCTTCCCAGAACTGCTCATAGGAGAGAGTGAAAGCATCCGTCTTCACAGGCTGATAAGCATTGACCCGCAGCATCGCCCCGCGACTGGCCGCAATTCGAGCAATCTCGGCCATCCTGTCGTAATTGATACTCATCATCACCGCGGTAACTGCCACGCTCACGCCGAGACAGCGGCAACGCTCCATCTGTTCTTCGATCAAGCGCCAGTTGCCTTCACCGCGAAACGCGTTTTGCTCGCGCTCTGTGGGAAAATCGAGCGAGAACTCGACATCGTGAAAGTAGCGAACCTCTTCATCCGAGAGTGCATTGATGCTGTATCCGTTTGACGTTATCGTGATCTTCACCTCTCGTTCTTTCAGATACGCAAGAATCTGCCTGAACTCCGGATGCAGAGCGTTCTCCCCCGTTCCAAGATTGATGGCCCGCACCGGTATGCTTTCACAGAGTAGCTTAATGTCGTCCAGCGAGAGATTATCAACTCTGTCGACGTCTCTGTAACAATGCGCACAAGCAAGGTCACACGCATTGGTGAGTCCAACTCCAACCGAAAAGAGCATGCGCACTTCCTCCTAAGCCGCGACCCAAAGGTTATGTAGCGCCCCAACAGCGATTTCTTGAGTAAAGCACCGACGGTCTGTCAAACGCTCGGGACTCAGGTTTTCGATTTGGCGCCACTTTTCCACCTATCTCGTCCTCCAAAGAAAATGAGATCAGTGATGATCAGCAATAAAGAGATGATTAGGCTGAGTCCTTCGAACTCTATCCTCGCAAGTCTGGAAACCTGAACCGAGAAAAACTTGCCGGCGTTTGGTTGAAAGCTGATCTGCTTATTCCACGAAAAGCGCGTCGATTATAACCGCCTCCGTAGCGGCAGTCTACCTGAGCCACCCGAACCAACGCCTGATCGGCGCTGCGAGACAGACTAATAGCAACGATCGCGCTGAACGCGAGACGGCATTTCCAGAGAGTGTATCTTGTCAGTCCAGCCAGCGGCGCGTTTGCGTCCGGGCATCCAACAGACTAGGACGAGCACGACCAAGCACACATCATCGCCCCTCGTGAGACCGTGCTATGCCGTTCGGCCCTTATCCAGCATGTGCTCGCGGTCTTGCCAGGCGATATCGTTTATGAAGTGGATGGCGATTTCGATACGGCGGGTCAGCTATCGAGCCAGCTCGCCATAGAAGAAGCTGGCATTGTCGGCCATCAAGGAGACGAGAATGATTCTGTTCAATTGGTTGGCCAGTTTTATTGCTGGTTGTTCAACCTGAATGTAAACCGGAAGTTGAAAAGCCCTGTGACATTGGTGCCTAGCGTCTCCTGGCGTACCTGACCAGCAGCGCCAATCATGGAACCGGTGCCCCCGGTGACAGCTCGCAGCGTGGGTTGGGGGCCCTCGAGGCCTTCGCTGAACAGTTGCTTCGAGTCGTCGGGAAGGAGGAAGATTTGTGAAGTGTCGAAAGCCGGAGAGGCGCCAGCCGCAAGCTCATCCGAGCCTATCATCCAGACGCCGCGACAAATCCACTTGCCGATGCTCCCGGGATTATCGGGGCTGAAAACTCCCTCACCCGCCGGAATCGTTCCACCGGGATAGATCTTCCCGGCAACGATGAAGGTGTCGCCGCGATGAGAGCCAGACGCCATAGGGTCAACGTTATTCTGGCGATATGTACGCGCATCGCATGCTACATCTATTATGAGGTCTCGTGCGCCTCCAGGCTCTGCATACGCAAGTCTGCTGGTCGAGTTCAGCAGGACAGTAGCAAGAACCAGACTCACTGCCAGCGAAGAAAGAATGAATCGTCTTACCATGACAGTTTCCTCCAAAAGTATTTCCCGCCCGAATGCTCGCCACTCACAGCGGGCAATCTACAGAGCTTACAGCTTCAGTAGCTCTTCCACTTGATAAAACAACCCTGACCAAGTCGCCCGGCCAGGGTTGTCGTCTGGAAAGGCCGCTTTCATTTGCCCATCACTGCGTGCAGAAGAATGTCCTGCAGGTGCAGAAATCGCCCGTCGCCTTGAGACAGTCAAAGTTGTTCCCAACTTGAGGCGATAGACGCGTACCATCGGCGCGTTTGACAACCTCGACGAACGTATCTGGATCTGAGTAGGCCCCGCGACGCGGGTCCGGTATGACCGGTCATATCACCCACCGGGGACGTGGTGGGCCGCCTCCACTGAACACTGCAGGGTTGCTTCTGAGCACGATCAGCCCTTTGCTCAGCAAGCTGTCAATCTCTGCAAGTCTCTGTATTATGGGTGTCCCATCGAGGTTCGTGCCATTTCTGTCCGCGATCGCTTGCAGCGTTGCATGGTTTGGATCATTGGGATTCACCCAGGCGTTATACCCGTTCTGCGTAAAGACCACGAATGCGACAAGCCAGAGCCCGAGTATATTCTCACAGAAGTATCTGTCCTTCGTTTCGAAGACGTTGTCCTGCCTACGATTGGGCACGACTATGCTCAGGTCTGGATTGAAGTTGAAAGTCCCATCAGGATTGCGCTGCTTCGGAAAGAGAAATGCCCTGAATTCCTCTGCTTTTGCTCGCGCCTGCATTCCCTCCACGGTCAGGTCACCATTGACGTCCCGGCTGAAGGTGTTCTCATTGATGAATCCCGGTACCACGTAGTAGATAAGATTTCCATCTCTGTCCCAGCCGCCCGTGATCTGCCGGATACGTACCGGTCTTCTATTCGGATCCGTGCCAGAAGTGTCATCAGTCCAATCTGGCAAACGCACCCCCGGGGTGCCGACGCGTGCAAGAATATTCATCGGCTCAATTCCGAATCTCCGGTAGAAGCCGTCATTAAAATCGAAAAAGGGTTCATTCCTCAAAAGGTTCTGAGCCTGCCCAATGAAAAGCGCCGGGAAAGTGGAAGACACCAGAACAAGCGCCACAAGTGCAACGAGTCCTGCCTTGACGCTTAGCTTCAAGGTCTTTCTTTTGGAATTCATCATTGACTTCTCCTCTTGTGTTGAATCCGCTCAATAGAAGAGCTGGATTACATTTCGAAAGATTCGCTCAACGACTTACGCCGTTGCTCGATTCTCCTGCGGCTTCATGACCCAGGAAAGCTCTTCGACGATCCATGTCGGTTTAGCCAGACCGGGGCAAGCCGCCCATTGTGTGCGCGGCTCGTTGCCGAAGCGGATGTTGCCAATATGCTGAGACGTATCCGCGTCCAGCTTGGGGTCAGGATTGGTAAAGCCTAGCTTGCGTCGGAGAAGTTCGATGTCGGCCGCCTTCCCGGTCAGAAACAACCATCCCGGACCAACTTTATGCATCTCGACGTAATTCTTGAGAGCCTTCGCGTCGTCTTGCTCGGGCTTAAGCGTGAGCGAATAAAAAAAGATATCCCGACCGACTCTATCACCAAGGAGTTTCTGAACCTTCACAAGATTCGCCGTGATCCCCGGGCATACTCCCTCACAATCGGCATACATCATGTTGAGCACCACTGCCTTGTCCTTGATCAAGTCCTCGTAGAAACGGACCTTCTTACCTTCGTGCGTGGTCAACACGACGTCGGGGAAATATCGCTGTCTGATCTTCTCGCGCGCGCGTTGAGCTTCTTTTTCAGCTTCTTTGCTAAGCACACTCTTTTTCGCTTCTTGTCCGAGGGTGCCGGCAAGTATCACCCCCGCGAACGGAGCGAGAGTGGGAAGCGCGAGCAAGCTCCTTCTCGTTATCTTCGACATGTCTTGAACTCCTTACCTGTCTAGCAGCGTGATCGATTGAGAATCCCATCGAAACAATCGCCCAGAGGTCTGCCCCGAAGCGGCGACCTTATGGAACAAGCTTGCCGTCTCCATCTTCGTTGACCTCCCACAAAAGCATCATCGCGTGGTCTTCGTGGACGGTGTTGTGACAATGCAGCGGGTATTTCCCCGTGAAGTCACGGAAGCGGAAAAACAGTCTGACGTGTTCGTTGCGCTGCAGCCTGGACACGTCTTTTCGCGCAGCTTCGACTGGCGATACCGGTTGAAGTTGTCGAGAGAGAATTTGGTGCTCTTCCAGATGGATGTGAATGGGGTGCTCCCAGTCACCGGACAGGTTCATCAGGACCCAATGCTCGACGCTATTCTTCTTTACATGGAAACGCCTTTCATCACAGTTCATGAACTGGTCATTAATGGTCCACATCCCATTGAACCGTTTGAAAGCGAAGGTTCGCTGGATCCTCGGCGTTTCTGTCTTATCAGGCAGATTATAGAAAGTCATCGTCGCCGGGTCGGCACTGTTGTCGGCAACGGTCTGATTATCCACCTGTATCTTCAGCAGGAGATTGCCCTGGCCCGCGCCGGTGATATTCGGCGCCTTATCGGGACCGATGCCACTCGACTGCTTCAAGCGGTTCTCAAGGTAGATCGTCTTATTCTTGAACGGCGTGAAGTCAATGATTATATCGTGGCGCTCCGCAACGCCAATGCGAGCGCTGGTAACCTGCACCGGTCTTGGCAGCAGGTTTCCGTCGTTGGCGACATGCCAGAAGGGAATCTGCTGACTCAGGTTGGCCAGATTCGTGAAGAATAGCTCATAGAACCGCGAGGGTCCCACGTCCAGCCAGCGGAAGCGATATCTGCGCGGTTTTACCTTCAAGAACGGCTGAACCTTGCCGTTGACCAGGAACGTATCGCCCAGGATGCCGTCCAGGTTGAACAGGTCGAAAAATATCTGGTTGTCCTCATCAAGGACCTTGTCGGTGAAGTCCATACGGATGTCGAACTCTGGGAAGCTTGGGAGGCGGAACCCGTTCGTGTTTGTCTCATCGCCGTTGTCTTTGTCATTGAACAGCAGGTAGTACCCGTACAATCCTTTGTAGACGTTTTGGGCTGTATGATCGACACGGTGATCGTGATACCAAAGTGTGCTCAGCGACTCGTTGATGTCGCCGCCCTGGGGTATGTGTGTCGAGAGAACACCAGCCAGCACATTCGGATAGTGCTGGTCATACCAGAACCCACTCTCGAAGAAATCGCACGGGTTGCCGTCGCTTTCCGATGGGTTGTGAGCGTTGTGGAGGTGCGTGGTAACCGAGTTCAATCCAAACCCACCGTTATTCGCCGGCAGATCGTTGAAGTTCCGCACGAGTATAGGTTCCCCATACCTGGCTACATATGTGGGACCTGGCACGATTCCATCAAAGCCCCAGAGATTTTGTACGGGCAGTTGGGAATGTATCTGGACCGCTGCCGGTATTTGATGCACCTCGTAAAACTTCTGAGGCGGGAATATGTTAAACGCTTGATGTGGGATGACACGACGCTCCCCCGCTTCCGGGTTCGGTTGCATCATCGGTGCAGGACTGAGAGACGGCACCGACTGCTTGACCGGTGAGATCGGGAGAGGATCCTTGAAAGGGCTAAATGGTGCTCCCTGTAAACTGGCTGGCTGCCCAAAGGGGAGGCCGGTTCCCGCGCGTGCGCTAAGTCCCGACGTAGGGACAAGGAAGCCGGCGCTCGTCAACAAGCCCATCTTGATCATCTCTCGACGGCTTAGCTGCGCGGCGATGATCTCACGCCTATTCTTTTGTGCGTTGATCATTTCCTTAAAGCGTGCTCTGGAAACCTTTTCCCCGAAGACGTTCTTATACATTGCCCTTCTCCTGTGCGGTCGTAATCGTTGTGAGGATGCGCGTGAAGCATTGCGTCGCTTTCTCGATAGCTGACACTCTAAGAATCGTAGGCAAGAGACTCCCTGCCTACCTCTAATGTTCAGTAATGAATGGAACGCGTCCGCGGTTAGACGAGACTTCATTTTCGCGAAACGTCCGCCAACCTCTCGATTCAGAAATGAAGAACTCTGATACGAAACCCTTGTACTTATAACTACAAAATCTGTAGTGGTGGCGGAGGTTATCACTATCGATGCGATACGAATGTCAGCTACCTGACATTTGCCTAAGAAATAGTTGTTACAATCGGGCGCCGATTGGATCGTCTCAGCGAGGAGGAGAAAGTGTGGCCGAAAAATGCAGACCCGGCACCACGAATGTAGGCTACCGGGTCTGCAAATCGATCTAGATGACTCAGAGCTTCAGTGCGCTCGTAAGATCGGTCCGCTGCGGAGCCTGTCTGGCGCCGTTACGATAATGGAGCGGTACTTCAGCTCCAGCACTCCGGAATACTCCAGGTCTTTGAGAGCCCGCGAAGTCTCCTGACGGGATGCTCCCACAAGATTTGCCACGTCCTGCTGAGTGAGTCTTATCTTAACAGGCGTTGTCGGACTCGAGGCGGATCCATTATCCACCAGACCAACTAGCGCCTCTCTTACTCTCGTGGGGACGTCCTTGCAGATGAGACTAAGCAATTGCGCTTCGACTTTCTTTAACCTGAACCCAACATGCTTCAACACCCGCAATGACATCTCTGGATGCATGCTCAGCAACCCTTCGAAATCCTTGCGGTCCATTTCGCATAGCAGCGCATCCTCGAGAGCCTCCGCAGTAGTGGTGCGGGGCGTCTCCTGGATGGCGCTGGCTTCGCCAAAGATCTCTCCCGGCCCGATTATCTCAAGCAAGACTTCGTGACCATCCTCGCCCAAGCCGGTGATCTTCATTCGGCCCTCCTTCAAGAAGTAAATGCTGTTAGAGGGATCACCAGGCAGGTATATCAAGTCACCTCGACGGTGGCTTGTCATTCGAGTCATTGCGGCGACGTTCTGCATTTCCTGCTTGCTCATTCCCATCAGCAGGTCGAATCGACTGATATACCAAAGCTTGGAAAAGCCTTTTTCGATTTGCATTTTCGGGTGCATCTGGATTTTCCTTTAGCGGTTTGAGGCAGAGATGTGCGTACAGACTGGTCGCCTGTTCTGTAGGACGAGAATTGGGCAGGCGTTGAACAGCCTGATAAGCGCCGCTCGATATAGCGTCTCTCGGCGAGGCGCTACGAAAAGGTGACGACAACGCGCGAAAAGTTACTACAGGCTTACTTTGCAGTAAAGCGAACCATCGGCGCGATCAGGCGATTCCTGTGCTCGATTGTCAAGAACAGGCAAAGTATAGTGGGGGAGGCTCCCATGCCTCCCCCAACCTCCGACACCAGGAATCTCGAAGATTAGAAGTGTTGGCCCGAAGAAACAACAATATCGCCGAGGAACAGATCGCCTCCGAATCGGCAACCTCCGGATACCCGGTCCGAGGCAGTGCAAAGCGGATTACCGGTGTTCCAGAACGGCGTCTTGAAGTGTATCTCGAACCGATCCTTCTGGGGCGAATCCTTGTCAAACCCTAGCGCAATGTAATCATGTGGAGGGGGATTGAGGCCCGTCCCGTCTGTATCCTCGACGACGAGGCCCGCCACACGTGTGATTGAGCGCATCTTTCCGGTCGCTGTTATTGTTCGGGCGTTGCGGGCAACCGTGTACGAGTCAATGCTGAGAGAATACATAAGCATCTCGAAGGGACCGACTGCTCCGCCAACATTAACAGTTCCAACTCCACAGCTGACCTGAGTGCGATTGAGCGTAAAGGTTGATGCCTGGCTTGCCACCGAAGCATCGGTGTACATGCCGACTCCCTGGTCCTTGAGCCCCAAGCCACTGCTGGCATAAGTGCTAGCGGCAAGAAACAGGGCGATAGCTAGCACTGGCATTGTTGCACGTTTCATTTTTTCCTCCTCTGCGGTTACGATCTGGAATCAATCGAACACTCTAGTGCGTCAGGCGTCCTTTTACGTTCGGGAAGGGATGTGGACAGTTCTCTCTCCCCGGAGGTCTATGTTCTTTAAGTTACAACGAATGTCGCGAACTTGCTCTTCTTTGGGAAACGAATGCTTGTATTTCAAATTGGATCGCCGTAGGTGTACGAATTACTCAGCAAGCTTACAGAGCCATCCTAATCCTTGGACTCGACTCCAGTGTCAAGGTTAATTTTTTCTTCTGATAAAAAATCTTGCCCGAGTCAATTCGTGGTGAGGTCGATACTCTATTTCTAAAGACCGTTCTCTTTAGTCGGCTCGTTATTTGCGTTGGTGATCTGTACTCGACTTAGAGTCGGTTCAAGAATGCATGATTTAGGTCGGCGCGAAAGAGGTGCTATGTCTAGCGAGATGAAAATCGGAGAGTTGGCCTCGGCGGCGGAGGTAACCCGCGACGCTATCCGGTACTATGAGAGGCTCAAGCTGCTTCGGCGCGCAACTCGGACACGCTCCGGATATAGAATTTATACTGAAGCAGACTTAGAAGGAGTGCGCTTCATTAAGCAGGCGCAAGCCTTCGGCTTCTCTCTTAGTGAGATTAGAAAACTCCTTCCCGGGAGGGATGCTGGCTTAGTGGAGTGTCGGCTAGTGCGCGATCTGCTCCGCTTGAAGCTCGGAGAAGCTGATGCGCGGCTTAGCGAGATACGAACCTTCCGAGAAACGCTGGCAGCGTACCTCGAGGAGTGCGAACAAACACTCAGTGGGAAGCGGGGCGAGTGCTGTCCCGTGGTTCTTGAGATTTCACATCCCACCAGCGCTACGAAGCGCGCTTCAAGCGCTCGGAAGTCAATTGAGCGATTTCGTCAGTAATGAGTTCGAGCCGCTTTGGAAGACCTCTACTGATGAACCCTTCGAATGAACAGGATGAGTAATTCCGGATTAGCCTCGAGCGAGTTTCATACTTCCTCGTTGTGGTATCGCCTAAATACGCGCTTCAGTTTGACCATCCCCGCTCGCCATCGCTTTCCAATCGACTGAAATCGACCCCCAGTGACGAGTCTCCAGTCCCTTCCGACCTCTGTCTCAATTTGCCGGTCGGTACGTATGGTCATAGCCTTTTCCCTCAGTCGTCGCTAGTCACCGAATGCCTCATTGACGTCAAGTGTACTTCAAGTTGCCTCGACCAACCTAGGCATTGAGAGCCTAACGTCGGTAGTACGCCGCGGATTTGTACTTGACATTGGAGCCGACTCCAGGGGTTAGACTATTAATGGATAGGAGCCGATAGAGCGGGCTTCAAAAAGCATTCTTCGATGAACGAGCAATGCAAAGGTGCTTCCGAGGATAACTGAGATGAAAGACAAGGTTGCATTGGGAGGTTCGATAGTGGCGGCCATAGCTGCGAGCCTATGCTGCATTGGACCGCTCATCGCCCTCCTGTTGGGGTTGGGAACATTCGGCGCAGCAGCAGCTTTCGAAGCTTTGAGGCCATACTTGCTTGGTTTGACCGCTTTGTTGCTCGCGTCCGCATTTTATCTGGTATATCGCAAGCGTGAAGTGAAATGCGAGGACGGCAGGTGTGCCCAAGCGGCAAGCGGCAGGACCAAGATGATGCTCTGGATTGCGACGGGTGTCGTTATAACTTTTGCCGCATTTCCATATTACTCAGCCGGGCTTCTCAAGGCTGATACACAGAATAGCGAAATATCAACCAGACATGATGCGTCGCGTGACATCGCAAATCCGAGCGAAGCGGCAGTCGTCATCATGGTCAGTGGCATGACTTGCGGCTCGTGCGCTATGACAGTCCGGCTGGCGCTCAACAAGATAAACGGCGTCAACTCGGCAGAGGTGAGTCTTGAGAAGAACGAAGCGAAAGTGACCTACGATCCTTCGCTCGTTACAACGGACCAACTCGAAGCTGCGATCGACGCGACAGGCTTCAAGGCTACTGAAGTCAAGCACTAATTGTGGAAGGAGGGTTGGTATGGAGGATTCCAGGGATAGCATGAATTCACAACGTGCAGCATACAGAGTTGCTTCTAGCGGCCGCGGCGTGCAAGGCCAGTCTTGGATGGGTCGCGCGCTCATGGCAATTGGTATCGGCGGCGCGGCGCTGGTAGCGCTCTGTTGCGTGGCGCCGTTTCTCGTGGCAGGTGTTCTTGCAGCGGTGGGCCTAGGGTTCCTTCTCAATAATGCAATCTTGATCGGGCTGCTTATTGTATTCGCGGCTGCGGCTGTACTCGGCTACTACGTAATAAAGCGGGCCAAACATGTGTGATTCGAAGAAGAGATAGTCTCAGTTGCGGGGAGGATGATGACTGTGGCCTGTTGCAAAGAACGAGGTGAAACAGAGCCCGTGCAAGGTATTGCATTGGAGTTCTGCGGCGTATGCGGCGTTAAGGCTAAGAAAGTCAACCGTATCACCGTTGAGCAAATTCTCGAGAGTGAGCATCAAAATGAAGTCATAGAGACGCTATACCACTACTGCGAGACACCCATCTGCAATGTGGTCTATTTCTCGAACGAGACCGGGCAGTATTTCAACAAGAACGATGTGCGTGTACGAGTCGGGATCAAGGAAACAGAGGACCCCGTTCAGATCTGCTACTGCTTCGACTTCACAGAGCAGATGGTGCGAGATGATCTGATTACAAAAGGACACACAGCCATTCCAGAGTTCATAACCACAGAGATACAAGCCGGTAATTGTGCCTGTGAAGTGAAAAACCCTTCGGGGCGTTGTTGCCTTGGGGAAGTCAGCAAAGTGGTAAAACGCCTGTTGAAAGAGCGAGAGGGACTGGCCGCAGGCGAGCGAACTTTCGAACCCGCATGTGCGGACTTGAGAGTTAGCTCGAGCCATGATTGTTGTGCGTTAAAAGAATGATGAGCACGCACAATCAGCTTATGACATTAGAAAGGACTTACGGTATGAAACGGATCTTCTCATTGCTCAGTACAGTGGTTCTAACTATAACCCTGTTTGCGGCCGTGGCTTTTGCCGCTATCACGCAGAAGACATTTCGGGTCAATGGAATGACCTGTGGCAGTTGCTCTAGCTCAATTGAGAAAGCGCTCAAGAGGGTGGAGGGCGTGGCGGATATGAAAGCCCGGTACGGTCCGAAAGGCACAGTTTGGGTGAAGTATGACGACCAAAAGGTTGACTTGTCCAAGATCAAACAGGTGATAACGGATACCGGCTTCGAGGTTGTGGACAAATAGTCACTGAAAGCATCATCGCGGAGGGCCTTACGCGTTTTCTCTTCGGCTGTAGCGGAGGGTGAGATGACCAAGAGCTTTGATTTGATCGCGATTGGAACTGGCGCCGCCGCATCCACGGTTGCCTACAAGTGTCGAGCGGCGGGATGGAATGTAGCCATCATTGATTCGAGACCTTTTGGCGGCACTTGTGCCTTGCGTGGCTGCGATCCTAAGAAGGTGCTCGTCGGCGCGGCGGACCTCATTGACTGGAACAATCGCATGGCGAAGGAAGGCATAACCTACCCGAACGTCAAGATGGATTGGCCAGCATTGATGCGGTTCAAAAGGAGTTTCACGGAACCTGTCCCAGAAAACAGGGAGAAGGGATTTGTCGATGCCGGAATCGCGACATTTCACGGTCGAGCACGCTTCGTCGATCAAACAACGATCGGTGTAGGTAGTGACACCATCAGCGGGCGGTACGTGATTATTGCCACTGGAGCCCAGCCTGCAAAACTGGGCATAGCAGGCGAGGAATACCTCACGACCAGCGAACAGTTCCTGGAGCTAGACAGGCTTCCTGAACGAATCATTTTCGTCGGGGGTGGCTATATCTCATTCGAATTCGCTCACCTTGCTGCACGTGCGGACGCACAGGTTCGGGTTCTCCATAAAGGCTCTCGTCCTCTCAAAGGGTTCGACCCGGACCTGGTCGATCAACTAGTGCAGGCTACGCATGAGGTCGGCATCGATGTTCGCCTAAACACCTCCGTAATAGCCATCGAGAAACTCTCCGACCATTTGCTTGTACGGGCTTCGACTGACGGGAGTGACCAGCAGTCATTTGATACGGAACTGGTTGTGCACGGCGCCGGCCGCGTGCCGGAGATAGACGATTTGGAGCTTGAAAAGGCGGAAATAAAAAGCGGCCCGAAGGGAATCCTCGTCAATCAGTATCTCCAGAGCGTTTCCAATCCGGCAGTCTACGCCGCCGGCGATGCTGCCGCTACTGATGGGTTACCGTTGACACCTGTGGCTAGTGTGGAGGGCCACGTTGTGGCTAGCAATCTTCTAAAGGGTAATCACCTTAGCCCTGACTATGCAGGTGTTCCAACAGTTGTTTTTACCATTCCGCCTTTGGCTTCTGCGGGACTCCAAGAAGAAGACGCAAGAAAGCAAGGCTTGCGATTCAGAACCAATTACAAAGAGACCTCAAGCTGGTATTCCTCGCGCAGAGTGAACGAGAAGCACTCAGGCCATAAGGTGCTGGTAGAAGACGAGAGCGGACGTATTCTCGGAGCGCACTTGTTGGGACCTAATGCTGAAGAGGTCATCAACCTCTTCGCGATTGCAATTCGGTCAGGTCTTCGGGCGAACGATCTTAAGAAAATGATTTACGCGTATCCAAGCAGCTCATCTGACATTAGCTATATGGTCTGACAGTCAGCGCCCGAGAGGCTCGAGTCGCGCAGTCAAATCGCCGTCGTATAGTTTAGAAAGGAATACGAAGTCGCAATCTATTCCCAGAGTCCCGGATTGAAGTTCGGGGTGTCGCTTCCATCAATAAACATGGAAGTGAAAGCACATCGTAATAGGTTCGGACTCGTTCCGGCTCAAGAATTCAAGCGGCTAACCGATTTCTCGGCGTAGTAGAACCTCGCCGCGAAGGCTGCTCACCTCCAGCTAACTGCCAGGAGGGTCTTTGTTTGGTGAACGGAAGTTTGAGCATCTTCGCCAAAGTTGACTCTGATGCAGCGCGATAGGCTGGCACACCGATGGTGATTTCCTTCTGGGGCACGTTCAACCGGAGCGTTCCGTGAAGCCAGTCCCACAGCGTAAGCCCGCTCGACCAATTCGAATCAGTATCATCACGGATAATTGAGTGATGAATGCCGTGCATGCGCGGGGTCACGATCAAGAGATTCAAGCTGCGCTCGACCCCGATCGGCAGCCGCACGTTCGAATGGTGGAAGAGGATCGTCACAAAGAGTATCGACTGCCACACCACCAAGGAAAGCGGCGACACGCCGATGAGAAAGATCTGTCCGGCTCGCCATGGAACCGAAATGATTAGCTCGCCGAAGTGGAACCGCAGCGCGGTCGAAGCATCCATGTCTAAATCCGCGTGATGCACGACGTGAAAGCGCCACAGCCACGGGATGCGGTGTGTGAGCACATGCCAGACGTAAAGAGTGTAATCCAGCAACACGAATGCGAGGGCCACTTCCGCCCATTGCGGAAGGCCCGTCAAATTGACCACGCCCCATCCTCTCCGCTCAACCAGGGCGGCCAGCGGCATTGCGATCGGCAATTCTGCAACCTGCACTGCCACCGCGCTCAAGCTCGCGACGACCAGGTTGCGCACATTACGCGTGAGCTTCGATTCGACGCTAGTTCGCAGCGGGCGCCGTTGTTCGAACCAGAGCAATACTGAATACACCCCGATTGCGAGCAATGGGCCGATCCAGAATGGAAACTTGCCAACTCCCACTGTTACGAATCTCCTTCAGCAATCAGGCCATCGAAGGCCGAACTGCGCATTCGGTCGCCGATCCAATCGGTAGTGATGACCAGCGCGTAAACGATCGCGATGAGTGTGGTCACGCGTGGGTAGAAACCGAGTTGAACGTTATTGTAGATCGCTTGGCCGAGACCGCCGCCGCCCACCAATCCGAGGATGGTTGAGACGCGAAGGTTTGTTTCCCAGCGAAGCACCGTATAGCTCGTCAACATTGGTCGCGCTTGCGGCCAGATCCCCCACATCGAAATTTGAAATAGACTGGCGCCGCTGGAGCGCAGCGCCTCGATGGGTTGCGCTGGCACCTCTTCGAGCGTCTCCGCGTAGAGTTTACCCAGCACGCCGCCCGTGTGCAGGCCAATCGCCACGGTGCCTGCGAATGGGCCTAAACCGACGGCCAGGATGCACACCAGGACCCAGATCAACTCCGGGATCGAGCGTAGCGCGTTCAGCAACAAGCGCGCCGCTGTGTAAACGCTTGCACCCAAGAGGCGTAAGAACAGTGAGCGCCTACCAGCCGCATCCGCATCGGCGAAGACTAGCGTTGACGTGGCAAACGGCGACAGCACCGAACCGATGCCGATACCGATCAACGTGCCCATTACCGAGATGCCGATGGTCTGAAACAAAGGCACGACCAGCGAACGCAGGAACAAGGGATCGCTCTCGGGCGGAAACATCGCGCTGATGAAACGGCTAACCCGATGTAGCAAATTTGGATCGCTGAAGGCGCCGTTGAAGAAGCCGCTGGCGTAGAAGCTCACCATCATAACGGCGATGGCGATGACAGCGATTCTCCCTTTTGTGAGCGGCCCGGCCGGAATCAACCATTGGTGCGGGCTGCGTCTCGCGGTGAGGGGTTGAGCAAGCGATCCGAGTGGAGCATTGGCGCGCAGGCGCCGACGCAAAAGGCGGCTGAAAGAATCGGTCGCGCCGACGAGAATCATAAAAGCAATGATGAGCGTAAAGACCTGGCCGTAGTCGAACATGCGCATCGAGAGGTTGATCTCGTAACCGATGCCGCCAGCCCCGATGAATCCCAACACTGCCGCCGCACGCACGCAGCACTCGAACGAGTAGAGTGTGTAGGCGATAATGCTCGGCGCGGCTTGCGGCCAAATCGCGCGCAAGAAGACCTGGGTGCGCGTGGCTCCGGTCGCATGTAGTGCTTCAAGCGGGCGCGGGTCGACGTCCTCGAAGACATCCGCGTAAACTCGGCCGAGCACGCCGCCATAACTGACTGCCAGGGCGAGCGCTCCGGCCAGCGAGCCGAGACCAACTGCAACAACAAAGAGGAGGCCCCACATCAGATCGGGCACCGCTCGCAGGAATCCGAGCAGGCCACGAATCGCGCGGCTAAAGCCGGACAAGAAGAACAGACCCGCACCTCTGTGTTCGCCCGCGAGCAGCACGCCACGCCGAAAGAGCGTTGCTGTCGCCAATACGCCGAGAGGAATGCCGATGATGATTGAGAGCGTGGTGCCTGCGATCGCTATGGCCAGGGTGCGCCCGATCGCTGCGGCCACAACACGCAGGAAGTCGGGCGATAGGTCGGGAGGGAAGAGGCCGCGGAGAAATGCCGCAACTGAGGTGATCGCGCTCGCCTCGAAGAGCGCCGACGGACGAATTTCGGCTGCCCGCCAGCAAAAAATCAGCACCGCGATTAACCCGATGGCGACGGCTGTGCGCCGCAGCATCGGGTTTCGGTCAAGACGCCGATCTCGCCAGTCGCTATCGCGCGCAGCTTCGTTCACGCAGGGGTTCACGCTTTTCTTCGCCCATATCACTCAGGCCCTTCTCTCTCGGCCTGGAGTTGCTGGCATAGAGATCGTCTAGCACCTGGCGGCTCACATCCGAGCGAGCCTGATCAAAGACGATACGCCCTTCGCGGATTGCGACGATGCGGGGGAAATAGCTCAGCGCCAGCTCAACATCATGGAGGGTGATTACCAGGGTCCGTTTATCTCCGGGCGCGAGCCCGATAAGGAGCGAGGCGACGGTTTCAGTCAAAGCCGGATCGAGTGAGGCGAACGGCTCGTCGGCTAAAATCACATCAGGGTCCTGCATGAGCACCCGCGCAATTGCGAGCCTCTGCTGCTGTCCCCCGGAGAGTTGGTCAGCACGCGACCGGTGCTTGTCGGCCAAGTCCACGGCTTCGAGTGCCGCCATTGCGTGCTCGATTTCGCGCTTGCGTGGCCGCACCACGCTACGCATGGTTTCGAGCAGCGACCAGTGTCCCAATCGTCCGCAGAGCGTATTCTCCAGTGCGGTGAGCGCCGGCACCAGGTGGTGCTGTTGATAGATCGTTCCGATTCGCCGCCGCATTGCACGTAGCTCGCGCCCCGACATCCTGCCCACATCTTGCCCGTCAAAGCATATTGAGCCACTAGTCGGCCGCAGCGTGGCGTTGAGCAGCCGAAAGAGCGTGGTTTTGCCCGCGCCGGACGGGCCGATCAACGCCACGCGCTCCCCAACTCGCACATCAAAGGTTAGACCGTTGAGCGAACTCACCAGGCCCTGACGGGTCCGGTAGCTTTTGGTGACCTGGTTCAGTGTGTAAATCATGGATTGCGGATTGCTCGATTCTCGGACTCGATCACGGACATGGAATGCTTCTAAATCCGCAATCTTACTTTAGTAATCCCGCTTCCTTCGCCGCCTGGCGCAACTTATCGTAGCTCGCATCCTCAGCCTTGACGTACTTCGTCGCATTCAGCAGGTCGAGAATATTCTTCTCTGCCGGTTCGTTCGCGGTTAGTTTCATCATTGCAGCTGAGAAGGATGCGGCGAGTTTCGAATCAAGCCCTTTACGCGCCGCCCACACGTAGTCAAAGAAAGGCGGCGTGCTGTAGAAGACGCGCACTTGCTTCGACCCTAGTTTGCCTTCTTGCGTCATCCGTTGATAGACCGCTTCGTCCATAGCGCCCGCGTCTACTCTTTTGTGGGCGACCGCCAGCGCCGTCGCGTCGTGACCGCCGGTGTAGACGGCGTTCGTTATCACCTCCGAGTCCACATTCGCTTCGCGCATGTAATACTCAGGCATGAGATGGCCGGAAGTAGAGTTGACATCGCCAAAAGCGAAGGTATGACCTCTTAAGTCGGCCAGACTGTTGATGACGGAGTCGGGCTGCGTAATGAACAGACTGTGAAAGCTCTGATCGCGCTCGCGCTGCACTAGCGGATTGATGCCTGAGCGCTGCTGTGCCTGAACGTAGGTGAAGCCGCCCAGTAAGGCGATGTCCACCTGGTCATTAGCAATTGCTTCGACCACCGCGGCGTAGTTTGTCGGCACAGTCAACTCGACCTTCGCCCCTGTTTGTTTCTCAAGATAAGCAATGAGTGGTTGGTTCTCGCGCACGATCTTGCCGGGATCGGTGTTAGGAATCATGCTCAGTCGGAGGGTCTGTGGCGAGAGACTGGATAGGTTGCTTGCCTTACAGCCGATCAAGAGGGACAACGTCGCAAGCAGCGTGACGCGCAGGAAGCACCGAGTTCGAATGTTCATAAGGGGACAAGCTCTTCGTTGTGGTCGTCTATCTCCGGCGCCAGTTTGCTGCCACTGACTCTAGGCGCAGATATAACAAGCTAAGACACTGAACGTTGGTCCACAGCGAGGCGATAAGGTCAACTTACTCACCGGCCCGCCCCGTCCAGCAACTTTATCGTGAATGTCAAAAAGCAAGGCGATATCCATTCTAGTTTTCGGCCGGTGGGCTGACAAGCGTACTGAGTAACAGCTACTCAGCCCTGCAGCCGAAGCAGCACTTCGCAACCTCCGAGGTCTCGCCATCAGCATCCCGATTCAAGCCCTCTTCAGATCAGGATTCTCTTTTGTGCTTCTGGCGCGGCAAACGCTTTTCAGACAAGTACCATCTCGAGAGAATCTCAGGCTTGACCCCAATCAAGTATAAGGAGACCAGAAGGGTATTCAGCAGTTGTTGCCGAACCACGCCGTGGGTCACGAATCTGCGAGAAGAAGTGGTTACCGATGAATTAATCAAGGCCACCCGGCCTTGCTTTCGCAATCGCAGTAAGAAATCAATATCCTCCATAATCGGCATTTCCTTGAATCCGCCAAGTTGCTCAAACGCCGATCGTTTTACAAAAATGCCCTGGTCACCGTAATGGAAATAGCGGAACTTAAAGCGGGTGAAGGCGGCATATAGCTTCAGGAAGAATCTGTCGCTGTCAAACCTCAAGGTAAATGTGCCGCCGACTATCCCTGGGTCTTGTAGCGTGTGCCGCAACTTGCTCAAGGCGTGTGGATGAAGACGAGAATCTGCGTGCAAAAAGAGCAGGGCCTCACCGTTTGCCTGGCGCGCGCCAGCATTCATCTGGAGGGCCCTGCCACGCTCGCTAAAGATGACGGACGAATGTGGTCGAGCTTTCTGAGACGTAGCGTCAGCACTGCCGCCATCCACAACGATGATCTCGAAATCGCCGTCTTGCTGTTTTACGCTGAGAAGAGTTTCGAGAATGCTCTCTGCTTCGTTCAACGCGGGAATAACTATGGAGATTTTCATTGGCGCCAGCGAAGAATCCGCACGAACAAGCTTAGACTTGAAATTCACAAGAGACTCCACTATCCATCCGGTGGCGAGTTGCTGGTGATTTCAGACCGCGGCGGTCTGATTCGCTCCGCATCAAGTCGATGCATTGACCGGTGAGCTTCAGAAGTTCGAAGTGGAGGAGCCCAAGTGAACACTCTCATTCCCCGCCATGGTTCTTTGCGATCGCGCCTCCGCAGGTAGAGCCAGCCCCCGCTGTGCAGCCGAAGCAATGCGCGGCGGTTGTGATGAGCCTGCCGGCGAATTCAACGGGGTCGAAATCAGCAATCCATTGTGGTAGTTTCGGAGCGATTCTCAGATCTACCATCTGATTGAAGTCACAGTCATACAAGCGCCCCGTCCAGTCTACGCTGATCAGGCTGCGGCACATTAGACCGTCGACTGCTTCAGGATTGAATTCCTGAATCAGTCTTCTCATGTACCTTTCTTCATTACCCGACCGACGCAGGTAATCCAGGAACCTCTTTATCGGCATGTTTGTGATTGTGTAGAGGCGATCGAAGACGATGCCGTACCGAGTCATCAGCTCGCGTTTGAAATCAGCTTCAATCGAGGACTGCGCGGGCGGTAAGTAGGCCCCGACCGGATTGTAGACCAGGCTGAGCAAGAGAGTGCCGCCTGTACCATAGCCGGCCGAATTCAAGCGGCGTAGGGCATCGATTGATTTCTCGAAAACGCCTGGACCTCGCTGCGCGTCCGTTTGTTCCTCAAGGAAGTAAGGCAATGAGGACACGACTTCGACGCCATGATCGCGAAAGAACTCGGGCAAGTCATCCTGACCATCCTCGAACATCACCGTCAAGTTGTGCCGAACGATGACGTGCGCTCCAGCGGCGCGGGCTTCGGTGACGAGGTACCGGAAAGAAGGGTTCAGCTCGGGCGCTCCTCCGGTTATGTCAAGAGTCGGGATGTGAGATCGACTCAAAGCCCCGATTACGTCCTCCGCAGTTTTTCGCGTCATAATCTCGGTGCGAGACGGGCCAGCATCGACGTGACAATGCTTGCACGCCTGGTTGCACAGCTTGCCAACGTTAACCTGCAGGGTCCTTACGACGTCAGCGCGCAGGTCGATGCCGAGCTCAGCCAGCTTTTGATCAAAGTCACTCGACGTGCTCGCCATTCGCGGCTCTGTCTCAAGGATTGGAAGACCAATAGACATTACATCGAGACCTTGTCGACGGAATTGCGCGCCTGCACGCCGTGTATCAGCGCTGCGCCACCTCTTATGGCGGACGCCATGTGAATTGCTTCAGTCATTTGATCCATGTTTGACCCGCTTTCAAGACATGCCTGAGCGTAAGAGTCTATGCAGTACGGGCATTGTAAGGCGTGAGCTACCGCCAGTCCGATAAGCGCTTTCTCTCGTCTGGAAAGAGCACCATCTTGTTGACATGCTTCGTACCAGGCCATAAATTTTTCAAACAGCTCCGGTCGGTGCTTGCCGACCTCGGAGAAGCGGCTCAAGTCATCCTCTTCATAGTACGCCATCAGGTCGCCTCCTACTAATGATTGGGAACGAGTTCTTGACGACGATCAGCAGGCTGCTGCTGCGAGCTCGCAGCACGCCGAGCCTGACAGATCGGTCACATCTTAGTATATCTGAAAGGTCTTAATAGCAGACCGCCATCCGGCGATACCGTTTGCGATGAAAGCGAACTCAGTTTGCGTCCCTCGCGCATGAAACCGACATTATTGAAACTCGAATCTTGAGAGCTCTTCCCACGGAAGCCGGCTCGGGAGGACCCTTAGCGCCCTGGTAGTAGAATCGACGCCGTATGTTACGAAACGGAAAACCAGAAAAAGATTTTCACCAAAAACATTTGGGGTGACCGCGCGTGCCCTCATGCGACTTTAGTATCTTTTTCCAGGCCCGACCGCGGAATCCGATTTTATCACATACCCTAGCGCGCTTTCATATCAGCTTCGCCAAGGATTAGGCAGGCTTGTTTTGTTCGTGCTGACTCTAATCAGGATATCGCGTACCGATTAGCACGATTGTATACCTCTAAAGCCCATCTTTGGTTGTGTTTTATGATACACTGCGGGCCGGCAAACAGATAGCTAGTCGCCACAAGAGCGACGGGTAAGTTGAATTGTCCTACTTGCTCAGGCTTTGTATCTGAGTGCTAGAAGCAGCACGGCTAGAATCAACAGCGACTCTGCGCCTAGGTCTTCAGCTGCCTCTGTCTCGCACCATAGCCTAAGCGTCTGGGCTGCGTACGCTAGGATTACGCCATCAAGCCGGAACTGTTTTGCCCAACGCCACACCGCGAGGCGAAGTCGAAACGAGTCGCTGAAATCCGGTTGGTCCATGATGAGTTCATCCGGCATCATCGCGATGGGCATCCGCGCGAGGGCGACTCCATACATTACTTCGCGGGCGAAATGGGTCAGGAGATGGTCACGCTCGAACGCGGTGCCCGAGACGTAGATTGATTGATAAAGAGGAAGCGCAGTCCTCGCCAGATCCGAAAGTACCTCCGGGGCAATTGACTTGATTGCGCGCAGGAACTGAACCATCGCGCGGTCTACCGAGAGATTGACTCCGTCTCGTTCAACCCACACGATACGAGGAGGAATTAGGTCGTAATCGTAATTCCATTTAGCCTCCACTATCGTATCCTGCTCCGCAATGATCTCCGGTCGTGTTTTCTGGTGTGCCAATAGTGTGTCGACTCCGCCAGAATCATCAAAACTCGGACGCAGACAAGAGAATAGCTGAGTCCAGCAAGTCGCTACTAGAGCAAAGATTGCAAGGCTCTAAGCAACTCGCCGATACTCAGCCGAAAACCCCTGTTAGTGCCTACGAAGCAAAAGGTCGCACGTTCGAGTCGTGCCGGGCGCACTTTTATATAGACCACCTCCGCAAAGTACCGTCCTCCCCCTTGGGACGTCTACCTGCACATTCTCCGGGTTCCTTGAATACCCTCCCTCTCGTAGCGGCTCGTCCCTCTCAAACTTTGGGTTCTTCTGGCATCGACGATCGTGTCTTCCCGATGCCGTCAACCATTCGACCTTCGTTACAAGAGAACCGTCGCCCGAACCAACCTCTCATCTCAGGGCAACCTCCACCAACAACCTGCATCTGAGTTGCCGACAAGGACGGAGGTAATCAAATGAAATCAACTGTGCTGAAGGTCTGTTCGGTACTTGCTGCGATCTCAATCTTTTCGTGTTCCTTACTCTGGAGCGGAGCCGGCGCTTATGCCACTGCTTATTCTCAGGAAGATAAGTCCCGGGAAGATAAGACAAGTGCAGATAAAACCCTTTCGCCGTATTTCTTTGTGCAGGGAGATCCCTCTGTAGATCACCTGCCGCTCAAAGATACACATGTTCAAATCGATGTCTCAGGCGTCATCGCCGACGTGCAGGTCACGCAAACATATCGCAACGAGGGCTCGCGGCCGATCAATGCTCGCTATGTTTTTCCGGCTTCCACTCGCGCCGCCGTTTACGCGATGAGCATGCGAATCGGTGATCAGGTCATCGTCGCCAAGATCAAGGAGCGCGAAAAAGCTAAACAGGAATTCGATAAGGCCAAGTCCGAAGGGAAGAGCGCATCCCTGCTCGAGCAGAACAGGCCTAATGTCTTTTCGATGAGCCTCGCTAATGTCATGCCCGGGGATCAGATAGAGATTGAGCTTCGGTATACCGAGCTGCTTGTGCCGACCGACGGCGTATATGAGGTGGTCTTTCCTACTGTTGTGGGGCCGCGTTATTCCTCACAGTCCGCTTCGTCGGCGTCTCAAGAGGATCGCTGGGTCGCGAGCCCGTATCTTCATCAGGCCGTTGCTCCAACGAGCACGCTCCACATCTCGGCAACGATCTCGGCCGGCGTTCCTATCCAGGACTTTTCCTGTCCTTCACATCAGATTGTCCCGCAGTGGCAGGGCCCGAGCATCGCTCAGGTTGGCCTGGACAATGCGGATTCGTTCCAGGGAAATCATGATTTCATCCTGCGGTATCGTCTGGCGGGAGAGCAAATCGCTACGGGCCTCCTGCTATATCAGGGCAAGGACGAGAACTTCTTTCTTTACATTGCGCAACCTCCCCAGCGAGTGACAACCGCGGACATACCGGGTCGCGAGTATATCTTTGTGGTGGATGTTTCCGGTTCGATGAATGGTTTTCCCTTGAACATATCCAAACGACTTCTGCGGGATTTGATCGGGCAGTTGCGCCCGTCGGATTTATTCAACATCGTTTTGTTCTCGGGAGATTCGGCGTTGTTTTCGACGAAGTCGGTCTCCGCGAATCAGGAAAACATCGACAAAGCGATCGGCTTGATCGAGCAGCAGCGCGGAGCCGGGGGCACCGAGCTTCTCGCGGCTCTAAAACAAGCCATGAGCGTTCCTCATGAAGCAGCCTTTTCGCGAAGCGTTGTGCTGGTAACCGATGGTTATATCGAAGCGGAGAAGGGTGTCTTCGACTACATTCGCGACAATCTGGATCAGTGCAATGTGTTCGCGTTCGGTATAGGCTCGGCGGTGAACCGTTACCTGATCGAAGGCGTCGCAAAAGCCGGAATGGGCGAGCCCTTCATAATAACCAATGAAGCGGAGGCCCCGGCGATCGCGGCAAAATTCCGGGAGTACATTCAGACTCCCGTCTTAACCGACATTCAGGTACGCCCCGTTGGATTTGATGTCTATGACGTGCACCCCGCACACTTTCCTGATTTGTTTGCCGAGCGGCCCGTAGTTTTATTTGGCAAGTGGCGCGGTTCGGTAGGCGGGGCTTTCGAGTTGACGGGAAAAACGGGACGCGGCGATTACGTGTCTCGTTTAGACGTCGCAAGCGCTCAGCCGGACGACGCCAATCGAGCATTGCGCTATCTGTGGGCTCGATCACGAATCGCTGAGCTGTCCGATTATGGCTTTGGCCAGGCCGATGCCGATCGGATCAGCGCCATCACTTCTCTTGGTCTGCAGTACAACCTGTTGACTCAGTACACCTCCTTCATCGCGGTTCGCGAAATGGTGAGAAACTCTCAGGGATCGGCTGACGATGTGGATCAACCGCTGCCGCTTCCCGAGGGCGTGAGCGATCTGGCGATAGGCAGCGAACCGGAGCTTGCGTGGCTGATGACTGCATCCATAGCGATCGCGATGCTGATGATGTTCCTGCGCCGGCGGCGGCGACTTGTATGAAGAAGCGAAATCTTAACTGGCGCCGGATCGCTCAAGGGGCCGTGGTGCTGGTCTGCGTTTTCGCACTCAAGCACTACTACTCCACGGCAACCGCCGATCAATTGCGGTGGATACTCGCTCCCACGACTGTGTCCGTTGAGCTCGTGAGCGGCGCCTCTTTTGAGTTCGAATCCGGCGCAGGTTATATGAGCAGCGATCAAAGTTTCCTGATCGCAAGTTCGTGTGCGGGAGTCAATTTCCTGATCACTGCGTTCCTGTTGCTCTCGATGAGGAGGTTGCTGCGTGATCCGTCGAGGAGCATCAAGTGGGGATTCGTTCCGGCCGCCGCTGTCATTGCGTACATTGTAACGATCATTGCGAATACCGCTCGCATCGCAATCGCGTTGAGGTCTCATGAAATTGACGGCGGCTGGTTGAATCCCTCTCAGCTTCACCGAATCGAAGGGATCGTCATTTACTTCGGATTTCTGCTGTTGTTGTTCGTGATCAGCGAGGGCATGACTTCAACCGATACGTCGGGGTTTTTCAAAAAGTGTCTCTTCCCGCTTCTTGTTTACTACGCAACAACGTTTGGAATGCCAATCGCGAATGGCGCTTACCGGCAAGGAGCCTCTTTCTGGGCGCATTCGCTAATCGTTTTGTTGATTCCATTGGTAATGATTCTCCCAGTTGCGTTATTCCACTTTTGCCGATCGCGTTTTCTTTGGTCAGAAAGCATTCAACCAAGAGCGTGGTTGAGAACGCCCAGTTCGTAGTTCGGCCTTCAGGCGGAAGTTTGTATCTTTCGCTTAGGCCGAACTACGAACAGGTATTGTGCACAAAGTCTCTGTCGGTGGGATTCTTTGACGACACCGAGAGACTGCCAGGATTAGTCTGACTCGCTACCAAAGCGCAAGTCGGTAGCGATGCAATGATCCCCGCCACGACTGCTATTTCGGCATGCTACTTGCCTGAGAGGCGGCGACGCTTGTCATCCAGCCCGCCCGATTGGACCTGTGCAGCAAATTCGCTGTGCGGTAGAAGGGGACCGTGTAAATATGAACCTGCCAATAGGAAGAATCTTCATCGTCGCGATTATTCTCACGCTCGTGTTGGTGCAATTCACGCCTGCCCAGTCGCGAGATCCGAAAGCCGTCGAGCATCTCAAGACCGCGATTGATCTAAAGAAGAAGGGCGACCCAATCGCGGCGGAAGCTCACTATAAAGAAGCTATCCGTTTGGACCCAACCTACGCCGAGGCGCACTATAGCTATGCCATCCTGCTGGCGGATCGGGGTGACACCAACGGCGCCATCGCCGAAAACAAGAAGGCGATCGATATCCAAAAGAGTTATCCGGAAGCCCATTTCAATCTCGCTTTGCTGCTTCGTAAGAAGGGTGACAAGGAAGGTGCGATCAAGGAATATGAACGCGCCATAGCAGCGGCGCCCAACTACTCGATCGCCCACTTCAATCTGGCGAACGCTCTGGTTGAGCGAGGCGACTACGACGGCGCCGTCTCGCACTATCAGGACTATCTGAGGCTCGCGCCAAAGGCGCCGGATGCCCAGCAGGTCAAGGACATCATCAAGAAGCTGCAAAGCCAAAAATGAAGGCCGGAGAGACGGACGAAGGTCGACCTCTTCCGGGGCCAGGCCCGGATAAATCAATCGCACCAAACTGCAATGCTTATAACATCCAGGAAACATAGTGTGCGTTTTGGAACCACTCCCGGCCGCAGGTTAATGATGTGAAGTTGCTATGACTGCGTTCACGTAAGCCAGAACCACGCCTGTTGATTCAACCAATCTCGGGCCATCGTGCATTTGAATTCCCCTTTGATGTCGAAGGTTTTCAGATCGGCACATTGGTTGCACTGAGGATGCGGGCCGCCGGCTATCTTTAGAGACAGCTCGCGCGTAGAAACAAGTCGAAGCCACAACGCCACCACGGTGCCCCCACCATCCCGGGCGTGTCGCGTCAATCCAATCAGTCAAGTTCGAGGAGAACACCGTGCGTCAGATGCCATTATCTCGATCCGCTTTTTTGTCCTTCTTACTTTTATGGACCGCGCTGACAGCATGCCTGCTTCCGGCGTTTGCTTCTCCGGTTGCCGGATTGACGGTGACGGTGGATCCTTCGGCGGTCACCATCCCTGTAGGCAGTGTAGTACAGATCACCGCGACCGTGACCGGTACAAAGAGCGGTAAGAACCTCGCCGTCACGTGGACTGTCAACGGAGTGGCCGGCGGTAACTCAATTGTCGGTACAGTCACTGCGACAGGCCGCTATACAGCGCCAGCGGTTCCCCCGAGTGGATGGACGGTTTCAGTCAAGGCGACGAGCGTAGTTGAGCCTGCGGCGTCGGCTACGTGCGTAGTCACAATTCCAAATCAGGTCCCTTACCTTACCAACGTCGCTCCGAACCCGTTGCCTCCCGGGACATTCACTCTGACCCTGACCGGCAGCCGCTTCGTCAGCGGCGCGCAGGCTCTCTGGAACGGATCGCCTATGTCTACGAACTTCGTCTCTTCAACTCAGTTGACCGCGACCGGCATTGCTTCGCAGCTGGGGAACTCAAGCGTCACGGTGGCGAATCCAGGGCCCGGGGCTGTCTCTTCGCCCGTTACGGTCAACGTAGTCTCGACGATCGTGGTCATCGTCTCTCCCGCGTCCGCGGGCGTCCTTGCCGGAGGCACACAGCAATTTCAAGCCTCCGTTTCCGGCTCGGCAAATCAAGCTGTGACCTGGAAGGTGAATGGCGTCGCCGGCGGTGATCCAAACTCGGGGACTATCACGACGGGCGGTTTGTACACCGCGCCTTCCGTGATCCCCGTTTCCGGCGCGGCTTCGATCTCCGCACTCTGCGCTGCTGATGGGGTAACGCAAGGAACGGCGATGGTCAGTATTCAGGATCCGCTTGCGATCACTTACGGACGGTTCCTCGAGCAGTCAACGTTCGGTCCGACACCGCAACTGGTGGCGCACGCTAAACAGGTTGGGATTCCCGCGTTTCTCGCTGAACAGTTTGCGGCTTCGGAATCGACATGGCCTCCGTTGAATACGGCGACCAGATCAAATGCAGTGGATAGTTTCTTTCTCAACGCGGCGACTGGCCAGGATCAACTGCGCCAGCGAATTGTCTTTGCGCTGAGCGAGATCATCGTGATCTCGATGAACAAGAACACAAACGGCAACGAGATAGTTCCGTGGCTTCAATTACTGAGCCGCAACGCGTTCGGCAACTACCGAGCGCTGCTGCGCGAGATAACCCTCGACGCGAGTATGGGCAAGTTTCTCGATCTGGCAAACAGTTCGAAGCCTACTGCTATGACCGGCGCAAATGAGAATTACGCCCGCGAGGTTATGCAGTTGTTCTCGATCGGTCTCTATCAGCTAAACGCCGACGGATCTCTCATGCTCGACGCGCAAGGGCAGCCCATTCCGACTTACACACAGACGGACGTCAGGCAGATGGCGCTGGCCCTAACCGGCTGGACTTATGGAAATGCGTCAGGGGTTCCGCCTGTGAATCCTAATTCGAATTACTATCCTGGTCCGTTGCTCCCAATCGCATCCAGGCATGACACAACAGCCAAAACCATCCTGACTCAGTCGCTTCCGGCGGGACAAACAATCGTGCAGGACCTCGACGGCGCAATCGACATAATCTTCAACCATCCGAATGTCGGTCCTTTCGTTGCGACGAGATTGATTCGCGCTCTGGTAACGAGCAACCCCGGTCCTGCTTACATCACGCGCGTTGCATCGGTCTTCAACAACAACGGTCAGGGCGTTCGCGGCGATATGAAAGCAGTGATCAGCGCGATCCTGCTCGATGCAGACGCGCGCAACGATTCACCGCCGGGCGATTTTGGCCGCTTGCGCACTCCGGTTCAGCACACCATCGCGCTTATGCGAGCGCTCAGTTTGCCGGTAGGTCAGCCGTCGCAGTTCGCATACATCTATTACAGCATGAGCGAAGGGATGCTCGATGCGCCGTCGGTATTCGGGCATTACTCGCCGCTGTTTCACGTTCCGAGGACGGCGCTCTTCGGACCGGAGTTCCAGATCTACTCGCCGACCGACGCGGTCAATCGAGCGAACCTGTTTTACTCGATGATGTTCAACCCGTGGCCCATCAACCCGGCGCTTCAGCCTTTTGTGAATGTAGCGGGGAACTCGCAAGCTCTCGTCAACGCCGTAGACAACGCGCTGCTGTTTGGAAGGATGTCGGCAGCGACGCGTCAGGCCATTCTCGACGCGCTGCCGGCGATGTACGACAACAACCAGCGCGCCTTGACCGCGCTCTACCTGGCGGCGATGTCAGGCGAGTACCTGGTTCAACATTGATGTTCACTGATGACCGTCACCGAGGAAACCATGAAACCTAAACACGCAATTTCTCGTCGCGATTTTCTTCAGCTTGGCGCCAGCTTCGGAATGCTTGCCGCGCTGGGGGAGTTCAAGTTGTCAAAAGCCGCGCCCGTCCAGGACTACAAGGCCCTGGTTTGCATATTCATGCTAGGAGGTAATGACGGTCACAATGTAGTCGTGCCTCTCAGCGGCGCTCAGTACAACGCATACACCGCGGCTCGTGGCGGGCTCGCGCTTCCGCTGAACCAGTTGCTCAGCATCACCGATCCGACGCTTGGGCCGTTTGGCTTGCACTACGCGATGCCGGAGCTGCAGACGATTTACCAGCAGGGGAAGATGGCAGTGGTTTCGAACGTCGGGATCCTGGTGCGACCAACTACTTATTTGGACTATCAGGCTTCGAATCAGCTTCCGACAAATCTCAGGTCGCATTCGGATCAGGTCGCTCAAATGCAGACCGGTTTTCCGAATGCAATGGGAAGCACCGGCTGGGGCGGAAGAACCGCTGACCTGATGCAGGCCAACAACGCCGGAACGACTTTCCCGGTCTCGATCTCGATGAACGGAACCGCTCTCTTCTGCGTCGGCAACGTCGCGGCGTCTGCTACGTTGCAGCCGGGCAACGACCTCGACCAGAACGCGATGGGTATCTGGCCCGCGTCCGCCGCCCAGGCGCGGCTCACGGCGCAGCAGCAGATCGTTTCTCAGAATAGCGGCAATTCGATGATTCAAGCCGACAACAAAGTGATGAACGACGCGCTTCAATTGAATCCGATTCTCAAAGCCGCCGCCGGCAACCCCTCGTTCGTAACACCGTTTCCGCAAACAAGCATCGGTAATCAATTGAAAGAGGTCGCTCGGTTCATCAGCCTGCGACAGCAACTCGGCGCGGGCCGGCAGGTTTTCTTCTGCTCGCTGGGCGGCTTCGACACACACGGCGGCGAGTCGTATCAGCAGTGGGACCTGCTCAGACAGGTGAGTCAGGCGGCGTCAGCCTTCTACAACGCTACGGTCGAGATCGGCGCAGCCAATCAGGTAACAACGTTCACACTGTCTGATTTCGGTCGCACGCTGCAGCCCAGCGGATCGGGTTCGGATCACGGATGGGGCAGCCATCATCTGGTGATGGGAGGCGCAGTCAACGGCGGGAGTATCTACGGGACGTTTCCATTGATGACGAACTACGCAAACTTCAATGCGACGCACGATGACTACGCGGACAATCGCGGCGTGCTGCTTCCGAGTGTCGCGCTCTGCCAATACGGTTCAACTATGGCCAGGTGGTTCGGAGCTACGGACGCACAATTGGACGGACTGTTCCCGACGGTAGCCAACTTCGCCGTACGCGATCTTGGATTCATGTCGTAGCGTTCACATAGTTCGGTTCGGACTTCGGCGCTGTTCCGAATAAGCTGGCGACGTGCGGGCTGTGGCGTACGGGTAATGAAACAATAAACCTCCGCTGAGGGCTAGCGTATGCAGACGTCGATGAGATCCAACACGTTCTCAACGAAAGCCCCGGGTGCCCGATGAACGAACTTCGCCCGGCGCATCACGAAATCGACCGACTTCACTTGCTCGACCATAACGAACCCGGTCAACGATGAACCGCTGGGTATCGCCAGATGAAATGGATAACTTCGATCCGTGTTAGTCACAGGGCAGACTATAGCCAACCCCGTATGTCTGTTGAACAGGTCGTTGCTGACAACCAGCGCAGGCCGTCGCCCCTTCTGCTCGTGGCCTGTTTGAGGATCAAACGAGAGGGTGATGAAGTCACCCTTCTTTGGAACGTACCGCGCCACTTACCAGTCCTCCTTACCGACGGGCCGTCCGAAGTCAACCTCTTTAGCTTTGTAGCCCTTCGGAATTCGAGAAACGAGCTCAGCAAGATCGAATTTGGCAGGTGTCACCTTCTTAACGAGAATCTGGCGGTCGTCAACGATGATCTCCACCTCGTCCCCGACTGCTATATGAGCGAGGTCGAGAACGTTCTTGGGCAACCGCACACCTTGACTGTTCCCCCATTGCTGGACCTTTGAAACCATCATTAAGGTTCCTCCTTTTAGGGATAGCCCATGTATACACGCCGAATTGTTAGACGGTCAAGTCCGGGGGCCATGGTCGAGATAAGCAGGGGCGGCAACGGACCGAGGGCCGCCCCTACATGCTTACGCTGGAGGCCCTCAGCAATCCCTGCACTTCGCCACTATCAGAGTAATGTCGTCGTGCTGTTCGCGAGGGCTGAACTGGCGAACGTCTTCGACAACCGATCCAAGCAGGTCTTTGGAAGACAAGTCACGCCGTCGTCGTAACGCTTCGATCAAACGTTGCTCGCCGTATTCCTCTTCTGAATCGTTGAACGCTTCGGTTATGCCGTCGGTGTACAAGGCCAGGGTGTCTCCGGCGAACAAGCTGCGTTCTCCGATCGAGCAATCCCACTCTTCGAAGAGCCCGAGCACGGTTGAAGTGGAGTCTAACCGCTCAACTTCGTTGTCTTTTCGAACAAGCAACCCGCAGAGATGACCGCAATTCGCATAGCGCAGACGCCGCGCGCCGTCGTCGTACTCCGCAAAGAAGAGCGTCGCGTACGCGCTCTCGGTCGTGTTGTCGTAGAAGAGTTGATTGACCGACCTCAAAAGACGTTGCGGCTGGTCGAGCGCGATCGCGCACTGGCTGCGCAGATTCGCCTGGAGGTTGGCCATCAGCAGCGCGGCCGCAATTCCTTTCCCGGCTATGTCACCGATCACCAGCCCGAGCCGCTGCCCGCCGAAATCAAGAAAGTCGTAATAATCACCACCGACCTGGCGAGCCTGAATGCAAATGCCGGCATAGTCGAGTGAAGAGAGCGGCGGAAGCGTTTGAGGGAAGAGCCGCGCCTGAACTTGTTTCGCGATCTCAAGCTCCTGAGCAGCGCGCCGTTCCAGTTCCAGTTTCTCGACCGCCGCCTGGCGTTGCGCGTCGAGTGCCTGGCTCACTTCATCGAAGCTAACAAGCGAGAATGAGTTCCTGTCGATGTCTTCGAAGCGAGTGAACACCCCGCCCCAAACCGGGCTGCGCTCGCCAAGCAACATCGACGACCCGGCTGAATGCCTGGTCTCGTCATGCGGTTCGTACTTGATGCGCTTCAGGCGAGGCGGGCGGCCAAACTTGACGCCGCGGTCGGACCATTCGCGGTACTTAGCGATCACATTGTCTGTAACAAAAGCAACCTGAGTGGCTCGTCCGATCTGTTTGTATTCTCTGGAGCCGGGCTTCGGCGCAACAAGCGCAAGAATAGCCGTGCCGTCGGGCGGAGCTACCGCAACCCACCGCTCACCCGATTGAAGCTTGGTATCATAGACCAGATTGAATCCGAGCTGATCGAGATAGAACCTGAGGCTTCGATCCTGATCACGAACGAAGATCTTGACCGCGTGAAACCCTAAGTAAGGCTTCTTCAAGTCCTGTTCGTCGGTTGCCTCGTCCGAAAAGTGAGCTGGTTCAAAGCTGCTATCCATGGGCGTAGATTATAGAATCGGCTGTCGGTTTCCGCCTAGGCGGGATAGGAGCGCAACTAAGCCTCGTTCTGAGCCGGGCCGGCGGGGATCGAATACGTCACCGTAGCGTGAGCTACCGGTTCCGTGTCGCCTTCCGAGAACATCGTCACTTCGCCGACTGCCAATCGCTTGCCGAGTTTTAGCAGTTTGCATTCGCCGATGACATCGGCTTGAGCGGGCTTGCGAAGAAAGTTGATGTTCAGATTAGTCGTCACCGCGAGCGCTACCGGACCGATCATCGCCAGCAACGCCATATACATCGCCATGTCCGCCAGCATCATAAGCGACGGTCCCGCAATCGTGCCGCCCGGTCTCAAATGGCGGTCGTGATAACGCAGACGCACTCGGGCGAAGTTTTCGTCAACGATCTCAACCGACACCGCGCGTTGCGCCATGTCGGGAAAATGTAAATCGAGGAATTGCTCTAACTCGTCTACTGACATTCGAGGCATCGTCTGGTCTCCGGAGGTTTAGAGTGAGAGCAACTAACCGCTGACCTCTAAACAAAGTCGTGTCCGCCTCACCGTTTCGCGTTATCATAAATCACCAGGCGAAAATGAAAAAGCTCTCAACGCGGAGACGCTGCGAGCGCAGAGGTTAGAGATGCTTCGACGCTATTCAACACTGTGGGTGCTGGTGCTGGCAGTCTGGATGCTAATAGGGCTCTCGTTCACGCTGAACTATTACTTTTTTGCCGAGCACTACGTCACCATATTCAGGCAACAGCCGACTATCGGGCAAATGCTGGTCTGGGAGCTTCCTTACTGGCTGCTGTGGGCTGGGCTCGCGCCGGTTGTGTTCCTGTTTACTCGGCGCTTTCCGATAGATCGCGAGCGCTGGTTTCTCAACTCGATGCTTCACATCGTAGCGTGTGTGGCGCTGACGATCGCTCATCGCGCGATCTATTTGATCATCGGGTGGCTGCTGCATGTCGCGGCTTATCGAGATCTGACCTCGATCCCGGATCTGTATTCGTCGGACATCCTGTTCAATCTTCCTACCGGATTCATGAGTTACGGCACGATCTTTCTGATCAGCTATGTAATCGACTATTACCGCCGGCATCAGGAAGAGGAGCTGAAGATCTCCCGGTTGAAGGCGGAGCTTGCCGAAGCGAAGTTGCAGGTAACCGAAGCTCAGCTTCAGGCGCTGAAGATGCAGCTTCATCCGCACTTCCTGTTCAACACGCTCAACTCGATTTCGGCGCTGCTTGATGAAGATGCCGAGGCGGCTGATCAGATGCTGGCGCGGCTCGGCGATTTCCTGAGGATGACTCTTCAGAACTCGGGCGCGCAGCAAGTGACGCTTCAAGAGGAGCTCGAGTTCCTGAGGTGTTACCTTGAAATCGAGCGGGTTCGCTTTCAGGATCGATTGACCGTAACCATGAACATCGACGCTGAAACGCTCGAAGCGAGAGTTCCGAATCTGATTTTGCAGCCGATAGTCGAGAACGCGATCCGGCACGGCATCGTTTCGCGGATCGCTCCGGGACAAATTGAAATCAGCGCAATCTTGACAGGTGATGCGCTGCAGTTGCGGGTCAAGGACAACGGGCCGGGGCTGGGATCGGTCGATGGCGGGCGCGCGATAGTTAAGGAGGGTTTGGGGCTGGCTAACACTCGCGCGCGGCTCGGGCGGATGTATGGGGCGGCGCACAAGTTCGAAATGTCAGACGCTCCCGAAGGTGGATTGCAAGTTACATTGACGATACCCTTCGAGAACTGGCCGGCTCGCGTGCAGGAACAGGCGGCAACCGTATGACCGCAGCTAAAAGAATCCGAGCAGTGATCGTCGACGACGAGCCGCTTGCACGCCGGCGCATCAGGCGGATGCTTGCGCACGACGCGGAGGTTGAAGTCGTTGCCGACAGCGGTAACGGACAAGATGCCATATCGGCGATCGAATCCCTGACTCCGAACGTGGTGTTCCTGGATGTGCAGATGCCGGAGATCGACGGCTTCGACGTCCTCGAATCGATTGATCCGAAGCAGATGCCGTTTGTGATTTTCGTGACCGCTTACGATCAGTACGCGCTGAGAGCTTTCGAGGTGTCGGCCGTCGACTATCTGGTCAAGCCGTTCGATCGGGCAAGGTTTGAGAAGGCGTTGCAGCGCGCCAAGTCGCGGCTCGCGACCGAGCGCAGCGGTGACTTCAACCAGCAAACGCTCGCTTTGCTGGAAGAGCTCAAGGCAAGGTCAAATCACGTGGAGCGGCTGGTGATCAAAGCCGGCGGCCGCGCATTCTTTCTGAAGACCGAAGAGATCGACTGGATCGAGGCCGAAGGCAAATACGTGCGGCTTCACGTCGGCAAGGAGTCTTATCTCTTGCGCGAGGCGATCGGCAGCATGGAAGCCCAGCTCGATCCGAAGAAGTTTCCTCGCATTCATCGCTCATCGATCGTGAACATCGATCGTGTGCGCGAGCTGCAGCCGTGGTTTCACAATGAATATCGAGTCATTCTCAATGACGGAACCGAATTGATGCTCAGCCGAAGCTGCCGCAGGAAACTGAGCGAGTTGCTGGGCACCGCGCTGTAATGACTTGCGACAAAGGTTCGATAGCGATTAAGGGGCACTCCTGTATGGGCGGTCCTCCTTAGAAACCACCCCAACGCCGCGAGCTTTGCGGTACTTTGCGAGCTTTGCGTAAAGGAATCCGCTCGAGAAAGAGATACGTTGAACGCAAAGCTCGCAAAGGCGGTTTCTTCACGGTATCGGCTCGTTAAGACGAGTTCGGTTACTCCGTGGCCGCCCCTTAATGAGGAAGCGCTTCCTGGAAGGAGGGGCGGCCACGGAGGACCGCCCATACAGGACTACCGCACTACTTAGCAACCGGCAGTTCATTCCTTACTGAAGCCATCCACTCCGAAATGCGAACCTTCGTGACATTGTGATTCTCGCCGGATGACATCCCGCCTATAGTCGGGTCACCTCAAAGCCAGCAAATCAATCGCGGAGGTGTCGCTATGCGTGGTCAGCTGTTCGCGAAGAAGCCGCTTAAGTTGTTGCTTGACGAGATGGCAGGTGAGCACCGCCTGCTTCGCGTGCTCGGCCCGCTTCAACTAACAAGTCTCGGCGTCGGCGCGATTATCGGCGCGGGGATCTTTGTTGCAACCGGCAAAGCCGCTCACGACGTAGCCGGTCCGGCGCTGATGCTGTCATACGTCATAGCCGGAAGCGCCTGCGTGTTCGCGGCGCTGTGCTACGCGGAGTTTGCATCGATGGTTCCCGTGGCGGGTTCGGCTTACACGTACGCGTACACGACGCTTGGTGAACTGTTCGCCTGGATCATCGGTTGGGACCTGGTTCTGGAATACGCGGTAAGCGCGGCGACGGTAACACACGGCGCGTCGGCTTACTTTCAGGATCTGATTGGAATATTCGGTTTGAAGCTGCCGGCATCGCTGAGCCGCGCGCCCTTCGACTTCGATGCGGCGACGGGAAAGTGGTACGCGACCGGCACACTGCTCGATTCTCCAGCGTTGGTAGTTACGGCCCTCGTTACAGTAATTCTGGTGATCGGAATCAAGGAGAGCGCGAGCTTCAACGCGGCGATGGTGATCCTGAAATTAGCGATCGTCCTGATGGTGATCGGTCTCGGAGTGTTCTACATCGAACCGAAGAACTGGCACCCGTTTTCGCCTTATGGTCTCACTGGCGTAAGCTTTTTTGGAAAGACTTTGTTCGGTCAGACGGACGCAGCGGGTCAGCCGCTCGGGATGTTGGCTGGAGGCGCGTTGATCTTCTTTGCGTACATCGGGTTTGACTCCGTGTCGACTCACGCCGAAGAAGCTCGCAATCCGCAGCGCGACGTCCCTATAGGCATCATCGTGTCGTTGATTCTGTGCACGGTGCTCTACATCGTGGTTACCGGAGTGCTCACTGGAATGGTGCCTTACAACAAACTCGACATCAACGCGCCGGTGGCCGACGCGTTCAAGCAAAAAGGTCTGACTTGGGCGCAGCTCTTGATTTCGCTCGGCGCAGTCGCGGGAATTACTTCCGTAGTGCTGGTTACGATGCTGAGTCAAGCTCGCATTCTGCTGGCGATGGCGCGCGACGGATTGCTGCCGGCTAAGTTCTTCGCGGCGGTTCACGAGCGATTCCACACGCCGTGGAAGTCCACGATCGTGACCGGCATATTCGTCGGAACGACCGCTGCGCTTCTGCCGATCGAAGTGTTGCTTACGCTGGTGAACATTGGGACGCTGCTGGCGTTTGTGATCGTATGCGGGGCAGTGCTCATAATGCGACGCACGCACCCGAACGCCGCGAGGCCTTTTCGCGCGCCGCTTGTTCCGCTGGTGCCCATACTTGGAATCGCGATTTGTTTGCTGCTGATGTTCTCACTGCCGGCCGAGAACTGGCTGCGACTACTGGTCTGGCTGCTTATAGGATTCGCGATATATTTCGGCTACGGCAGAAAGCACAGCGTGATGGCGCGTCGTCTGGAACAAGAGATCAAGACGCACGGCGTGTCGCCCGCAGGTGCTACGGTTTCGAATGTGGAGGAGCCTTAAGCAGCATGGCTCTATCGGCATGAACGCAGAAGCTCCCAATAGGTGCAATGTCACCAATGTGCGGGCTATGGTAGTATCTCGAAAGGATAAAGAACCATAGCCACGCAGAGGTCGACAGTGCCTCAACGAAACTATCGCGATCCCGTTCACAACATTATTTCGCTCGACGAGTCCAAGCCGGACGACCGATTGATTGTCGATTTGATTGACTCGGCGGAGTTCCAGCGGCTGCGTCGCATCAAGCAGCTCGGGCTCGCGATGTACACGTATCAGGGGGCGGAGCACAGCCGCTTTACACACTCGCTCGGCGTGATGCACGTAATGACTCGCGCCCTCGAGCTGCTGGGTTCACATCATCCGATCAGCGCCGAGTCGCGAGTAGTCGCGCGCGCGGGAGCCTTGCTTCACGATCTGGGACACGGGCCTCTTTCGCACGTCGTCGAGAAGGTCTTTCGGTTTCATCACGAGGACTGGACGCGGCGCATAGTGCTGGACCCGTCAACTGAAGTCAACCAAATCCTCCGCGGCTTTGATGACGCGCTGCCGGAGAAACTCGCCTCGCTTTACCAACACGACTATTCGCCGGCGTTTGTTTCGCAGCTGGTCTCGTCGCAGCTAGACTGCGATCGCATGGACTATTTGCTTCGCGACAGTTTGATGACCGGTGCGAAGTATGGCATGTACGACCTCGAGTGGGTGCTTCACGCGCTCAGGCTGGACGAGGCATCGGATCGAATATATGTCGAATCGAAAGGGTTGTTCGCGGTCGAAGAGTATCTTCAGGCTCGATACTACATGTTTCGCCAGGTTTATTTTCATCGAACGTTGCGTTCGGCTGAGGCGGTGCTGATCTCCTTATTGAACCGCGCGCGCTTTCTGATCGCCCGCGGCAAGTTACGTTTTCAGACGCCCGGGTCGCCGTTCCAGAAGATGTTGCTTGGTGAGGAAGCGAGCACCGCCGAATATCTTCAGCTTGATGACACCGACCTGGCGTTCCGGATGAAGGAGTGGTCTCGCGAAGAGGATGGGACACTCGCCGATCTTGCGATGAGGTTGCTTCATCGAAGGCTTTTCAAGGCTATCGACGTTGACGCCGGAGCGCCCGAGAGTTTTTGGGAGAGTGCAAAGGATATCGTCCGCCGAGGAGGGTTCGATCCTGAGTACTATCTGATGACAGACCGCGCGGCTGATATTCCCTACTATGGAGACTATTCCCCGGTGGGCGTAGACCCCAAAAGCCTGATCTACGTTGAGACCGGGATTGGGCCCGCGATGCGCGAAATCAGCGAGGTCTCGGAAGTAGTCCGAGGAATGCGCGGTTATCGTATAGACCGCGTCTGCGTTCCCGCTGAAGTAGCCGATGAAGTCTCGGCTTTAGTACGCGAGAACCTTGGCGCGAACAGCACGACCCAGTAAGGTCTGAGGTTCTTAATGGAAGCTTGAGCGCCTGGTTCGATTTCGCTCGTTCATCACCTCGACGGTGATCCGCGTAACTATACTCCGAAAAAGAGGACGGTCAATTCCCTGCACGGGTAGTTGCCGCGGAAGCGCCGGCATCCCTGCCCGCGTTGTGCGGCCCGGACCAGGAGGCAGGAGGATGTCTGCGCTGCCAGGAATTGCTGTTAGTTGGAAGCAGGGGAATAGGCTTGCTTATATCGGGCAAGGGCCTCTCGAAAGCGCTCGGCATCCGCGTGCGCAACTTTGAACTTCTGCGAGTCCTTCTGGAAGTGAATGGTCATCTCGTCTTTTGTTACGCGCAACTCGACGCCGGCGATGCTGTATGAGAACGAGTGCTCGCCGTCGTAGCGAACTCCGCTCGAGTTGACAGTCAGCGACCCGCTGCACGAGCCGCCCAGCAACCCGCCGTGGAGATGCTTGACCTGAATGGCCAACGGCGTCGGCTCGGCCGCCTTTTCGCGCTGCCTTCGTTCAATGCGGTCTATCTTGTCTTCGAGCGTCGGCACCGTGTAAAGAGCGCTCCCACCCAACTGCCGGGCTTCCTTATATCGATCCAGGGCCGTCGCCACATCACCCCGGCGAGACGCGATATCACCCAGAGCGGCAATCGAAGATCGATATTGATCACCGCCCGTCTTCGGCACCTTTTGAAAATAAGCAGAGGCTTCGTCATATTGACCTAGTTGCATATGAGAACGAGCAAGTGCAAATACAACATCGGTCGTCCCTGATCCGTTGAGCATCGCGTATTCGAGGTCCTTAACCGCATCGGCGAAGTGCTCCTTTTGATACTCATCGAGTCCGCGAATACGGCGTGCGCCCGGATCGCTGGCTTTAACGGCTTCCACGGCCCGGCCTGTTTGTAACTCGCGCACCCGCGCGCGCGCCTGCTTGTCTTCCGGAAAGAATTGGGCAACCTGCTCGAGCTGTTTTATGGCGCCCTCGACATCGCCACGCAAGTAAGCCTGTTCACTTGCTGCTGCCAGAGTGTCTTTTACTTGATTGCGAATCTGGCGAGCCCGGTCATTCTGGCGATCGATCGCGAGTGCCTGCTTGGAGTAGTAGTACGCGCTTGCGCGAGCAGGGTCCATCAGGTGGTTGGCTTGAAGGGCTTCGTCTGCTTTGCGCACCAGTTCGCGCACTTCCCCGCGACGGGCTGACAACTGGTTTTCGAGCTTAGCTGCAGCAACTCGCGCTTCTTCGTCGCTATAGTACTCGATCAGGAAGCTGTATACCTCCTGAGCCTGAGCCAGGTCGCCCCGCTGAATCGCAGTCTGTCCCGCCTGATGAGCTGCCTTGCGGACGCGCTCGCGCATCTCGGTGGCAAAGGGATTGTTAGACTCCAGCCTCAAAATCAGGTCGGCATAGTACAGCGCGCTGCCTTCGTAAGGCGGTCCGTAAAATCCCCGCGCCAGTGCGTCTTCTGCTTGTTGATGGAATTGCTTGATCTGTTCTTCAGCAGGGAGATTTGCTGCTTCCACCGGCAGAACGGGCTTCAGCTTGAAATCGACCGTCGGCCCGGATTCGGGCACGGTTAAGGTCTTTATGATGGTCTCAAACCCCTCCTTTGAGATCGTCAGCGTATACGTTCCAAAAGCCAGTTGTTCGAGCTTGACGGGAGAATGTCCGTAGTCTTTTGAGTCGAGGCTAATATCAGCGCCGGATGGCACCGTAAGTATGACCAGTTGATCAACCGTCGAAGGCTTTTTCGTGAGCAGATAAACGCCAGCGACAGTCAGTGCTGTTAGGAGTAGGACGGAAGCCGACGCCAGCAACCACCAGCCCTTGCCAGCGCGACCGGATAGGAGGGTAGGCGTGACTATAGGCGAGGAAGCTGCTTCGGCATCCGACGCCGTGGGATGCGCTGCAATGGTAGTGGTGGCTTGCGACCCTGCGTCTCGAGATTGAATAGAGCGATAACTCGCACCCGCAGCGGCGTTCTCGCCGCCGCGGTCCTGCGCTCCCGGTTGACTGGGTTTCTCAGGAAACATCACCGCTCGAAAAGAAACCGTAGGACGCAGTGTTAATCAACTCGGTCCAGTGCCTGCGCGTCCGGGTTTCTTCGACAAACTGCCATCTGCAGGCTTTCACGACTTTTAAGAATACCAGTAACGAATTAGCAACAGCAACAATCGAATTGGGATAACCTGACGATGCCGATGTCGCTTCGCAGAAATAAGCCTAGCCACGAGAAGCAAGGAGTCCCGTTTCCTAGAATTCATATTTTCTGTGCAGCGGGAACCAGCTGTCTCTCGCTGTCATGACATGGTACTACTGATATATCTCACAGCACTCGTGAGACCCACCGCCGACACCCCCGCAGTAAAGACAGGGACAGTCGCCGCCGGGGTTTTGATACCTGCAAACCCATCCCCAACAAAAACCAGTTACCATCGGGGAGCAGTCGGTGCACTCGCCCACCAACTCATTACCGCTGACACTGGTCGAGACAGGGGAAAATTGTCTCACCTCTTTGACAAACTTTATCCATTTGCCGTCCACATTCCGCAAATACTCAATTTTTCTTGCGTTGTGGGCGAGGTTGACAAGCTCTTGGTCAGAGCCGAACCTTTTGTTGCCGTTGAAGCTGTAGATCAGCTCTCCGACCTCCGTTTCTGCGTTTACACGCCGGGCCACAAACGGCCTACGAATTTGCTGTGGATTCGGAGCGTCTTTGCGAGGTCGATCTCAAGACGCTCCTTACCCCGCCGATAAAGAGCCACCTTTCCATACACATGATCTAGCTCGCCGACTACCTGTCGACCTTGGACTAATGTGATAACGTCGCCGAGCGCTATCTCACCTGCACCTCGTGTTACAAGCACTGCTGGAACACCGGCGCCCCCAATCGGCAGGCCCGGAGTAAGATGTTTCCAGTCCATGCCTGTGAGTTCTGGCGCGGCGGACACTCTTGGCGTAGTCCCTCGAGGCGTTGCAAACATTGTTGCGACAATCATTACTGTGCACTTCAAGAATAGGCAAGCTTTTCTCGGCCCCTCGTTTTAGCGTTCTCAAATCTGCTCGTCCGATGCGCTTTTGGTTCGATATGGCAGAGGATTGTATCTGAAACGCTCAGGAGACGTGCTGGCAGGAACTCAGCGAATGCGGTCTGAGCGTTTCGGATACAATCTCTTGAACTAAGCCGCGGGTGAGCGAGGGCTATGGGGTTTTGAAGGGGCTCTCGATC
>WNFR01000157.1_pt1 | contig 114764 bp, 93 predicted proteins | sample 5400221 | NCBI WGS metagenome assembly WNFR01 (sample SAMN13153357, study PRJNA577476) | soil metagenome | isolation source: 40 cm soil under Madrone tree | place: USA:California | collected 2016-06-14
TGCTTTTACGTTTAGATAAAGGGGAAGTTTTTCAACTCCCCCTTTCATCTGTTGGGCGGTTATGTTTTGAAGCAATCCTGTCCGGTGTCTGTTCCTGGACGCGTCTAAGTAATCTTCACGCCGGCGAAACGCAGCAGGTCCGACATAAAGAACTTGCCGTCCTGCTGCGCGCCGAACTCGTCTTTTTTCGGCTGCCAGGTCGGCTCTGCGCTCAGGTATGACGACGGATCTCCGTTCAGCAGACCTATCAGCACCTCGGCCACTATGCGAGCACCGACTGGCCCAAGCTTTTTACTGTTACAGCGCACCTCTGCTTCTTTGAGAATGTAATACCAAAGCGGCGTATCGTTTTCAAAAGCCTTCGCCAGATCGCGCGGGCCCTGCGGCGACGACGCGGCGGTCGGCAGGTCCAACTCCGCAGGCGTTAGGATGAGATTACCTTTCGTCATGCCCATGGCCCGGGCCACGGCCTGGCCCGATGGTAATCCGAGTGCCTTGCCGCGCAAAAGATTACGCTCGGCGAGCGACTTGAACATGTCATCAATGAAGGGAAGGGTCTTGAGACCCGGGGCGAGTTTCGTATCGAGTTTTCGGGACTGCTGGAGTTCTACTGAGGCGCCGGAAAACTCAAAGAAGCGGGCCCACTGAATCTCCAGACCGGCCCGGCGTTCCTTAAAACCACGCAGGTCTCCGTCAGGTTTGGTCACATCGAAAATTGGGATGTTTAGGGCGGTTGGGTTGAGTTCATAATCGCCGCGCACCATGCTATGTCCGAAGCGGTAGGCCGCGACTGAAAATTCGACTGGAATGAACGGCTGGTTCTTGTAGCCATAGAATTTCAGGTCAACGTTGAGGGCCCCCGGAATATCTTTGGTCCCGCTTCCGAATGGAACTTTGTATTTATCCAGCTTAATAATGTCGTTGATGACATCATCGCCTCCCACGATTCTCCGCAGATAGTCGTGGATGACCACCCACTGGTAATGCCAGCGCACGATGCGGCGGGCTTCGTCAAAAAGGTTCGGCGTGTTGGAGGGCAGTTTCTCTACGACTTTATTGTGAAATTTAATAAAAGCGAGGTGGAGTTGAGACACGATCGCGTTTTCGTCGTTTCGGGGATCGCCGGTGAGGGCGCGCTTCGGATTCGCGCTGTTCCGCGGCAGGTCGTCTTCATTAGCTGCATTCTTGCCGACGATCAGCTTAACCCCGTCAGGTTGCTGGTAGAGATAGGGATTGTTGTCCGGCCCATCCGCATAGAGAGAATCAAGATCGAAACGCGGCGTGCGGAAATTTCGCGTTGCGTCCGGATCATTGTCGCGCTGGAGCTTGGAATTGGGATCGAAGGTGATGTCATGGTCAACAAATTGACCGAAGTAAGTGAAGCCCGCCGGAATGTCAGGATTATCCAGCTTCTTATCGTCAGCTTCGTCATCAGTCTCGATCATCGTTGCAGCTAGAGCCAGAAGATCCGCGTCTTCGGGAGCAAAAGGCGGAAGGTTGCGGAACATCCTTCCGAAGCGTCCCTCGTAGGCACTCGACCGCGGCACACTTTCAAGACCGCGTATTGGCTGCACACCGTGAAAGCGTTGTGGCGCGCTGGGGCTGCTATTTGGTGGTTGGTTAGAGAGGTTCGTGTTTGGCATGTAGTTTCTCCTTAGTAGATGGCTTCTGAAAGAAAGAGCCGGGTCTGGGAAAAAGATCAGATGGGAGGTAACGATAGCTTTGATACCTCGAAGCTTCCGGGGCCGACAGACAGCACAACCTTGATCGTTATAGCGAGATCAAGGGGTGTTCCGCCTCACCCGGAGACCGACTTTGTCGGGCGTACTGCGGCTAACTGTTGCACGTTACAGACAAAGATTTGATATGCGCGCCGATGGTAGTGCCGTACTTTGGAAAGGCGTTTGGAGTACGGATTCTAGTCAGGTTTTATCGATCCGGCCGATCGCATCTATCCGGGAAGTCGAATCGTAAATATCGCGCCGCCTTCGGGGACATTTGCCACGGTCAGCGTGCCGCCGTGTTCACTGATGACTCGATGCGCCAGGGCCAGGCCGATGCCGTGATTTCGATCGAAGTGCAAATGGTGACTCGGCGATCCGACTTTTCATTTGGAATTGCTTCGGCGGCGTTGCGGAGGAGATTGAGAAGGGCCTGGCGCAACATGCGCAGGTCAGCTTGGATTTCAAGGTTGGTTGAGCCCTCCCTTACCGTCCCACCCCAGCCGGGCTGCCCGGCTGGGGACCCCGGGGTCGGGCTACTGCCCCGCTCGCGAGGTTGCGATGAACCTTGGAGCGCCAATTCGACCTTTCGTGATTCAAGCAGGGGTCTTAACTCTCGAACACATTCCTGTATCAGTTCGTCGACTGAAATTTCTTCGAGTTGTAGTGGTTGTGGCCGCGCGAAGTTGAGGAACGAAGTCGTCATCTCCGAAAGGTTCCTGACTTCCTGTAACAACCCGTCGGCCGCGGCCTGGCCTTGCTCGTCATGATCGATGCTTTGCAAAAATTGCGCATAGCCATGGAGCGCGGCCATCGCATTCTTGAATTCATGCGCCAGGCCGGCCGACATTTCGCCGAGGCTCTCCAGATTTCTTTTCAGCGCGACCTGTTCCCGCAAGCGCGTGACCTCAGTGATATCGGTAATCAGACAGAGCGCGCCGCGCGCGCCTGACCCCGATGTAGGATCGATGGGCGCGACTGTCGCCCCGAATCGTTTGCCTTGACCAGCGCCGTTGATTGCTTCGATCTCTTCGCGCCGGAAAACGCGTCCCGTTGCCAGACAAGCCTCAACCAGTTCCGCAAGCGCGGGAATACTGGCGAAGACGTCCCGGAGATGTTCTCCTGAGCCACTCAACTCATCGGCCAACAGCTCGCGCAGCGGCCCATTGCTCAGAGTGGTATTGCCCGCTGCATCGAAGGCTATTAATGCGGTGGGCATGCTGGCCACGATGCGGTCACTGAAACGTTCGGCAGAATCTGCGCGCTGGCTCGCCTGATCGCTGAAGCGTTTGAGCTCGGCCTGTTGCTCCTGCAATTGAGCGATGACGGACTGAAATGTCTCGAGCACGAACGCGGCTTCGTTTTGCGGCTTGCCCGAATGCGCGACGGGAGCGCGCTTCGCTTCGCCGACCAGTTGACTATAAGGACCAAGCAGGCCGCGCAGGAGCCAGGCAATGCACACCAGGCTAAGAAAAAGCGTTACGACAAAGGAGGTAAGCAGAAAGGGACGGTAGACGAAGGCCGCATCGGGCGCCACTGCGAAGATCCCAAAGATCAGCGCCGTGGCCAGCAGCAAGATGCCGGCAAGAATCGTAATCAGGAGTTGAGGGCGACTGGCTTGCATGTCCACGGATCCACGAAATCAGACGAAACTGTGCGAGAAGGGGGCTGTAAACTCAATTCAGAATCGATACATCAGCGAAATTGCGATGCGTACCATTCGATGATGCGCGTGCCGAGCAATAACGAGACGATTGATCCGATGCCGAGAAATATTCCGAACGGTAACATCATCTGCAGGTCGCGGCTCCCGCGCCGCAACATCATCGATACCCCGGTGAGAGAACCACTGAGAGCGGCGACCAGAATCGTCAGAATAGTTAAACGCCAACCGAAATAGGCGCCCACCATCAACATCATTTTTACGTCGCCCAACCCCATGGCCTCGACGCCCCGCAATTTTTCCCACAGAAAACCCATCAGCCAAAGCGATCCGCCGCCGGCCAGTGCTCCGATGGCGGCGCCAATCAGTGAAACGGCCCAAGCCGGATAGGCCGGCGGGAAAAGCGTGATTAATTGAGGCAAGTCGTCGAAATGGGCCGGTCCTGCAAAATAAGGAATGACTGCGCGACTGATCACTGCGAATAGAATCCCAGGGTAGGTGATCGCGTTCGGCAGGATCATGTGTTCGGCATCGATGAATATCAGCGCCAGGATCGAAGCGGCGAAGGCGAGATCGAAGGCGAGTGCAAAGGACCAGCCGTCATGCCAGGTGACCACGACAAACAAAAGGGCAGTCAGAGCTTCGACCGCCGGATAGCGGGCCGAGATTGGCGCGCCGCAGGCACGACACTGGCCCCGCAGAATTAGAAAACTGAGGATCGGGATGTTGTCATAAGCTTTGATCTTAGATCGGCACTTTGGACAGGTTGAGTTGGGAAAGACGATCGATTGTTCGCGCGGCAGCCGGTGAATTACGACGTTGAGAAAGCTGCCGATCATCGCCCCCAGAACGCCCATTAACGCGCAAGCGACCGGCAGTGATGGGGCCAGGGGATTCTCGGGCGAAAGGTTCATTCAGGAGAGCATTGTAGCGCGGCTCGGATACAGCGCCTACTACTTTTCCAGTCTGTGTCTTAGCCTGGTTTCAGTTTTCTTACGGTCGGACAAGAACGATCCACGAAATCACAAAAAACGTCACGAATAAGAAAACAGTTCCGCTTCGTGTGTTTCGTGGATCGTCTTACCTCTGGAGCGGCAATCTCTCAAAATATAAAACGATCCCTCGCTATTCTAAACACCCGCCGCGAATCGTGTTCGTTTCATTTTTTTGCTGCACCGCCTCGCTCTGTTTTTTGCAGGTCAGAGAGAATGGCGTGCTTTAAAGCCGCATGACACCAGGCAAAGTTGGCGATCGTAAGGCCGGCGCTACCATCACGCCAACCGCCTTTCAAGAGAAAGCTGCGCAGAAAAGCGGCCGGTCCCGCCACTGCTTTGCGCCAGACTGAAGTACGTTTGCCGTCTCGCAGCATCTGCTGCGCTCCCAACGGCGCATAGCGATTCTCGATCATTTGCCGGTGATGACTGGTATCCCGCATCGAGTAGTGCAGGAGATCGCCATGAATGATGCCCACGCGTGCACCCGCGTCCATTGAGACAGATTCATGAATCAATCGTTCACCCCAGTGTCCGCGGGAGCGCCTGAAAAGACGCAGTTGATAGTCGGGATACCAACCACCGCCGCGAATCCACCGGCCCAGGTAAAAGGCGCGCCGGGCCACGCGATATCCTTCGAGCAACATTGACTCGTCGCCGTCGCGCAACGCTGCGATCGACCTCTGCAATTCATTTGAGACGCGCTCATCGGCGTCCAGACTGAAAATCCAATCGTAAGTGGCTGACTCGACGGCGAACTGCTTTTGCGCTGAGAAGCCTGGCCAGGGATTCACCATGACTTGCGCACCACACTCAGCAGCAACTTCGCGGGTTGAGTCGGTCGACTGTGAATCAACGACCAAAATCTCGTCGGCCCAGGCGACAGATTCGCAGGCAGCGCGAATATTTTCAGCTTCGTTGAAGGTGATGATTGTGGCCGTGATCTTCATTGCCAATTGCTGATTGCCGATTTCGCGTGTCTGTTAATTGGGAGTATACACGGCTCAAATCGGCAATCGGCAATCAGCCAAGGGACGATCTGAGATCTCAAATTTGAAATCTGAGATCTCAGATCTGAAGAATCAAGGCTTGGTGGGATCAGAGACGACCACGTTATTTACTCTCAGCGTCGCGGCGGTCGCACGCTGCAGGTCGGCCAGGGCCTTGTTGTAATCAGTCTGAGCCTGCAGTTCATTCGTCCGCGCCGTGGTCAGCTCGTTCTGTCGCTGCAGCAGGAGGAAAGTAGTTGAGCGGCCCACTTCATAAAGTTTCTGCTCGCCGGCCAGTTGTTGCTCGGCGCTCTCGCGCGCCTGACGCGAAGCGACCACCCGCTTCTGGGCAGTATCGACAGCTTGAGCTGCGTTGCGCACATCCATCTCGATTGCCTGATCCTGAGATCGGTAAGAAGCTCCGAGCTGCTCGCGCTGGATACGCGCGCCGGCGAGGTTGGCCTCTGCCGTTTTATTGTGAAGCGGGAACGAAATCGCCACCCCCACGGTTATATTGCGCGTACTAAAGCCCAGCAGGTTGCGCAGGTCCTGGCCATAGCCACCGATAAGATACGGCGGAGCGCCGCTTACCGCTGTGTTCGGAACGACTGCGGGTGGTAAGCCGGCCTGAGTGCGAAGAGCCTGGATTTGCGATAAGAGGAAGGCGCTGGAGCTTGAGGTCGGACTTCCCGAGATCAAAGGCACCTGGGTGCCGGCGGGCAAACCAAGCGCCGTCCCGGCCAGGCCGGTTGAAGCGACGGTAGATTGAATGTCCACTTGGGGCAGCGTCTGGTTCTTGTAGTACTGAAGGTCAACCGTATTAATCTCCTTTTGCAGATCGAGGCGGCGCAGTTCAGGACGATTCTTATGAGCCTCATCCAGCGCCGCGGTGAGATTGACGGGCGACAAATCGAACGACGGCGTATCCGTGGGCGTTAGCTGAGCCGACCACTCGGGAGCTATTGGATCCCGCAGCATGAGCTGCTTCAAAGTGTTCTCTGATTGAGAAACGGTTTGGGTTGCGATAAAAAGATTTGCTTCTCGGGTGGCGATGTCGGTTTGCACCTGTGCTCGATCCAGGGGTGCCTTGGCGCCCGCCGCTATCTGAGCTTCGATGTTTCGCATATTTTGTCGAGATAGATTAAGACTGTCGAGCTGGTTCTGCTGATTTCGCAGCGCAAAAACCAAATTCCAGTAAGCCGCCTGCACCTGCGCGATGATCGCAATCGTGCGCGCGCGAAAGTCGGAATCACTTTGCTCGAGCCGCTTCTTTTGGACCCTAATCGCATGTCGATTACCATCAATCGATCGATTGCGAAGAAGCGGCTGATTTATTTGCAGCGAAAGATTCGAAGAGTAATACGGATTAATCAAGCTGAAGCTATTGCTCGTGTTCACGTGGCTGTTGGCAAACGACAGCGTATAGGTCCCACCACCCTTCTCAAACGTTTTGGTGATTGACGGACTCAGATTAAGAGTAGTCGTCTTCGTCTTGCCGGTTGAACCCGAACCGCCGAGGGAACTCTGTTGGGGCGTGATGTTCTGGATGATCTGGGGCGTGACGCTGAAGATGGGCTCATAGACGCCCTGAAGCGAAATCAGTTGCTGCTCAGCAAAGCGCACATCGTCACGGGCCACTTCAATATCATTATTGTTTTGCAGGGCTCTACGAATCGCATCGTTTAGCGATAGTGGCACTACGTTGCTGCTTAAAATGCCGACGCGGGTCAGGTCGGGCAGCGGCGGTACCGGCTGCGCCTGAACGTCAGGGAAATTCGGCGACCGTGGCTCTTGCGAGCTCGGCTCGACCGGGGTCGGCTGGGGCGTTGCGGGTGTTATGGTCGTCCCCGGCGGCGCCGTTGGCGGCGGCACAGTTTGGCCGGGTATCTGCGGCTGGCCCGGTGGCTGCGTGGCCGGATTCACCGGCGTCGGATTCGGCGTTTGCGCCAGTGCTGCCGTGAAACCCGCGAAAACAAAAAGCGCCAGGACTAGCGCTCTGGTAAATGCCCAAGGCAACTGATTCGACATCGAAGATGCTCCTCAAAAAAAGAACTGTTATTTTCCGCACCGGCGCCCTCGTTTGCGAGCAGACAGATAGCGCCGGGTCACTCGGTACTACGTCACCGGACTATACCCGGTTTCAAAAACCTAACGCAACGACACCTTTGCAAGAAACCTGTACATGCTCGACTGAGGCATTTAGGATGGATTCGAATTGAAAACCGACAAATTGCTCGATGCCAGCTGCATGTCTCGCTTGACACTGGCAGACTCGCTGCATAATCTTCCTAATCTCTTGATGAAGCTATCGGACCCTGGATTTCAAGTTGCGGAATTGGGATCTTGCGTGCCAGTTATGGGATCTTGAGCCTCACGGAGATTCTCGCGATGGAAATTACCAAAGCGCCCGCCGGCGACTTATTTCTGCCAGGATAGATCGCTGACTTACGGCGGCGTCAATATCTATTTAACGAAAACCAGAATCGACAAGGAGACAAAGCATGGCGGTGAAAGTTGGCATTAACGGGTTTGGCCGGATCGGCCGCAACATCTTTCGCACGGCACTGGGCGATAACGAGATTGAGTTCGTAGCAGTCAATGACATAACCGATACGAAGACGCTGGCGCACTTGCTGAAATATGATTCAGTGCTGGGAAATCTGCACCATGACATCTCTGAGTCTGAAAACGGAATTACGGTTGAGGGGGAAGAGTTCCGCGTATTCTCTGAACGCAACCCCGCGCTGATCCCCTGGGAATCCGTGGGCGCCGAAATCGTTATTGAGTCGACCGGCCTGTTTACCAAAGCCGAAGACGCGAGGAAACACCTGCGTGGCAGCGTCAAGAAAGTAATCATTTCCGCTCCGGCCAAGAACGAAGACATCACAATCGTGTTGGGTGTGAATCAAGAGAAGTACGATCCAGGTGCTCATCACGTCATCTCGAACGCGTCCTGCACCACCAATTGTTTGGCTCCCGTCGCCAAGGTCATTCATGAAAAGTTTGGTATTCGCAATGCCCAGATGACTACGATTCACTCGTATACCAATGACCAGCAGTTACTTGATTTGCCGCACAAGGATCTGCGCCGCGCCCGGGCCGCAGGTCTGAATATGATTCCAACTTCTACCGGCGCCGCCAGGGCTGTGGCTCTGGTGCTACCCGAATTGAAAGGGAAGTTCGACGGCATTAGTGTGCGCGTGCCGACACCCAATGTGTCACTGGTGGACGTGGTGATTGACGTCGAAAAGGAAACGAGCAGTGAAGAAGTTAACCGAGCTTTAAAGGACGCCGCCAACGAAGAGCTCTCAGGCATCCTGGCTTTTAGTGAAGAGCCACTCGTCTCGTCGGACTTCAGACAGAACTCAAACTCGTCGATCGTCGACGCCGAATACACGAAAGTAATCGGCGGGCACATGATTAAAATACTTTCGTGGTACGACAACGAGTGGGGCTATTCATGCCGCGTGCGAGACCTGGTGAAGTACATTGCGGGGAAGGGACTCTGAGATTTCGAATTTTAGATCTGAGATCTCAGATTTGAGATCGCAGTACTCAGTAGGGTGGTCCTGGTACTTGGACACGTCCTTTGAAGACTCTTGAATACTGCGATCAGATCAAAGCTCCGAGTACTAGGTTCAAAGCACGGAAAACCGGGAATGACTGATGCGTAAGCTTTCCATCCGCGATCTTGATCTGCCCGGCAAGCGCCTCTTCATCCGGGTAGATTTCAATGTGCCCATTAAAGACGGCGCTGTCGAAGACGACACGCGCATCCGCGCTGCAATCCCGACGATTAACTTCGCCACTGAACACGGCGCGAGAGTGATCCTCGCTTCACACCTGGGCCGGCCGAAAGGTCAGCGCGTCGATAAGTACAGCCTGCGCCCGGTGGCCGAGCATCTGGCGAAGTTGCTCCACAGACCTGTATCGTTTGCCACGGACTGTGTTGGCGATCCGGCCGCGGAAAAAGTTGGTGCATTAGCGGATGGGCAGATCCTTCTGCTTGAAAATCTGCGTTTTCATCCCGAAGAAGAGAAGAATGACGAAGTGTTCGCTCAGCAACTGGCATCTCTATGCGAGCTCTTTGTCAACGATGCTTTTGGGGCGGCGCACCGGGCCCACGCTTCGACAGTGGGCATCACAAAGTTCGTCAAAAAGGCTGCGGCCGGACTATTGATGGAGAAAGAACTTGAATACCTCGGCCGGGTCATCAACAATCCCGAACACCCGTTTGTGGCAATTCTCGGCGGTGCAAAAGTCTCAGACAAAATCCCCGTGATCAATGCTCTGATCGATCGCAGAGTCGATAAATTGCTGGTCGGCGGGGCAATGGCTTATACGTTTTTGAAGGCGGAAGGATTCACAGTAGGGAAGTCTCTGGTGGAAAACGAAATGCTGGGTACAGCTTTGCAGATCAAGCAGCGTTGCGAAGCAGCAGGCGTCGCGTTACTGCTCCCAACCGATCATCAGATTGTCGACAGCTACGAACCGATCAAGGGCGGCCAGGTTTTTACTAAGACAATCCCGATTGAGTTTACCAACGCCGGGCACGTGGGAATGGACATCGGTGTCGAAAGCTTATCGCTTTTCTCAAATGCGCTGACAGATGCAAGGACGATTATCTGGAACGGACCGATGGGTGTGTTTGAAGAGCCGCCCTTCAATCAAGGTACGATTGGTATAGCGCACGCAGTCGCCGACGCCGCGGATCGCGGAGCAATTGTGATTGTCGGTGGTGGCGATTCCGTCGCGGCGATCACTCAGGCCGGAGTCGCTGATCGCATCACACACATTTCAACCGGTGGCGGCGCAACGCTTGAGTTTCTGGCGGGTAAAGAACTGCCTGGAGTCGTGGCCCTGAATGATAAGACTTAACTACAGAGAGACGAAGTCGCAAAAGCAGTTAAAGAACAATCTTCGTGCTCTTCGCGCCTTCGTGGTTATTTGTTAACTGATTATGAGAAAACCTGTCATCGCTGGAAACTGGAAAATGTATAAGACAGTGGGCGAGTCTGTCGCGACGGCGCTCGCCTTAAAGCCCCTGGTTGCCAATGCGAACCACTGTGAAGTCGTCATTGCTCCTGCCTTCACCAACTGCAAGAGCGTTGCGGATCGCCTGGAAGGATCCAATATTCGTGTGGCCGCCCAAAACTGCGCTGCTGAACAAAAGGAAGGCGCCTTCACCGGGGAGGTAGCGGCTTTCATGGTGCGAGACGCCGGCTGCTCGCACGTGATCGTAGGACACTCTGAGCGGCGGCAGTACTATTTTGAAACCGATGCAACGGTGAGCCGCAAGACTCAAGCCGGCATCGCAGCGGGCTTAGCAGTAATCGTTTGTGTGGGCGAGACTTTGGAACAGCGCGATCAGGGCAATGCCGAACGTGTGGTGCAGGAGCAGTTAGTTGGGGGATTGACCGGGTTGACAGCGTCGGATCTCGACCGTATCATCGTTGCTTACGAACCTGTCTGGGCCATTGGGACTGGACGCACCGCGACGCCGGAGCAAGCGCAGGAAATGCACGCGTTTATCCGGCGCGTTTTCGCGGAAGGGCACTCGCCGTCGGCAGCTGAGGCGTTGAGGATTTTGTATGGCGGCTCAGTCAAGCCGGACAGCATCGCCGGCTTGATGAAGCAGCCGGATATCGATGGCGGCCTGGTTGGTGGCGCAAGTTTGAACGCCGAGAGTTTCGCGCAGATTGTTAATTACAAGTAATTGTCAGTTTGGTCGGTAGTCAGTTGGTGACTAGTTTGGAAGACGCGCCAACGGATCGTTAACTCGCGCCAACGGACGGTTAACTATCGACAACACGGAGAACTAAATTGCTGTCATACATATTTTACGGGCTGTTTATCCTGGCGTGCATTGTGCTCGTCGTGACGGTTCTGCTCCAGCCAGGAAAGTCTGACGCAGGAGCGCTGTTTTCGAGCTCCGTGTCAAGTACTGCGTTTGGACCCAGAGGTACGCAAACGTTGTTATCGAAAATTACGATTGGCGCTGCGGCGGCCTTTATGCTATTGGCTTTGATACTTTCGTTGCCGATAATCACCGGCACGAGTTCAGTATTGCAATCGGGAGTCCCTGAGCAGGCGCCGTTGCCGTCGCCGTCTGCCGCTGCCAGTACGCAGGCCACGCCCGCACCGAAGGCGCCGGTAGCAGTTCCCACGTCGACCATACTTGCACGGCCATCAAAATCGCCTGCCAAGAAGTGAAACGTGCAGGCGTTGAGTGTTTGAAATCCATCCCGAAACGAGCCGAAGTGGCGGAACTGGTAGACGCGCACGTTTGAGGGGCGTGTGAGGTAACTCGTGGGGGTTCGAGTCCCCCCTTCGGCACCATCAACACCGGCTTTCCTTAGTAAAGACGCATGTTTTTGACGGTGAGGAACAACTAAGGTACAAACTTTTGCGGTGTGGCCTTGGTTATGGGCGCGTAGCTCAGTGGTAGAGCGCTGCTTTGACACGGCAGAGGTCTCGGGTTCAAGTCCCAAGGCACCTACCAACAGTCGAATTAACGTGTGTCGAAATTTGTCAGGGCGTTGGCTGGAATCAGGTAAGCGTCGGGTAGGCAGTACAAGTGAAGAAATCCCCATCCCTGGTGTGGGTGAACAATGTAGCCGCCGCGGGCTTCAACATGCTTGAGAGCGTCTTTGTCTGGATGGTGGTAAGGCTGCGTGAGTAGTAGCACATCTCCGGTGTCTAGCGTCAGCGGCATGTAGTGGTCGATTTCGCGTTCGCCTATGTTGTTTTTTAGCCAGTGGGCTACTGCGATTTCTCCGTGGCCGGTTCGCTTTGTTTTGATACCGAGCAAGCGCTTGAAAGCGGCCGGGTTTTTTACTGGCTTGCCAGGGGGCTGTCTTAAGACATCTGCTATTCTATTCAGATATGGAGTTGGTGCTGGTCCTTTGCTTTCTACACCTTCTAACCTGCCTCGTTTGGTTTGATTCTTCATAGGAAGTTGGTTATTTCTCCTTCTTGTTGTTTAAGAGGCTTGCTCAACAAGTTCTAGATGCTTCGATTTCTTTACGTTGAAGGTGAAGTTGCAGTTTGGGCATTGGATGTCGCCTTCGCCGTGGGTGTGTTTCAGTTTGGCCCCCGCCAGCAGTCCGAGTTTGGATGTTACCTTCGCGCCTAGTTCAATCTGTTGCGGCATGTATTTGAGGTAGCGCAGGGTTTCGCTTATGTTGGCGTGGCCGGCGAATTCCTTTATGGCGTGTAACGGCATTCCGTCTAACGCCAAGTTACTCAGACACGTGTGGCGAAGATCATGGATGGTCCATCCGCCTTGGACTCTTTGTCCGTAAGGTATCTCAAGCTTTTCGGAAACGGCTTTGAATGTGTCTTTGAAATACTCGTATTCTTTGGTCAGTACGCGTTGTGGCCCGCCGAGTTTTGCGGCTTTACGTTGTGCGATTAATTCAGCGGCGCCTGGTACTTTAATTGATCGTGTTCTGCCGCCTGTCTTGATCGCTTTCAATTTGACTATTCCAAAGCGTTCACTTGACTCGTCCCATTTCATCCGCTTCAGCTCAGCAAAGCGGCCGCCAGACATGAGAGCTAGCTGGAGGAAGAACAGTGCTTCCTCGTATTCGGGAGTCTCGGCTAAGGCGGTTGAGAGCCCCGAGAGTTCTTCAGGGCTCAGAATTCGATCTCGATCTTCCTCGACCTGCCATTTCTTGAGCGGGTTGACGGGAACGCGATAATTGATGAGATCGTCAAACTTGTTGGAATTTTTTGCGCCACGTAGTGCGGCTAGTATGGTGTTGAGGCCGCGTTTGATTGTTGCTTGCTTTATGGGGCGTCCTTTTGCTTCGGCGCGAAGAACTTCTGCAGACATCCAGTATTGAATAATCTCGTCGTCGACTTCAGTGATGTAGAGTATTTTTCGTTCGGTTTCGGCCCAGCGACCAAAGCGTTCGAGGGAGTGTACGTGGCCGGGGTGGTCTCTCCAGTAGGTGGTATCTTCTGTTCGTCTTGAAATTCTCTTGGATTGAGATAGGTCCCTGTAGCGAGTGACTGCCGTTTGGATAGTCGCGGGCAGTTGTTTCTTTGGCTCGACTAGCCCATATCGCTCTTTTCTGCCGGCAGTTTGTATAGCACGAAGTGCTTCTTTGGCTTCGTCTTGTGTGGTGAAGCTGAAGTCACGCACTTGCTTGCGCGATCCGTCTGGCTGTCTCAGCCAGACGTGGTAGCCCCAAACCAATTTTCCGCCTCGTTTTTCTTTTCTAACAGCTTTCGATCCTTTAGGAGCGCGTTGTTTCTTTTCCATCTTCGTTTCCATGTGAGTCACATTTTGTTGACCGCAGCTTTTTAATGAGCCGGCGGATTCTACTGCCAACCTTATTGTGCCGGCAAGGGGTTCTTGCTGTTCTCGAAGTCGTAGACTTCTTGGCGAAGAAATCTGACTGCCCGGCCAAATCGGAATCTGCGGATTTTATCCGAGTCTGCTTTACGGTGATGGATAGCGCTCTCGGAGACTTTCCAGCGAACAGCGAGATCCTTCGGGGTCATGAACTGTCGGTCAAATGCTTCGCGTTCTCTTGGGTCGTTAGGGATTTCGGTAAATTCTTTCGAGGACACGTCTTCTTCTCCATCCTTAGAATGCAAAATCGAATGCAAAATCAAATGGTGCGAGCTAGCCGTGTGGGGCTTGGCAATGCGCTCAAAGCATGTGCTGTGCCGCTTAAGTTCAGAGGTTTCGTACTGGTTTTGCGGTGAGTTTTAACGCCTTTACTGGCGAATTGTTGACTTTAGGTCAACGGAACTGGTGTGGGACTAAGGGACAGTTAGAGAAGGCGAATGGGCCACAGGAAGGACGTTAACGTCTGTGCGTGGTATCGTAGCTCCTTTACTGAAACTGGCGCTCTCGCTGGAGAATGACTTCGGCTCTCTGGTCGTAGCTATCGCCAAGCTTACCCGTCAAGATCTCTTGTTACCCCAATACGATGATTTCATTATTCAGGGACGATTGCCTCAGTGGAAATGAGCGGAAGTACTATAACTGGTTAACGGAGCGTTTCCCGCAATCCGACTACCTCGTTTACCCCAACATTGCCTTACAAGCCATCTTCAACTCAGAAATCAAAGAAGATCTGAAATCAGGATGGGCCAGCCACGAAGTCTTAGACGAACAAAACTTCGTCGATACCTCTTCCGCTGACTTATGCGTCATCGATCGAAAGACATATCAGCCTGTGTTTGCTATTGAGATAGACGGCATAACTCATCAAAAAGCACGTCTGGACAACATAAACCTCACACAAGAGAAAAGAGAGGAGCTACGGCTGCGAGACGCCCTACGGGAACAAAGAGACGACCTAAAAGATCGCATATTCAATCTGGCCGGTCTGCCGTTACGAAGAATAGCGACGTGCGACGAACTTTCGCCGCGGCAGAATCGGCTGCCTTTCCGGAAAAGCGATGGAAACCACTCCGACTCTGACAAGGAGGACAAGGAGCAACTCACCGAAGCAATACGCCAATTGAATGATGAGTATGAACGTAATCATAGAGCGCGGAATTCACCTAAGACGAAGAACCTCTTATTCGGAATTAAGGACTACTATGATTTGCTAAATAAGATGTTACCGCCAGATCAGTATATTGTCTTTCCTAACATGGCTCTACAAAGTATTTTGGGGGCTGAGGCAAAGACTCAGTTCGAGGGGCGCCCAGAAAAACAAAGTGTCATGACATCATTAGTTGATTTTTGCCTCGCATCGGCATCCGATGTGCGCCCTTTGATTGCATTCAACATCAACAGAGATGAAATCAAAGAGAAAGTTCTCCAGCACTTTGGCCTGCCTCTCCTCTATTTACCCAGACTAGAGCCGCACTAAGCCGTGCCCAAGAAGCGTCTAGTCGCCTCAGCCCCTCAGCCCCGCGTTCGGCACCAGTGTAGAAATTCCTTTTAGTAGCGTTGTTTTCCTGCCTCTTCGAGGCGGCGGGACATGTCACGAGACATGCTGGTAATGATGGTGCCAATCTGGCGATCGCGGGCTGCTTCGAAATTGGCATCACGCGTAATCGCGGCGGCATCCTTGGTTCCGGTGAATTGAACCTCGTTTGCCTTCAGTTCAAGTTGGTAGGCTTTGTTAACGCCGCCTGAGGTGATCCCTGCTCCGTGTTTTGCTGCGCCAGCTGCCATCCCAGCGCCCTCATTTGTAGACTGGACAATTCCGGCATACTGATTGTCGGCGGCAGTCTGAATGTTTCCGCGGAAAGTTTCCTGGCTGCCTTGGATTTTGTCTGAGGTATGGAACTCATTTATGTTCGAGTACATGCGTTGCTGCGAAAGCGCTGCGTTCTGTCCAATATTCCTTTGTCTTTGGGCAAAGAAGCCTTGCTCTCCCATTACGGCGCCGCCGCCATACGGCATTGCGCCCCCAACCAGTTGGGCGGCGTTTTCGCCCTTTTTGGCTTCGTTCTCTACTGACAGGCGAACCGTCTCTACGCCATAGTTGATGTTGTTTTGGCCGATAGCCTGGTCGCGTCGGTATCCTGTTTGTCTTTGGCTGTCGCCTACTTGTGCGTTCGTGGAGGCCACCGTGAAATTTCGCATTTGCATGGCGGTGCCGATCGTGGTGTGGGCACCGCCCCAGATTGCGCCCAGCTGTCCTGCCAAGCCTCCTTGAATTGAAGCGAGGCCGGAAATCTGTCGGGCTTGTGCGCCAATATTTCCGACTTCCAAGGTAGCTTTTGCCCTGGTCATTTCGGCGCCGTAACTACCTTGAATCTGGGTGTTCTCTGCCTGGCGTTGGATTGATGCGCCGGCTTTCAGACCAGCAAATTCAATAGCGGAGCCGACGATGGCGGACATCCATCCGGAAGCTGTTGATGAGACGGCTTCGAACACTTGTCCGGTTGCGAACCTGTAAGCAATGTAAGGAGAGAGCCAAAGGCAGAGTCCGCTTACCGTCATAGTTACCAGACTAATAATGATGATGAATTTAGGATCGTAATAATTGTTCTTGAGCAGATCTGCTGTTTTATCGTCGATGGTATAGATCGCTTCGCCTTTGTAGAGCATGAGACCGAAGCTTCCAACTGTGTACGCAACATAAGTGATTACGTCACGAACGACGGGAAAGATCGCCGTGAAGACTACTGTGCCCCAGACAAAGGGATAGGTCACTCGTTCGGCGAGCTTTTTGTCTGTGCCCACTGCGACCATAAAAGGCGACGCGAGTCGAAGCGCAATCATGACGAAGCCGCTAAGGAGGAGGAGGAAGACCTCCCCGAATTGCAAGATGCCGCGAGCGATGTTGAGCAGGAAGAAAAGCCAGTCCATGTGCCATGAGGTCATATCGGCAGCTTTATTGAGTTCCTGGATACCTTTGAGCTTTCCGTGTCCGGATTCGCCGTCGGTGAGCACAGCGGCCCAGCCATCCTCTCCCGGTTTAAGGGCAAGCGGATCGTTGAAGACGTGGTTTCCGTCTTTCACGATCATCGTACCGTGGATGAATTCATAGTATGTGTCGTTAAAGGCGCTTCGTCTTTCTTCGATCCCGTTTTCAAGCGGTGTGGTCAGCGTCCTCCCCACTTTGTACATAGTGCTGATGATCGAGGGTGCAAGCGTAAAGAGAAACATGAAGATTGCTGCCCGAGCGATCCAGTAATAGAGTTCAGACGAAGCGCCATCGTTTTCGCGAATGATGCGAATGAAGGAAAAGAGCAAAACGAGACTGGCGACTATCATTCCCAGGGTATTGAACTTTTCCATCAGCGGGCGTTCTACCTGGCGTCGAATGTATGGAACGAGTTCGCCCACGTGATCAAGCAGCTCGGTCATTTGGCCGCCAGGCAAGCCAGCTTCCCACGAAGGGGTTGGTTGTGGTTGTAGAACTGGCGGAGAGGGTGAGGGGCTTTGCGCCGTCGCGATGGCCGGCAAAAAAAGAAAAACTAAAACAAGCATCGGTAAGCTGAGGCGTTTGCCGATGACTATTTTGTGGCGAGGTGCTTTTATTCGGCGAAGAGCGATCACACTTACCAGGATCAGCGCGGCACTCATGCCGACATTGAAGGTTTGATGTGTCGCGGAATAGTAGACCGCGGCTGAGCAGCTCGCGACCAGGAAACACAATCCAGCTCCAAGGGCTGGGTTATTTCCTAGCAAGCTTGTGAGCCGCTCTTTCATCGATTTTTCTCTTCGCCTTTTGAGTCCGATTGTTCCAGAGATCGTCCAGGTGTTCTTTGCAACTGTCAGGGTCCATCTGCCGGGTCGTTATCGATCCCTTCATCCTGGGCAAACTCATCGTCAATCTTTTTGAGAATGTCCTGGCGTACCGGTATTGTCGATTCCCATGCTTTGGTAGTGTTGTGAACCATCTGCCCGTAATCGCTACGAATGGTCAGTTGAATACCAAAGCTTTGCATCTTGGCGGCAAGTTTGGCCGTGAGGTCGTTTATTTGCGCTTTGATTAGCTCGATCTGAGTTTTGACGGTTCCGATTTGACTTTGGAGCACCCCGAGGTTGTATCGCTCATTTTCAGGCTTCGCGAGTTCCGCGTCGACCATCTTCTCGAATTGCTTCAGGGCTGCTTCAGCTTCGGCGAGCCGGCCGTACGCAAGTTGCAGTTCGTACCGCATCCGCTCGAATTCATTGTCCGCATTGGCGAGACGTTCAGCGTTGGCTACCGTGTCCTGGCTGGTGCGGCCGATGGAATTTGTCAGATATTCTTCGAGGTCCTGGAGATCTTGCTGCGGATCAAATATTCCTGCTCGTAATCTCGAATCGAGTGATTTAACAGCGCGAATACGGCACTGGACCATGTTTTCGATTTGCCTCTTCAACTGGTAAATCTGTCGGACCGTCTTGCCGATTTCCGCTATCGAGGCGACCAGATCTTTGTTACGGGCTAATTGCTTATCGACGGTGGTCAGAATGCCGCCGAGACTGGTGACTTGTTTGACCGCTTTGTCATACATGTCAGTGTAGTGTTGGACAGTCTTCATCCAGCGGTCGAGCTGCTGGGCCATGTCCTGCACTTTGAGAAGAAAGTTCGGGTGGTCAAAGGTCAGCCACTGCGCTTGCGCGGGCGGTGGGGTGACGAGGCCAGGTGTTAGGAGCAACCCGAGAAGAATTCCGACCAGGACATGTTTGGAGAAGCGTAGTCTCATAACTTTGTTCCTTATCAAGCAGCTGTCGTTGCGCTTAGGTCTGTAAGCAGTGATTCGTCAATTTCCGTAAGCGATTCGGCTGTAAGGCCGCGCGGGTGCTGTTGGGCCAGGTAGGCTACAACGAGCACCATGGGCCACTCTGGTTTTAGGCGGGCTACTCGTGCCCGCGCATTACGCTCGTCCGGATTAGTCGTGTATGTCCAAAGTTCGGTGGGAGAAAGATCGACCTTCAGCATTTCTACGATACCGTCCCGGCCGCCTCCCCAGACCGAGACAAATTGCGCGAACTCGCCGGCGACGTTTCGAATACCTTCAATGCACGTTTCGGCGCTTCTAGATAGGCGAGTGTCTTTTACGAGCCGTGAGTAGTCGCCTACCTGTTTACCGATAAGCTTGACTCCTGCGGTCTTGGCAATGGAGATGCCGATAGGGTTTGGAGCTTCAGCCGTTCCGGTGAAATCTTCGTACGCATGGGAGGCAAGCATCGTAACGGTGTTTTCTTTGCCGCCGGTTCTGGCCGCACGTTCGATCACCTGAAGGATGCGCGGGTAGCGCCGGACGATTTCCCAAACCTCATCGAAGGCGAGGAGTACGGGCGAGCGAGTGCCGTCCTCGTTTTGTTGTCCAATGGAGCGCATTACGTGCGCGGCGATGCGAAAGGCCATGGATTCACGGACGCGATCGGGGAGAGCGGAAAGTGAGTCGATTTCATAAACGTCCAGGCGCGAATCGATCAAAAAATCAGGATGAGTGGTTGCGTCGAGATACGGATCATCTCGGAAGCTGTCTAAGGCGAGACTAAGCATTTCACAGCGCTCTTTAACAAGGTTGTGTTGAAAGGGCGCGATCTTAAGCAGTTCGATCAAGTGGGATAGTCTGGGTTCGTGCTTGTCGCGTCCTGGCTGATTGCGCGGCACGTGGTTCTGATACACCTCGCCCACCAGCTTTGTGAAGATCTCTTCTGAAACGTTATCGCTGCTGCGAGAGAGTTGCATGAGATCGGCAACTACGAATGCCTTTTGCAAATCTGAAGGCATCACACCTTCTTCCAGTCCGGGGTAGTCCCAGGTATTGATGGTTCGGATTGTGGTTTTGTCGTTGTCTTTCTGTTCGTCGAAGCGCAGGTATCTCCCGCCTACGACTTCAACTAGCGGTGCTAGTGATTTCCCGTAATCGACGGCGCGTACGCGGACGCCTGCTTTAGTGGCCAGAACGTCAGTAATGATCTTGCACATGAATACGGACTTGCCGCCGCGCGGCTGTGCTATGAGTAGGACCAGGGGGCTCGTAACCAGATTGCGATCGTAGAGATCGAAACCGGTAAGATGGCCGGTGGGCGTAGTGCAAAGCGTGTGAGGGCGGGGACTACCGGTCCACGCGGATTCAGTGGGAGTGAGTGGTGCAAGTGAATCGGCGGTCTCTATGATTTCGCGGCCGGTGTCCTTGTAGTCGAGCTCGCCTGCGAGTGAGCGATGGTAGACGAAACGAAGTGCAGCAGGTTCTTCGCGAGTTGCGTCTGCGCCGGGTATGCGCCGGATGGTGGTGACCATTTGTTCGCAGTAGCGATCCAGATTCCTCAGCGATTGATGAAGTTCATGTTTGGTGGTGGCGGCCTCGCTGTAAATGACTACATAGAGACGTGCCTTAACAAGGGCCTGGGTATCGCCGGTGATCTCTTCACGCACGGTGGCCAGCTGGGTTAAGGCTTTCCGGGCTTCGAAGGAACCGTGGCGCCCCGTTTTGTTTGCACGGCTCACCTGGCGAATTCTCTTGTCAAGGCGTTTCCGGGTTTTGTTCTGATCGAGATGCACATATTCGGTGACGACCGTATGACGGAAGGAAAGCGCCGGGTCGGTCGTCATGATCCTCATGCAGTCTGCATAGATATCGGGCTGAGGCGGAACGAAAAGCGAAATGACGGCTGCCGGGTAGTTGCCGTGCATTACGAATTGGCCATCGCCGGCGATAGTCTCGTTGCAAAGATAATCTTTAACGTCACAGCCGGGATTTTCCGGCAGCAGCGGCACGGATTCGCTGTTTTGCCGGTGGCCCAGGTAGATTGCTTCCCAGAGTTCCGCGCGGGTAAAGGGAACAAGTTTGAGCGGGCTCTGATGTTCGATTTGACGAAAAGTCTTTTCGGCTTCCTCGATGGAGTGTCGCTCTTCATCGATCGTTCGTTGCGTAGTGGAGTCGTTTCCGGTTGCGCGAAGAGCGATGAACAGCGCCGTAAGAAATCCAAAGGTGCCTCGCGCGGCACGCTCGCGTTTCAGGGCCGGAAGAAACGAGCCGAAAGCCTTTCGGTTTTGGTCGTTATGGTGTTGGACAGGAACGCGTACCCATGCGGAAAGGGTGTGCTGTCGGAAAGCCCCTTCAGCTGCTGCTGTGTCGTAGAATTCGACGTTCATCATGTGAAGCAGGTTGGGAGCAGTGGGAGTGTCTTTGTTGTCCTTGGTGCGAAGGTGGCGCTGGATTGCTTGGCCGCGGTCAGTCGAGACAGATAGGCGGAACTGAATTACGGTGTTCGCCGGTTTTCTCCCTGAGAGCAGCCTGGCTAATTCGTCGATGCGCGCTTCAATACGATCGTCGTGATCAAAGATCGAGGGACTGAGGTTCACATGGTAGGCCTTCGTATAGCTTCCGTCTGTATGGCGTAGCAGGTTCTTAACGAGACCGGCGATGGAGGAATCGCGTTTCTTGCCGGCGGGTTTGGACAAAAGTCGTAAGCCGTGACGGTCCTGTTGAATTCGCGTTTCCGTCGCGTCGAGTTTCGACAACTCAGGTCTGGTAGCGTTGTGTACGCGGACAGCCTTGAACCCGGCGCCGATCGCAAAGGCGACAATAACGGCGAACGGTGCGAGCAGAATGAGCGATGTTGGAGTCATGTTTACTTCTTCGCCTTTATGAGCCACGGTTTTCGAGTCGCGTCGGTCGGAAGGGACAATCTCATCCGCGACGAGCGCAGGTGAGCAGTGATTTGGTGCTGAAGCCAGAAAGGTTTCCGACCTATTCGCACGTAGTTGAAAAAAGCCACGCTGCCGACCAAGCCGATAAGGCTGGCCCAAAGTTCTATCGGAATATTGAGAACTCTAAGGTCCAGCATGAAGGGAACGGTGTAGCAGACAAACGTGGTGATAAAAACAAACTTCCAGTCTGCGTCAACTACGCCGAACCGCGTTACCGGCAGATAAATTTGGGATCTGATTGGCCGCGGCCGCATGGCTTTCTCAACCTCTCGGGTTTGATGGGCCTAATTACCATCGGCCATTGGATAGTGGTCGTTGGATTCGTTGCATGGAGATGTCGACATTAACAATTGTCCGTTTGCGATCGCCTCCCGAATCATCGCGTCGGAATCCACAGCCACAGCCGGAGCTGGCCTGGGTTTCACGTTGTGGCGTTCGACTATTGCGGTAATGCCTAAGGGGAGGATGGCGATGAAAACGGGCAGCAAAGCCACGGATATCGGGAGCACCCTGTGTCCTCGTCGCCACGCTTGTATGTGCGGGCTTGCGAGTTCTTCTGCGCCCCTATGCCAAAACCGAAAGACTCTTGCTGGTGTGAGGTAGCGCCACAGGACGCCGAGCGCCAGAAGATCAAACGCAAGGCCTAACACTACTGCGGTTCCAGTTTGGAATTTCCATGCAAGAACGGCTAAGAGTATTTGTCTGGCAAAAGTGAAAGCTGTTAAGTACATAAAGTAGAACGCCGCTGTGAAGGCGACTACTACCGCGCAAGTAATAGCTTTCCCGGCTCTTGTGGTTGCCGTGAAAGTTAATTTCTTTTCTGTTCGCATGATTCTCCTTTGCCTTGGGCTGCTGGGCTCCCTTTAGCTTGCTCCGTCGCTCCCTTTCTGGGGATGCGTTGGTTTCTCTTGAAGGGCGGGAGTGCGTTTGCGAGAAACCGGATTTGATGGAGCGAAGCCGAAGATAACCCGCAGCCCCTCTATCGCGCCGTGTCTGCGCCAGCGCGAATCTTTTTAGTTACCGAGACTGGTATCGAGGTTGACTGCCTGTCCCTGAGAGAATGAATAGGCCAGGGTCGCTACGCCGCCGAAACAGAAACAACCGATGCCGCCAATGAGCTGCTTCGCCCAATTCTTTTCGAACGTGTAGTTCACCAAAGCCCACCCGATGCCAACGACGCCCATCAGGAAGAGGAGATTGCGTCCCCACTTGATGAATTCACGGACGCCATTCCCGATGGTTTGATCGTTCCCGCCAAAAATGCTGCCGCCGGGAGCCTGTGCGTAAACTGGCACGGCGACGAGTGCAAGCATCGTGACCAGCACCAGCACCGGCGTGAGTACGTGAATAACAACACTGGCTTGGATTAGGCCGCGAGAAACTCTGGCGGTGCGTGAGTGCTGTAAGAGGTTATCGTCGATGGCCACGTCGCCTCCGCGGTCGTGCAGCCACTTTCTCATATCAATTCGTTTGTAGAGTCGTTTCATCTTCTTACTCCTTCGAGATCACATTCGGGTTTCGTTGTTGTCGAGCTTTCCTTACCGCCCGAGATTAATCTCGACCCGGCGCGGTCACGTGGGGTCGTATTACAAAGCACGTGCCAAACGTCGATGCTGGTGTCGGAGACGATCGTTGACGATGCGGCATTGCTATTGCAGAGCGAGGGTCCGGAGGCTACGCAGTTATGAAAAGAAACCAATATTTACCGGCAAAGTTGGCGGGTCTTGCGCTGGTGGTTTTGTTCTGGCAGGCCGAAGTTAACGCAAAAACCGAGACCGAGAAGCGCAAGGGCAGCGAGCCACTACGGTCCAGTGGCCGAGATCTTAATGGGTCGGTAGGTGTGACTAAAAGTCAACAACTTGCCCGGCGTTCTCGGAGCAGCATGCGCCAGCGGGCTTTGATGTACGAGCCTTCGATTGCAGCCGCCGCCGCAAAGTACAAAGTAGATCCACGCGCTCTGTGGACCATCGCTTACCTGGAGACTCGATTCCGAGTTGACCAGCGATCTCCGAAAGGTGCGCAAGGCTTGATGCAGTTCATGCCGGGAACAGCCAGGCGGTTCAACCTGGCGCACCCGTATAACGGAAACGAAGCCATAGAAGCCGCCGCGCGGTATCTGGCAGAGTTAAGCAAGCGGTTCAACGGGCGGCTGGATCTGATACTGGCTTCTTACAATTCGGGTGAAACTGCCGTCGACTGCTACTTAAACGGCAGGACCGTGCGGGCCGCGTCTGGCCGCATTATCAACCGCGGAGGCATCCGCAACGGCGGCATCCCCCCTTACGCTGAAACGCAAGAGTACGTGAGGCGCGGATTGTTGGTTTTTACGCGCGTAGCATCGGCGTCAGTTTTTCCCCCTGAGTTAGTTGCGAATGTCCGCGCAATGGAAGTCCCGCGTATCGCGGCGACAGCAGGCGAGGTGGTTTCCGTTAATAGTGAGCTGGCCGAAATAGGGGGGACGCCGGCGATCTTGTATTCACTAAGAAACGTTGCGCCGGCGAGCGCTGTAGCTGCGGTAACTCCCAAGCAACTTGACCCGGCAACCGAGCAGGGTTTTGAGACGGTGTTCTTCGATGTCCACTCAGGGACAAGGTATCTGGTGAAGTCTGGCCGGATTGTTAAACCGCTCGAGGCGGCGGTTGACGATACGACGGTTGAGAGCGGACGCAGTGAAGTAACCAAAAGTGTTTACTTTGGAATGCGCGAGAAATGATTGACTGGCGACTATGTTGGTGATCCGGGATATTAAGGTTTGCGACTTTCTCAGTGCGTTCCGTCGTTTCGATAATACGAATGAAGTGCACTCGGAAGCATTGCGGCAACTCTATACGTGGTTGATCTTTCCGCTTAAGCCGCAACTCAAGACGCCAATCATAGGCATCGTCCGGCACGGCATGCTGCATTATTTGCCCTTCGCAGCTCTAATCGACGGGACCAATTACCTTAGCGCCCCAAAGATATCGAAAAGGGAATCCTCGCTTCCTGCGAAAACTATTGTGGCATTATGGAGGCCTCTAATCATCAAGAACAAAAGGGTGACCTCCAACCAGGTTGGTTAAAAAAAGGCGATGGTCTTTCCCGTGCTCAGGAACGCAGGATAGAGATAGAACTTGAGATTGATCGCAGTACGAATGAGCTTTGGGAATGGTATGCGCTCTTGATCCGCGCGAGTAACTGTGAGGCTACCCAAAGGCGAGCATTACCGTTATCCATTCTTCTGGGCTGAGTTTATATTGATAGGCAACGATCGTTGAGATTGGGGTTTCGCGAAAGGTTATTCATGTGGAATCGGGTCAGACGGTTTTCCGAGATGTTAAGAAGGACAATTACTAGCGCGCTTACCTCTAGTGCACCAGAGTTCGAGCCTTCACTTTGGAGTGCAGCCAATGACGTGCAGTACGAAAACAATTGCTATAACTACGCTTGCGATATCCGAGGTACTTATGCCCAACCTGGGCTGACCTCCGGTCACGAACATGTGAGAATAGGCTGCAATGAAATTAGCAAAGGTGCGATAGCCGATGGTCTTGTACCTGTCGATTGCACCAAGCGGTGCGGGAGACGCTGTCACAAGGTTGCATTAGTCATATCACCCGGTAATACCTTCCATTGGTACCGGCGTGATCGGAGCGGATTGTGGTCGCATAAGCCAGGCGACGGACCGCCAACGAATCTCGACTATAGTGGAAATCTAATCGTTGATCCACGCACAGCCGACCGAGGGCCATTCGAAATTTTTTGCGGCTGCTACTGCGTCTGCAAAAACCGAGTTTCAATTAGATAGGCCTCGGAAACCAATTTAATCTGCTCGGCCAGCCAGAAAGTACCACTCTCAAGCCAAACCAACTACTATCGAAAGGTTAAGGTAGCACGCGCCAATGATGTATTCTGACAATCGTGCACTGATTGCGGGCGACGAGGACGCGCTGAGAGGCCGTCCGTGACAGGATTTCAACGTTCCCCGTTGAGGTTGATCGCGGTATTCCGTTACGTAAGGGCTTACGAATTCTCAACTCCGTGGTAGCTTGCGTTTATGCCCGATCTCAGCGAAGTGTCCTGCTATGAGATTATATTATTCGACATTCATTCCCGGTCTAGGTCAACCAGTAAAGCAGGCGCTGGAGGCGACGCTACCTGACGCGAAGATTGCACTATTATTGGATGGGCTGATCGCATTCGAATCGAATGCAAATTCGAATCTGATCCAAGATCTTCCTTTTGTGACAAATAGCTTTTATGTCATTAAGAGCTTTCCACGTGCCTCGGCAACCATATCTGATTTGGCAATGAATATCGTAGACGACCGGAGTTTGAGGATGAACTTGCCCCTACCTCATCACCCTCGCAATACTTTTAGGATTGTCACTTCCGAAGCCAATCAGTTGGTTCAAATCGACAACGCAATCATGCAAACGATCGAGCAGCGGGTCAGTGGTAAGACCGGGCTTCGGCCCAACCGAGCCAAACCAGATTTTGAATTCTGGTTGTCACAGCGAAGCGAGGGTTATGGCTTTTTCGCTTTTCGACTCAGTCATCATAAAGCCTATGACAAGACCCTACAGAAAGGTGAACTCAGGCCGGAACTAGCGAATATCCTTTGCCGACTGTCCGAGCCCATGCCTAACGAGTTGTTTTTGGATCCTTTCTGTGGCTCAGGAGCCATCCCCATCCAAAGGGCAAAGTTTTTTCCGAAAGGACTAGTCATTGCCAGCGATATTGACGAGCAAAGGGTTAGCAGCCTAAAGGCTAGAATAAAGGAGCTTCAACTTACAAAGCGTGCTGTTGTGCGCCGCGCGGACGCGCTTAATCTTGAACGTTACGAGGCTGGCTCGATTCACAAGATCGTCACAGATCCGCCCTGGGGCCATTTCAAGGAAATGTCCATTCCAATCGTGGAGTTTTATGCCAAGATGCTGGAAGAGTTTGATCGCGTTCTGCGCCCAGGGGGGCGGGCGGTGATCGTGACAGGCGAGACTCTTGCGTTGGAAAACAACTTAGAACGTTTTGCTTCGAGCCTTATATTAGTAGAGAGATTCAATATCCTGCTGTCCGGCAAGAAAGCGTGTGTATATGTCGTGAATAAGAAGCGCGTCGAACACGGTGTCGAAAAACTCGGATGATATCTATTTGAGAATGGTCAGATTGAGTTTGTAGGCAATTCAAAAGCAGAACGCGCTTCTTGGATTAGGCTCGAAAATGATTTAGAGTGCGTCTGACATCTGATAGTTCCTCGCGAATCTTCCATTTCGGAACACTACAGGGACGAGAGACCGAATTTATGCCTCTGCTGTCCGTGATTATCCGTAGGAGAGGAATATGGACGTTTCTATCATTCTGCGGTTTCACAATGAAGAGTTATATCTTCCCGCGGTAATGGACGCCCTGACCAGTCAGGATTTTCCGGCAGGCCGATATGAGCTAATTGCGATTGATAATTGTTCTACGGACAATTCGAGAAATATCGTCGCAAAACACACGAGCAATCTCTTAAGTATTAATGAGTATCGGCCCGGTAAGGCCCTCAATCAAGCCATAAGGTGCTCTCGTGGCAACACGATTGCCATACTCAGCGCGCACGCGATTCCATCCAATCGAGCATGGCTCAAAACATTGCATGCTCACATGAACAATGCCGCTGTCGCAGGCGTCTACGGTGCGCAGTTGTACCCTGCCAACTCTCGTTTTTTGGACAAGCGCGATTTAGACATTTTTTCAAGTCTGACTCCAAGAGTTGAAAGAAACGATTCAGATTTCTGGAATGCGAATTCGATGTGCTCCCGCTCCGTGTGGGAGATGCGGTCGTTCGATGAGACAGTTTACGAACTGGAGGATCATTATTGGACGAAGCAAGTGTTGCCGAAGGGATTCGAAGTGCATTTCGAACCGGCAGCGCTCGTTTACCACTATGGGCATATAGAGCGTATCGATCGTGAGTATCTTTCACCGTCTTCCCACTCCGAAAAGGAATTGATTGAACACGCCATCATGGATTTGGATGGCGATGGGGACTGGGCCAGATTGATGAGAGCGGGTCTAACGCTAAACAGCCTGACACGATCGCCGTATATCCAACGAGCAATCCATCCCTTGGGCAGGACGCTTCTAACTCATCCGGACTTTGATGTCCGTTGGAGGATGGCGCAGGCGCTGGGGAAAATACGCGACGAAGCCTCGGCAAATTATCTCATCAAGGCCTTGTTCGATACTTCCTTCTATCCGAGGGATGAAGCAGCGTGGTCGCTGGCTCGCCTTGGCCGGGTTTCAGTAAGCCATTTGTTGGCTCGTCAGGATGAATTTCCTCCACAGATTATTCCTTTTGCGGCACTCGCTTTGGGCGGTTCCGGTGTCAAGTCAGCGGAAAAACGGGCTGTAACCCTGCTGCTTGCCGAGATCAGGTCAGGTAATCTGGAACGACAACGTAACGCCGTTTATTTTGCGGGTGAAATTGTCCAAGCTTCTACCTTAGAGCGGCTGGTCGCACCGACTAATGAGCTGCTAGATGCCGAGGATGACTGGCTACAGGCCGTCTGTTGCTGGGCTCTTGGCTGTTATGCCGAGAGATTTCATGAAACTATCAACTGGGCCAAGATAGAGCTGCTAGCACGATCACATCCGAATGTCATAACCCGTTTCGAAGCTGTAGGCGCGTTAGGAAAGTCTGCAATATTAAGGCCTCAAATGCGCTCAGGGCAATTGCTGAAGAGCTATCTCTCGGATCAAGAGAGTAGAATCAGGTATGCAGCTATGCAAAACATCAGATTTCTGATGGAGATAAGACCGGACCCACAGCTAATGACAAGCCTGTATGATTGGCAAGACGATGATTTCGGAGTCATGTACGAACTGAGTTTGATAAGAAAATGTACTTCCGGATAGAGGCGGGTAAGATGGTCTGTCAGAGGCAAGTTCTTGTGGAACGACAATACATAGAAGTGCTGAGAGACTGTTTGGTTCGCTCCAGAATGTACTGCTGTGCTTAGACGACTGGCGGTTGGTAATCAATTCTGCTTCAGATTCCACGCTCCGAGGGAGAGAGATGTGCGGATTTATCGTTTCCCGAGAAGGCGAGTTCGTGGACGAAAGAACGGTGTGGCGCCGTGGCCCCGATTTGCGCAACAGCATTGAGGCGCAAGGGTTCGTCTTCACTCATTATCTTCTTCACGTCACGGGAGAGTTCAACCCGCAGCCGATTGTCTCAGACAATATTGTTTGCGTCTTTAACGGCGAGATATACAATTACCCCTTCACTAAGAGCGATGGGGAAGTATTAATCCCTCTCTACCAAGAGTACGGCCCGGACTTTCTGTCCAAGCTCGACGGCGAGTTTGCGGTTGCGCTGTACGATTTCGAAAAGAGAATTGCGGTTTTCAGCACGGATGCCTTCGGTACTAAACCTCTCTGGATAAATAACCTCAGCTCCGCCAGTTACGAGAGTTGCATCGGTGGCTTACGTCTGCCACCAAACACGACCCTGGTGGCCTCTCTCGATGATTGTCGTCGATACATCCAACCCGTCTACCGCTTCGACTTCGAACACCAGCACAAAACTACATTCGATGATTGGATTAGCGCCTTCGATCTAGCAATTAGAAAACGCGCCAAAGACGGTTGTTTTATCGGTTTAAGCAGCGGGTATGACAGCGGTGCAATCGCGTGCGAACTAAGCAAGCAGAACATAAAATTTAAAGCCTACAGTATCAGGGGCTCCGAAGATCTCAATATCTTGGGAGAGCGTTTGAAAAAACTCGATAACGAGTTTTTCCAACTCACTAGGAGCGATTATGAGTCCGCTCAACGATTCATTAAGCAGCACGCTGAAGAATTCTGCTACGGTTCGATAAGGGAAGTTAACTTCCATTTTGACAACATGACGGACGACTGGGGCGCTGTCGGACTATCTTATATATGCCGTCGCGCGCAAACGGAAGGACGCAAGGTTTTTCTCTCTGGACAAGGTGCGGATGAAATTCTCTGTGACTACTCGCTGACGCCAGAGATCAGCACGCTGAGGGGTATGTATTCAGTCAATCTAAAGATGTGGCCGAACTTCCACGGCGGTTGTCAGCGAGCGTTTTTGACTAAAGAGGAATATATCTCCGGCGCTTACGGTATTGAAGGTCGCTACCCGTTTCTTGACGCCTCGTTGGTTCAGGAATTCCTTTGGCTCAAGCCTGAGCTGAAAAACAGCGAATACAAAGCGCCGCTTTACCACTACCTAAAACGGAATAATTATCCCTTCAAGGTGCGTGAGAAAGTAGGCTTCAGCGCCGGACATAATCTGTTAGATAGCGCTATCGCATGAGGCCGCTCAGGACCTATGGGCCAACGTTTTTGAGAGCGCTTCAAATGTGAAAGCAGTTCATTGGTCCCTTTCATCTGCAGCGATATGATCTGCGATGTAAGCCGCGTCCTCGCCGACCCCGATCAAACCGCTGCTCGTAGCGCGGTAGAGCCATGGTAGTCCGATGAAATACAGGCCCTCCTCTGAGGTTACGCCACGTGAGTGCAGTGGGAAACCTGTCTCGTCAAAAACCGGCAGTTTTATCCAACTGAAGTCCAGCCGGTAGCCCGTCGCCCAGATGACTGTGTTGATGCCTTCGCGTCGCAGTTCCAGTTCTAATATCGATTCCGGAGGTGTTCCTTCACCCGGCGCGATGTCGCCATCGGATATTTCTTCCGGAACTCTCAGACCCCTGCGTTCGATGAATCGATCCACCTCTTGTTTGACCCTGACGACTCGATGGTCCGCTTTGAGGAGATTCTCCTCAAGGTCATCTTCAAAGCGGAGATTGCTACCTTCGATGCCGCACATACGGCCTAGCAGTGTTACTCCCTGACGACCCAGATGACGTAAATTAATCTCACGCCCCCCGTCTCTTCCGGTGAGATGGGGGTTCGAGTCAAAGCGCGGCTTCGGCTCTGGCATCATATCAATGGTCCGCTGGTCCATCTCCATCAGCCAAACGTTAACATCCTTGCCGCGATACCGCCTGGGCCATCTTCCAGCCCTCCCCACAGAGAGAAAGACCCTTCGGCCGGCCTGGTGTAACTCCTCCGCGATCTGCGCACCAGATTGTCCGCTGCCAACGACTAAGATGGCGCCGACGGGGATCTGGTTTGGGTTGCGGTACTGTTCAGGATTGAGTTGCAAGACATCCGTCGGCAGAACGCCGATGAAGGATGGCTTCTGAGGCGAGTGATACCCACCCGTGGCGACTACTAACACCTTAGCCTCCAAAGCGCCGTTGTCAAGTCTGAGCACGAACTCTCCTGTCAGCTTTCTTTCTAGAGCAGTCACTCGCATCCCGCAACGGAGCGGCGCGTCGAAAGAAGATGCGTAGCGCTCCAGATAGTTCACGAACTCGTCTCGCGATAGAAACCGGTTCGGGTCGCCGCCGATATCAGGGAAGCCCGGCAAGAGAATGAGTGAGGCAGGCGTCACGAGCGTGAAAGAGTCCCAACGCTTACTTCGCCATGTCTCCCCGAGACGCCCTCGTTCTAATATGATGTGCTCGATCTCGCGCTGTCTTAGGTTATAACTGACAGCTAACCCCGCTTGCCCCCCTCCAATTATTACTACAGACGTACGCTCATCCATACCCTTCGCATCTCACCGAAACGGCTTTCCCTCGTCAAACCTCTCCCGCACACTCTAATAATAATTTCAGCAGACTGCCGCCCGGATTCTTATCATATAGAGCAGACGCCCGCTCGTGTGCGCGCCTTCCGATCTGTGGCCAGCGACTCTTTGCCTGCCAGGCTCTTTCGAGTGCGTGTTCAAACAGTCTCGCGGACGGGGCGTCCGAGATAAAACCAGTTTTCCCATCTTCGACCCATTCAGCGTTTCCGCCCACGTTCGTCACAACGCAGGGGCGACCGCAGAGCATCGCCTCTATCAGTGCGATCGGGGTACCCTCATCACGCGAAGGAAGCACTAACAGATGACTCTGCTCCCAGATCGATCTCACGTCTTTAACAATACCCCGGAATTCAACCCGCTCTTTTATCCCGTAATATTTTGCCAAGTCTTCCAGATAGTGCTGACGTATTCCAGAACCGTAAAGACTCAAAGTCCAATTACGACTCATCCAGGGAGACGAGTGCAAAGCCTCGAAGAGAATGTCCTGTCCTTTCTGAATCGGCTCTAGGCGCCCAACGCTCGATAGATGGACCGTATCCCCTAAGGGCCAATCAACAAAACCAAACTCGTAAAGGTTAGCGGGACTATGCAACACGACCGCAGCTGGCAAGGCCTTTGCTAGGTGACGCTCTGCCGTGATGTGGTTCACTCGGGCGGGGTAGACTACGTGACGGGCGCGGCAAAAAAAGTTTGCTGCCCGTTCTCTGTCTTTTTCCTTGATGAAGCCTGCATCGTTGATGAGGCGACAGGCAACGACGTAAGGCGCTGACAATTCATCAAGCGCATCTAACAAACCCTGGCCGAACAGTTCCTCATAACCACCGCCGTTATTGATCAATACAACATCCGGTTTGGGGTCGAATAACTGCCGATAATGCGCTAGCTGATCAAGTCCGTCCGTCTTGCCCGTGGGAACAGGTTTGCTTAGTAAAGTGGCCCCTCTTTTTTCAAGAGCGAGCAATCTATCTGGAGGATAATAGAGATCGCGGCGGGGCGAAATGGCGACCGTATGACCGGCGGTTATCGCCTCGTCCACCATCGCAGCCCAAAGTACTTCGCTCCCGCCCCAAGAAGCGATTGCTGGCGTAGAAATGACCGCTATTCTCATGATGCTTATAGCAATTCGTTACCGTTAGCTCAGGGTTTGTTGACCGCAACTCACAACGATCCGGTTCCGTCTGATTGAGAATGCGCTAAAGAACGGATAAAGACGCGCGCGGCATTATCCATCTCTCGCCTGATAGGATGAACGTAATAGATATTCGGGCATTCGAGGGCACGCTTTACACCATTAATTCCTTGGTAAGGTCTATACCTGATGAAAGGCTCAGTTCCACTCGGATAAGATTGGCCGCTCAGATTGAGTGTGTCAATCAGTGTGGGAAATAGAACTTCCTGCAAGGTGTACGACTTGTTCTCTTTGACCAGCCGCCGAATGTCAGGATATCTCGGATGGGCAAGGAGCTTTCCGACGTATTGACTGCTAAAGACCTGTCCTGGGCTAAAACCTTCGTGCGTGTGCTCGACGCCTAAGACCTTGAACCATTCTGGCAGTTCGGGTCGCAAAGACCTGATTGGCCTCCATCTCGATTTCTTCGACGTGAAGCTGGCGAACCGCGGCGCCATGTAATCGCAATTCGCCATCACGTCGCAGATGAAGGCTTCGAAACCCTTCTTGACGAAGAGCATGTCCGTTTCTAAATTAATCGCGTAATCGAACGGTATGCGTTCATTCGTTAGCCATTCGAACATGTCGAAGAAGAACGGCGTGACCTTCGCATAATAGAGTCTGCGCGGTAAAGGAACCATCTTTATCTTCAAGTCAGTACCGAGCGACATGTTGTCCCCGGAATTGTACAGATACAATTGGGCATCCGGGCAAAAATGCCGCGCATTCACGACAAGTTCCGCCAGCGAGGCAGGGTCATCGTGCGCGACGATAACCATTACTATCCTTTTCATCTGAGATACCTCAAGCTAAGCAGCTCTTGAAGGAGAGAGGGGCCGCGAGTGTTCCGGCTGGCTTCGACCCGTTCCCGCCCTTTTGCGCTAGGAGTGGAATCTTTACCGCTGACTTCCACCTACCGCCTCGGTTTATGTGCCTTAACGATCATAAACGGACCCATAAAGAGCGCGTCCATCCCAGAGCCTGTGAAAGTAGACAACGCGTCCAACGGCGTCTCAACGATGGGTTGTCCTTGGACGTTAAAACTGGTATTGAGCACAACCGGCACACCGGTCAAGCGGTGAAATTCGGAGATCAACTGATGATAGAGAGGCAAGGTTACGCGACTGACTGTTTGGACACGTGCTGTTCCATTGACGTGTGTCACAGCCTTTAGCCTGTCTTGCCACGACGGACGGACTTGAAAGGCCACTGTCATGAACGGTGAAGCGTCCTCCATCTCGAACAACTCGGAAGCGTATTCTTCGAGAACGGATGGCGCAAAGGGTCGAAATTCTTCGCGGAATTTTATCCGTGCATTAATCTCGTCCTTCATGCGCGCTTCTCTGGGGTCCGCCAGAATGGAACGATTGCCGAGGGCTCGCGGTCCAAATTCCGAACGTCCTTGGAACCAACCGATGATGTTCCCTTCAGCTAACATCTCTGCTCCCTTGCGCGCCGGATCTGAAACTTCGGCGTAAGCGATCCCGCTCAGTTCCAACGCTTGACGAAGCTGGCCTTCGGTGTAAGTCGGCCCCAGCGATACATGTTCCAACTTCTGATTTACTTTCAAACCGTTCTCATGTGCCGCCTGGAGAGCGCAACCAAGAGAAAGCCCCCTGTCAGATGACGCTGGCTGGACGAAAAGCCTCCGTATGAAAGGTGTTTCTCGGAGGACGCGGTTGGCCGAACAGTTCAGCCCAACTCCTCCGGCGACGCACAAAGAGTCCAGCCCCGTTTTGTCATGAAGATAGCTAAGCAGAGAGACGGCACAATCTTCTAACGCTTTCTGCGCAGCGAAAGCTATGTTCTTGTGTCGTGTCGTGAGAGGCTCACCAGGCTGACGCGCGGGACCGAGCAATTCGACCAATCTGTGGCTATACAACGGCTCAAACATGGTGCATTGTGAAAAATCGCTGCGCACATAATCCATGTTTACGCAATAACCGTCCGGAGTGGTGCGGAGGAAACGCGAGAGGTCAATCTCCTCCTGCCCGTAAGCGGCTAACCCCATCACCTTATACTCGTCTTCCGAAACCAAAAATCCTAAGTAAGAAGTCATGGTTGCGTAGAAGATACCCAGGGAATTCTTAGGCTCGCGAGTTTCCAGCAATTCTATGCCAGAAGGCAGTTCGCCGATTCCTAGCGCCGCACTCGATTTGTCACCCCAAGCGTCATAAGACATGCACATACTCTGCTCAAAGCCGGAACAGAAGAAGGCTGACGCGATGTGCGCTAACTGATGATTGATCATCTTCACCTGCGGCGCGTAGCCGAAGTAGTGATTAAGGTAAAGGCGGATTCGGTCCGGCATGTCATAAAAAGTCTCCCCCGGATTGACCACCAAATCGATGTCAGACATCTTTAGATTCGCTTCACGCAGGCAGGCGCCTATGCTCTCCAAAGGCAGACGGCCCCTAGGCGATTTGATTCGGACGAATCGTTCCTCTTCGCAGACAGCAACTAATTTCCCATCACAGATGAGGGCCGCAGATGGATCATGTTGGCCTAAGGTTACGCCACCATACATACCAAGTATATTCACAGTTATTTCCTATATTCGAGCTAGCCCAATGAGCTAATGGAGCAAATCCTTCATGCTTTGCAGAAACGTTGCCGGTCTTCTCACCAGCGCGGAAGTTCGGTTAGACTATGCTTGCCGAGCAAGTACTGTTCGTTATTCTTGATACCCATTCTTACCAACTTCTCACGGTTGAGTCTGCGTCGTGCTTCTGACTCGGGGCTGTGGTCTTCATGAAAAACTCCTGCGGCAGGATCATAGACAATTTGCGCCCCGGCCTTTTTCATGCGGCAGGCCATTTCCACTTCATGAAAGCCCCAGCCGCTCATTTGCTCATCGTACGGCGATTCGTAAGGGGGTCGATATACCCGCTCCATCAGTCGTCTAGAAAAGCTCATGCTAGCTCCCCAAACAGCCGTGAAGAAGGTCGTCTCAGAGGCTTCACCGTTTGGCCCCGCCAGACGCGCACGTCGGCAGGAAGATAAATCCCACGTTTCGGTTGGCCCTTCATATTTAGCTCCGGTGACGAGAAACCAAGGCCCCTTTTCGTGCCATTTCATGTGCTGCCGGACGAAGTCAGGTCGCAGGCGAACATCATCTACTTGTATAAAAACTTGTGACGTGGCCGAAGCGGCAGCGATACATTGATTCCATCTTTTGGCACTCAGATAATCGGCTTCATGAGCACAGTTAAGCACGAGCATAGGAACAGGACTTTTTCGCGCTAGGGTCTGGAGCCTATCCAAAGTGTTGTCGTCGCTGCCATCATTCAGAACTATTATTTCATACTGGTCGGAGGGATAATCCTGACCGAATAGTCCGCGGATCGTTCTCGTCACGATCTCACATTGATTGTATGTAATGATGTAGACCGTAACGTTCATGGACAGATTGTGTTGTTCATAGTGTCAGCTCTTGCAGACGAATTTAGCCTGGAGCCGTAAACTTGGGCTCATAACCCGACCCCAAACGGAGCCCGGTGAGAAGCGGAAGTTACTCGACACTCACCATAATTGGCCCAGCGACCAAAGAAGCGCAAGAGCAAATCGACTTGCACCGCATCATTACCACCTCAAAGCAGTTGAAGCAAAGCGCACCTGAGGGAGAAGCTACAGCGAGATGATCATCCGGTTACGGGCCGAGCGCAAGTTGAGCGTCACAATTGGCGCTAAGGGCAGAGGTTTACAAGAACCCTACGGGTGTTTCAAGCTAATTTTCAATTAGGAGGTCTAAGACTAAATGCCGATACTCAATAGTGCGATACAAGGGATAGTTTCCCGAAGATTAGGATCAGCCATCAGATCACACCTGGTCGGATTTCTTAAGCCGGCATTAACCAAAGAGCTAGAACGCTCGATCCCGTACGTGCCCTATCACAGCAAGTTGAACTCTTATGCCATATTTAAAGTGGTGTCTGACTGCAGCCGTTTAGACAGCTTCGGATTGCCAATTCCACCAAGTAATCTATGGGTAGGTTATGGAAAGACCGCTGATGAGTATCTTTCCTCTGGGCGGCGGCACTTTAAAAAAATGAGTAGTATTTTGGAGGAGTCAGGATATTCGTTTGAGAATGGAAATCGAATTCTAGATTTCGGATGCGCAGCAGGGAGAATGATTAGGCAGTTCAATGACCTAGCTTACAAGTGCGACATTTGGGGAGTAGATGTTAATGCCGAACGAATCGTCTGGTGTAAGCAAAACTTAAGACCACCTTTTAAGTTTGCAACAACTACAATGCTCCCGCACCTGCCCTTCGAAGATAATTTCTTCGATCTAATTTACGCAGGATCGGTATTCACTCATATTGATGATCTTGCCGATGCTTGGTTCTTAGAGTTGAGAAGAATTTTACATGCCGGCGGGCTGCTCTATGTGACCATACATGATAACAACACTATAGACATAGTAATTAACAAACGGGCACAGGATCCAGCTCTGGCGCAATACGAATTCTCTCAAGAAGCTGCTGAGAGCCTTACTAAACCGCGTTTCGCCATGTTCACTATGGATCGTTCAAAAGGTCCGCACGTTTTCTATGACATAGATTATCTTTGCGAGACGGTGAAGCCGTTTTACAGGATCGTCTCCATTACCAAAGAGGCCTACGGGTACCAGACGGCATTACTAATGCAAAAACGTTAGGGTCTCGGATTGTTGTGTCGCACTTCTATTCTAGATTGAGTTCATTTGTCGAAATTCCATTAACGCATCGGTTACAGACGATATTGCGTTCATAGGCATATGCGCCCAGGTCGGCAGCCAGAACGCCGTGGTAGCGACTCGCTTAGCTACGCGGTAATCTCCGCGCAAGCTATCTGCATATAGCGGCAAGTCGGGAAGCGCCGTCCAAATGGCCCGGGCATCAATACCTCGCTCTCGCAAAAACGCCAGGACGGCCTCCCGATCGGCTGTAGTCACTGTGTAAAGCCAGCAAGCTTCGGTGGCCCAGGAGGCGACTGGACGACGTTGCACAATCGATTGACCCAGTAATTCATCGTAAACCCGTGCCACTTGGTTACGGGCTGCAACCATCTCATCCCAACGCTCAACCTGTCCTAAACCGATGGCTGCGGTAACGTTAGTCATACGAAAGTTGTGTCCTACTACAGGATGCCAGTAAGGGAGGTCGCTGGTCATGCCGTGATTACTAATCAAACGCATGGTCTTCGCCAGAGAGTTATCATCCGTTGCGACACAACCTCCCTCACCCGTCGTAATTGTCTTATTGGCGTGAAAGCTAAACGTCGAGACTTCGCCAAAACTTCCAACGGGCTTTCCGCCATACAATGCTCCATGAGCTTCAGCTGCGTCCTCAATTATCGGTAGCCCGAACTGTAGTAGCGCCTCAAATTCGCATGGATGGCCCAGCACATCCACGGCGATAACAGCCTTCGTTTTGTCGGAAATCACACGACCGACCTCGTTTGGGTCAACCGTCCAACTTTCTGAGGTAATGTCGGCAAAAACAGGTTTCGCTCCAACGCTACGAACCGCTGCAGCGGGAGCTACAAAAGTGAGCGCTGGCACAATAACTTCATCACCGGGACCGATCCCTTTGGCCAGCAGCGCCAACTCTAGAGCAAGGGTGCCATTGGCAACAGCAATCACATGTTTGCGCCCGAGCTTTTGCGCCAGAGCAGATTCAAAACGAGTAATGTATGCGCCAGTACCAGAAATCCATCCAGTATCAATAGCATCCTTTGCATAGGCCATTTCCAATGCGGACAAATTAACCGATGATAAAGATATTTTCATTCTATGCGCTGCCCCTGTCATATGGGGAGGGCACTCGCAAATGACGAAACGCGGCGATCAGTTGCCTAATCCCTTCCTCCAAAGTGACTGTTGTTTGATAGCCGGTGGCGCGGATCTTGTCGTATCGGACGTCATAATCCCGTTTGTCCTCGTCCTGGCCGATTTCAGCGATATGCAAATAGAATTCGGCTTGCTGTTGAATAAGTTCGGCGATTTCCAACTTTGAAGCATTCATCCGTTCATCGCCGCAATTGTATGGTTCACCGCGCATGAGATCATAGTTATCCAAAGCATGCATGAGCGCCCGAGCTATGTCGTATACATCAATAAATGAACGCCGGACATGGGCTTCATAGATTATCAAGTTGCGGTTCCGTATTGCTTGATAACACAAATCGTTAACCAGAAGATCAAGCCTGAGTGCCGGTGACAAACCGAAGGCGGTAGCCAAACGGTAAGACACAGCGTTACCGGAATCTAGCAGGATCTTCTCGGCTTCCATTTTCGTGCGGCCGTAAACTGTCGTCGGGTTAAGAGGGGTATCTTCCGCGCACACTCCACCTTCGATAGCACCATAGATGCTACCCGTATTCGCAAAGACCAATAACTGATCTTTGGATTGTGCTGACGTCAACAACCTTGTCCCCTGGACATTGACCTCGAGAGCGAGTTCCGGGTTTCGTTTACACGCTGGGAAACCTACTACCGCCGCCAAGTGGCAGATCGCGTCGACATCTCGAAGGGCATACTTAAGGGAATCTCCGTCCCGTATATCACCTTTCACTGCTTCATATCGTGGGTTCCTAAAGAAAGGCAGCAATGGATCTATTCTGGAATCCAACTTGTCGTAACAGCGCACCGTGTCCCCACGTTCCAACAGGAGCTGCGTTAATGCTGTGCCGATGTATCCAGCACCTCCGGTAATAAGTATTTTCATGTGAAGTCCAAGTCTTTATTGCGGCGCGCGGGAGCTAATCCGAGTCAACTGATGTTATTCTCGGCCGATTCTATGTGTATTGTCCTTTGGTATTCCAAGGACCTTTTGTTAGAGTCCCGTCGACAAGACAATAGGCGGAAATCGTCCGACAGGGCAACAGTGTTCAGCTAAGCATTGAGTAAACTGAGGTGCCGCCCTCCTCAGCTGAAAGGCAAGCGGCAAGGGTCGTTTCGAGCGTGAGCAAATTATTTTGAGCGGAATTAGAAGGCTCGCGATCTTCGACAACCGAGATTAATAGTTCGCCCATAGTGCCGGCAAAGCCATCCGGAAACCAGTTACCTTCCAACTGATATTTGATCCTACGTCCATCTCTTTCCAGTTCAACAAAATCGCCGCTCGCGCAGTCAACACTTCCTCGAACTATGCCTTCCGTCCCATGAATCCAAAATGGATGTCCTGTGTGTGTGTGCGCGCAACCGACACCGCGAATGATCGCATTAGTACCGTCGCTGTACTCCATTAGCAGCCACATCGTTTGCATAATACTTCCATCAGTCGATTGTTGAGGCGCTGCCAAATCCTGAGCTCGTACTTTAAGGAGTTTCTTGTCTTCCAACCAACATCTTGTAATGTCAATCCAGTGAATCGAATAGTCGTAGAGGAAAAAATGCGATGAGCCATGCGAGGCGTTGGGAACCCAGGACAACCGCGTATCATACAAATGGGTGACTGATTGCACTTGTCCGATCGCTCCAGCTTTGATCAAGAGCGATGCGTATCGCCAAGGCGGGGCCCAGCGCCCGTTTTGGTTCACCGCTACTCTGAGACCAGTTCTCTCGACTTCGTCGACTACCGAATAGGCTTCAGCGATGCTTGGCGCTAAAGGTTTCTGCGCGAGAACATGTTTACCCGCGCGGAGGGCTCTGCGTATTAGCTCCGTCCGCTCACCGGGACGTGTTGCTATGTCGACAACTTGAATTTCTGGGTGGTCCAGGAGTTGGTCCAATGTCTCAAAAACTTGAAACCTTGATGGGTGCTGAAGGGCGAGAGCTTTGGCTTGTGAAGAAATGTCGTATACGCCCACAACCTTTAGCCCGTATTTTTCGTAGGCTGTTAGATGCCACTTCCTTGCGACCTTTCCGAAGCCGACAATGCCAATGCCGATGTTCCCCCGATTCTCCGGGAACGCAGGCCGATACTCCAGTTCAGAATGTGGCGGAACCGGCATTGCATCTACATGTTTGTTCATAACAAGTCAGCGAGGGACGCGCATGCTACCAAGCGTAGGCTTCGGGGGCCTCACCGCCAGGGCCAGGCCAGATTTCGTTCAGACTCTTCAATGTCTCTTGCGTGAGGGTGACGTCCAACGCTCGCACGCTCCGTTCCAACTGAACAACGGTACGCGACCCGATGACTGGAGCAGTAACGCCAGGTTGCTGCAAAAGCCACGCTAATGCAACATCAGCTTGGTCCTCACCAATCTCTTCGCAGAGTCGATGGAATCGTCCCAACTGGTCGCGGAGCGCCTCTCGGTTCTGCTGTACCTCTGGGAGACCTCGGCGACCTTCTTGAATTTCTTTGTTTTCGCCTGCAAGCAACCCACCTGCCAAGGGGCTGTATGGAAGGAGTCCCAACCCATAACCGGTACAAGCAGGAATCAATTCCAATTCGGCCTGTCGTTTAGTTAGGTTGTAAGGACTCTGCTCTGACACCAGACCCATGAAGTTGCGTTGTTTTGCTAGGGAATTGGCAGTGGCAATATGCCATCCCGCGAAATTGCAACTTCCAACATAGATGACCTTTCCATCGCCCACCAAGTTTTCCATCGCCTGCCAGATTTCATCCCACGGCGTATTTCTGTCAACGTGATGCATTTGATAGAGATCGATGTAATCGGTTTGCAGACGACGTAAGGAGTCTTCACACGCTTGCTTGATATGACGCGCTGACAGTTTTCCATCGTTTGGCCATGAGCTAAGAGTTGCATAAACCTTTGTCGCCAAAACAACCTTTCCTCGTTTTGAGGATCTGGCGAACCATCGACCTATGATCGATTCCGCGCTATTCTCGCCTTTTTCATGGTTGTAAGAATTAGCGGTATCGAAGAAATTTAATCCCGTCTCCAAAGCGCGATCCATGATGGTCCCACTTTCACGCTCATCGCTCATCCAGCCGAAATTCGCCGTACCCAAACAGAGCGGACTGACTTGTAATCCTGTTCGTCCTAGTTGCTTGTATTGCATATGATTAGCGGAGCGCAGATAATCTTGAAGATCCTTGCTATTCCGCATTCTGGAGACAGCACATTAAAAACGCGTTCGCCTTTCCAACGATAAGCGATCGCGCAGAAAATTCTTACAGCCGATGCATTAGATACGAGAGTACAGGAAGCTGTTTCGTTCGTACAGAAAGGAGAATCATGCCAGATCATTTGGGCCTAGCCCCTACAGAGAGCCGATTCGCTATTATTACTGGCAATCCCGAGCGAGTCCCGGTCATATCAAGTCATTTTCAAAACAGCCGAGAGTTAGGTCGTGATCGGAACTTTCTCTGTCACGAAGGATCATTGAATAACGACACAGTCCTCATCGTGTCATCGGGAATCGGAGCTCCATCCACCGCAATCGTCGTCGAAGAGTTAATAGAATTGGGTGTGACGACGATTGTGAGGATAGGCACCTGCGGCGCTCTTCAACCTGAAATCAAAGTTGGTGACCTTGTGATTTCTAGTGCGTGCGTCAGGGAAGAGGGCACAACCATTCAGTACGTCGATTCCGTTTTTCCTGCTATTCCGGATCACGTAGTGCTCCACGAGTTAATTGCCAGTACCGCGAGTAGAGCTAAGCGTTTCCACGTTGGAATCACTCACTGCAAAGACGCGTACTATTTAGAAAAACCAGCCAAACAACTAAACCCGGAAAGAGCGGGTCAACGCTGGGAACAATGGCGCCGTGCTGGAGTTCTCGTTACTGAAATGGAGTCCTCAGCGTTGTTTGTGCTTGGCAGCCTACGTCAGATTCGAACTGGGTCGCTCTTGATCAACGTCGGAAAAATTACCGATCCCACATTATTCAATGAGTCATTAGAAACTGCCATCGAAATCGTTAGGACAGTCTTCTTAGCCCTTCTTGAAAGGCCCTTGGTAACTTCAATTGTTGCCAACCAAATTGAGGACGAGTCTTATCTCGCAAGTAAAGAATAATAACTAACCATGCAAGATGAGAAATACAAGACCGGAATGTAATCGGGAATTCAGCAAAGAGGTTCCGCGATCAACAGCTTGAGTGAAGAGGATACGAGACGGTGAGAATTGGCATCATTGGTGATTCGCCTGCACTAACAACCGGATTTGGTATTACCACCAAACAAATTGCCTGCGCATTGTCAGATTCGGCGCACCAAGTGGTTTGTTTTGGTTTGAAAGGCGAGGAGGGACACCACAATCCGAACGAGGACTCTTTTCGAATCTTGCCGATTCCGATTGTCGATGATTGGCCCTCTCATCTCTCGAAACTATTGAAGAACGAAAAGCTTGACGCACTCCTGATCAATATGGACATATTCAATCTCAAAGAAGTGCTGACTTACTGTAATGCAGCGAGTTGGACCGGGCCCACCATAGCGTATTTGATACTCGATGGCACGCCGGTGTACCGAGAATACTTGGAGACGCTGCCAAAGATTCAGGTGTTTATGGCGACCACTAACGCCGGGAGGAAATACTTAAACGAGTGTGGCGTTACTGATGTCATCTTAGCGCCTCCAGGAGTTGACCCTAGCATATTCAAGCCATCGACCAATGTTGATCTCCTTAGGCAACAAGCCGGATTGCAGGGAAAGTTTGTAGTGGGCGTTTTCGGGCGCAACACAGAGAGGAAGCAGCAGGCACGGGTACTGTTGGCCTTATCCCGTCTCAGACAGATGGGAGAGGATAATGATGTTGTCGTATATTTCCACTGCCAGACCAGGTCCTATTTTCACTTGGATGAAATCGCCGAAGAGTTGGATCTAAAGGACAACGTGATCTTTTCAGATGATCTAAAGGACGAATCTGCAGGTGTTCCATACGCAGATGTTGACGGTAAAGTTAGTGTCAGGAGCGCCTTGTCCTTTTCTCAACAAACTCACCCGAGAATGCCCGCGGATTATACTTATGTTGAAAGAATAAACTGTTGTGACTTAATCATTAACGTTGCACATTGCGGCGATTTCGAGCAAGTGATCATAGAGTCGCAGTCTTGCGGCATTCCTTTAGCTGCAACCAACGACGGAGGGATTATGGCAGAGGCAATGGGTGATGGCGGTATCTTGCTGGAACCGGCCGACATTACTTTTTGGAAGGCCGGCCAAAAATGTTTTCTGGTTTCAATCGACGCAATTGCAAACGCAGTTTTATCTGTCAAGGAGGACGCGGGTCTTCGGGCCGAACTACGGGAACGAGGATTTATGAATGCCAGAAACTATTCGTGGGACAGGCTGAGGACTGGTGTGATACAAGCAATCGAAACCGCTGGACCTGTTGATAGGGTTGTTTAGCATTCATAGATTGAGCTAAGCGCCAACGCAAAAGCAGTGAATTCTCCGAGATCCAAGAAACCGGCAGCAACGCACATGCCCGTGCTGCTCGGGCTAGCACATCTGATAAATGTTACTAGGGTTTTAGAACTGGGGGCGGGACAGTTCAGCACTCCTCTCTTCCTGAATCGCTATGTATTCCCGAATCTTACCATTTTGCATTCTCTCGAAAACGATCTGCTGTGGGCCACTAGGATCACAAAAGCGATTCGGGATCCCAGACTAACTTTTCAGCTTTAAACCCCAATACGGGAATTGGTTGGAGTGAAGCAAGTATTCAACGAAGAAGTTTACAAGTGTTAAATGCGCTGCTGGAGAGTAATGCTCAAAGGATTCAGCCCGATGACGTAAATAGCTGGACGAGGGTGTTGGCCTCGGTACACAGCGAACGAGATCACAAAGGCCGACACAATGCTGCTCCTCAAGGGGCCGCTAGTTTTTGCTCCAACATCAGCTGAATAGAGCTAAGTTCAGCGCGATCCAACTATGTAGTCGATTCAGTCCTTCATTGATTGTTGTCCTCGGAGACCAGTTGAGGTGTTCTTGGGCACGAGTGATGTCGGAGATGTACACTTTTTGATCGCCCAAGCGCGAATCGGAAAGAGAATAGCTAACCTTGCGATCGGTCAATTGTTCCAAACAGTCTATATATTCCAGTAATGACAGACTATTTTGGGGTCCTCCTCCAATATTAAATGTCCATCCTGTCACGACATCTATTTTTGCGATAGCTGATTGGTAAGCATCAATCAAATCACCCACGAATAGCATATCTCTTACTTGCTTACCATTTCCGAAGATGGTTAAGGGTTTATGCGCCAAGTGCCTGATCAAGAACCATGCAGCCCATCCTTGATCCGCAATCCCAAACTGGTGCTGCCCGTAGATACAGGATTGGCGAAAGTTAACGCACCTTATCCCGTATGTTCGTGAATAATCGATTACATATTGCTCGGCCGCCCCCTTTGAGCATCCGTAAGGTGAATAGAAATCTAGAGCCTCCTGTTCGTTTACGCCCAAGGCATGGTCAGTAAAATAATACTTCTTCTCATCTTCATGAACTGGAATATGACTCAATTGCCCATATACCTTGTTCGTAGATGCGTTGAGTATTGTCGTGTGCGGACTGTAAGAGCGGATGGCCTCTAGAAGATTGAAGGTCCCGATGATGTTGGATTCCAAGTCCAATCTGGGCTGCAGCACTGAGGTCGTGACGGCCACTTGACCAGCCAGATGGATTACGACATCGAATTGCCCTTTTGAAATTAGATCGCCTACAAGTTCAGAATTACGCAAATCAATCCTGAATAAGTCGAACTTTAGGCTCTCGCGGAGCCACTCTAAATTGTTTACTGCTCCCTGCCTACTCAGGTTGTCCAGTATTGTGATGCGCCAACCTCGATCTCCAAACCTCTTTGCAGTATTAGATCCGATAAAACCAGCGCCACCTGTGACTAAGACTTTCATAATCTCTGTGCTCACCTAAGTTTCGCTTGAAATTAGAGGCGGTGCGGAATTTTGACTGTCGACCTCGTTACTCTTTTTCAGGATTGCTACCTGATAAGCCTTCGCCAATAGTTCATACTGTCCCTCGTAAACGTGGAGGAACGAGTCTATCGCCATTCGCGGAGTAAGCCACGGATTAGGACCGCAACTGCAGTAAGGACTGTTGCCACTAGCTCGATTAGATCCTGTCCATTCATAATCGTCAAAGATCATAACGCCGCCTGGTCTAAGAAGCCGAAACGCAAGAACTGCATCTTCAAGTACGTCGCATGCAGTGTGCGAACCATCAATGTAGATCGCGTCATACCAGTAAAGCTCCAAGTTCCGCAGGGCTTCCTGTGAGGCAGCCTTGATTTTCCTAACCTTGTTCCGACCTGGGTCAGTCTTTATGTTGTAATCAAAACGCGACTCGTAGCTGGAAGTGTCGGCCCCTGTGGAAGCGAGATCGAGAAATATGTCTAAACAATCGATCTTGGCGGTTTCATGACTGAGTATGTTGCCGAGCAACCACACTGTTGCCCGTCCTTCGTAACACCCAATCTCCAGAAACTTCACATTAGGTTTTCCAGCCAGTGGAGCTAACCACGTCCTCCAGTTGGCAATGTTCCAGCTAAACCAGTCGGTGGTGAATCGGTAATCCTCCATTCCTACAGACGCCGCCTTTCTGGTGGTCCTTTCTTACGATGGGTTTCATCGCAAACCTTCGCGAAGTTACAGGCTACAGAATCATATTTGTTCCATGCAAGGAACTAGGAGCCACAATATTGGCAGTCGATTCGGTTTGAACGAGAAATCGCCCCGCTCCCGTTAGCGAACGTCGGTTCCATTCATGAACACCTTGTTTTGGCGTCATTTTCGGTTAAGCCTTTGAGTGGATCTTCTTGCTCGGACTAACAAATCAGTGAGGTTGACGCAAAACTACTCTTTGCGCGGACGACCCAGCCTCGATTGAGAATCGCTATTCACCTGCCGGTGAACTGGTGGTGGGGCATCGCGGGCAAGGAATCGAAGGCGTGACAAAAGGTCAACAGTCATCGAGCAAAGAAGGGACGGCGAATCGAGCCGCCCAGCATAAACCCCTTTATTTTCTGAGAATGCTTTTATTTTCCGTGTGGCATGGCTTTTGTGGTGCATTCCTGTGGGACGGTTCTTCACACGCTACATGGCCGCCCGCTTGAACCAGCCGAAAGGGGTAAGAGTGAGCTAATGGTAACAAACGAGGATGAGAGTACGGGACGCAACGGCGTCTTCGATGACGTGCTGATTGAGATCGAAGACCTTCCGAATGTGGTCGCGGCATTGGATTCCGGCGCTGAAGTCGTTCCCATACCTCGTCGTAATGGCAATTCAGCAAAGACTGAGCGGATCTCGGCCAGACCGTCTGGAGATGCGTTGTCGGCAATCACGGTCTACCGCGATCCGGAGGACGTAAGAACGATATTCAATCTGACCAGAATTCTGATGGTGTTGGCTGTGATCATCGTCGGCAGTGGCGTAGCTAACATTTATCAATATTACCGGCGGCCGGATCGCATTGTGGTGGACGGTGGGACTGGTCGGGTCCTCTCTATTAATGATCGGAATTACGGCAAAGAAGAGAACGTGGAATTTGGGCCGGATCGATTGACTGCGGATGACAAGCTTTATGCGACGCGTGAATTTACTAAGCGCCTGTACCAGATAGATCCTGCGACGAGACAACGCGATATTGAGAAGGCGCTGACGATGATGGTGCCGTCTTCCGCTGTCACGTTTGCCAAGTGGATGAAAGAAAAAGGGGTGCTTGATCAGCAGCGAGCTGAAAGTTGGCAGTCCCTTTGGACGCCCATGGATACCACGGTCGACAAGAGCGATCCGTACACCGTAAGCGTTATTGGCAGGCAAGAGATCACAAGAGTTGTTAACGGCGCGACACAAAAAGAGACCAAGCAACTTCGCTTGAGCGTGAAGCTGGTCGCGGATCCGACCGGGCGAGCCGATCGCAACCTTAGATCGGGGTTTTTGATTTCGATGCTTGACACGCATGAGCTGCCTGATAGCGCGGCTCCATCGACGACGGAAACGGGCGATGGTCAGTCGGGTAAAAGGATGACGCCTGTCACCGCGTTGAGGGACTCACAATAACGGTAGCTGGAGTTTATATGCTTAGAAAATGCATGACCCTTTGCTTTTTGTTTCTATTCCTGGCTGGTGGTATGGGCGTGGGTGCGCAGCAGTCTGCGCCCAAAAGAACCGCGGCCCGTCGCCGTGCGGTTGCGCACAAAGCTGCGCCTTCGCCAACGCCGACACCTGCGCCGCCGGCGGTGCTGGTTAACAGCGGGGCTGGTGAATACCTGTCTGGTGAAGTGAATATTTCCGTTAAGGGAAATCAGAATCCGATAGTGCGGCTGGGTCTGGCGCAGAACGGCGTAAACATTATTGAGTTTCCGGCGTCGGATTATTTCTTCATGATTCATCCGGGAAACTCTGAGTTGGTGGCTTTCGATCAAGAGACGGCCGAAAAGAGCCATCGGTCACTGGTGCTGCGGCCGGGCACATCGTTTGTAGCTGCTGTTCCTGGATCTCCGTCGCGCGGGCCGTCGGCGTCAGTCAGCGTGCAGATGCAGTCCGGGTTGGTGGTGACGTTTCTAATTTATCCGGTGAGGGATCTCTCACAGAACGCGCACCGGTGCGTAGTGATGTACAACCGCGACGAAGTGGTCGCCTCGAGACGAGCTGCGGGGTTGGCGGTTAATTTGGATGGCAACGATCCACGGCCGCCAAAGCAAACCGGTGCGGTGCGTTTTGGCGAATACCCGGATCAGACTGACGGAGCATCGACGCTGTTAGTGAGCGGCAAGAAGCCCGGCCTTACAGCTGATGTGAATTCGGAGCAAGCGGATGCGCGGGCCCGTTCAGGCAAAGCGTCGAAGAAAAAACCGAAAGTCTCTGAGGCGGCAAATCACGCGTTGCGAGATGCGGTTAAGTCGCCAGGCAAGCTTGGGGCGTTTTCAAAACCGAGTCACGGTTTAAGTCTGGCTGTGGCGCCTGCGGTTGATTTGGACGCGCAAACGAGATTGCTGGTGGTAGGGGTGCGTAACGATAGTCAGGGTGGGTTACGCGTTGTGGAGGGTAACCCTGAGTTATATGTCCAAACAGTCGACGATCAGGGAAAGAGTCTACAGATCGAGCAAGTCAAAAAGCTTCACGTCGAGAGCACTTCGCTTGACGGCAAGATTGAGGCCGGCGAGGTGGCGTATTTTGCGATCGTTTACGAATCACCGGTGATGGGAGCGCGGCAGCATTTAAGAGTGTCAGTTAGCCAGACTGACGCTGCGGACGAACCGGTTTCGAAGTCATTAAACGGCGAGACGAAACGAAATTAGGTGCTTGCGAGGTTACCGTTATGTTGAGAGAGCGTGAAATAAACAACGAGAACGGGCACAGAGCTGGTCAAGAGGTATTCGAGTCGGCTAGTACTGAAGCGGAATCGGTCTTCGATCATTCGCAAGCCGAGCCGTTAAGTGACGAGGTAGCGCATAAGCCGGCCGTCGTAGTGGATGAGTCCGCGGACATGATCAATGAAGTTGAGAGGGAGCGTGGGTCGAAGGTTCCAGGCAAGGGAAAGCGGCGGATGGTTGGGGCGATTCTGTTCCTGGTGGTTGCGGTTACGGGCATCTTATCGTTTTGGTTCATTAGTGGGAGCGGTGCAACGAAGAAGGCGCGCGTCGCGGTCAACAAAACCAATGGAAGTTCCCAGACTGACGATGCGACTACCCGGCAGGCGATCGAGGAGGTAAACGGAAACGGTGCTGGGGTGACTTTGAGTGACGGGTCGCTTATTCGACCGCAGGCCTCGCCCACGGTTAGTCCGACGCAGAGTTCCACATCTACGCAGCCGGTTACGGAGCTTCCGCAGACGCCGACAAATCTTTCGAGGACGGTTGGGCCGGATCGTCCGGCGAATACAAACATTTCGACTGATGCTGCGAGTGGGCCGGGCAACAGTTCAATAGCCAAAGTTTTGACTTCGGGGCGGAACGGCGAGCGTTCTGTCCGCATTGGGGAAGAGAGTGTGGTTGCGCGGCGCGAGTCAGACAGTCCGAAGCGTAGTGGAGACGGTCTGAAGCGCGATGAGAAGGCGGGCGGGGTTCCGCTTCCGTCGTTCGGAAGTATGTTGCCGGTGCGATCGCTTGGAGTCATTTACAGCCTTCGATCTGGAGCGCTGGCGCGTTTCGAATCAACGCGGGACGTTAGTGGAAAAGGCTGGTCGCTCCCGCATGGAACGGTGTTGGTCGGGGCGTTGCGAGGGTCGGAATACGATCGTGCTTACATTTCGTTAGTTGGGTTCATTGATGCGGACTCCGGGAAGTTCGTTCAGGTTGGAGGAAACCTGCTGGGATCGGACGGAGCCGAGGGTGTCCGTGGCAAGCGAAGAAAAATGTCGAGCAGTTGGTCAAAGACCTTTAAGAAGCTGGCCACTGCCGGTCTGGATATCGCCGGGCGCGGAGCGGGTTCGATTGGCAATGGTCCGGTAATTATTTCAGACGCCTATGGACAGACTGCGGCGCGTTTTCAGAGTGAGTTCAATGGAGTAGTTCAAAACAAAGACAGCTTCATTGAAATCGTGGCCGGCACGATGTGTTACGCGCGTATCAAGGCGGCGTTTCCGCGGATGACTGCGGACATGCGACGAGTAGCCGAAGCTGTTGTGGCTGAAGGAAACGAAAGATGATTCCAGTAAAGCCTGGCAAAGGGATTATCAATCCGCGCGAGGTCGTTCGTCATGGGGGGCCGAAGCAATTGGCGCGTCATCTAGCCGGCACTGGTTACATGATCCAGGAAGGGATTCTTGGAGACATGGTGCAGGCGATCAAGGGTGGCGCGCCTCATTTGATCGAAGGTCCGCGTGGGGCGGGAAAGACGGCGTTGGCAGAGGCTTTGGCCAAAGGGTGCAATCTGCCCGTTTTCTATTTACAGGGAATGGAGGGCCTGACGCTGGATGAGGTTCTTTACAGTTGGGACCGGGAGAGTCAATCGGAGTATGTGCGCCAGGCTGTAGCGAGCGGGAAACCGCTGAGCGAAGCGCGTCAAGAGCAATGGTCAGAGGAATACTTAATCCTGGGAGAGGCCTTAGCCGCTTACGACTACGCAGCCAGGAATGATGTTGTACCGATCTTGATTGTTGATGAGGTCGACAAGCTGACTGAAACCGTTGAAGACATGCTGTTGCAGCTTTTTGGTCGTGGCTACGCGCACGTTCCGAGGTTTGGAAATATTGGCGTAGAGGATGCGAGCAAGTGGCCGATCGTGGTTTTGCTTTCGAACAACATTCGCCATGACCTTTCGGCGCCGATGCGATCGCGGTGCGTTTACAGCTGGATGGAGTTGCCGACGGCACGAGAGGAAGTTCTGATCCTAAAGACTCGAGTGCCGGAGGCTTCGGCGCAGCTGGTGGCCTACGGCGCGAAGTTGCTTGATTCAGTGCGGGCCATTCCGGGCGTAGTGGACAAGCCGGCTTTGCGTGAAGGGATTGCGTTGTTACAGGCGTGGGCGCGTGACGAAGTGACTGAGGTCACTGAGGAAGTGCTGAAAGAGTACCTGTGTTTGATTGCGAAAAGAGAGCCTGACCGAAAGTACCTAGCGCTTTCGCTCGCGCGTGTAGAGAAGGACATTAATCTGCCTCACCGTGAAATCGATGGCTGGGTATCCCAGCAATTCAAGGAAAGGCTAACGATGGTTGCTTAGGATGGCGCGAACAAAACAAACATCGCTATTTGGAATTGTGAAGTCCTCGCCGTTGTTTATCGCCCTGGGAGTCGCGGCGATGGTTGTGTTTGCAATCTCCTTTGTGGGTTACGCGCGCAGAGGCGGTTTCTGGTCGCCTGCAGTAGAGGCGCGTGTCTTCACAGCTGATAGGGACCGGCGCGCTTCCGAGGCTGCTCGGAACAACCAAACCATGTTTCCTTTTCAAGGCGAGGTCTATTCCGATGCGGAGCGATTGCGGGAAGCGTCTGCGATCGCGATTGGGGGGATGCTCGCGGCTGTGAATAAGAAACTGGACAAGCAACCGTTGGCCAACGTCGAAAGCGTCCTGGGTGAGATGAATTCAGGGGGACTGGTGCCGCCGGACGTGGTGGTTGACGGTGGGAGTAAGGCGTTGAGTTCGGAGTACGCGAATTACTACATGCGGTATCGGCGAGAGCCGTTGGGTGTGGAAGTGGTGTCAGTGTGTAAAGGCCAGCTTTGTGGGCCGGCGATCTTGATTCGGCTGCCTGATGACGAGTTCTCTCAGGATGCGTTGACTTACTACACAGCGCCGGCGGTCGGGGCTTCAGTGCCGCCAGCATTCGCGGCGCCGGCAGACATTATTCGCGCGGGATGGCGGCCGAACACTTTCAAGACAGCGGCTGTTTCAGAAGCCGAGGTGGATAAGGGACGGCAGTGGCTTGGACGGTAGGACTATTCAACTATGAATTTTGTTAAGTTCATCGAGAATTACGATTCGCAGTACGGTATTCCGAGGCCGGCTGAGTTTCAGCACCTGCCGCCGTTCCATGCTTTTCTTCGGATTATGATGCACGTGGTATTGATGATCGCGGTCATCGCGTGTGGCGTTATATCAGCATATTTGCTCTGGAAATCAGCCGGGTTCCTTCACGTGACCCAGCAAGTGAAATTGTATTTCGTGATGGGGATCATTTTGGTCATTACGATTGGCTTATCAGAAGCTGCGTATGAGGTGATGCCATATTATCGAATTAAACAGCGATTGACGTACGGAACAGCGCGATGGGCCGACGAAAGTTATTTACGTAATACCAAGCTTGCTTTGAAGCTTGGTCCAAATCTTCAAGGGCTCGATCGAGGATCTATCCGTATTGGATTGCTGCGAAAAGGATACCATCTGGTTTTAAATGAGATTGAGTGGTTGCGCCACATAGTAATCTTTGGCCCGCCAGGTTCCGGCAAATCGACAACATTTTTGATGAACATATTGCGCGATTTGTCGCGCGGAGCGTCTGCGATTGTGCTCGATCCAAAAGGTGAGTTGTACGAGCAGACGGCGCATTATTTCAATGATGTCTATCGTCTGGATCTGCTTAACCCTGAGTCTTCTGACAGGTGGAATTTCGTTCCTGATTGTAAGGGTGATTCTGAGTTTGCGAGTCAGATGGCTGCAACGATGATCGGGCTGGAAGGAACGAAGCATTCAGTTGCTGATCCCTTTTGGCAGGAGTCAGAAAACTTGTTACTAACTTCGGTATTGTTGCATCTGCCTGACAAAATTCCCGAGCCTACGCCGCCGATGATTTACGAGTACCTGGGTATGCGGGACCTTAAGGCCATCGATGGCGAGATGACCAATAGCAAGAACAAGGAAGTACGGCTTGCCTGGGGTGCGTTTGACAAAGCCCCGCCGCAGACGCAGGGAAGTGTTATCACGGGGCTGATGAACAAGCTGCAGGCGTTTGAGATTAAGAACGCGCAGGCCGTGTGCGCGCCGATTAGTGAAAGCGATCGCCTGGCAGGGGTCCGCAAGATTGATTTTCGCAGGCTGCGCAGGCCCGGCACGGCAATTTTTGTAGTAGTGGCAGAAGGTGATGCGACCAGGTACAAGAATTTCTTGTCAACGTTTTTTGGTCAGGCAGTAAATCAGCTTCGTTTAAGCAAGAAGATAAAGAATCCGGCCCCGGTCATGTTTTGTTTGGATGAAGCGGCTAACGTTCCGATTGTTGGCCTGAAAGAAATCGCTGGTGTGGGCCGTGGTCGTAAGATTGGATTGACGCTCGGGTATCAGAACATGCCCCAGGTGCAGGACCAGTATGGGCACGACGGAGCGAATGCGATTTTAGGATCGATTGGTACCACGATAGCTCTACCTGGGCTCGACGATGCGACCAGCCAATTTATCGCGCGTCGAATTGGTCAGCTTACTACATGGAGCAGAACCACGATCGATGCGCACGGTAAGGCGGGTGACAGCGAGCGCGCATCTGAAACGGGCCGCGCTTTGATGGACCCGACAGAGCTCCGGCAAATGGTCAAACACAAGCAGTGTGTAGTGCTCATTGATACAGCGCCGCCAATAAAGGCTGCCTACCCGGAATATGCGGTAAGGAAGGAACGTGCAGTGGCGGATGACTATGGAATGCCGAAGCCGGTTTCGCTGTTGGAAGCGGAAGAGAAAGCCTGTGTTGAGAGCGCAGTTGGCATGGTTCCGGAACTGACGTCTATCGTAGCGGCGGGAGAAGCTGCGGCCGGTTTTGTGGCTGCGCCGGATGAAGCGGCGGAGGGAACTGGAGCTTATAGGTTAGGAGCTGATGGGACGCCTGGAATCGGGGATGGGGTTTATAAGACAGTCTTCGAGAAGTTAACCGAGGGGTTGCTTCCGGAGGATTGTACCCTTGAGGATCAGTCGCCGTTGGCGTTGATGTTGATTACGGCTTTTCGGGAGGGAGATATCAAGTCCTGGGAGGATGTTAAGCGACTCGATTTGCATTCAAGGAGGCACGTAGTGGCGGGCAAGGAATCTGTGGCAGTGGCGGATATTGACAGTGGAGCGCCGTTGCCTACGGACGCAGACGTTAGTGGGGTGTCCGGGTTGAGTGGAGTGGTCGAGCCGCCAAAGACATCCAAGTCCAAGCCGACTAAGCCGGCTAACGGATTGAACGGTAAGTCGGCGCAGCAGTATCTTTTTTATAGTAACAAGCAAGTGGAAGGAGAGTTTGAGAAGGCTGTTGACGGCGCCGTACGCGAGACGCCTTATACAAAGCCAGTTGCGGTGCCGAGTGCAAGCTTGCTGGAGAAAGCGGGGGCGTTGCGGCCTGACGCGAATGTGGCGTTGGGAGGGGATGCTTTGCGGTAGAAGAAGAAGAAAAGAAGATTTATGGTTTGTTGGAGGTGAAAAGATGGACGGCGGCGGGGCTCCTAAGGGAGGGATCAAGATTTCATTCGTTGTTCTCGGAGTATGCATTCTCATTTGTTTGGGATGTTACTTCTATGGGAGCTGGGCGGATGCGCAAGCCGAACAGGCGATGGTGCCGCGGCTGGCTGTTGACAGCATGGTGAAGGCACTGCGTCAATACCAAAAACAGACGGGTCAGTTTCCGGACAATCTTTCAGAACTGGAGCAGAAGGTTTGGCATCACAAGACAGTTCCTGACTTTGGTGCTGACAAGCGAAGATTGACTGCCTTTAATTACTATTACGTCTACAGCAAGGTTAATCCTTTGACCTGCGCGGTGTGGGCGATTCCAAGTGGGCCAAAGCGAGACGAATGGTCGTCAACCTATTTCCTGGTGGTCGGACTTGATGTGATCAGAAATTGGAAGGGGCCGTCGTTGGCAAAAGCAGATATTGAAAAGTTGCGGCCGGTGCCCACAAATGAGGAGTTGAATGTTATGGGAATGACAGAGCAACCGATGATTGATCAGAGGACTGGAACTAGGCCGGTTTCGTCCCCGCAGGCTGTGCAATCGGTATCGTCAGTGAAGAAATGAGGCTTTGTTGATCAACGTCTTGAAGTTCTATCTGTTGCATAGATGAAACATGGTTTGTTAGGATGCGGGTCTTGTGAGTGTGGGATTCGCGCCATCAAAAACAGATCCGCTGACTAGGCTGCGCAAAGCTTATCGACTATGTAGTCAGGCTACGGTTGCCATTGAGCGTTGTCGAGCTGAGCGGAGACCGAGAGAGAAGGCAGAATACCTGGCACGTGCTGTTGTTGCTGTACGAAACATTCAAGCCGAAATCGAAGCTGCTGGAATCCTGTTAAAAGAAAATAATGTGAGCAGTTGTGATTGATTCGAGTTGTAGATTCTTGACAGTATTTACAACGAGAGTAGAATTTGCGGCAAAGGGGCGCTGGCGCCGCTGTGGGGTGAGGACACATCGGCGCAGAGGCTGAAAGGTTTCAATTGACGTGATGGCCCGACGGTGATATAAACCGATCGCGTTAGTGTTCTTCGAATCACCCACATCGCGAATGAGGCTTCGGTGTTTACCTCACTCATCCCACATTGGCTTGCTAAGTTAACAAACGTACAACCGAAAACCATCTTTGAAAAGCGGGTCTCACAACGTGCTGAGTCCTACGATGGGAGGAGGATTCCATGACGATATCCCGTAGAGGAATGCTTTTAATGATGGGAGCCACAGCTGCGTCAACGGTCGTGAAAGTGCCTTTCGTCGAGGCGCTATCTCAAGCCGTGCCGCCCTCGCCTAGAATACCGCTTGACGAATTTGTCCAAAATGGCAGTCAGCTTGCGTCACTACGCAAGGGCGTCAAAGCGATGATGAAGAGGAAACCATCGGATCCTTTGAGTTGGTTCTTTCAGGCGGCGATTCACGGTGTGACTTTTGAGGCCGTCGTCGAAGCCGCAAAGGATGATCCTGCAGTTAAGGACGTGCACCCAGCACTATGGAACCAATGCCCGCACAATAAGCAGCACTCTGCGAATTTCCTACCCTGGCATCGAGGTTATACCTATTACTTCGAAAGAATTCTTCGATGGCACACGGAAGACGTCACTTTCTCGCTTCCGTATTGGAACTACCATGACAAAGCCAACAGAGCATTTCCCAAAGAATTCGGAATTATGCACCTTGACGGAAACACGGAGAACAATGCTGAACAGAACATCAATCCTCTTTATTATGAAAGTAGAGATCTCTATCTTGCGACCTACGAACATTGGACTAAACCCGGAGGCGGCTTTCAGCCATTGGTAGAGTTGTCGGACTTCGCGGTCGACATTACGATTCCAATGAGTAGTCCAGTTTTTTTTGGTGCCACTGAACAAGACGGATTGGGCGGAGGTATTTACGATGCAAATGAATATACGAGAGGTCTGCTTGAAAGCTATCCGCATGACCAGATTCACCGATCAGTCGGCGGCATAGTTATTACCCCGGACGGCAAGGACCACGCCGGCGCCATGGCGAACCCCTTAACTGCTGGGTTTGACCCGATCTTTCCAATTCACCACAGTAATATCGATAGACTATGGGCAGAGTGGTCCTGTATGCCTGGCAAGGATTGGGGAGCACTACCCCCAAGAACTTGGTTCGACGAGAAGCCATGGACCTTCTATGACATTGACAAAGACGGCAAGGCCGTCGAAGCAAATGAACCGCGGAAAATGTATTTTGACCACCGGGCATTACAAGTGCGCTTCAAGAATGAGGACATGAGTTGCAACCCTCTAAAACTGCCCGAATCGATCATGGCGACGCCATCCCCGGGACCTCTGGCGCTTGAGAGTTTGGCGCAACTGACATTGGAGACTAGAACTACACAAACGCTGCATGTGAGTAGGGCCGAGGTTAACGTTCCTAGTGCCCAAAAGACAGTCGTTGTCGTTGAAGCTGCTGCGCGACAAAAGTTAAAAACGCCCGCTGCCAATTTCAGGTCTAAGATCCTTACAAATAATCTGCTATTGGCGATGCCGGTGAAAGAGAAGAGAGTGTTTCTGCTTCTTAGAGACATAAAGATGGAGTCGCTGCAAGGTACGGGATTCGACGTGCATGTCACCGACAATCCGAATGCCGCGTTAACACGCAGCAGCGCAACTTTCGTCGGGTCTCTTGCTCTTTTTAACCATTTACCTAGTCAAGAACCGTATAGCAAAAGACGCTCGGCTCGGCGAGTTCAGGGCTCGGCGGGAATGCAAATGGCGGAAGGACACAATCAGAGTTTCGACATCACGAAAGCCGTAGCTTCTGTTGGCAACGAGAATTTGGCAGGTTTGAGGGTCGTTTTCATTCCTTATTCGCTAATATCCTCTCCGACTAGAGAAGTAATATTGCTTGGCAAGAACGCAATAAAGGTCGGCGGCATCGAATTCTTCATGCAATAAGATCGGCATCGCGCGGAATCCGACATTGAACGAAAACGCAAAGCCTTGGATCTCAATTGGAGATCGATTGCAAGAAATCAAACGACTGGATTCCGGTAAGCCGCGCAAACAAGTTTTCATACTTGGCGCTGGTATAGCCGGATTAGTGGCAGCTTATGAACTAACCCGATTAGGACATAGTTGCGAGGTTATTGAGGCCTCAACCCGACCTGGAGGACGGATTTTCACTCATCGTTTTTCTAGTAAACAATATGGTGAACTCGGAGCAATGCGCATTCCGGCCTCGCATGATTATACCCGCCACTACATTTCGGAACTTCGTCTCACCCTTCGACCTTTCATAGACAACACGACGCAGGGGTTCTACGACTTGCGGAACCTTGTCGCGCGTCAGGGTATGGCTCTTGAAGAGCTCGTCAAGGCTTTTATGCTGACGCCCCAAGAACAAGGTGTGATTAGAGAAAAAGGCATAGGATTCATTCTCGGCTCAATCGTGGCTGAGGAGATCGAAAAATTGTCAGGTGCGGAAAAGGAAGATCTGTTTGCCGGAAATATCACCACTCAGAATCTGCGATATCTTGATAACACCGCGGTTCGCTCTGCGCTCAAGCAGAGATGGAGTCACGGAGCGGTTTCACTCGCGGGCAGCGCTACCACTCTGGAGAGTCTTTGGGAGCGTCCATTGGCGAAGTATGTACGTGATGCGATATCAGAGAATGGTCTAGGTCTGAGCGAAATTGTTGGCGGAATGGATCTGCTCCCGATGAAACTTGCCGACGAGTTGTCCGCGGTGGTCCAATATCAAACTGAAGTCGTAGCTGTTCAGTTGCGCTCAAACGGTCGCCTTAAATTAGTTTTGCGTGACGATGGTCGATCGTGTTTTGAAAAGACACCTCATTTTGTGCTCTGCACGATCCCGTTTGGTGTCCTCCGCCATCTGCAACTAGATGGACTAAGCGCCGCAAAAATGGAGGCTATCCGAAACACTTCCTATGCGTCGGCAACCAAGGTGCTCCTTCACTGCAGCGCTAGGTTTTGGGAAACGCAGTACAAAATTGTCGGAGGTCGATCGGTTTCAGATGGCATCAGTCGACAAACTTATTATCCGTCCGACAATGCGCCGCCACCTCCTGGTGCGCGCCTGACGTCGCGTGAATTAATCGATAAGTCCCAGCCCCACATGTGGGGCATTCACACAGCGCCCGAAATATTGCCGAAGATCATCGGCGCAGAAGCAAGAGATAGAAGCTTTTTATCCAAGAGCGCCGCTGAAGGTCCAGGGGTGCTGCTGAGTAGTTATTCGTGGGGATTGGATTCTCAGCGTTTAGGTGGCTTGAGTGATAGCGATCGGGTGGAGGCGGCAGCTAGAAGTGTTTCTAGGTTTCACCCCGAGGTTTTGGATTACATTGATTCACACGCATCAAAATGTTGGGAACAGAATCGCTGGAGCATGGGTGCCTATGCCGACACATTTCCGGGGGATGCAGGTGACTATTACCATGACGGATTAATGGCGGAAGGCAATCTGTTCTTCGCTGGTGAGCATTTGTCCCCATTCCACGGTTGGATCCAAGGTGGCATTTACTCATCCCTTCGCGCGGTTGCTGAGATCGCCGCTGCGTGACTAGCGTTAACGAGTCAAGTAGAAGCGTATCGTTTTTCGGGTGGGAGGACTCCGATGTTGTTAGGCCTAGTCTGGCGATGTTGGGGGTTCAGCCGTTCATTTTGATAGAACGGACTCTACAGTATTCGAAGTCAAATGCAGTGTGCTGAGCATCAATGTTGTCTGACCAACCGTCACAGGATGGCGAATGTTTTGGCGAGGCCGAAACGTCTTTGGTCAATAACTCTAATAATTTCAGCACCCATTGTGAGCGATCGTCTGATTGGGGTATCTGTTGAGAGTCCGCAGAGCTTGCTTGACTTGTTGAAGAACTCGACTCGACCAAGATGCTATCGAACGAGCACTTGCGGTGAGAAGACCCGCGAGCGAAAGCTGATCGACTGCTTCGTGCTCGGGGAACGGCGAGGCTTCTGAAGAAGAGACCCAAAAGAACGGAAAGGAGGATCCGTGAAACGTCGTAGCTTATTCTTTACCCTCGCGTTTGTTATTTGTCTCATTCTTCCCACAACTGTTTTTCTTTGTGGTAGCGAGCGATGGAAAGTAAAGACCTGTAAGGATGCTCATGCAAAGTTTCTATTCAAGAATGCAATGACTACGGGCACACTAAAGACAGCGAAGCACACGACCATCGCAACGCTCGATGCAATCGATAATCCCTTCGCCGGTCACTTACCACCGGACAACAATCGAGTAAGCGGAACCGAGACTACAGTCTGGGAAATCGAGGCAACGCTGTTTCAATACAAGAAAGAGGGCGACGAGGATTATCACCTCGCGCTAAAGGACGGCTCTGGCCATGAGATTGTCGCTGAGATACCGGCTCTCGACTGCTTAGTAGGAACACCGACTAAGCTGAAGAATCTAATCCTCCAGGCACGAAATGATTTTGACGCGCAGTTCACAGCGACAGGAACTAAAAAGCCAGCTAACATCAAAGTCCGAATCACCGGCCCCGCGATGTTCGACAAGAAGCATCCCGAAGACCCGATAGGAGACTCACCGAATTACATCGAGATTCATTCTGTTCTAACTATTAAATTCAATCCGTAGCTTCCCCCGACTTGCGTGGTTCTTCTCACGTTTCTTCGCGCTTAGTACTTGTCCAGCTAGAGAAACGAATACGAAGGGCGGCCCCACTGGGGAACTTGGAAACCAACGGAGGCGAATGTGGTACAACTGAACAAAACGTTATACGAAGCAACTGATGATGAATTGAAACAGGCGTTGGGCAGTGAAGCGAAGCATGTCAGTTACAGTTACGCTGACATCGAGGGTGAATTAGAACGAAGACGAATGAAGCGACAGACTGCTAGAAGTTTTGTTCTCAGCATTGTTGCCGTAGTCGTATCAGCTCTAGGCGTTCTTACGAGCGTGCTAATCACTCTTTTCCTTCACCCAAAACCCTAGAGCGGAATATCGTCTGCGCTGATTATCTTCTCCTTGCTGGACAGATTGATAGGCATGGTGTCTCACTCATCAAGAAGAGAGAAAATATTTGAGAGATTTGCTTAAACCCTATCTACCCAACTTATTGACATATCACATTAAGTGCGCGCAAGATAATCGCTAATTGGAGGGGTGATGGCAGCCAGAAAAATCAGGAAAGACTCGACTGTAAAATCCGCCGAGAAACGACTCGGGATAAAGAACGCCATACGAAATCCCGACGGCACGAATGCCCGCGGCGACAAATTGATTGGCACCCTTCGGAAACAGCAAGCAGCCGCTAAGAAGAAGGCGGCGAAAAAGAAATAACTGGACCCTCGCTACTTTCTCCATAAGGAAATCCATGAACCTCAGGCAATGGACATTACTGTTTTTGTTAATAGGAATTTTCGTCTCTGTCGTTTACACACAGCAGAGACCCTTAACAAATAACGATGTCATTCAAATGAGCCGAGAGAAGGTGGATGAAGAGATAATACTAAGATCAATCAACACGTCAGAAATCAATTTTGATATTTCCTCCAACGGTCTGATTCAACTTAAGAAAGGTGGCGTTAAGAAACGAATCATTGAAGCCGTACAAAGCGCCCAGTTAAGGAAAAACACTCAACGAGCCGCACCGAATAGTACTAGTTCGCGACCATCGATATTTCCAGACTCGCCTCCGCTGCCGTCCCCGACTCCAAAACCCACACCTGTAGCAGTCCAAACCGCGGAATTTTTTACTTTTGAACTAGATAGCTGCCGTCTTTCAGGAACGTCTGTCACCTGCTACTTTACTATCAAGAATAATGCTCAAGACCGGGAGCTTTCGCGCTGCTACTGTGGTCCGAGTCTGGTAGACGATGTAGGTAACACATCAAATACAAACGACCCTCATATCGGGAATCCGAACTCTAATGTCTCCACAAGCGCGAATATTCTTGCTAACGCCTCGGTAAAAGCTTGGTTCAGATTTGAAGGAGTTTCCCCGGATGCCCGCAAAATTGGCCGGCTTAAGCTTGAACTTGTAGCCAGCCCTCCTGGAAACTTTCTCAACGTTCAATTCCGTGACATTCCCTTAGAGCGATAGGGTGTGGATAACTTTTCAAGACACCACTTGCGCGATTTTCCAGACCTGCTGCGACGATTAAGAAACAACAAAAGCTTGGCAATAGAGCACCATTCAACCGATTTTAAGTCCGTTCGATAGGCACTCACGTCATTCTACTACGCGTTACCAAGTAGTATTTACCGACGTTTCAGCCGTCAAAGCAAGCTAACGTCTCGCTTGGTCTCACCACGTAACCCCCCTCATCTTCCCCTCATCTTGCCAATCAAGATGGACTGTTGTCGTGTCGCAGCGGGGAATCATTCTCCTTCTTCACACTTGACGCGCGCTTACATCTTTTCACGAACTCGCGGTAACTGAAAATGGCAGCTCCCTGAGCTAGAAATACCGGTGAGTTGTGGTGCAATATAAGCGTAAGTTCTCAGGCGATGGTCTTATGGAATGCGTGGTCCTTGGTTTTTACGAATCAAGCACTACACCTCTAGCTTCAGTTCAGTTTTCCGTAAGGCCAAGCATCGCCCGAAATAGCAAGCGACAAGAAGATGCGTGTTGATTCATTCTCCAATGAAGGCCAACGTCAACGACTGAACGAGAGATCAGTCAAAGCCGCCTCGATGGATTTGCTGATTACGAAGTTGTAGAACTGCCCTTTTGGTAGGAGAGCTGCCGTGACAATCGCAGAGGTTATCCTTCAGGAATACCCAAGACTGAACGCTGAGCAGAAGGCGATCATTGGTCATAGCGATGGACCGTTGCTGGTTATCGCGGGTCCCGGCTCGGGTAAAACGTTCAGCCTGGTGTTGCGAACGCTGAATCTTCTCCTATTGCAAAAGGCTGAGCCTCGCGAGCTAGTGGTCTGTACGTTCACCGAAAAGGCTGCGTTTGAGTTGAGAGATCGAACCTCTGCTGCAGCGGTGAAGCTTGGGTATACGGGAGACTTGTCAGAGCTTCGAGCAACGACTATTCACGGTTTATGCAACCGCCTGCTTACAATTCATCGACATCGAACTTTGCTTGGTAGCAACTACGAAACCCTTGACGACCTCACCCAGCTTCTCTTTATCTTCGATCATTTCAAAGAAATCATCGGCGAACCGACAGACGGACTATACCTTACCAAGTGGAAAACACGCTGGACAGCTATTGAGGGCGCACGTGATTATTTCAACAAAATCACGGAGGAGTTGGTAGATGCGGAGGCACTAAAACAATCTGGCACAGCTTTGCTGAATGAGATTGGTGGCGCCTATCAGACATACGAACGCTTGCTCTTCGAGAAGAATCGGATTGACTTCGCACATCTGCAAAAGTTGGTATACGAACTACTTCTTGATCCAGCCACAGCTGATCCGATTATGCGCGGCGCGAAGTACGTCATGGTTGACGAATACCAAGACACAAACTACATCCAGGAACAGATACTCGAAAAACTAACCGAACAGTCCAGCAATCTCTGTGTGGTCGGCGATGAAGATCAAAGTCTATATCGGTTTCGGGGCGCTACCGTACGAAACCTCCTTGAGTTCAAGTCCAAAGTGCCAGATGCTGAGGTGGTCAAGCTCACCACGAACTATCGTTCTCACGAAAGCATTGTAAGGGCTTACGATCGCTGGATGGCGTCAGCGGACTGGTCCAATCGGAATGGCCCGCCGTTTCGATTCGATAAGCAGATACAACCCGACCCAGAATCAAATTACCCGGAGTATCCCGCAGTCTTTTCGATCTCGACGCAAAGCGAACGTGACGAAGCACAGCGCTTTGCGGATTTCGTTTCCTTTCTTAAAGAGAAAGAAGTCATACAAGACTATAACCAGGTCGCATTACTTCTAAGGAGCGTTCGCCCGAACCATAGCAGCCATTATCTCGACGCCCTCGGTGCCAAAGGTATCCCGGCATTTTGTCCGCGAGCGCGCGCTTACTTCGAAAACGAAGAAATCGAGTTGATCGTCGCGTGCCTTGCTCTCATTTTTGGTTACCACGGGGATGGTCGAGGCACCGTTCTCTATGGCGCCGTGGCGGAACTTGCTCGATATGTGGACGACTGTCTCGTGGGTCTGGCCCGACAGTGCAGCGCGCCTCATCCCTTAGCTCAACTGCTTCAGGAATTCGTCAGAGAGATATCAGAGTTGAAGGATGGGCAATCACTCGATCTCCGTCCTGCTGACTATTTTTATCAACTTATCGCTATGGAGCCGTTCGCGGGCTTTGTGAAAAATGAGAACAGAGCAAGGAACTTGGCGATCTTCTCTCAGCTATTGAACATCTTTCAGAACTACTACCACTACACGGTCGTCACCTTCAGGAATCGCGAATACATCCGGTATCACCTCTTCAATAGTTTTCTGCGTTTGCTCCATGACGGAGGCATCAATGAGTACGAGGATCCCGACCAACCTTTCCCGAAGGGTTACGTCCAAGTAATGACCATCCATCAGTCCAAGGGCTTGGAATTTCCAGTAGTCGTCGTCGGGTCGCTGGACAGGCAGATGGGTTCTCCTAAACAGATTGACCGGAACCTCCAGCCCTTCTACCGCCGGCCTGCATTCGAGCCTGAAAATCGCATCACGGACTTTGACCGAATGAGGCTTCATTACGTGGCCTTCTCCAGACCAGAAAAGATCTTGGTGTTGACGTGCCCGTCGCAACCCAAGCCCTACTTTGGGCCCATCTGGCAGGGCTTGGACCAGTGGCCTTACGTGCAGCAGGGATTGCTTTCGGCGCAAAACTTCGAGCTGAAAGATCGGATGCCCGTCAAGCGCGCTTTCAGCTTCACCGGCGATTTGAAGCTTTACGAGACGTGCCCTCGTCAGTACCAGTTCTATCGCGAATACGACTTCACGCCCTCTCGCTCAGCAGTCATCTTCTTTGGCCTGCTGGTTCACCAAACAATAGAAGAGATTCATCGCATTGTGTTGGATGGCGGGCTAGCTACATTGGATGATGACCGTATCAGGGAACTTTTTGAGAAGACCTTTTCATTCTTACTCTTGTCAGACGTCAGGCCTATCGGAATAGCGGCGAAGAAAGCAGCGCGTTCACAGGTATTGAACTACTTTCATCAGAACCAGGAAGAAATGCAGCGAGTGATTGAGACTGAAGTGGACGTTTCGGTCGAGAAAGATGACTACATTCTCACTGGCAAAATCGATTTGCTAATGGGTGGGGACGGTCGCCTGGAGTTGCTCGACTTCAAGACCTCACCCAAGCCGGTTGATTCACCGGAGTTACTAGCCACCTACGAGAGACAACTTTGCACTTACGCTCACATTCTTGAAAAACGCTACGGCAAGAGACCGGATCGCTTGTTACTCTACTGGACAGCGGAAGAAAATAAATCAGATGCCTTGATGCAGTTCCCATATCGGCCAGAGCTGGTTGATGAAGCTGCAAAAGATTTCGATACAGTAGTCCGAAAGATTAGGGCCAAGGACTTTCAGATTATTACTGTTCCTGAAAGTAAGATCTGCAAGGAATGCGACCTAAGGTCGTACTGCGTAAACGAGGGCACCATCCAATGACATTCGAAGATGGCAATGAATATCTGCCTCGTCGCCAGGATTATCTGGGAAATTTAAGTTCCAAGCTCAGGGACCTGGTAGGTTTCACGAGCCTAGCAAACGAGCTTATTCAAAATGCCGATGATGTGCCGCAGGCCACAAACATTTCTTTCAACGTTACTCACGAGGCCTTAATTGTTGACAACGATGGTGCGTTTGAGGCTTGTGATGACATCAAGGCCGAAGAATGCTCGTGGAAGTTTGGGTCGACCTCCCGGAAGATGTGTGACTTCCACCGGTTTCGAAATATCGCCAGTGGTGACAAGAGAAATCAAGCTGACTCGACAGGCGCCTTTGGTATTGGGTTCATCTCTGTCTATCAGGTAACCGATCAGCCCGAACTGATCTCAGCCGGGCGACATTGGATCATTAATGAAGAGCGACTAGAACACGAGCGAATTCGGGTGTGCCATGGTTGCCCGAGTTGCCAATCACCCGATATCGCTCCAACGCGCTTTGTGCTGCCGTGGGCAGAAAACGCGACTAGCAAACTGAGACTCGCGCTCTCGGCGGACATCGTTGACGACGCGGCTCGTGATCGGCTCCTTAAGGACCTCCAGTCACACTCTAAGATCGCAATCCTTTTCCTTAGAAGGGTCAAGAAACTCGCGATCAAGAATCGTGGCAACATTCTCAGAGCAAGTGAAAGACGATCGCTCGGTTCCAAACTGATACTCAAGTCTGATGGATCCGACGAAGAATGGGTGTTGTTGAACGGAGATTTCAAAGCTGATGCAAAACACCTTCGCGAAAGGCACGAGCGGATCGAGGCAAATCGTTCATCGGATGTCAGCCTCGCAATCCCTAGAGAGGAACTTCAATCGGGACTCTTGTTCGCCTACCTGCCCACTCAGCATGTTACCGGTCTCCAGTTTCATATCAATGCCGACTTTTATCCATCGAGCGACCGAAAGCGCGTAATTTTCGAACACGACTATCAATCTGAGTGGAACCGGGCCGCTGTTTCAACTGCATCGGAAATTCTTATTGCCAACTTGGATTCGCTCCCATTGTCGTTAGGAGCAAAGAGGTTGTGGGAAGTGATCGAGTCATGTCAAACGGTTTGCAAGGCAGAACCCGAGGGGCCATTCGCGGCAGTGTGGCAAGCACTTCTTCCTCAGTTGTCAGGTCATCCAATCGTTTATACGACGCGTGAAGAATGGAAGACGGTAGCTGAATCCTATTTTCTGGAGGATGAGCTACATGAATCTCCAGCCGTTCCTGTTCTTGAACAACTTGGACTGAACATTGTGCATGCCAACTTACGACCGCATCACAATATTCTTCGCTCGTCAGAGGTTGGAGTTGCTCGCTTGGATGTTCCCCACATTCTCAATGCGCTTAATCGATTCGGATTCACCAAGCGAATTCAGCAATCCGACCTTCCAGATTTCTTGCAGGCGGAGGCCGATTTGTGTTTGCTGCTGAATGAACTGTCAGTCTTACTTGAACGCCGCCGAGAGGGGGAAGCTAGAAAGAAAATGGAGAAGGAATTGTCAACTTGCGCCATCGCAAGAGGCAAAGACGGGGCGCTGTGGCCTTGCTCTGAGATCTTTCGAGCAAACACCGAAACAGTCGAGTTGTTTGGAAAAATAGATGAAACGATTCCTTTCGTTGGTAGGATTGAGCAAAAGGATCTCCTCGCGCTATGTCCCGAGTTTACGGTTGAGCACGCAATTGAAAGACTAGGGAATCTGACAGCTGCCAAATTGCAGTCTGCAAATAGTAAGGGCCTATTTGATGCGGAGAGTCTGCTCAAGTGGTTTGAAGATCGACGCGAGGCCATTCTCGTATCTTCCGATTCTAAGAGCCGGCTAGCACGGCTACCGATCTTTCCGACGGCGGACGTTCTGAGGCCACTCACGGAACTAGCTCTTCCTGGAGACTTCGATGATCCGCTTGGGCTTGCGGATCTTGTGGATATAGAACGTTTGGGTGGTCGTCGCCAATTCTTGATAGACTTGAATTCCCAACAACTTACGTTCACGAACTACGTCGGAGTCCATGTTCCACTCGCCTTTGAGCGCAACTCATTATCATCTGACAAGAAACAGAAACTCATTGAACTCCTAGCGACTAAGCTTGGTGAAATACGCGATGACCACACGGTTCAAAGGAAGTTATCCTTTCTCAAGCTTATCGCGTGTGAAGATGGAGAATTTCGCGCAGCATCCAGCGTATATCTCCGAAATCAAGAGGTCGTAAGTGTTCTTGGCGAGTCTAAAGAGTTCGCGGTAATAAGTGGCTCGCACAAGGATGCGATACGCGAATTCTATCTGTGGCTTGGAGTCGCTACTCGACCCAGGGCAGCAGACATTGCTGCCCGAGCCGGAGAACTGGTTTCAACAACTCCAACCGCCAGCTCCAGGCAATCAATAGAACGGATCGTTCATTGTTGTGGCCGGCGATTCGCTCAAGGTCGTGACTCGTTTGATATTCCTGCTGAACTATCACGTATTGCTTGGCTTCCCGCGCGAAATTATTCGGAACGTTGGTATAGCTCACGCGAAGTGTTTGCTTCGTTTTGGGCGCACCTTTTTGAATCTCAAGAAAAGGTCTTAGATCTCTCGCAGCGAGTGCAGCAAGAGAGCGTAGACTTCCTCGAAGCAATTGGGGTGCGAAATTCTCCGACGGTTCCTCTGGTCGTAAATCATCTCTTGCATTGCATGTCAACAAACGCACTAGTCAGTAAGGATGTTTACAGATTTCTGAATGACCACGCGGACGACAAGAGCATACTCTCACTCAAGGACAAAGCCTGTCTCCTGTTACCCAACAACACCTTCGCCCGTCCTGATCAGGTATTTTGGACGAACCATCCGTTTGGACGATTCCGATATGTACTTAGTGAAGAGCTTCAGAAGTATAGCGCCTTATTTAACCGGTTGGAGGTAAAGAAGTCTGCTGATTACTCTGACGCACTAGCTGTGATCAAAGAGATTTCGCACCAATACGGATCAACCAACACTGCGCTCGATGACGATGCTCATTCGGCGTTAATGGCGTCATGGCAGATGTTAGATCAGGCTCTCGATAGCGGTGCATTAGTGCCCGATGATCTCAAGCCTCTTTACGAATTGAAAGTAGTTCCAAATCAAGAGCACGTCCTAAATCCACCGATTTGGATGTTCTTTGACGACCGAGCCGGTTTAGCCGCCAAGTTCGGAAGCTTCCTGAGAAACAACGCGATTCTCAAACCCATTGGCGCGTGGAGCGCAATGGGAGCGGCAGGCCTGCGATCGTTGAGTTCAGCTGTTGAAGTACAAATTCTGGAGTGCTCTGACTCTTTACCGGATGAAAAGGTTTTAGCACGTTTAAGAGGGAGGAGTGATCAACTCAGCCGTGTTCTTGAGGTGCAGGCGGGTAAGGAAACTGCGGTATCCGCGCGATCAATCCTTGGACAACTGACTTGCGAATCTGTAACGGATTTAAGAATCCGATTCCTTCTACATGCCTTCAACCGAGAGTTAAAGAGCGAGCCGGAAGATGTTCAAGCGCACTACAGCCGCGAACAACGGATCCTCTATTTCCGGCGCGATGGCGTCGTACCTTGGTCTTCCATAGCCCGGGAACTCGCCATAGCTTCATTGCCCGACGGCGAGCCTGGCACTCTCGCCCTGGGATTAAGGGAGGTACTCGCCGCAGATAGCGAAGAAGCTTTGAAGGCGACATTAGACGAGCTGGGCTTTGCGTCAGTCGAGAGCCCGTCTGCGCCGATCAATGATGCACAGCCAATTGTCGGGGACTTGGGGGTTAACGATGTGCCGGTTTTCGTCGGACCAGTAGGAGTCGACGAGTCTACTCAGGAACCCCAAGGGGACGGTGGTCCGACGTTGCCCGACGATGCAGTCAACCGAATCTTGGGCGGCAACAGTCCTCCTCCGCAGCCGCCTCCACCCGAGTTAGCCGAACCTCCATCGGTCCCAGGAAGTGGTTCTGGTACGGGAACGAGAGGAACAAGAGGGCCGACAAAATCCCGTAAACAAAGCAGGCGAATTACCTACGTTACCCACAACGGGTCAGAAGAGCCGGATAAACCTGATGAGGGGGCAAGCGACAAACGATCGGCAATTGAGGAAGCTGGCATAACACGAGTTGTCGAAGCAGAGAGACATGAGGGCAGATCGCCGAGTATCATGCCTCCGCTGCACCCAGGGTACGACATCGAGTCAAAAGGCCCAGACGGAAATATTGCTCGATACATAGAAGTGAAAGCGAGTTCAGGACTCTGGGGTGACCGTGGCGTGGAAGTACATCGGAAGCAGTTCGAAGTAGCAAAAACTAAGGGGGAGAAGTATTGGCTGTATGTCGTTGAGCAGGCGGACACCGACGACTATCACATTTACGCGATTCAGAATCCCGAAGATAAGGTCGATGATTTCATCTTTGATTACGGATGGCGAGATGTCGCCGAGGAAGAAGTCGAAGGAGACGTAAGTGGCGAAGATTGAGATAACGAAAACAGAGTTGATCTGGCCAGGCAAGTACAACGAGGATGGCACACGCCGCGACGTGCCTCGTGCGAGCCTACCGTTTCAGGTTATTGAAACGATCAATGAGAGCCGCGCCGCTCGGGATGTGAAAAATGCGCCGCAAGCTGTGCTGTTCGACATTTATCGAGGAACTGAAGGTGAGACGGTTGAAGAGGGATGGAAGAACAAGCTGATCTGGGGCGACAACTTGCTAGTGACAAGTTCGCTACTACAGAAGTTCGCCGGCAAGATCGATCTGATCTACATAGACCCACCGTTTGCCACGGGCGCTGACTTTTCATTTGCAACCAGGATTGGCGATGAGGACATAGACATAACCAAAGAACAGTCTTCCATAGAAGAAAAGGCATATCGTGATACCTGGGGCGGAGGGATAGACTCCTACGTTGCAATGATGTTCGACAGATTGTCTCTCTTGCGGGAATTGCTATCGCCTGATGGAACCCTATATGTGCACTGCGACTGGAGAGTCAATTCCGCACTTCGGTTTGTTTTGGACGAAGTATTTGGCAGACCTTTCTATAAAGCCGTGATTATCTGGCAGAAACTGCGTTCGGTGAAGTCACAAAGTTCCCACTTTGCTAACATGCACGACACCATATTGGTTTTCGCAAAGAGTGATTCGCCGACGTTTAATCCTCAATTTGTTGAAAAGGATGCCAAGCTACTCCAGACCCACTATCGTCATACCGATCCAAAAACTGGGCGGCGCTTTAATTTGGCAGATTTCACTCAAGCTGGCGCAGGAGCACCTCGTCAATTTGGGGATAAGACTATCGCGCCGCCGCCGGGCAAGCATTGGATATGGAGCCAAGAGCGGATCGATGAAGCATTAGTCGAAGGATTAATAGTTTTCTCCAAGAGCGGGATGCCCTACGCGAAGAGATTCTTCGACGAGGGTGACGGAACACGGGTCGGGGATATTTGGACAGATATAAATCCAGTAAATCAGGTTGCGACTGAACGTGTGGACTACGCCACTCAAAAGCCTGAGGCTCTTCTTGAAAGAATCATAAAGGCTTCTTCGAAGGAGACTGCTCTTATTGCAGATTTTTTCTGCGGTTCAGGAACAACATTGGCTGTGGCCGAAAAGCTGGGCCATCGTTGGATAGGCTGTGATTTGGGCCGTTACGCGGTACATACCACTCGAAAACGACTGCTTGGCATCGAGCACTGTAGGCCTTTTGAGATTCTGAATCTCGGCAAATACGAAAGACAGTACTGGCAAGGTGTAACGTTTTCCGAAAAAGGAAAAGACATCACGGAGAAGGCTCTCTACGAATATCTGGCTTTCATTTTGAAACTCTACGGAGCGCAACCAGTTGCCGGTCTTGCTCAGTTGCATGGCAAGAAAGGTCGAGCAATGGTCCACATCGGCGCTGTCGATGCTCCCGTCACAATTGATGAGATCAATGCGGCGATTTCGGAATGTGTCCAGCTCAAGCAATCGGAGCTTCATATCCTAGGATGGGAATGGGAAATGGGAGTCAATGATCTCATGGTCCCCGAGGCTAAGAAGCAGGGCATCAAGCTGTTACTCCTCCAAATTCCGCGCGAGGTTATGGAGCAGCAAGCTGTTGATAAAGGCGACATTGAGTTTTTCGAGTTGGCCTACCTCGAAGTCGAAATCGAGAAACCAAGGAAGCTGACCACTCGCATCAAGCTCAAAGCCTTTATCATTCCAAACACCGAATTGATTCCCGAAGAGGTTCGGTCGAAGGTTAAGAAGTGGTCTGATTATATTGATTATTGGGCTATCGACTGGGACTTCCAGAATGACACGTTCATGCAAGGTTGGGTCAACTATCGAACTCGAAGAGATCGCTCATTGGCCTTAGTTTCGGACGAACATACCTACGAGAAAGCTGGAGCCTATCGAGTGCTCGTCAAGGTCGTCGACATCTTTGGCAACGACACCACCCAGGCCTTTGATGTAAACGTAAAATAGAGGCGCAAAGATCAACCGTAGATGCCGAAAAGCGTAATCATATACGACAAGGAACTCCCCGAGATTCCGGGACGGTGTGCTTGGGATAGGCCGACCTCTTTTCTGGCAAGGAACGCCGGAAGCGACTCTGGGTGGCGTGTGGATGAGTCGGGCAGGCGCCCCAGCAATCTGTTACTGATCGAGAAGATTCGCAACGAAGTCGATAAATGGCGGGACGCTGGTTACCCCGGCGCATCCGAGGTAACACAACAACTCTTTCGGTACTGGTTCGAAGAAGATCACGAAGTCGAAGGGTTCCCGGCTCCCTTTCGTTACCACTTCTGCCAGCGTGAAGCGATCGAGACCCTCATCTACATTGCCGAAGTCGTACGAAATCGCGATACGAAGGATTTGATTGACAAGTATGCCAAGGTTTTTCAGAAGGATCTGATATCCAAGTCGATCGAGTTCCCCAGGACCATGGACGGTCGAAGGAGAATACTCCGATACGTTCCCGAACTTGATCGCGATGCTGAACAGGATCTACCGCCAGAAAACCTACGGCGCTATGCCTTCAAAATGGCCACGGGTTCCGGCAAGACGTGGGTTATGGCCATGGCGATGGTTTGGTCCTACTTCCACAAGCGCAACGAGCCAGCGTCAGACCTCTCGACAAACTTTCTAATTGTCGCACCCAACGTAATCGTCTATCAGCGCCTGGAAAAGGATTTCGGAAGTAACAGAATCTTTAATCAACTGCCTTTGGTTCCCCCTGAATGGCGGCCTTGGAGTCTCAAGGTGATTGTGCGGGGAGAAAGCACGGACCCGGACGCTTCTGGAAACATCTTTCTCACAAACGTTCACCAGATTCACGAATCGCGCGAAGAGGATTGGATAGCCGTCAACCCCGTTGACGCAATTCTGGGAAGACAGCCTGAGAAAGACCTTAGTTCATACAAGCGCTCAATGCTGGAGCGCATCAAGGAACTGAAGGACGTGGTTGTGATGAACGACGAGGCACATCACGTTCATGATGAAGATCTCGCATGGAGTCAGGCACTGATTGGAATTCACAAGAACTTGCCTCAAGGACTCTCGCTTTGGCTGGATTTTTCAGCTACTCCAAAAGACCAGCACGGTACTTACTACGCGTGGACCGTTTGCGATTATCCGTTGGCCCAAGCAGTCGAGGATCGAATAGTCAAGGCCCCTATCATTGTTACGAAAGAAGATGATCCTAAGAGGCCAAGGAAGGACCCGGACCAAGTTACAAAGGAGAACGCCGCCCGAAAATACGGTTACTGGATAACCGCTGCTGTGCAGCGCTGGCAAGCGCATTTTCAAACCTATAAGAAACTCAAGACCAAGCCGGTGCTGTTCATCATGGCCGAGAAGAATGTGATTGCCGATGCGATTGGCGAACACCTATGGAAGACGCCTGAGTTCGGTCTAAAAGCGAAGGACATCATCGTCATTCACACTGACAGGAAAGGCGATATCTCTGATAAGGAATTTGAAAAACTTCGGGAAGATGTCAGGGATATCGATTCCCGTTCGAGCAGAGTCAAGGTGATTGTCAGCGTGATGATGCTTCGCGAGGGTTGGGACGTGCGGAATGTTTCAGTAGTCCTGGGCTTACGTCCTTTCTCAGCTCAAGCTGAGATTCTACCTGAGCAAGTTATCGGTCGCGGTCTACGATTGATGAGTGAAATCGGTCCTGATACTCAGACGCTCGAAGTGTTGGGCACACAAAATCTGCTTGATGTTCTGCGCCGGCAACTGGAGATCGACGGCGTTGGGGTCACAACTACCAAGAGAGACCCACCTCAGCCGGTTGTGATCTATCCAGTGGAACAGCGGTCTGCCTTTGATATTGCGATTCCGATAACCAAGCCGAGGCTTAGTCACAGCGTTCGAAAACTGTCCTCATTGGAGATATCAGCTTTTGATCCTGTATACGATTTGCCTACGCTCGATGAGCGGATACGGATCAAGATCAGAATGGACTTTGCAACGACCGGAACCGAAGTGCACCAAGCAGAGATTGGGTCAGTCGACATACCTATCGCCAGTACTCTGATTAGCGTGATAACTCAGAAAGTAATGCAGCGCGCGAAGTTGCCGAATGTCTTTGCCGAGTTGGTTCCGCTGATGCGCGACTATCTCGCGACCAAATGCTTCGGTGGGCGCATTGATCTTGAGGAAGATCGCGTGCGGGAATGCTTGCGAGATGTAATGATTCAGGATGCGATCGTTGAATATCTCGCGACGCGAATCTCAAAGCTTACCGTTGAAAGGAGAGAAATCGAGTTTGAAAATGAAAGCTTTAAGCTCTCAAGAACGAAGCCTTTTCAGTGGCGTCGCAATCTTCCGCCTCCGTTAGTCTGCAAACGGACACTTTTCAATTATGTGGCGACATATAACGACTTTGAGAGACGTTTCGCTCAATTCCTCGATAAAGCATCCGATGTCCTGCGGTTCGCCAGTCTTGGCACAACCGAACAGGGCGATTCAGCTTCAGTTTTCAAGGTTGACTATTTGAAACCTAGCGGCGCGATCGGTTTCTACTATCCCGATTGGGCTGTAGTTCAGAACACTGACGATGGAGAAGTGAACTGGATTGTTGAAACGAAAGGTCGCGTGTGGCCGGGCACCGGAGCGAAATACGAGGCTGTCACAGATTGGTGCGAAAGGATCTCAAAGAGGACTGGCACGACGTGGAAATTCGCGCCCGTCAACCAAGGTGATTTCGATTGGCGCAAGCCGAAGACATTGGCCGAAGCTACCACCGCACCAAGCGACAACCAGAAACTCATTTAGGTGGGGCGTGCCACATCTTCGCCCCGTACGCATAACGGCGGCCACTCGCTCTTTTGCGGCAAAAGAAGCGAGCGATTCTAGGGAGAAAGAACCCTTTAATGAACACTGAGGCAATGCAGGTTGGTACTTTGGTCGTTCAACCTTCGAGGCCGGATTGGGGGCCAGGCAAGGTCGTTAAAGTTGCGGACAACCGCGTTTACGTAGTCTGGCGCGATCTGCCTGATCGGGAAGCAAAGCTGATGGTTGCTTCCTCCGTAAAGCGGGCTCCAGAGCAGACCGATCCAATACTGGATAACCTCCCGCCGCTTCGTGAGAAGGATGGTAAACTCATCCTGCCGGCAGCTCGGATTACTCTCAAGCATGCCGGTCGAAACGTTTCTCGCGATTTTTCCACAGGGCTTTTACGATCCTGCCTTTATCGGTGACAGTAAGAAAAAGGGTGAACGGTTTTACAAGTGGGCTGCTCATGAGCATTACGTTGCTCGTCTTGGCGGCGGTCGGTTTCGGGAATTACTAAACAATGACCTAACCACCCTCGTGCAAGAGGTGGACAGATGTGTAGGCAAGGTCAACCTGCTCCACATGACGGAAGCAGCAGCTTTCCGTGATGCGTTGCGCGATGAGCAGGCCGCCCGTGCGTTTTTCGTGACACTCGGAAAACTATTGGACGCCGAAGAAATCTCGGAAGCTGTGTTAGCTCCTTATTTTGAGACGGTTTGCGCTTTGCCAGCTCACCGCGGTCCAGTGGCGAAGTGGACAGTCGCGACGATCATTCCTTTCCTGGCGCAGCCTCACCGGCACATGTTCCTTAAACCTGAGATCACCAAGAAGGCGGCCGACTCGCTGGGTTTCGAGCTGAACTATCGACCCGAACCCAACTGGCTGACATACAAATGCTTATTACGGATGGCGGAAATCTACGGAGAAAAGCTCGCAGGGTTGAAACCACGTGATCTTATCGATGTTCATTCTTTCTTATACGTGGTATGTGGCGAGAGCTACAAGTAATGCGAACATGCGGACAGTTTTGCTGGTGCGCTAAGTGATGTCAGAAGAACGCAAGAGACAGGCGTTTTTGGATCGCATCAAGCACGAGGGTCGATCTAGTCCTGATGGTCAATACTGGGCCAAGTTCACTGAGTTACTATATCAATACCGTAAAGACAAATCGGATCGACCACCCGTACCGCTGATACTGGCTGCTTCTGGTGAATCGGACCAATCAAAGCATGAACGCTTAGCTGAGCAACTGGATTGGGCAATCCTTCACGGCTGTTTTGAGGAAGCAATCGCGTTTCTCGACAACCTTCCCGAACAGCATTGGAACAAGAGTTCGTCCGAAAATTGGACCACCAGCTTTTTTTGTTAACTCGTAAGGCCTGATCGAATGTCGTCTTAGCGACATTGTTACCTAGATGGGTTTGAAGGAGATCATTTTACGTGCACGCTCAAGACCTTCTCTTTACGCAGTTGCTTGATGGCGCGAAGCAATTCATCGTACCTATCTTTCAGCGCGATTACAGTTGGGGCACAAAACACTGTTTGCAGCTTTGGGATGATCTGATCCGAGTTGGCAGTGACGCGAACGCCAAGGCGCACTTCCTCGGTTCCGTGGTTTACATAGCCGCTGAGGAAAACAGTGCCGGAATAACCCGCTGGCTGCTTATCGATGGACAGCAACGCTTGACGACACTCACGCTGCTTCTCACTGCCCTACGAAACCATTTGGAACGGAATGCAAATGATAGTCTCAACGATGAAGAGAATTACTTGCCGACGCCTGCGGCCCTCGACGACTATTTTTTGCATAACCGCCATGGTAAGGCTGACCGCAAATACAAGCTTTGCTTAAGACGGTCGGACCAACAGACTCTTGCAGCCTTAGTTGATGAAAAAGAGATGCCGGCGGCCTGCGCTGAACGGATTTCGGAGAACTTTAGGTTCTTTGAAGAAAGGATCTCAGAGGCAAATCTTGAAACCGTTCACGCGGGAATTTCAAAGTTGGCTATTGTCGACGTTTGTCTCACGCGGGGCCAAGACGATCCGCAAATGATTTTCGAAAGCCTGAATTCGACCGGTCTAGACCTAACCCAGGCTGACCTGATCCGCAATTTTGTATTGATGCGACAGGAGGAGGACTCGCAGACTAGACTCTACACAGAATACTGGCAACCCATCGAACTTGGGTTTGGCGCGCGCTACCGAACCGATTTCGATAAGTTTGTACGTGACTACCTCACGCTCAAATTGCGCCCCAGCAAGCAGCTTAAGGCTGACGAAATCTATCAACACTTTCGCACGTACTTCTATGAGGAAACGTCCCAATTAGCGGTTGAGGACATTCTTGCTGATCTGAAACGATTCGGCACCTACTACGTCGCCTATAGCCTGGGGCGTGAGCAAGATCCAACTCTTAAGGAGGCATTTCGGCGACTGCGATTGCTTGTCGAAGTTGCATCGCCAGTCGTGCTGCGCCTCTATGATTGCTTTGAGCGTTTGAGGACTTTATCTGCTGCGGAATTTGTCGATGCGGTCGAGCTGATGGAAAGCTATGTGTTTCGTCGATCTGTATGCGATATGCAAACGCGAAGTTTAGGGCAGATATTCGCTTCCCTGGCTTATCGTATCAAAGAGGACCAGCCTCTAAATAGTTTGAGAGTTGCCCTCTATAGGCAGGGTAGGAAGCGTCGCTTTCCGACTGATGCAGAGTTTCGCGAGGCTTTGGAAACACGTGACGTCTATGATATGCGGAACTGCTATTACCTTCTTGATCGGCTTGAAAACTTTAGCAAAGAGAAGATCGACACGTCGACGTTCACAATTGAGCACATCCTTCCGCAAAACGAGGACCTTCGACCCGAGTGGCGTCAAATGCTTGGACCAGAATGGAAGCAGATTCAGGAAACATGGTTAGACCGTTTAGGTAACATTACTCTCACTGGCTACAACTCCGAATATAGCGACAGACCTTTTGGAGAAAAGAAGAGCATCAAAGACGGGTTCGCGGAGAGCCCTCTTCGCTTGAACAAGTTCGTGCGTGAACAGACGAACTGGACAGCTCTGGAAATCGAGCAGCGTGGAAAGGATCTCGCTGCTAAGGCTCTAACGGTGTGGCGAGCGTTGGTGGTGGACATGGAGGCGGTTAAAGATGCAGAGCTAGAGGAGCTCAAGGCTAGAGCAGCTAAGTATGGTCTTGATACGCTTGCGATGGACGACCGCGCGCGCGCGATCTTCGACGTACTCCGGCCGCAAATCTTGGGAGTTGGGGACGGCGTTATTGAGCTATTTAGCGCAAAGTCAGCAACCTACCGCGTTTATGATTTCTTTGTCGAAGTCATTCCCCGCAAACAGCGTCTTTCTCTTCTTCTCAACATCGATTTCACCGAGGTTGATGATCCATCAGAAAAAGCGTCAGATGCTTCAGAGCACGCATTTATCATTTACGCTTCCGAAGATGGCGGCGTACTATTCAGCCTTGAAGATGCTTCAGAGATACCCGCAGCATTGCATGTGATTCGACAGGCGTACGAACGCGTGGCCGAATAAATACGCCGCTTCACGAAACTTGGCAATTCGGGCGAGTGCCACCAAACGCCATCGACTCAAACAAATCAATAACATTTCCACCCGGGCGGGCCTTTACACTGCCTGCTACAATTAGGCACGTCTATGGACCAGCGTCTGCGACAGTATTTTGAAGCAACCGACGAGTCGGCGAGGCAACAGCACCTCGACGAAATTCTAATCGTCCACGCCGCGCCTGTTGTGAGGCGAACTTGCGGCAGAGGCTAAGCTTCTCAGCTCTGTTCGGTTTGTAGTCTTTGAAGTTCTTGGACTGATAAGGAGGATGAAATGAGATCGCGCGGCTCGTTAGTTTTGGCGCTCGCAATATTGATCGCGGCTGCCCTGGGTTGCGCGGAGTCAAATCGCCCTACTAACTCAAATGCCAACGTTCATCCTCAATCTAATTATCAAGTTCCGGCCGAAGCAACTTTCGACTTTTCGATCCAGCGCAATAACGACGGGGGCGTAATAGTCCAAGGCGCGACCAATCTACCGGACGGATTAAAGGTCTGGATTGATATTCCCGACGTGGAATGGAAGGAGCCATTCAAAGATTTCAAGGGCAACCAGCGGATGGCGCCTACCGTTCCGCGCGACAGCGATCTTGTGGTTTCTCAAGGTATCGTCAGAACTAAGCCGCTATTCGCTGCTAAGCAAACTGCTATCCCGCCTGGCCAACACAGCGTTCACGTTCTCGCGTATTTCAACGGTGCCTGGCAATCCAAAGAGGTGCGTGCGCTTGTTGGAGAGGGTGGCACGCGGTTGAAGGGAAAGATTTTGAAGAAACAAGATCCCGATGTTGTCGATAGCGATCTAATTCTTGATTACACCGTTCGCCTTGAAGTCCCGCCCGTGACAATTCAAAACACTCCTACGCCTATGGAGAGCAATTCCACCGCTGCGCTCGGGTTGGTTCAAAAGGCCGTGCTTTCAACGCCAGAGAACGGAAAGTCATCGATGAATGTTGGGGATGGCGTTCGCTTTATGATGGGTCCAGGCACGGGACTGCGAGAAAACAAGGGGTGGTCAGTCAGAGACGACGGCGAACACTACAACGTGATCTTCAATTTCATTAACGGCGCGCAAGGCGAGGACGAAGCGATATGGTCAGTCGATAAGAAGACAAAGACAGTACGATACATCAACAAGAACGCCAAAATCTTTAGTTGGATTCCACCAGAATAAAAACCGTCATCGTGGGTGTCCAAAACCTTAGTTTTCGGACACGCTTTTTTGTTCAATCACGAGCCGCTACCAACCATCCCGAACCCTGCCCAGAAAAACGGATGGCGATAACGTTCATCTTTCAATAAGGTAATGTCGGCCTCACGTAGCGCTTCAGCCTCGTTTCGATTCACTCTTCCGTTTTCTAAATGTAGTTTTTGATAAAAGGCCGTCATAAACTCAGACGTGCTCGCGGAACTAATCTTCCATTGGCTAACGACTCGAACGAGTACCGGCGACGAAGAACGCCCAGGGCGAGCGCAAGTTGATCATCGCTGAACTGGAACGGGTGGCCGAGTTCGCCCGTCTCGCAACCAAATCGGCTGATGCTGTCCGCACTCTACTTCCTTTGTTGAAACAATATGATCTCGCGCACGTGTTAGTGTAATTCCTGCCTCGAACATTGAGATGTTCTTAATGTCGTTGGGCCTCCATGAGTGACTGCCTGACCTCATCCGATCATCGGTCTCAACATAAAAGAGCGGTTTGGTCTTACAGGACCAGTTCAAATTCCTGCGCTTGGATCTCAGCACCGGGCAAAGCGCCGCCGCCGGCGCCGACTGTTGGTGCATTCGGCTGGGCGGATGGAGCAGGAATATTTGATTTATCCAGGTCAGTCACGTTAGAGCCTACTAGCGGCTCATTTTCCAGGAACGGATTATCCGGAAGAAGGTCATGGCTATTTGTTGGATCGATGGATTGATTGGGTGTGTTCGTTGCGGTGAGGTGGTTGTCGAGTGTTGTTGGTGAGATGTGCTTGGAATGATGGTGGGCGCCATTACCATTAGGACTTATGAAAGCCGAATGGAACTGCTGCTGGTGAGTGGGCGTCATCGCTAGGTCGGATTTGTACAACTCGGTGGTCAATTCGCGGCCCTGTAAGAGATGCGCGTTGGCGCGTTCCATGCCGTCGCGCAGAGTGTCAAATAGGTTGGTTGCTATCTCCTGGACTTGTGCAATGCCGGCGGTCGAGTGATCCAATGTGACATTGTGCTGCTGGGCCGTTTCGAGAATCGCCAGAGCGACCTTTTCTATGTGTTCGTCAGTCCGAACCGGATCGATTAAGGACTTCAAACCTTCCTCTCTGGTTATTTGCTTCAGATAGTCGTTTACCCGTTCCGCGACTGGTGCAGAGATCTCGAGATATTGCGTGAGCTGTTGTTCCATGTGCAATTCTGTTCGCGCCTGGGAAAGTTCTCTTAACGCGGTATCGATCGCTTGAAATCCCTGGTTCAACTGCGCTTCGCTCTTTTCTAAACTGTGATGTAAATCCTCGAATTGTTGAGCGTCGGAACCTTTGAGCTCGGAGATCGTTTTTTGTTTGGCGTCTTGTCGTTCCTGGCTGGAAGCATAGAGTGGCTGTTCTCTAGAGGCATCGGCCTGGATGGTTGCTTCAGTATGTGCGGCGATGACGATTTCCTGCATCGGGGCAGACAGTTCGCCGTTTTGAGCCTGGTTTACGAAATCAGAGATGTCGGTTGAATGTGAGTCGATGGAATGGAGTAACTGAAGCTCCTCAGTTTGAAGAGAGTCGATGGGGTCCCTTTCTTGACCTTGATTAGGCTCGCTGATGAGTTGGCGAAACGAGCTTTCATAAGCAGTTGTCGCGCGCTCGTCGCGGATGGCCGTTTCGCGTTCGGCGAGTTTTTCATCGACAAACGCATTAAGCTGCGTTTCGGATTGTCGGACGCCAAGTTCTAGTCTTTGGGCCGAGTCAACTTGATCCATTACGCCGTAAGCAAGATTAAGGATTCTGCCGTCAACCTGGTTGCGGGCAGTAGCATCACGAATCTCCTGTGGCTCGAAGGACTTCCATGCCTGATCGCGGGCTGAGGCATCGGCCGTCAGTTTAACGTCGACTGGAATGAGATCCCTGGTTATGGCGGTCTGGCTAGTTTCCTGGCCAAGTGAGAGCGGTTCATTACTGCTAAGCGAGTGTTGGAGATGATCGCCGAGAATTGATCGTTCGACGGTGTCCTTAACGGTCGTGTAGCGGTCGCGTGCACTGGGGACGTGTTGGGCCGCTTTCTCGAATTCAAGTGAGCGGGCTGCAGATAGTTGGGATTCGATGCCTCGCACGTTTTGTTGCGCGCGATCGAGTGCAACAAATGATTGAAGGTAATCATTGCGCGCGCTGCTTGCGTAAGTTTGCAGCTGCGAGGCCTTGTCTATGTCGGAAGGACTAAGAGCTCCCCGGACAACATTGAATTGCTGCGCATGTGATTTGAGAAGTCCTTTCGGATCGGTGGCTTTCGGATCGAGTGCCAATCGCACGAGATCCGTTGTGATGTCTCTGTTGGTGCTGTTTGAGAATCGGCCGGCTAATGAGGGTTGCGAACTAAGTGCGTCATTAGCTTCTTGAACACAGGAGTTAAAGTGAGAGTCGCGTACGGCGAACGCGGTGCGGCCGCGATCGTGCAGCTGGGCCATCGATTGTAATTGATCGTGAAGATCCTTGACGTCGTTAAATGTAGCAACCGGCGCGTCGACGACTAGGGAAGGATCTTTGAGAATGTTTTGCTGGAGGTCGTGCCAGGTATCGCGCTGCGCGTTTTGTCGAACGCTGGCGAGAGCTTCAGGGGCGAGAGCCGGCGAACGGTCTTGGAGGGCATAGCTAACAACCTGTCGTACGGAATCAACTGGTAGGGAGTAAGTTTCCGGAAGCCGGATATCGGCGGCGGTAATTTCTTGCTGGACGCCGGCGGAATGAAAGTCGCCCGCAATTGAAATCATATCCCCAAGAAGCTGGTCGTGTGGATCTTCGGAAGCGCGCAGATGTTCGACGGCTTGTGATTGTCGAACGGCATCGAAGTTATTAACCGCGTAGCTTACTGTTCTGACCTCGAGGTCTGAGAATTCCGGAGCGATTGACGAACGGTCCAGCGCGGCATTTAAGAGACCGTTTTGGTTTGCGAGCAATTGAGCGGCGCTCTGTGCTTCGCGTACATCAGCCTGGCCATAGTATTCGCGGTACGCGCCGGTTTCACTTGGAGCGATTATATTTTGCGGCAGTCCAGGAGCTTTAAAGGCGATCTCTTGAGTCTGGGATGGCGCGGCGGTTTGGGACGTTTCTTTAAGAGCATCGTATTTTGCGCCGAGGGCGTGTTGGTACAGATAATCACGTTCAATTTGCGATAAGCTTCGATAGGTCTGGTAGAGATCGAAGGTGTTGGGTCTGTCTAATGTGGCGGCTGGATTGGTGATGCTTCGATAAAAATGCTTGAGTGCGGCCTGCGTGTTTCTTGGTTCGAGGTTAGCGAGCAACTTTGCCAGCGCAGGGGAAGGTTCCAGTTTGCCTGCTGCGAGCAGTTGTACTCGTTCAGCTTTCTGTTGGCCAAAGAGGGTCATTGAGTGCAGCACGTCGCGCATACTTGCGGATACTGCTTTGTCTGAAACAAGTGGAGTTGTGCTGAGGAAGAGTTCCCTCATTTGACTAACGTCTAAGGGAGTCTTGTCAGGAGCGGGAGTAGTTGCTGGATTTGCGCGGTGTTCTTCAAGCTGCTTAAAGGCAGTGAAGTTTTCAGTGCGTATTGCGGACGCTGTTTGAATCAGCTCGTCACTCGTACGCGCGTCGTTGAGGCGTTGTGCGTAATCACGGAACACGGAATTGCTATTCAGCAGAGCGGTTGAATCATGAGAGCCAGGAGGCAACCGAAAATCTACGTACTGTCCGATGAAATGGGCGATCTCGTCGCGTTCTTCATCGCGGCCGGTAATAGGCGCTGGCGTGTGCAGACTTCTCCAGGTAGAAGTTTCGAGCCGGCAATCGTGTATGGCGTTAGTTAGCGCGTCGAATTCGGGAAGCGTAGCAACCGGAATGCGAAGGTTTTCATTGCTGGTCAGAGAAACAAATATGGGTGTTGGTTCAAGAGCGAAGTCTACGGGAACCGATGCGGACGGATCGAGTCTGGCGCGAGTGTTGTCCGCGACTTCAATCATGGATGTGAGATTTGAAACTGCCGGCTGTAGAGCTGATCGAGCTTCGGCGCTGGTGGAGACTTCGCGGCCGTCTATTCCTGTGAAGAGCCTTTGGTGGCCGGCGATTTCACTGGCGTTTGCTTTCTGGGCTGCTTCTATTTGAGGGCTGACTAATTGGCCTGTGAGTTTTGAACGTTCGCTGTGTCGGTCAAATTCGTTCTCGGTGGAAATTTGCGCGTAGCGTGACACACTCGTGGTTTGGTCGTGGCGGGCTTTGGAGGCGTCTTCGCAGGCGGCTTGGACGGTGGCCATTTCTCCGATGGTTACGCCTGGGTACCGTTCGGCGATCTGTTCGATGGTTTCGTTGCTGTAATTGCCACGAATGACCCCGTCTTTACCTATGACGGCGGTGTCGATAATTGTTTCGCTTCCGGGTACATAAAAGACTGGTTCGAGTAATGGGCGCGGGTCGTCGTATTCGTGGGCGCCGAGGACAGGGTTAGACGCCGGGTCAGGAAATTCGAGTGGGATCTCTTCGTTTCGTTGGGACCATTCGTATTCACGGTCAGCATCGAGCTGAGCGATGTCGAAATCAGGGCCTTCGGCAGGTTGGGTAGTCATGGCTTGCCGGTTGTCAGCAACATGAAGCTGAGATTGGGAGATCGTTTGGGATAGTTCCGTCTGTTGAAGATAGTCGAAGCGTGCGTTGTTGCCGCGGTTGAGCGCTTGCGATTCGTCCAGTGTTCTTTCGTGATCGTTGCGGTGGGCCGCATCTTTTAACGTTTGAAAGTTTTGGCTCGCGCGAACTTCGGCTGCGTACAGATTGGCTTGTTGGGTTAACTGTTCGCTGCGTTCTTCAGCGCGAGCGAAGTCGGTAAGGCGACTTTCGGTCGAATTCCTGGCTCCCATCAATCGGGCTTCAATGCGATTAAGTGCTTGAAGCATTTCAGCGCGCGATGGAGTTAAAGCAGCGATCCGATTGTTGATTTTGTGTCCGGTCAGTTCGAGTTCGTTGATACGTTGGATCTGTGAACGGAACGGAACTTCCTGGCCGGGGTGCTGCTGAATCCATTGGGTACGTGCCGCCTGTTGATCTTGAACAAGCTTGGCGTACTCGCTGACTTTGCCGTTATCTAGGACTTTTAACTTGCCCGCGGCGCGGAGTTGATCGGGGTCGAGGCGGTAATTGCCTTTGGCCCATTCGATTGCTTCTTTAGTGAAGGATCGAGTTTCGCGTTTGTATTCGGCAGCGACAAGCAGTCTTAGGGCCGTGAGCGCGTTTATCTGATCGTCTCGTGAAGGGGCGTGGTTCAGAGTAACGCCATTAACGCCGGAATGATCGGCGAAGGCGTTTTGTACTTGCTGATTAAAGCATTCGCTCTCATTCGTACGATTCGCTTCATAGATAGGCGCAAGGATTTCGCGTCTGCTGAGACCACTTTCAATTTGAGCGTCGACGGTCGGGAGAAGAGTGTCAAGTAAATAAGTTTCGTTCTGTTCTGTAAGATCGGGAAGCTGGGGAGGGAGAGCGTCAAGTTTGATCCGATCGAAGGTTGCGTCGAGAGTGGGACCGGTGCCGGCCTGGTGTTCAACGCCGAGGTGGTCGCCTTCCGGAATGGCAAGGTCGATAGCATCAGAAACGGCATTTTCAAATAGCTCGCCATATACCTGACTCTCATCGTTGGTTGACAGAGATTCTAAGGAGAGTCCGGTAAGCTCGCCGATTGTGGCCAAGCCCTGTGAGTTGGACTGGAGTTCCTGGAGATACAGTAGCCGCGGATCGCGTTCTGAAGCTTGATCTACATTTAGAGCTTCCTCGGGCTCCGGTTGGTACGGAGCGTTTCGATTTTCTTCCGCGAGTGCGAGGATAAATTCATGAACCTTTTCGGCGGTCGGTTCCGGAGTCGGTTCTGGAAGTTGTTCGGCCCATTGGGCAGTCTCTTCGAGGACTCTATCTATGACCTCAGCTCTAGCTTCATTAGTACGATACGCGTTGTTTTCGTCTTTCCGAATAGAATTATAAATCTGGGTGAAGATCTTTAAGCGGCCGTGTGAGTCGGTCCACTCGCCACAGGCTTTATTGCCAAGTTCATAAAGACGTTGGCCTTTTTCTCGGGCTGCTTCCGGATCAGAGATGAAGCTGCGTACGAAGTCTATAGCGTGTGACTCAGTTCCGATTCGGACCTTTTCACCATCCTGGGGGCGCGAATCTGGATCCGTGGGGATGGCAAGAATGTTATCGGAAATAGTGGCGCCTCTCTCAAAAGCGTCCCTGGTAAATTGATCCTTCTGATTTAGTTTGCTGGCGTGTTCCCCGCGCGTGAGTCCTTCTTCAACAGTGAAGAAAGAGTGAAAGTTATCTGATGCGGTGTGACTGAGAACATCAGACCGCGCTTGTTGTCCGCGCGCAGACACCGGTGAATTGATTTTTACGATCGTAGTTTCGAGACGGGCGATGTTTTTCGCGGTGCCAGGGCTCTTACCATCCCAAATGGCTAACCCGTGGTCGGCGTGTTCAGCCATGTAAGCGTCTTTGTCGGCCTGCTTGTTTCCATCGACACGAATAGTGTCAAAGCCAAGATTGTTTCGAGCGGTATTACCGACGTGGCAGACCGTGACGTTTTGGTAAGAGCGATCGGAGAGGTAACGCTGCACCAGGGCGTCCGCGCCAGGCGCGTCACCGACGAGAATTGGATTGCCGTCGCGTATGTAACGATCGAGTGTGTCGCGGGCCTCGGTCGGCAAGGCTTTAATTGAGCGTGATCCGGAAACAAAGATCGTGTTTCTGTGTTCCTGGGTCTCAAGTTGTTTTTGGAGGGACTGCTGGCGATCGCGTTCTACGAGGTGCTCGATGGCTGATTTAACGACGTCGCCGTGGCAGAGTTGCGGACTGCAGCTACAGACAAGTGAGACATTCTCGCCTTTTGCGGCGCGGACTTGTAATTGTTCAAGAGCCTGAAAAGCAGGTCCCTTACCGTTCTGGACTTCCTTCCATAGCCATTGACGGTAGCGCCCGACGGCTTCCTCACGAGAAGCGGCCTGGTATTGCGCGGCAGTATTAGGGACGTGGGACCAATTGTTGCCGAGCGGAGTACCGCGTCCGATATAGACATACGAATTATCGCGAGGACCGGAATAGGTATGGCGATTAACGACCTGAAGGTTTGCGAGTTCAGGCGTCGGGTTTCGAGATTGTCCATTTCGGATCATGCCATTGGCCCTTTAAGGGACAGTACCTGCGGAACAGGGTCGGAGACGGAGTCCCGGGCAACAGCCAGAGAGCAAACGGTGTGCACAACCTGAAAGGGGTATAAGGACAGAAAAAGACTGGGTTTTGGATGGGAGTGTGGCTTGGGGCCAGGCGAGTGTGTGCTGAAAAGTCAACGTTTTCAAGGATGGCGTAATTGCCCTGGCCCAGTTTGGAATAAAGCGGGCTTCCCACTGCTCGCGCGGTAGTAAATCAGGGACTGCCGGAACGGAGTGGAGGACTCGGAGGCTTTGGGAGAGTTGTCGGGCGGGCTCCCGTGGCACAATGAGAGCGCAGAAGTGGGAAAACTAAATCAAGTTGTTCGGCGGCAGCAATCAGTGGCTAGCTCGAAGAAAGACGCCAAGGTGTTCCTGATCAACCTTGGGCCAATACGCTTCGTTCTTTGGAATGATGCGGCCGTCTTCTGTGTTGTACGCAAACAACTCCGATTCGATTTGAAGTAATGCGTTAACGCATTCTTCCGCGCGACGTTCAAGTTCAGCACCGTCCGTCGGTATATCTTGATTCACGTGATGAAAAGTGTTTCGGTCGTTGCCCCAAATCTGAAGGAACGCAGTGAGAGCCGCGTCGGATATGTGCCCGTTCTTTTTCAATCGGCGAGCTTGTTGGGGCGGATCGTTCTTCGCGCCGACTGGATGGAAACCGTTTAGGAATCGCGTTAGTGCTTCAGCCACAGCTTGAGCAAGCGAAACGCAGGCGTAAAAGTGCCCATCAATAAATGCATCACGACATTCTGAAGATGCCGCAGAAAAGAAGTGATTGGGTATCAGTTCGTGCACGTCGGTCCGCGCTACGCGCTCAAGGCGCGCCGGCAACCGTGCTTCATCGATGCGCTGCAGCTGTTCTTGTTTCCATTTCGGGTCCTTCATAGGAAATATTCATTAGCCGCCGAATGAGTCGTGGGTCATCGACCACGCAACACTTCCGGTGTGTTGTGAGCCTGCGGAAAGTCAGCAATCCGACGCGCTAGCGTTGATAACCATTCGAGTTGGTGCCCTAGCGTTTCAGCGAACTGATCTTTTGTGTCCGCGTGTGAATGATTCTCGTCCCAAGGAATAAGGCTGCCCTCGCGAAATTCCTCGGCCAAACTCTTGTCGCTGAACCAGGTGTCAAGATCGTGTGCGACACTTCGTGTCCACCGAGCATAGTCTTCCTTCGTTTCCGAGAGATTGTCATAAGTTAGCCCCTTAAGTAGGATCTGGCCTTCGTACACATGAGTGTCGATGCTTCGTTCAGCGATTGATTTGATTATTTTGATTTCCGTCACTGCTTGCAGCCTGCCTTTCGCAAGGCGTCAGCCGATTGAGGCACGTCGCGTTGTGCGGCAATTTTGAAATCCGCACACGCGCCCGGTTGGTCACGATTTTCGAAACGCGCAACCCCACGATTGTAATAGATCTGATACTGTTTCGGATCGTATCGCAGGGCGAATGTGTAGTCGCTGGTGGCGCCGACTAAATCGCCGATTTTCTTTTTGGCGATGCCACGGTTGTTGTAAGCATCGGCGTATTTGGGTCGTAACTTAATAGAGGTGTCAAAGTCTTTGATGACGTCACGAAACTGCTTCAAGTTGAGCTTAGCTTTCCCGCGATTGTAATAGGCTTCGTCGTATTTGGGGTCAAGCGCAATTGCCTTCGTGAAAAACGTAACCGCGTCCTCGAATTTGCGCTCGCGCCCCAGAGCGATTCCCTGACGATTGAACTCCTGAGCGGATGTTTGGCCAAGGACGGGTCCCGCATTAAGAAACGTCATAGCGATCGAGATAATGAGAAGCTTCATGATATTCGCAAAGCGACCGAACGTCTCAGTCGACCGGGCGGCGCGTTTTCATTCAACCCTCGCCGCACCATTCATGTGATTTGTTGGGCGCGGTCGTTGGCATGTAGATTACTGCGCCAATCGAGATGCTGGTTCCACGTCGAGCGCGTGCGCCTCAACAGGAACAATCAAAAGAGTAAGGACCTCGTCTCTGTTTGGAAAGCGACAGGTTACGCCTCCAAGCGGATCCTCTGTCTCGCTCCATTCCTCCGAACCGTCCAACGTGACAGTTAAGAAGTCGGCCGGTTCGGAGGCCATATTCGCAGGATGCAAGTCAAACAAGATTGACGTCGACTTCCAACGCACAAGACGCGCGGTCGTCCGAATACTAAATCGCCGTTGGTGAATGTCAAAGAAAAAGAGGGATACGACTGCGCGCGTGGCAGCCCAGTTCTTCAGTAATTCAAGCCCAGTGTTTGCCGAATAGCTCATGATTCGGAGATTGACACACTAGCCGCACAACGGTCGAGTTGACCCAGGGCGGCGCGATTTCCGCCAACTTTCGCCGGATCAAGTTGAGAAACACGCTCCCGCCGCTCGCGTCAAACGATTTGTTCGGCGGCGATAAGAGGCCGGATGCGCTCAAGTATAGCTGCCGGTGGTAACCGCGAACCGTTGACGAATGTTTCAACGCGGATTGGATCGTATTCAGTGCGCCCATACATCGCAAACACAGATTGATTTGATTTGTCGTACTGTACTTCGGTGTTAACCCTTCCATCTTCGCGACCGAGTGCCGCTTCGCGACAGAGATCCGCGGGACCCCAAAGCAAGATCGTGCGAATGCCGACGGCACGAGAAGCAGCGACGTGTTCAGGCGTCAGTATACGCGTGCTGGGAAACGACAGAATAATGCCAGCGGTTTTTTCGGTGGATATTCGATTGTGGAGGGCCCTGAGCAAAGGCTCGGGATTGAGTTCGGTACTAAACACATGCCATTCGTCACGAAGGGCGTTACGACTGAAAGGTCTTTTGGTATCGAGATCCAGCAGAAAGAACCCGATTTCCGGTGCCAGCAATTCTAGGATATGCGACTTGCCGACGCCGGAAGGACCGAGGCCAAAGATTACCTGGGAATAAGTCATTCAGATGAAGCCGCCGAACGTCGGAGTTGACCGGGCGCGGCGATTACATTCAACCTTCGCTGGACGAAACAAGTTGAGAAAGAGGCTGTCCGCGCTCCGGTCCAACGATTTGCTCGGCGATGCCGTCCGTTAGCGATCGTAGAATTCGGAGGCGCTAATTCGCGATGTGCGAGCAGTGCCACCCACAACGCCATGAAGACTAATATTGTAATCGGTCCACTCAACACCTTCAGAGGTTCGATATTGGTGGAAGTCAAAAGTTTCGTCAAATTTTGCAAACGATTGCCCATAAAGAAAATGGCCCGAGTCTCGGTTATAGCCCGTGCCCAACGCGAATTTCACGGAGTAATCGCCCGACGAGATGCTTGTAATTTCGCCATCTGTGTTTGCCTGGATATAAACGAGTCGTACGGTGAGGTTGGTTCCTACGTCGACCAATTTCGCAATAGCATCGAATCCTGTGCCATTGGATATGTGCAGCGCACCGCGGCCGTTTGCGCTCAAGGGTCGCATAAGATTCGTTCCCGTGGGATAACGAATTGTTTCAGGCGGCGCAGTTGGTGCGGGTGTCGGGTCAGGAAAGAATTCAAATGGACTCGTGGAGCCGTTGTTGGCGACGCGCGTCGATGTCGGTTGCGGCGTCGGTGACGTAGATTTCAACGTGAGCGTGGGCGTCGGATGCGTCGCGACGGACGCGCTTGGATTCGTGGGAGGCGACGGAGTCTGAGATGCGGACGTTTGTGCAACGAGACTAGCATTCGTTCGCGAGCGGTAATTGAAGACCGTGAGCGTGACCCCAGCGGCCAACGCCAATATCCCAAAAGCCGGTAACAGAATATTTCGAGTCAGGAAGCGGCGAGACTTCAACGGAGGGGCCGGAACCCAAGGAGACTTTGGTTGCGGTGGAACAGCCGTTGGCGGAGGCTGGCGGGACAGTGTGGAGGCGTCTCGCGTGATGGTAAATGTCCTGCCACAGACATCGCATCGGATCGAGTCGCCGATACCGGCGGGGTAAGTTTTGCCGCAATGTTTGAAGGGAATCATCGGTGGCTACGATTGTCGTGTTCCCAGCGGTCTATCGCCGCCTGCACCCAAAGTTCCATGTGACCGTTTGGATTTCGTGTGTGTTCATATTGGACTAGCCGCTCGACAACAGTTTCGTTCCCCAAGGCCTTCTGTTTCAGTTTCGCTCGTAATTCCAGAACGTACGTTGCCTCTGCGGACGCAATCAAGTCGCTTCTATTCCGTTCGACGGTTGGCTTCGGAGAAGCCACATAGTTCGACGGCTCTGCCGGTGACACGCGACGAATATTTGATAACGCGCGATTGTCTCACGTTCTGATCTGTCCGAGCACTGCCAAGCGGTATCAAGACGAACCCGGTTCTCAAGTTCAGAGCCTTAGAGTAGCAGCTTGATAAAATCCATTACTTGACGCACTTGCTATGCTCGCTCTATGCGAAAAACTAAAGACCCCGTTTGGCAACTTCCTGATGGTCAGCGTGTAATCGTCCTCATGCGTGATGGCGATCATGCGGTCGTGCAATGGATTGACGGTTTACGCCAAGGAACTCGCGCCGTTTGCACTGTCTCTAAGCTTCGGGAGGCTCGCGAAGATAGCGCCACAAATTTGCCCTTACTAGCCGAACAGAGATAAAGTATGCCGCACTTAGGGCGTTGCCGCTGTGGGGTGAGGATACATCGGCGCAGAGGCTGAACGTCTCCGCCCAATAACACAGCCCCAAAAGCTGTGAAGAAAAGGCTGGGCTTGTGGGAGGGCCCGGCCTTTTCTGTTTTGAGGAATCCACTGAATGTGTGGTCGATATACGCTTAAGCGCCCCAGACGATTACCGCTCGAAGGTCTAGATGATACCGAGCTGTTTCCTGTCGTGCCACGCTACAACATCGCCCCTGGTCAGAGTATTCTGGCAATCGTTCAGCGCGCGGCTGAACGCGAGGCCGCACTCCTTAAATGGGGTCTCATTCCGTCTTGGAGCAAAGAAGATAAGGGATTCATCAATGCGCGCGCCGAAACGCTGCAGACAAAGCCGAGTTTTCAGGAAGCCTTCCAAAGACGTCGGTGCTTGATCCTGGCAGATGGCTTTTACGAATGGAAGAAGCTTGGGAAGGAGAGGCAGCCTTACTATTTCCAGATGAAGGATGAAGCGCTGTTCTGCTTCGCCGGCATTTGGGATGAATGGCAGAGAGGCAGCGTCTCGATAATATCTTGCGCGATCATTACCACGATACCCAACGAAATGTTAGCGCCAATTCATAATCGGATGCCGGTGATTCTGCCTCCCGAATCACAGGATTTGTGGCTAAACGATGAATCCACTCCTGTGAAGTTGAGAAACCTGCTGGCGCCCTTTCCGGCCTCTGAAATGAAAAGTCATCCCGTAAGTAAAGCGGTCAATCATCCTAAGAACGATAACCACGATCTAGTCGTACGCGTGGATGCCGAGTTGGGAATGACTCCAAGTTTGTTTTAGAGCACTTATTTGGCTTTGAAGTGTTCTGCGTGCCTGATTTCTTCCCGCTTTACGTAGTGACCGACGGGGCCAAGTTTACCTAAAATGTCGAGGGCTGCAAAGACTGAGAATGAACCTTACTCGTGATAATCCTTTCAGAATACTTGGCTTGCCTGTAACGGCAAGCGTAAAAGACATCACAAAGCAGGTAAATACTCTTGCGACGTATGCTGAGCTGGGTAAGACAAGGTCCTTTGAAACCGACTTCTCATTTTTGCCACCCATCAACGAAACGGCTGAGGCAATTGAAGAAGCTAATAAAAGGATTGAGCAAAATGAGAATAGACTGCTTTACTCACTTTTTTGGTTTTGGACCAATAATAGTGACGATGAACTCGCATGGGATGCTTTGAAGAAGGGGAGAGTAGAAAGAGCCATTGAGATTTGGGAAAAAGTGATCTTTGTGAACAAGGATGAGACTTACGAGCCAGATCACTCATACGGTGAGGGGATAAAAGTATCATCCACGAATTTCAGCAACATCAAGAATCTGTCGGTACTCTTCTTGAGCTTGACTGCGGTGGATAGCGCAACCCTGAGGCAAGACTATTTTCGTAGAGGTGCAGCACTAGCAAATAAATGCTTTTCAGACGAATACATCAAGGAGTACGCGAAACTGGTTGCGGGAGACAGGTGTGTTTACGATCCGGCTAAAGCACTTCACTTTTACGTCAGCAATGTTGTCGATTCGCTGAGGCAATATTTAGACAAACCTGACGACATTTCAACCCGGCAACTTATTCAGACATTCTCGACCTACCCGATAGAGGCAAAGCAGTATATTCATACCAGGTTCTTAGCCAAGCCGATTCAGAACATTGAAAAGGAAATTGCATCCGCTCAGGCCGCGAAAAGTAGTCCACCTTCTTCGGCTGTCGATGTTGGTAAGTCTCTAGTTGAAGTTACTAAATCTGATATCGGATTCTTAAAGGCCGCTTTAGGTAAGAGCGATTATCAGTATCAGAATATCGCAGATAAGCTCGCGGATGAGGTTATCCAATGTGGTATCGATTCCTTTAATCTCACGCAGGATGATGAACCCTGTCTGCAGCTTTATCAGTATGGATCGAGCATTGCGGTTTCCCTGAGGACTCAAGAACGAGCAAAGGAAAACCTGGATTCGTGTATAAGTTGGATTGAAAACAAGCAAGCCGCACAACGACGGAGCGAAGAAAAAGATCAGGCGGCGCGGAAGAAAGAAGAAAGGAGGAAAGAAGAGCAGCGTTTGGAAAGCGTGGAGAGCCGAATCAATGTCGTTCTTTCTTCTCGGGCATCAGCCAAGGCCAAGTACCATTTGTTACGAAATAACGTAATTCCACTGCTCGATTCCATCGAGCGAGAAGACGGTGGAAACTCTCGCCCATTTACTCGCGCTTCAAACTCTCTATCGCGTGTCTTTAGAAACCTCGCCCGCGAGTTGGATCAATCCAAAGACTTTGGCCTTGCGCTCGAAGCCATCGAACTTGCCTCGACGATTTGCTGCGATAAGGAATTGAACGCGACCATTAAGCATGAGTCCGCCCTCATAAGCCAGAACATTCATGTCGTGCCCATCAAGAATCTCTGTCAGCGGGCGACGGCAACGGCGGCCGAGCATCCCGAAAGTGCTGACCAGTCTGCACGTTGGCTTGTTAATAATTCCCGTCATCTGCTTTCTGAACTGAAGAAGGTCGTTTCCTCAAGCGGCAGCCCATCTGATATCCATGATCAGGTGGTCCTCGCTGCCTTGAGTTGCCATAACCTGTACGGTCAGGCAACCGGGGACGTGGAGGGTTGCCTAGAGATCGTCGAGCTCATTCTACCGTTGGCTGCCAGCCAGAGCGTTCGATCTAAGGTCGTCGAGCAGATTGACTTTGCTCATTGGTATCTGGAACAGGCTAAGTCATCGAAAACGACAGGACAATCCCCAGCGATCGATCAGTACCGTTTGGCGCAAGAGGGGGCAACCAGAGCGGAGAACCCTCAGGCTCGCGCGGAGAATCTTCACGAATCGGAATCTCGCGAGCAAACAGTACCCTACAAGGTACGGTATTCCGAATCTGACGGTGTTAAAACGCTCACTGCTCAGATCGCGAGTATTGTGAATGCTCCCGAGCCACCCGAGCAGAAATTCTTTTCGCTCTTGGATTGCATTCTTCCGCTCGTTAGGGAGATCAGCCAGGTATGCGGTGACCAGTCGGCTGCATCACGGGTGGCATCAGAGTCGGCCGTTAATGCATTGCGCGATATCTCCAGCGAACTTTTCAGGGAACTGCCGACGCGACACCTCGCCTATGAAGCGCTTAAGCGAGCGGCTGATCTGTGTTCCGATCCTAACCTTAAGAAAGATATAGAGAGAGAACACGTCGTCCTCGAGGAGTATGCAGCCGAGATGGGAGTACTCATCGACGCTCTCGATGACGTTACTCGGCCGCCCGCCTTGAAAAGTTTGGCCGGCACTGGCTTGGTTCTCGCGGGGGCATCCGACTATGATAGTAAAGGAATATCACACCTAAGTAACCTGTACTTGTCTCTCTTTTTCATCCGTCTTATACCATTGGCAAGATATAGGGTTATAGAAAGAAAAGACGGCAGCGTCAGGTTTGTCGGAAAGTCCAAATTACGGAGGCTTGACTATCTACACATCCTGTTTGTGATCTCCATCGCGACCGCTTTGTTGCTGGCATTATTGTGGAGAGTTTGAAGTCCAGAAACTGCCATCGTTGCGAAGGGTTTAGAACGAGGAAAGAAGAAATCCTACCAAAGGAGAGCAATGAAAGTGTTGAGATAGGAACCCTTTTCCCACCCCTCACCACAATATTCGGAATGAACCCCACTCACAATAATCCTTTCAGGATACTTGGCGTGCCTTTGACGGCGAGCGCAAGAGACATTACTAAACAAGTGAATACTCTTGCTACGTATGCCGAGATGGGTAAGGCAAAGGTTTTTGATACGGACTTTTCGTTTTTTCCTCCCGTCAACAGAACGCCTGAGGTCATTGAAGAAGCTAGTAAAAGAATCGAGCAGGGTGAGAATAAGCTGCTTCACTCACTCTTTTGGTTTTGGAACAATAATAGTGTCGATGAACTTGCCTTGGACGTCTTGAAGGAAGGGAGAATAGAAAGAGCCATTGAGATCTGGGAAAAAGCAATCTTTGCGACCAGGGAAAAGTCTTACAAACCAGTTGCTTTACGTAACGGCTACGACAACCTGATCAACGAATCAAGTGACTGGTTTGAAGGAGACGACGACGATCACTCATTGAAAAGGAATGACGGAGCATATCTTATTGAAAGAAAAGCGGCGACCTCTTATTCAATTCCGAGTGTGTACCTCTACCTGAGCAATGATGAAAAAGACTGGTCAATAGAGTGTCAAACCGAATGGCTTCGAGGAGTAGATGACCTGGGTTATGGAATAGTATTCGGGAAAGATAAAGGAAGCTATTTCTCATTTGCGATTGCTGCTGCTGGCTACTATAGGTTTGACAAATACGTTGACTGGAATTGCACTGAACTAATACCTTGGAAAAGCTCAGCCGTAGTTGACACACGGGGAATTAACCACCTTCAAATTACAAACTTTAGTAATCGACTCAGTCTTTATGTCAACGGACAGTTTGTTGATTCTGTTCAAAAAGAGCTTTTCTTCGGGAATCATCTCGGGTTTAAAGTTGCCAACGCTCAAACGATAGTTTTTAGCGATCTTAGGATTTGCAAGTTAGTTGAAGACGATTCATACGGCGCTGGAATAGAAGTATCTTCCAAGAATTTCAGCAACATTAAGAATTTGTCCCTGCTCTTCTTGAGCCTGAGTGCCAATGGCGGAACTCTAAGGCACGAGTATCTTCATAAGGGGGCGGCGTTAGCAAATAAGTGCTTTTCAAGCGAAGACATCGAGGAGTACGCGAAACTGGTTGCGGGAGAAAGATATGTTCACAGTCCGGATAAAGTACTTCAGTTTTACATCAGCAACGTCGTTGACTCGCTGAAACCGTATTTGGATAAACCCTCCGGGATTTCGACCGGAGAACTTTTTGAAATGTTTTCCGATTATCCGATCGTAGCGACGCAATACCTCAGCTCCAAGTTTTTAACCAAGCCAATTCAGAATATTGAAAAGGAGATTGCATCAGCCCAAGCCGCTAGAAGCAGTTACCCATCTTCGGCTGTCGATGTTGGTGAGTCTTTAGTTGAGATTACTAAACCAAACATTGAATTCCTGAAGGCCGCAGTTGGTAAACGCAATTATCAATATCAGAACATTGCAGATAGGCTGGCTAATGCGGTCATCCAATGTGCCATCGATTCTTTTAATTCCACAAAGGATGATGAACCTGGACTCCCCCTTTATGAATACGGATCGCTAATCGCCGTTTCGCGAAGAACTAAAGAGCGCGCAACGGAAAACCTGGGATCTTGCAAAGAGTGGATCAAGAACAAAATCTATTTCTTCTGCTGGTTCTGTGGCAAAAATCAACCCGATTTGAAGTCTGCCGTTTCGAAGACAGTTTATAAGGTGAACAGGAGGAGCTACTTCCCGAGATCGGTTCAATTCTCGTACGGTGATATTTCAATCCCGCGCTGTCAAGCATGTCTTGATGTTCATAATAAGAGTTCGGCCAAGTACTGGACACTTTGGATTGGCTGTTTGCTCGGCTGTTTACTTATCGGCGTTTTCTTGGGCACCATTGTGGACAACATGCCGTCTGTAACACTTCCGGGAGGATACACGGCGACGGGCGCTGGTGATGGGTCAGGCACAACTGTAGGAATAATAATTGGTGCGGCGGTTGGTGCGTTAATCGGTTGGATAGCAGCTGAACGGGAAAAGCGTTCTCGACTCAGTAAAGCTGGTGTCAAAGACACAAGCAATTCGTTCGTTTCTCAGTATCCAGTAATTAGCCAACGCCTTAAAGATGGGTGGCAGCTCTCGAAACCAACGGCATGAAAAGCGTGTAATCAATGAGCAATATGCTAAGACAAATTAAAACTTATCTGATGGTCGTCGTGGTTTGTCTAGGCACCAGTTTATTCGTTCGGGCTCAGGACACAAAGACTAATCAATCGGAAATTCGCTCTCGAATTACTCAGCTCTCGCGCGACATGAATGAGCTGAAACGTTCCAACGGTGAATTGCAGCGCGCTGCTGCGCAACAGAAACAACAGATAGAAAACCTCACGCAGCAGCTCTCGACCGCTCAGCAGGAGGCTGGGCGCACGGCGGAATCAGTGCGGACGACGGACTCAAAGGTCACATCAATAAGTAAGGAGACGCAAGGTCAGATTCAAGGGATCAACCAAACGATCAGCACCCGCACGCTTTATTGGATCATCGGGATTTTAGCGGTCGCATTGTTGAGCGTGTTCTCATTCTTCACTCTCCGTAATAAACTGGCTTCGAACGCCCGGGACTTAGACTCCCAAATTACGAGAACCAAAGACGCTCTTGAAGCTGAGGCGGTAAAGCTGGACTCAAAGCTGGTTGAGATTTTACAAACTCAGCTCAGCATTTCAGAGGTGGAAAGAAACAGCAAAATTGTTGCTACCTCAGAGCCAGACCATAGACTGCCGCTAAAGGTAGGAGACGAAATCCACCGTATGCGAAAGCGCATCGCGTATATGCCTCAGGAGGTGAAAGGTCTAAGCGCTCTAAGTAACTCCCTGAAACGATTAGAAGAGGAGTTTAATGATAACGGATATGAACTTGAAGAACTGCTCGGCAGCAGATACGCCGACGGAATGAAGGTTGATGCAAGGTTTGTAGACAACCCAGAGATTCCGGCGGGCGAAGAGATCATCACAGACGTTTTGAGGCCTCGGATTAAGTACAAAGGCGAGGTTATTCAGATCGCGAAGGTTGAAGTTAGCAAGTCTTAGTAGGTAAGGCGAAATCGATATGGCGAGAGTAAAAATTGACTACGGCATAGACTTGGGTACTACCAATTCAGCAATTGCGAGAATGGAAAATGGTCAAGTCAGGATAATTAAGAGTGATACGCAAGAGGATACAATGCCCTCTTGTGTTCACTTCAGAAAGGGGTCGGTAAGAGTTGGTCGGACGGCGTATAACCGGATAAGCGATGAACAGCTTGTGGCTGCGAGTGATTTCTCTAAGACAGGAAACACGAATCACAAATTCAATACGTTCGTTGAGTTTAAAAGAACCATGGGGACTGACAAGGAGTATAGGAGCGATAGTGCCGGTCGTTCGTTCAGTTCAGAAGAACTCTCGGCGGAAGTACTAAGAGCGCTAAAAAGTTTCGTTCGCGACGAAGAGGTTTCCTCGGTAGTTATCACGGTTCCCGCAAGATTTAGAAACCAACAGATTGACGCAACACAGAGAGCGGCAGAGTTGGCCGGTTTCAAGTACTGTGAACTTCTCCAGGAACCCATCGCCGCATCTATCGCTTACGGAAAGATCGCCAATGGGTATTACCTGGTTTTTGATTTTGGTGGTGGGACATTCGATGTGGCTCTGATGCAAGTAGAAGAAGGCATAGCAAAAGTTGTCGACACGGAGGGTGACAATCATTTAGGTGGGAAAGACGTAGACAATGCAATCGTCGACGGTATCATCATCCCTTGCTTGGAAAAGAATTATCGGATTGAAAAACTCCTATCGAGTGAGTACGGGAAGCGAGAACTTAGAGAAGCACTAAAGTTTTTGGCTGAGGAAGCCAAGATTGCCATTTCACCAACTGCGAAACTGTCCGCTCCAATCACTACCTATAAGCCGCTGGGGGAAGATGACGAAGGCAATGAAATGGAGCTGGATATAGAAATGAGTCTGGCGGAGTTTGAACGTGCCGCAGGCCCGGTATTCCAACGAGCGATTGACATCTCCAAGGCTCTGATTCAGAAGAACAACCTGAAGCACTCCGAATTGGAAACGGTTCTATTGGTTGGTGGTCCTACTCTCTCCCAGACGCTGCGCAAGATGATGCAGGAGCAACTTGATATCAGGATTGATACGAGCATCGATCCAATGATCGCTGTAGCTGTAGGCGCGGCCTTGTTCGCTTCATCAAAGGATATTCCTTCATCAATTCAGAAACGAGATAGATCGAAAATTCAGTTGATTCTGAAATATCCCCCTACATCAGTTGAAACCGATGAGAACCTCGGAATCAAAATTGACAGGTCCCAGACAGAAGGGGCTGTGCCGGAGAGATTGTTTGGGGAGGTCAGCAGCAAAGACAAGAAGCTCTGGTCGAGCGGTAGGGTGGAATTGGTAGGCGACGCTGAGATCATTTCCATACCTCTGACGGCTAGACAATCCAACGCTTTCGAAATAGCAATCTTTGATGAGAAGGGGAATCCTTTCCCCTGCGAGCCCGCATCATTTTCAATTCGTCAGGGCTCAATAGATCCTGAGGCCACCCTCCCGCTCTCTCTTGGTATTGCGTATTATGATGCCGAATCAAACATAGAGGTATTGGATACCATTGAAGGTTTGCAAAAGAACGGCTCTCTGCCGGCCAGAGGAAAAGGCAAATACAAAACCCAGAAGGACATTCGACCGGGATTTGTCCAAGACAAGATCAGGATCCCCATTTATGAAGGCGAGGCGGGCACGAGAGCCAAACTCAATGAGCCCGCTGGCTACGTGGTCATCACTGGCGAGGACCTACCAAAGTTCCTGCCGAAAGGGAGCGAAGTTGAAATAGATTTGTCGGTGGATAAGTCTAGACGAATTTCCGTTTCGGTGTTTTTCCCGGACCTTGATGAGACAATTGTGTGGGAAAAGGAAAGCTCTATTCGAACAGAAGATGATGCAGACGATTTGGCGAATGAAATCAGCAAGGCTAGCAATACAATACTCAAGATCGAAACCGAATCTAATGTTGCTGATCTGTCAGAAACGGGAAAACTTAAGTCCGAATTGGAAGAGCTAAACGAAATCCTGACGCAGGGAAGAGCTGACTACGAAACAAAGCTGAAGGTCAGGGAAAGGTTGCGCGAAGCACTGAAAACACAGGACAGAATTATAGACGACAGTGAATGGCCCAAAATAGAGCAAGAACTCGAAGGTGCAATTGAAGACTTACTAATTACGGACCAGAGATACGGCAGTGATGAAACCGCGTTGCAGGTGAAAGAGGTTCAGCAACAATCAAAAGCAATTATTAAGGACTTGAACGTCAAGATGGCGAAAGATCTAATTAGCGAAGTAAGAGGAGTCATATTTCGGATTAATTGGGAGCAGCTCGGTTTCCTGGTTGGGTATATCAAGTACTACGACGAGTATTTCAACGACTGCAATTGGACGAATAGACCAAATGCCCGTAAGAAGATTGATGAAGCTAAGGCTACAGTTGCCGCAAGGCCTACCGTACGAAACCTCCAAATGAAGATCAAGGAGATTTGGGAATACTTGCCCGACCATACACCACCACCAACTATTGGTATCGACGATGAGTTCCTCACAAAGTACAGATGATTAGGACCTGAGATAAATGCCATCTGCCAAACTCCGCCTCTTAGTCAAAGGCGAAACCATTAACGGAACCTATGAAGTTCAGTTCTTCATTGGGGAGGGGGCGTTTGGAGAAGTGTATCGTGTGAAACATAAACTCTTAGGTACTCAGGTGCTGAAGGTGTTCAAGGAAAGGTATGTCAGCCAAACGGATTTGGAAACAGTGACACGCGAGGCAAAACTACTGTCGAAACTAACCCATCCAAATATTGTGAGAGTGTTTGAAACAAACACTTTTCTGAAAGAGGGAAAGACGTTTTACTTCATGACAATGGGTTTTATTTCCGGAGAAACAATCACGGAGCTCCTAAGAAGAAAAATTCAACTGCCCATTCCCGTTGCGCTGTCCATTCAAACTGACTTGCTTACTGGATTAAAATTCGTTCAGGAACAAACCCCGCCAATCATTCATCGCGACATAAATACCGACAACGTTCTGCTGTCTTATGAAAAGGAGAAACCGGTTGCGATGCTTTCCGATTTTGGGTTGGCGCAGTCCGTTGATCAACTCGCTCATCTACCGGGCGCAGCCGGTCGTTATACTTATTTCGCACCAGAGTGCTTTTGGGGGACCTATTTGCCGGCAAGTGATGTGTTCTCTGCGGCAATCGTCTTTTACAAAATGCTTACCGGAATGCACCCGTGGGAATACGACTTTGATGCCGTCTCTGATGATCCCGAAGAGATCGCAACGATGGTGATCTCCGGGAGAAAGAAGGAGGTGAAGAAACCTTCTTTCTATAATGACGGCTGCGACCCCTACTTGGATTATGTAGCTCTTAAAGCGCTTTCAAAGGATATTGAAGCCCGGTACAAAACTGCTGATGAGTTCCTTCTTGCGTTAAATGACAGGAGTAGAGAAGAAGTGAACTCAGAAGCGATAGCAACTGTTACAAACGGCGAGGTTCGTTCTGCCGAATTAGAACCTCGCTCCGCAACGTTTAAAGTAAAGATCAAAGGAAGAGGTTTTGATTCCATTGCAGGGATGAGCGAGTTGAAGGAGACACTCTACCAGGACATCATTCTTCCGCTAAACGATAAAGAGCTTTATGAACAATACAAAGTATCGATTCCCAACGGCATGCTGTTATATGGCCCTCCGGGATGTGGCAAGACCTTCATAGCGCAAAAATTTTCCGAAGAAATTAGTTACAACTACATTGAAATCAAACCCTCTGACATCGCAAGCATCTATGTTCACGGCACTCAGGAAAAGATTAACCGGGTGTTTGAAGAAGCAGAAGCAAAAGCACCAACAATCATCTTTATCGATGAAGTAGACGCCATTCTGCCAAACCGAGAAGGCGATCTTAGTCAAAGCTACGCATCCGAGGTAAATGAGTTTCTGGCTCAGATGACTGAATGTCACCAACGGGGCATTTTTATTATCGCTGCAACTAACCGACCGGAGAGAATTGACCCCGCAATTCTTAGGACAGGCAGAATGGACAAGGTCGTTTACTTACCGCCCCCTGATTTACAGGCTAGAAAAGAAATGTTCGAGCTACACTTGAAAGATAGGCCAACTGAGAAAGACATAGATATTGATAGCTTGGCAGAGCTGACAGACCATTATGTTGCGAGTGACATAAAGTTCCTGGTCAATGAGGCCTCAAGAAATGCACTGAGGGAAAGAACAAGGATCAAACAACAGCACTTAGAAGAGGTAATCAAAACGAACCCGCCTTCTATTTCGGCCCGGCAATTAAAGAAATACGAAGCATTTAGGAACAACCGTAACTTCATTTGACTTCTCCTTAAGGGAGTCTTAACAAAAGGGTTGGCGATTGAGTGAAATAGGAATCAATGAGTCTGTACAGCTAGCATGGGCAATGGCCAACAGGTACGCGTGCCTTGCCGGGTCCGCTAGAATAGAGCCAGTTCATTTCTTGCTTGCATCGCTCATGATCATCGATGGCCTTTTTGAAGATGCCGCTAGCGCGTTAGAGTTCACTCAAGAATCGATCAGTTCAATTTTCAAGATTGCTTCTAAATGCCGATCTCAAATGAAGATGACGGACGACGAGGTGACGTCCGCACGTCGAGGTATTCGCAAAGCACTCGGGCAGCGCGAAGGAGCGCAAGACACAGGCTTGCTCCATCGGACTGCGGAATCACGATTTATGTTTCAGCGCGCCGCTAGACGGGCAAAAAGCGACGGCGCTTCTGAGCTTACGCTGTTTTACCTCTTCATCGAAATGTTGGAGAACCTGCCTATTGAGGCGAGGCCTCTTTTCCCTTCCTGGCCCAAAGAGGTTGGGGCGCCGTCAGACGAGTGGCCTGACTATATTGGCGGCGTTTCATGAACACACGTCACAGCCTTGGGAGGGCAGAGTTCGAGCGCATCCAAAAGGAACCGGATCAGTGATCCACCAATCATATTTATTTCTCATTTTGTTCATGGGCAAGTCTCCCCTCGAACTTCTCACTGATGCGCTCTTCATTGGCGTTATTCTCGCCCTGATAGTTATTAATCTAAAGTCCCTACTGCTTCCGAATAAGATTACTTATTCAGGGTTAGCTCTGGCGATGATTGCGCGATTGTTCCTGCCAAACCTGTCTAGCTTTGGCCTTTTAGATCAAGCTCTGTTTTCAAAGCTGCCGCGCTCTCTTGTGTCAATTGATGGAGCAATAATTGGCGCGATAATTGGCGGCGGCAGCTTGCTGCTTGTTCGATGGGGTTGGAAGCGATTGAGAGGTGTTGAAGCATCCAAGGCCGTATCGTGTGGGTTGGTTGAGCGTGCCGATATAGACCACGCATCTCAGGGGTCGATTCGTTTCGGTACTAGGCACTTCCTTGATCCTTAATTCGACATTCAAACATCGTCGTCAACGAAGGTTTTGGCGAATTGCTTCGCGAGGTAGAGCAGTAGACGGAGAAGAATAAGCCTACGTGGAGCGAAGATCATCATGGCATTAGGCCGTGCTATCGGGTAAAAGGGGGCGCGTGGGAGTTAACGCCTTTTCTTGTTGAAGTCTTTGAAGAATCCCCGTTTTTCATAATCCTGGTGAATGCGTCGCTGTTCTTCCCAGAATTCTGCGTTTGGGTCCTTTTCAGCGACCAAGACTGAAATCGTAGTACCTGCTGGGTATGAGGTGCCAGCCCACGGTTCCTGATTGATAACGGTTCCGGGCTTCTCGCCGGAGTCAAAATCTTTACCGGCAAGTTCTACTTGGAACCCGGCCTGACGACCGGTCTTTCGTGCTGTTTCAAGCTGGAGTCCTTTGAGATTTGGAACTTGCGTCTGCGACGCTACGGGAGCATTAGCTGATCGCAATCCGATAACTCCGAAGACTACGAATGCGATTAGCGGAAGCACGAAGATCCACGCAATTGCGAAGATGATCACACGTTTCCAGAAGCGGCGTTTCTTTTCTTCAACAGTCATGACCTTTCCTTTCTTGGGTGCGCCTACTTTCGAGCGCCACTCTTAATTGTGATAGCCGCGTATTCCTTTTCATGTTCGTGTTGCGATCGGTAGAGCAGGAAGTCAATGTGGTTTTGGGACCAGCCGGCATGACTAAGGCAGTCTCTGACTTCGGCGCCGTCAACAAAGCGCCCGCGTAAACTTCTTCGATCTAAAGCTTGTTGGACCATGGACGCCCTGGCGCGGCCGGTAATGGTATGGGACAACTCACCGTTAGTAGCATGGTGTTTTGCCGATTTCCCGGCTTCTACTGGCCGTCTTTTTTTTCATTCGTTCGTTAGAGAGTTAAGTCGATGTCAAATGTTTGGTCGAGCGATGGAGACAACTCATCCTGTTTTAGTGACGGTTCAGAGTGGGCAGGGCTGGGGGCAAGAGGACCGGCGATTTCAGGGATGGGCTGCCCGGTTATTGGAGTGGAGGGATCGTGGTCCAGCGGAGTATCGCGCAACAATGTTTCGGCGACGGTCGAACTATCGAAGGCCTGCGGGGTAAAGACGTGGTGAGTTTCTTCGGCGTGATTGATAAGAGACATTACGCGGTCGCGCTCATTGGGATCCGGCTGTCGCAGGGCGTAGATCTCGAGCTGAACAATCTGTTTAGTGGTGAACGTAGCTTCCGGAGGTTCGTGGCCGGCATCCTTTACTTCAGCGCGCAGCTGTTCTGCGGTAGCTGAAAGCAGTTGGTGGCAGGCTTCGAAATTCGTAGCGTCCTGTTGCAGTTGCTCTCCCTGGAACTGGATTGCTTTATTAACTTCCTGTCGGAGGTGGCGATCGTTCTTTGATTCAAGGAGGCGAGAAGCAAGCCACGTGACGGGATGGGTGGGTTCACGAAAGTCAAAAGCGCGCGCGGTAACTTCGCTCCCTTCAAGATCCTTTACGACGACGGGAACGAAGTCTTTTCTTTCATTAAACGAGATCAGTCGCTGCTGTGCTTCCTTCAGGGAAATGTCGCCGAGTAATTCGCGTCCGGAAGCTTTAGCGGATTGTTCGAGCAACGGTCTTTCTTCCTGGCGAGCACTAACTTGAGACTCGAGGATTAGAGCTTGCTGGAGCATGGCCGGGTCTGCCATGGTCAGAGAGTATTCGACGAGGCGGGTTATTTCGCTGCGAGTGAGTTCCTTTTCCAGGCGCTCAGGGGTCTCGCCGCGTTGCTCCATTTGCCAATGCCTTTCCTGCTGGGTGCCGCGTTCCCGATGAAAGATGCTGGTGAGAGTTTCTGTCATTGTCACAGCTTCTTTGAGCGACTGAGACAGTTCGTCTTTTCGATCTTCAATTTTATTAAAGATTCTTTCCCGGGTGTCTTTGAGTTCAACGGCAGCCGTAGCAGCGGCGCGTCTGGTTCCTGGAAGGATGTGAAGTGTTTTTGCCCCGAATAGTCTCGACTCGTCTTGCTTTTCAGAGATCAGCCGGTCGACGTTTACGAGCGAGTGCTTTTCATCTCCTATTTGCCATCGGGTTTGGTGTTTATTTTGTTCGAACTGTTGTAAGCGAACGAGCCGGGCTGCCTGTTCTGCGCGAGCCATTAAAAGCTGTCCTTCGAGCCGGGCGATTTCCTTATCGGTACGGGTAGGTGAATTATGTTCGACGGCCAGAGACCCTCTAATTCGCTCGAGGGTTTTGACCCGGTTCGGACTGCCGTTAGTGATGGCTTGGCTTTGCAGCACGGTCAATTCGTTACGAGCCAAGAGCGGGGTGGGGAGAGGTTTCGACTGCTTACTGTATTGATGAGTGATGGCGCGGACCTGGGCCTGCAAACCGGCGTGTTCCGCAGTAGCGGCAGTCAATTTGTTTTGGGTTGCCTGAAGAGTTTTCGCAACGATGATCCGGTGATCGTGGAGAGCTTTGGAATGCTGGTCTACTTCGGCCTGGTAATAAGAATTCCTGGCGTTCTGACGTTCGTTAGGATCGGTTATTTCCGTGTCACGGACCGTGGCGGCGGCGCGAGCTTCAGCGCGCCGGTGTACATCGAACTGAGAGATCTGGCGAGTACGGCCGTGCGACGCATCAAAGACGCGAAACCTCCTTTTGTCTCCGTGTTCGATCAGTGATTCGACGTCACGTTCAAGCCTTTCTACTTCACCGGCAACGACCATAGCGCGTCCTAAGACTTCGCGGTCTTTTAGGGAATGTGCAGGACGTGGTTCCGGCCGGAATGTATCTGAAGGTGGAGGTTCCGTACGAGACTGAAGGGTATCTTCCGTTTGTTGGTTGTGGCGAATGTGAGGATCAGGAACTTCCCCTGTTGCCGAGCGACCGGGAGGGGAAGTGACAAGTTCCGTCTGCTGGTTTAGTGTTACTGGTTCGCCGCGGGAATCGTCACGAGCTGGCGTGTCGACTTCGTGAGTGGAAACGCCTGGTTGAAGTGTTTGTTCGCGCGTATCGCTGATCGTCTTTTCGGAGCGGCGGCGTTCTCTGACGATTTCAAAATGCAGTGCGACGGCTTCGGCAATGAGTCCGGGCTTGAGGACTTTTTGTCCTTCTGGTGAGATTTCATGGTGAGGAAGGAGAATCCGTGGTAGATGGTCAATCCTTTGGAATTTACCGGAGTCACCGGCCAGACCCTCTTTACTAATGGCGATGTGGACATGAGGGTTGTCAGTATTCAAGTGAATGCCGGCAATCCAGCGGAGTTCTTTGGCATTAACCTCTGCTTGAATCACGTCCCCCGCGTCGCGGGTAGCTTCTTTGAACTCATCCTTTCGCTCTTGGATACTGTCCCCGCCTGATTCGAATTGCTCCGGTTCAAGTGAGATAACCAGGTGGATCACTTCATTGCTTTGGGCCTTATCGCCAAAGGCTTCGCCGAGTACTTGGTCTGCCTGATGATAATTAAGGTCGTCCAGTTCAGAGGAAAACAAGGGACGAGCTTCCCCATCTTTCAACTGTTCTTTTTCCGGTTCGCGCTTTGATTCAGCAATGTACCTGGTGACGCCACTGGCGCGAGCTTTGGACGGCCCTGGTTTAACGGCAACAATGGTCTGAGCCATTTAAGATCACCTGTTTGGTTCGCCGGCGCTTGGGTAAATGAGAATCATTTTTATAGGAGTAGTGGATTCACAAAGTGTGCCGAAAGTTTCAATCATGCGCAGGCCTTCGCCGCGTATATCATCGCGGATGGCTACGGCAGCCTGGTGCGGGTCCGGGCCCTGTGGGAGAGTCCTTTCAACGTAGAACCGCTGAAACATTTCGACGAGGGACCAAAGAGCAGCAAAGCTTTGCGCGGAGACGTTATAGTGGGCGCCGGCAACTGAGGTAACGTGGTTTAATTGAGCTTCATTGAGAGAGAGTAGATCACCGTGCGTTGATACCGTTTCGACAAGCTGTTTGAGCAATGACGACAGCTCCTGTCCTATTTCCTCGACTACCTTTTTGGTTTCCTTTTGCAAATTGAGAAGCGCGATTTCCTGTGCGCCTTCTTCGGTATCCGGAGCGAGCCTGGTAGTCACTGCCCAGCGGTGAACTATTTCCCGTAAGAGTTCGGCGTCAGTCTTCCGTCGTTTCTTCTTGGTTTCGTCAAACAGCTGCTTATCGGGAACCCACAGATTGGTAGCAGTGACCTTACTGGCGAGCTGGCGCTTGGTAAGCGGCGACCGTTTTTTCTTTTTCTTTTGTTCGGAAGATTCACTCATAAAACCTGCTGTTTGGATCAAGGAATTAGGCCAACAATTTCAGGTAAAAACGTACGAGATTTAGGTTGAGCAAAATTTTGCGTGAGGGGCTGTCTGACGGGCTTTGGCATCGGGATTAGTTTAAGTTCCAGGGCTACCATTCCGGGGACTTCGGCGATTAACTCAATATCAACGAAGAGTCCTGAAATGCTGCTTTTTTCTCCTGCTTGATCGGTGATTTCAACCTGTACAAAAGGTGCCGCAAGCAGGGGCGCAATATTGTTCGAAACGAGCCAGGATGTTCCGGAGTCTTGAGGCAACTTGTTTAAGCGCTAGCATTGCTTCGTTCTCCGTGAGCCCCGTAGCCAGAGGGTCTCAGTCTCGAAGCTTTTGTCCTTATGCGGCAGAGTCAAGCCTTTTTCGCTCGCTCCTATATATTAAGGAGCAACCATTGTGCCTAAAGGAATTAGGTTAAATTCCTAAAAAGTCCCAGAACGAGAAGCACATGTAACCGCTGAAATCAATAAGTTTAGCGGGAATTCGCTGATACAGCAGAAATCCCTTTGACCCCTGGCGACAAAAGGTCAAAACTTGGGCGGAATTAATCTTGAAGTTCTTCGCCTGGCAGGGCTTATGCGGGATTCTTAAGACGAAAATCGTTTCGCCTAATAAAATTAATGGTCAAGTCTTTTCGATTCCCCACTTAGCGCCGCGAAGGCGTCGCAGCGAGCAAAATCCTGTCCGCAACAATAATAGTAGTACTTCCTGAGAGTTCTTGGTGGTGTAGGTGAGCAACAAAGGGACAGCGGGTTGGGGGAGTAAGGGACGGTATAAGCATCACAAGTATAGGCGGCTAACTTACCCGCGCGCTCGTGGATAAGCTGCCGCCTATTGAGTCTTACCAAGATGAACGGAAAGCTCTTGAAGGGTCAGGCGTAGGCAGGGTGAAAGCCGGTAGTATTGGCGAAGCGTTCCTGATAAACGACCGTATTAAGTTCGGAAGCCAGGCGCATTCTGCCAGAGGTTTCGATATTCAATCTTTGACCATTCAGCCAGCCTGAAAAACCAGGGTAATCAGAGGCATTCGAATCAGCCTTAAGACGGATATCCTTAAGCTGAGAATCAAGCTGGATGTCCTGCCAGAGCCGTTCGACTGTGGTCATCTTCATACCGTGTTTTTGGACTGCTTCAACGACGCAATCGACCAGGATATCGACGCGACGTTGTTCTTTGGCAATGGCTTCAGCGATGCGCTGGCGAGCGATGTTTCGGTCTTGAATGTCCTGTTGGCGAATGGTGCCGTTACTGAATGGTGAATACATGGTTTGTACCTCTTAAGAAGTGAGGGTTGGGGGCCTCTCAGCGATAGCTGCCGAGCGCCCCCGCGCCTCTTTCATGCGGCCGAGACAGACCTTACCTAACCGAGCTATCCAGTCTGCGAACTGTCCCAGTCTTTCTTTGGTATGTGATTGATAGCGAGTAAATCGAATGAATGCGGTCGGTCTAAAACCTTCTGTTGGCACAGCGATTGAATAGAGGGAAAAGTGCCGCTCACGGGGCGGTGGTAATGGCGGTGCCTTTGTGGGGCAGGGGCCACGCCACATCGCCCGGTGACGGACTTAAGACCTCCCGAAAGGTTTGAGACGATATGCCAAAGACGCCGAGGGCTTCAGCGCTACCGAAACTGGACTTCTCAGAGGACCCGCTAAAGGAACTTCGAGTTAACGTTCGTGGTTCTGTTCATGTACTGATCGCCAGATATGCGGAGTTCGTGGAGCGAACGAGAGGCCAGAAGGCCGACAAAAACAAGGTTGTTGATGGTGGCTTGGAAGTGTTCTTCGCGGAAGATGTTGGATTTCAAAAGTTCTTGAAAGATGGCGGAGCAAAGCCGGCGGTCTCGGCCGCGCCGAGCACTGCCGGACCGTCCACGACGGAGCCTTAAGGGCGAAGTCGTGGGCGTAAAAAGGAGGGGTGTCGCCGTCTTCATGGCACAGCGGCGGCGTCCCTCCTTTTCTGTTTGGTTAACGGTCTTTTCTATGACGTGCGGCCAGGTTTGATTGGTTCTAAATAGACGCGGGCGGATGATAACAGTGATTATGTCCGGGCGCGCCTGGCTCTGAAGGCGCGGGCTTTTGGGAGGACATAATCTTCTGTTATCAGCTGCCCTCCTTAACGGAGGCGAAGGCCTTAGCGAAGCCGAAGTTCCTGGGTTCGAGGATAGTCGCGCATGAGGTTCGCGCGGCTTCCGAGAACGAGAAGTTTTTTGGAAATCAGGGTTGAAGTTTCGGGCGTCGGAAGGGTCTTCGTGTCGGTGGATGGAAGTTTGAAATAGGCGGGATAGCGCGACCGTATGGTCGCGCGGTTCGCGGTAGGTCTTCGGTCGAGGAAACCAAAAATGGTGCCCCAAGGGGGCGGCAGTTTTCAAAATTGTGGCGGCGACTTATTTGGAATATCGAGCTTCTCGGAGTGGCCCTCCAACCGCAGTTGTCTTCTAGTTTTTGGCTTCTCTAACGGGGTGGCCAGTTCCGAGGATGGCGCCGCAGCGAGGACAGCGCGTTCGCGCGCGGCCGAGCGGAATCCAGTTCCGAGCGTAATGGCAGTAGACTTCGCGTTTCATCAGTTCAGCGCTCCTTCCGATTCTTCTGACAGTGCTTCAGCCATCTCTGCGGTATGGCATTCAAAGGGAAGGTGCGCGCCAGGCATGCAGCATTCGTTCGGGTAAAGGCAGAGTTCGATAGCTGGCGTTTCGGTTTCGTGCTCTTGTATTTGCATGTTTTTGTCCTCAGGCTGCGAGCGGTTGTGTTGCGGATTCGCAGCCGACGATTGAGCATTGTTCGTGGTGACCAATGTGGGTGCGAGTTTGTTCTTTAAGAATCGCTATCTGCACCGAGCAACCTTCCGGGATGCCGACAAAGAATTCTCCGTTGACTTCAATGTGGGCGCCGATACCAGGTAGTCCGTTCATGCTTTGACAGACAAGAATGCCGGTCGGATCTTCGAGCAGGAAGTGAGGAAAGGGTGATTGATAGATGGCTCGAACGACGCCGTTTACGGTTCGCGCTTTGTTGTGGTGGACAACGGGACTGGCGTTCAAGTTAGCGATGGTCGTGTTCATGTTGGCGCTCCTTACAAGATTTCGAATTCGACGAATGACCCGGTAAAGTTTTCATGGGTGTTGCCGTCATATTTGTCGACCCATGGCGTCCCGCGAAAGTGAGCTTTTACTTTCATTGGTAGAGGGATTTGGCTGTGCGGTTTGGTGAGTGCAAGCGTTAGCGGGGTTGATCTTACTGTCCAGCGGATTTTCGAAGTGAATCATTACCCAGCCGGCGTCCGCGCCTTGCTCGTTTTTCAAAATCAACTTGGTATCGCCTATCCAGTTCCAGGCGACGTTATTGATCATGTAGGTTCGGCCGTCCATCTGTTTGGCGCGGGCGATCGCCTGGTTTCGGGCTTTGGTTTGGACGTGGTGAACGTAGCCGTAGATTGAGCCGGCAATCGCGGCGATGATGAGCACGGAACAGGCGACGAAGCAAAATTCGTCGTGATTGCGAAAGAACTTCTTAAGAGTTTTCATGTCAGACTCCTTTGATGGATTGGTGAGGGTGGGGCTTCAGTTGAAAAGCAAGCGTAGTGCCGCGGTTCTCGATTGTTCAGCAGCGTCAGCTGTGTTGAACAGTCGAATCGTGAATTGCAGTCGGACTAAATTCTGTTAAAGAGTCGAGGTAGGTTATGGAAGGTCGTAAACGGTTACGTTTACACCGTAAGCACAAAGCTCTTGATCGATGATTTCGGCGATGATTGCCCAGTCACCGCCGGCGAGGCCTGCGCCGATGCGGGGCATGTGGACTGACGCGTTATGGTCGAGCGCGAGTTTGCAGACTCGCGCGAGACCGCACTGGAGGGCATCGTAGCGAATGGATCGGGAGTTAGAGCTAGATCGGATCCCATGCTGGCCGATGATGTTAGCGACACAGAGTCCACTCTTCACCTTGGTAAAAAGAACTTGCCCAAGGTTGAATGGAACGGGCGCGTCGGTTTGCGCCCAGCGCCGGTAGGCGTCTTCGGGCTGATGAAAGCGCGCGGATAGAGCGAGCACAAAGCCCGCGTTCCAGTAGCCCGCATCATTGCAGCAATGCGCGATAATGCGGTTCCCTGGGGCGACGGGATTGGTGGCGTCCCCTACAACGTAGTTAATTTGGGTCGGAGTTAGCATCATGTTTTTGCGATCGTGCAAAAACCTATCTCAGAGAGCGATAGATTGTAACTACGAGACTGGATGCGGTTGAGGGAAATAATACCGTTGAATCGATGATTCAAACGATAAAAAAAGTCGCCGGCCACGGTGATTCTTAGCCATGTGGTGACTCGAATGAGGCGTAACTTTTTGAAGTGGGAGTGTTCTTTTGTCAGTTACGTGCGGCGCTCGGCCGGAGAGCTGCTGCTTTCTTCTGCCTTTTCGTGGAGGCAGCTTTAGTGTTGTATCCGTCCTTTTCGGCGGATAGGTGCTCTTCGAATTACGCGTCCGAAATTTGGCACTGTGTATGAGGCCTGAAACCTTGGTTGGAAGACGTGCCGCGTTGGCATTAAGGCCTCTGGCGCTTCAGCCCTTTCCTGGATCGTTCCGATTGGAAGGGTTGCTTGAATTCTTGCCTTGGCATGGTGGCCGTCACCGTGCGCGGCTCTGGCGGACAGAATCGAAGTGATGAAAAGGGCGACGAGGACTAACAACGCGATTCGAGAAATGGAATTCTTTGTCATTGGTTTCCTTTCGGTTTGGATCTCGTTTGGGTGGAAAAACTCAGAGAATTGCTGCGAGTGACGGGTTGAAGGCGTTCAGCTGTCTTTGGTAGCGGAGCAGTAGCCGGCGCCCTGACGCCACGTCTCGGGGAGATAGAAATGACTTTGAAGCAAGGGTGTGGCCGAAGTCCGCGTCAAACTTACTGAAGCCGATGCCGTCGCGATCTCGCGCTCCGTCGCAATTGCTGGCTAGGTATCTCAAGCCGCTGCTAACAGCTTCTCTTAATGCTGGCGTGTAGTTGTTTTCGAGACGCGCGACGGCTTCAGACAGGACGAGTGGGTTTAGCTCGCCGACCTTGGCAGTCGATCGCGCGATTTTGTCTGCGGCTTCCTGTTCAGGGTTTCCGTTGTGGCCGCGAATCCATTGGTAGCTGACTTCGTGTTGCGCGGCGGCTTTGTCGAGACGGTCCCAGAGCTCGAGATTTGATTTTCGTTTGAAGGTGCCGTTCATTGTCTCGACGACGTATTGTGAGTCCGTTCGGAGGATGACCTGGCACGGTTCTTTTAATGATTCGAGCGCGAAGGCTGCAGCGATCATTTCGGCGCGTTGGTTAGTTGAAGCTCCGATATAGCAAGCGACGGCGCGGCGGCGTCCGCTGTATTCAAGAATCGCTGCGGCGGCTGCACGGGTGTTCTCGCGTCCGTTGCCGAGGCAGGCGCCGTCGGCGGTAATGATGACGAGTTTTGCTGGATTGGTGTCGCTCATGATTTTAACCTCACAAAAAAATAAGCTCGCGCGTCGAGCGATCTGGGACCGGTCAGCGCGCGAGCTGGAGTCATTCGATTGTGGTTTGATGGAGGGCGCGTTATCCCAAAACGGGTCGCACCTAAAACGGGATCTCGTCGTCTGTGAGATCACCTCCGGGGGCAGCTTCGCCTGCGTTTGCTTGCGCGTTGGCCGGGGCTGCGGCGGATCCGTCGCCGCCGTTAGGCTTCGTGACGAATTGGAAGCTGTTCGTAGTGAGCTTGCGCGAAACGCCCTTCGTGCCGTCACGCTTGTCCCAGAGCTCGACCTGTTCGCGGCCTTCGAGGTAGATCGTGTGGCCCTTGAGCAGGTACTGAGACGCGATCTCGGCGCTGTTGCCGAAGATGCTGACGTCAAACCAGTTCTGGATCTTTTCGTCGCGGCGCTTTTCATTAGAGCAAAGCGGGAAAGACGCGACCGGCGTTCCCTGTGGCGTGTAGCGCAACACTGGGTCTTTGCCGAGGTTACCCATGACGATGTGCTTGTCGAAACTCATAGAATCAGTTCTCCTTTTGTGACTTTTGTTTTAAGTAAATGAGCGATCTACGCTTAATGCGAGACGCTCCGGTTCTGGTCTGTCCACCGGGAGGTGAACTGACTCGTTGCTTGTCATGTTGTCAGCCTATTTTTCGGAGTGGTGAGTGAGCTGAAGCATGAGATTGAAATTTAGTGAGAGCAAATGATTGCAATCCGGTCTATAACCTGGTTTTGTTTTAAGTCGCGGGTTATGAAACGCTGATGGTCGTAAGGACAGTTAGCACATCCTTTAATCCGATAATGAGAACTTCTTTTCCCTCAAGCTTGAGACGTTTGCCGTTACCCTGGATCTGGATCACTCTTCTCGTGGTGGTGTAGCTGTAGGTACCGTTCTTTACGCGGCACCGTATGAGGCTTCCTACTTTGGGTTGGACTGAAGTTTTTGCCGGCATGATGAACTCCTGGGTAGTGGGCTAAATCTGTGTTGTTGAATCAAATCTGTGGCATGGCATTTAGCCTAGGCACAAACTCCGGCCTCAGATAGAGTCCTTAGAACGGGCAGTTGGAACACCGAAAGGCATCTGTAGTCAAACCAGCGGCACCCGACCAATTGACCTCTCAAATACTTGCTTTGATTAAATAACAAATCCAAACTCTCTTTCTATTGTTCCTACAGGGCAGTTGGGGCGACCGCAACCGAACTACCAAACTACAGCCTCTTTATCCTCGGCAGATATGACGGACGCCCTCTCTTCTTTGAGGAAACCACTCATCAGCCATCGCCTTTACTTGCCTTTTTACCCAGTCATCAATGAAAATCACAAACGCCTTGGTCAACTCACCCTTTGACGCCCGACAGTCCTTGGCCTGCCGGCTCGACCAATCAAGGCATTAATCCAATTTAATAGGGGAGCACATATGCGTCTGGCCGACTTTATCCGGCATAACTCTGAAACCATTCTTGCGGAATGGGAGGCCTTTGCTGCCACTCTGCTTCCAGCCGCATCGGGCATGACATCGCTGGCACTTCGTGATCACGCGAAACCGATTCTGGAGGCCGTGGCGAAAGATCTGTCGATGCCTCAGACAAAGGAAGCTCAATCCGAAAAATCCAAGGGCAGAGCGACCAAACTTCTGGGAGCTCCAGAGACAGCGGCAGAAACGCACGCTGTGCTGCGGGCGCGAAGCGGCTTTGACATCAACCAACTGGCCGCTGAGTACCGCGCTTTACGCTCCAGTGTCCTTACCCTCTGGATGGACGAGTGTGAACCTAGTGAGATTAGCCTTGATGATGTGGTCCGTTTCAACGAAGCCATCGACCAGGGGATCGCCGAATCGGTCGGCTTTTTCAGTGCCCAGGTAGATCAGGCCCGCAACCTGTTGCTTGGGATGCTGGGGCACGACATGCGCAGCCCGCTAAACACCATCCTGATGACAGCGCAGTACCTGGCGGCGCTGAACGCCGGTGCCAGCGTATCGGAGGCGGCGTCGCGTCTGATCCGCAGCGGCGCTTCAATGAAGGCGCTCCTGGATGACTTAATCGACTTCAATCGGACGAAGTTCGGCTTGGGTATCAATGTCGCCATGACCGATCTCGACTTAGCGGCGCTGTTTTCCGACGAGTTGGAACAGTTGCGTGGAGCGCATCCAAGCCGGCAAATCGAACTGGAGATAGTAGGTGACACGCGCGGCGTTTGGGACGGGATACGCTTGCAGCAACTGCTCCGCAACCTCGTTGTGAATGCGATCGTTCACGGAGCGGCAGATACACCGATCCACGTGGTGCTTACCGGCGACGAGGCTGACGTTACCATTGAGGTAAAGAACAGTGGCCCAACCATTGAGAAAGCGATCTTGGACCAGATCTTTGATCCGCTTAAACGGGGAGTCGTTCAAGGTAACGGCGATGACAGCGGGATAGGCCTCGGGCTCGGATTGTATATCGTGCGGGAGGTTGCGCGGGCCCATGAGGGCGAGGTGACCGTGCGCTCCGACAACCGGGAAACCGTATTCGCCGTACGCCTGCCTCGCCGCAAT
>WNFR01000035.1_pt1 | contig 112869 bp, 124 predicted proteins | sample 5400221 | NCBI WGS metagenome assembly WNFR01 (sample SAMN13153357, study PRJNA577476) | soil metagenome | isolation source: 40 cm soil under Madrone tree | place: USA:California | collected 2016-06-14
GTGCTTCCGCTACCGGCTGGGAATGGAGCGAGACGAATGGATGGGTTTCCGCCAGCCAGCTACGCCACGCGCCGCCTCTCGGACACCTGTTCGCCTATCTTCTCGCCAGCAACTTTATTGTCCCTATGCAAGTGCCCGCGGCCCTAAGAGCCGACGCTTGACCACCTGAAAGACTCGCGCCGCACCGCTCTCTTCCTGCACTTGCACTCCCGAGCGCTGAAGGAGGAACTTCGAAGACGCGGACATCTGCCAATAGAGGAGCTCGGGAAATGGTTGAGGTCCGTTGTACAGGGATACTTCAACTATCATGCGGTCCCCGGGAATCTGGCCAGTCTTCGAAGTTTTCGGATACAGGTGATCCGGCGTTGGATGCGTGCACTACGGCGCCGCAGCCAAAAGAGTCGGATCACATGGCCGCGACTCGTGGCTCTCGCGCAGCGCTGGCTTCCCCTACCTAGCATCCTTCATCCCTATCCCAATCTGCGCTTCGACGCCAGGCATCCGAGGTAAGAGCCGCATGCAGCAATTCTGCACGTGCGGATCCGTGCGGGGGGCGTCAGGTCAACTGGCGTCCCTACCGCGACCTGAAACGCCTGAAGTTGAAGCTCCGGCAATATGGTTATGGCAAGGATGCTGATTTTACGATAACCCGCCTTGGCTGCCTGACAGAGGGAGTCTATCAGGTAGCTGAAGGTTAGCGACATAGTGATAGAGTCGCAACACGATGGCGGAACGGGCGCAAAGCGGGGACCCCTCGGGACAGACTACGGGTGCGTCTCAGGTGCATCTCCCCGGGACAGGGTCACGATGGACTGCATGGAAGCCGTTGCGCGTGCCGATGTTCCGGAACTTGTTGATCGCCGACCTGGTTTCAGACATTGGCACGTTCATGCAAGGCGTAGGTGCGGCGTGGCTGATGGTGTCGCAAGGAGCAGGGCCTCTGCTGGTAGCTCTCACTCAGACGGCGTCGGCGTTGCCGTTCTTTCTGCTGGCGCTGCCTGCGGGGGCCCTAGGCGATATCTTCGATCGGCGCAAGCTGATCGTAACCACGGAAGTATGGATGGTCTCCGTGGCGACGGCGATCGCGGCGTTGACGCTGCTGCACTGGATTACGCCGTGGATGCTGCTACTCTTGACGGTGGCTCTTTCCATTGGAGACGCACTCGAAGCTCCGACGTGGCGCGCGATCCTACCCGAAGTTGTGCCCCGAGAAGACTTGCTGCCGGCCATTGCGCTGAACGGCATTGAATTCAATTTGGCGCGCGCGATTGGACCTGCGCTGGGAGGATTTCTGATTGCGGTCGCGGGCGTGGCCACAACGTTTACGTTAAATGCGCTATCTTTCCTGGTTGTGCTGTGGGTGATTGTCCGATGGAAGCGGCCCGCACAGCAGAGAGGCTTGCCTCGAGAAACATTGAGCGGCGCGACGCGCGCGGCGTTTCGTTACACCCGAAACACACCCGAAATGTTGACCGTCCTCGGACGGATCGCGGTGATTATGTTTTTCGCCAGCCCATTTTGGGCGTTACTCCCAACCGTGGCTCATCAACTGCGGGAAAGCGCGACGTTATACGGGTTGCTCCTGACCGTTTTCGGCGGCGGCGCGATGCTGGGAGCGCTGGTGCTACAACGAGCGCGGTCATTTTTTTCGGTGGATGCTGTGCTGGCCATGGGGACCACGGTTTTTGCCGCCGCTTTATGGGCCACGGCGACGTTCAGGTCCATCGCCTTGTTGTGCATAGTCATTGCGTTTGGAGGTGCGGCGTGGACGATAGTGATGTCACTGATGAGCACAGTGATGCAGAACGTTGCGCCCGATTGGGTGCGTGCGCGCGCAGCAGCGATCTTCATGCTGGTGTACATGGGTGCGTGGGCGGCCGGAAGTGCATTCTGGGGCTATGTGGCGGGGCACCGAGGCACGCACTTTTCCTTCCTGGTAGCGGCGATTGGCACAGCGGTGTCACCAGTACTGATTCTAATTTCGCGCCTGCCGAACACGGCGGCGGACCTTGGGGCGTGGGACCATTGGCGTAAACCGATGCTGGTGGACGAAGTCCAACTGGATCAAGGGCCCGTGCTGGTTACGGTGGAATATGAGATTGAGGCAAAGGACTCGGACGAGTTCCTGGCAGCGCTCGAGGAATTCTCACGCGTGCGCAGGCGCGATGGCGCGGCGCGGTGGGGCGTTTATTACGACACGGAACATCCGACGCTCTACCTCGAAACGTTTACCGTCGAATCGTGGGCGGAACACTTGCGGCAACACGACCGATTGACGCAGGCGGACCGCGCGGTTGAGGAACGCCTGCATCGGTTTGAGGCGAAGCCAGCCAAAGTGAGGCATTTCATTTATGCTCGGACCAAGGGCCGGACGTAGAAATGCGATTTCGTCAGACGAGTTCCGCTTGGGCAGGATCGGCAGTTTGGGCGGCTCGTCACCGTCATAGAAAAGCTGATACATCGGAACTTCTAAAGCCCGTGCCCATTTCTCCAGGGTCTCGAAATTTGGAACACTATGATTATTTTCAACGCGAGAAATATAGGGGCAAACAAGGCCCGTCCGCTTTTCAATGTCGCCCTGTGAGATCGGCCGGTCTATCGAAATTGAGAACGAACGCTTTCGCGAGTGAGCATAATTTGCCACCAGATGCTTACTGGGATCAGGACAACGAGCAAACACACAAAAAGCGCAAGATAAACACCTCCTCCAAAAGCAAGTATTGTTCCCTGGCCTGGGTCTGGGGGAAAAACCGCGCTCGGATGGAAAAGCACCAACAACACACAAACCAGGACTGGAACCGTGGCGAGAAAGAGTGTCCCCTTACGAGCCCACTCGCGCAAACCAAGCAGTCCCCCCGCGCAAACGATGCCCAGGAGGCCAAAGGACATCGGAAGGATCATAAAAACGACGTAGAACGCCGGGTCCAAAAAATGAAAAGCCGAAGCGGACCCATAAATGTGTACGAGTTTCTCCGACGAACGATACCGATCAATATCGGCTTGCAAAAACACTAGCGACACAAGGAGGGCGAGTACGCTTCCGAGGAGTTCGACAATCGCGGCCGCCACGGACCCAAATACCGCCATATGGTTTGACCCACGCTGCCTCGTTGAAATCTTGCGCCTGGTAGCCTTCTGCTTGACCCGTTTGACGCCTCGCTACCAAGCGGAGTTGAAAGTTGATCGTACAAGGAGCTTATCTCACAAATCCCTCTGCAGACTCGCGTCCGCTACCTAACGAATACTGCCTCGTCAACATGGCCTTGGGCTGACGCTTACTTCCTTTCCGTCTTGGCTACCGATCAACTTTGTTTCGGCGACCTATTAGCCTGTTCCAATACTGTTCTCAACCCTATCTAATTGTTGAATCGGGGCTTACTTCGAGAGAGAAGCAGATGCCCCGAGTTGTCGGAAATATTGATATTTAGAAATATTGGATGGAGTTGTCGGAGGTGGAGGTCGCGCATAGAAGTCGCTTGAGTACGTTTATCAAAACTTGCCCGAGTGAGTGCAAAGCAGGGGAAAATCAGCAAGTTGTGACAACTTCTGATCAACTACTTGCTCCTTCTTCATCACCTTTAAGCAGGCTTTTTTACTACCATTTGTCACAATTAGTATTACGTTTTCATGACGGCAGCCTCGTCGGAGGCAATCGTGCAGCATTTGGCGCTCCCAAACAAGGATTGGGGCATTCCGTCTACTTCCGGCAGCGACTAGGGCGGTAAGCGCCATCGAGCGCTGTATCCTTTCGTTGACTCGGGCGTGCTGGGTGACGACGCGGCTGCTGACAAATTTGGAGGATTGCTTGGGTTCCCGACGTCGGTTTTAATCTCCAAGGATGCGCGAGTGGTCAAGCGTGTCGATGGTCTAGTGAGCTATGACGAAATCGACAAAGCCATCCAATCGCAGCCTGATGCAAACGAGAGCGCTTCGCATAGAACGAAACTCGTTCCGGTTTTTCGCTTGTGCGCGGGAGATCCTAATCGATCCTGTCGGGTTTCGCGGCGATCAGAACGGCGTAGCCAAGCTGGCCTTTCTGGATCGCGGTGAGCGCACTCTTGGCCATCTGCTTCGCGGATGTGAAGTCGACGCCCGGCAGGACGAGTTTCTTTAGGCCGACAAGGACCTCCGCACTCAGCAACTTCATGCCGATCTGTTGAACCATTTCGGTGAGCTCTTGGTCGTGAAGCTCGACTCTTCCCAACTCGAAACCTGCAGAACGCAAGCAATCAGCGTAATTTTCAACTGACTGAGCATCAGCAATGCAGGCGATCCAAGCGAGCAAACTGTCTAACTCATTGGAGAGCAACGGACCGCGCGTTAGATCGCTGAGCCCTACTTGCCCCTTCGGGCGAAGGACCCGAGCGAATTCACATGCGGCGGTGAACTTGTCCGGAAAGGTGCAGAAGGCGCATTCGCAGAGGACAGCGTCGAAGGCGGCGTCCGGAAAGGGTATTCGCTCAGCATCGCCGCGCTCGAAGCGGACACAGAACGCGAGTCCTTTGGTGTCGGCGAGCTCGTTGGCTCGCGTGATGTTTTGGCTGCTGTAGTCGATACCGATGATGTGGCAGCCGAATCGCTCTGCCAGGAAGAACGCACTGGTTCCCGTGCCGCTAGCAACATCGAGGACGCGACTCTCGGGCGTGAGCCGAAGTAGCTCACCAAGGCGTTCGGTAAGTCTTAAACCTCCGGGGTGAAAGGAGTCACCCAGCAGGATGTTGGCAAGGTCACTCTCGTAAAGCTGAGCGCAGCACTGTTTGATGCTCTTGCTGTCCGCGGAATTGAGCTCTGACGTCATGAGATGTCTACTGTTATCCTGGGCCAACTAACCTCAGTTTTGAATGCTCGTTAGACTTCGACTCTTCGCGGAATTGAAAAGTAACCGGCCGAGGCACAAAGGCTTGACCTTCTTTGCGGGCTCGAACACGCTGGGGTTCGAGGGCTTCGAGTTGGGCGCGGGCCTGCTCGCGGTAGCCGATCGTGTTGTAGGCGCAGAACGGTATCTGCTTGCCGCCGGGAAGCAGAAAATCCTTGCAGCACTTCATGAGATTCTTCTGATTGAAGGTCCAGGGGTCCATGAAGTCTTGAAGCATAATCATGATCATGTGTTTGGAAATATCGCCAACAGTAAGGCTCTCGGGCAAGCCGCACGCTTGGCACGACAGCGCCAGCTGATCAGTGGATTTCGGCGAGCCCGCTACTGAAGAAGAAGACCATAAGCCCTCCAGGGCTCCCTTTATTTCAAGACTGAAATCCGGCAAAACACGATTCTTAATGTAGTCGAGATAGTCGTAGACGTTTACGATGCGAGGCAGGGGCGTTATGTCGTCGCCATTGATAAAGGCATAGGTAACGGAGTTGCACGTCGGAAAGCAGCAGGGCACTGGAACAAAGTCGTTGACTTGGAATTTGCCCAATGTCTGAGATTCGATGAGTCTCAGAACGTCAGGAATAGTCATCCGGGTCATAGGGTCGTGTTTGATATGGCGACCGGCATGGAACGCGGGTTGGAAGTTGATTCCGCGAACGGCGGGGTGCTTGATCGCAAAGTCGATGATCTTGCCGACTTCATGCTCGTTGACGCGGCGCTCGATAGCGGGTACGAGCGTCACGTTCAGGCCGATTTCGGAAAGTCGGTCAAGAGCCCGAAGCTTCTCCTCCAGGATGTCAGGCTCACCGCGCAGAATGCGGTAGGTTTCCGAGTCAAAGCCATCGAACTGGAAGTAAAGCGATGGCCGGACCTCCTTTAGCTGTTCAAGAAATCGATCATCCTTCGCTATACGCTTTCCATTTGTGTTGATCATCACAGAATCGATACCACGAGACTTTGCAGCACGAACGAAATCGATGATCTGAGGGTGGATGGTTGGTTCGCCACCAGAGAATTGAATGACTTCAGGAGTGCCCTCAGTTCGAACGAAGTCATCGAGCATTTGTTCGACTTCTTCCATGGTTAAGTTGAAGCCCGGTCGGGCCTCTGAAAAACACAGTGGGCAATCCATGTTGCAGACGCTGTTCACCTCGATGATGCCGAGGCATGCATGTTGCTGGTGGTCGGGGCAGAGGCCGCAGTCGTAGGGACAGCCGTCGTGGATTTCGGAGCCGTGGGCCAACGGAATGGTGCCAGGTTTGTTGTATTTGCCGAATGCCGTGTAGGCCTCCGCGTCGGCGTAAACAAGTGCCTCGAACGGTCCGCATTGCGGGCAGCGCTTGCGCATGTAAACCTTGTTATCGCGCAGAAGAATGTGAGCGTCGATGACTCTTCGGCACTCCGGGCAAATGCTGCGAGTCAATTCATAGAAAACGTAATCTGCATCTTTTTTCTTTTGCGTTGAATTGCTTTTCGCATGGCGCGTAGCGGCGGTGTTTTGAGTGTTCATTACTAATTACCCCTTTGTGCGGCTCTAGCGAGCAAGTGCGGAGACTGCGCGAACGATTCTTCCTGATGTTCCTGAAAGCAGCTTTTCCACTGTCATTTCCGTAACCAATAGTTGAAGACCCGTCGAATATGTCGGATAAGCATGAATCGTGCCAGCGATGTCGTTTATCTTCAACTTGTGTTTGATGGCTACAACCGCTTCGTTGATGGTTTCACCGGCACGTTCAGCAACGATTGTGGATGCGAGAATCGTGCCGTTCGTCTTCGCGATTAACTTGATGAACCCATTCCGATCGTTTTCACAAACGGCGCGATCCACCCGGCTCAGATTCCACCGGCAAACGGTTATGCCCTGACCAAATTGGAAGCGGGCCTGCTCCTCAGTCGGCCCGACCTGCGCAACCTCGGGATCGGTAAAGGTAATCCGAGGAACGAGGTCTGTTAGTCCAGAACTGCTTCCCGGCAAAAGGGCGTTGCGGACCGCTTGAAACGCCTGCCATCCCGCAAAATGGGAGAACTGGTAACCGCCAACGACGTCCCCCGCGGCGTAAATATGTTTAGCGGTCGTTCGCAGTCGATCGTCAATCTTGATCCCTTTCTCCGTGTAGTGCACACCGGCTTTCTCGAGGTTGAGACCATCGAAATTCGGCCTTCGGCCCGACGCGACGAGCAGCATCTCGCCTCGCACTTCCTCCTTACCTGCGGAGACCACGACCGTATCCCCATCTTGGTGCACAGCGGCGGCGCGCCCCCATACAAAACGGATACCTTCGCGTTCGAAAACCTGCCGCAGCAATTGGCGAACGTCCGGATCCTCCTTTGGCAGCAGGCGTTCTGCGACGATCGTAACCTGGCAACCGAGCCGTTGATAAGCCTGCGCAATCTCGGCGCCGATCGGGCCACCTCCGACAGCGATCATCGAGCGGGGCAGACGCTTGTTGTCGAAGATGTGCTCGTAAGTAAGATAGGGGACGCTATCAAGGCCGTTGATTTGAGGAATGAATGGCCGAGCGCCTGTTGTGATCAGAAAATGCTTCGACCTGATAGCCTTGTCGCCAGTCAAGATCGACAATCTGTCGACGAACCGCGCGGGTCCGAGGTAAACGTCCATTCCTTTTTGCCGCAGCTCTTCCGGAGTGGTGGCTTTGTAGATCTGCCGAATAGCAGCGTCGAGATACTCCTGAACCTTTGCCATGTCTGTTACAGGCGTCTGAGACATGATTCCGTACTGCGAAGCTGTGCGTACGAGGTGCGCAACCTTGGCTGCTTTCAAAAGGGCTTTGCTGGGTACGCAGCCGGTCCAGGTGCAATCTCCCCCGATGCGATCTTTCTCGACAAGCGCTACCTTTGCCCCGAGCTGCACGGCAAATCCCGCCGCAATCAGGCCGCCGGCACCAGCCCCGATGATCACCAAGTCATACTGTTGTTTCGACATTTAAGCGGTCCTTAGATTTACCAAGATCAAGTTTTATCCACCGTACGAAAAAGAGCGCGACAATGGCCATCGCAAAGGTGCTGTAGATCAATCCATCTGCAGCGAATGTCTGCCCGAACGCTGCTGCAAGAAGCGAACCCACAATGGCACCGATGCTCAACAGGGCTGAATAAATTCCCATCGCCGCTCCGCGCCCGGCTTGGGCTCCTATTGCTCCGGCGAGCAGGGACAGAGCCGCGGGAGTGAACCCGCTTTCAACCATAATGCAGAAGGCAGTCGATGTGCCAATCGTCCACCGAACGGCAGGCGATTCGGCTCCGGAATGGTTTAACAGAAGCAGACCGAGGCACACGCCGACCATCGCTACGAGCGCTATGTGCAGCGCGCGTTGTTCCGACATACGGGGCAACACGAAGCTCCAGGCTGTTACGCCAATGCCGAAGATCAATGAGTACGCCAGCAAGAGCCAGCCGACGCGCTCGGGTTGATTCGAAAATATGCCATCCAAGAATTGGTTGCCGCCTCCTTTATGAGTGAGAAGGAACGGCAGCGTTGGCCCAAGCCATAGGCCAACGATCGTATTCACACATAGCCATACGGGAGCCAAGCGTTGCAGGGACGGGTCTTTGAGTGCCGTATAAAAACCAGAGATAGCCTTCGCGGATCCGTGTCCCCGACTACCTACCGCGGCAAGAACCAGCAAGCACGCGCTCAATACGTAAATCGCAGCCACCGCGCTGAATGCATGTGCCCTGAGAAAATGCCAAAGCTGCGCTCCCATCAGACCTCCAAGAGCCAGTCCGGCCAGCAGTGAGAGCTCGAAATAACTCATGACTCGGGCACGCAGCGAATGGTTTCCGTCCGTAACATCTGTGAGGTGAGAAAGAAGCGATGGCGTGACGGCAGCCGCGCTCAAGCCTTCGACGGTTCGGCTCAAGAAGAAAATGCTTGGCCGGCTGCTCATGCCAAAGAGTTGCGTCGCGATGGCACCGAGAATTGCGCCGCCTGTCATCAGTCCCCGTGGCGCGATTGCATCTGAGGCGAGTCCCATCGGTACACCAGCGATTAGTTCACTGCCAAAGGAAACAGCGCCAAGCGTCCCAACGAGAGCTGCGTTTACATGGAATCCGCGATTCGCGAGGTCGGCAAGGTACAAACCGACAAGAACTCCGCTCGCGCCCGACGCAATTCTCATGAAACCATTCCCGAGAATCACCAATGCAAGACGGCTGCGCGGTCTGGAACTTGTGGATTGCATGACGCAACACCTAAGATCAATACACTGCAGCAACCACCAATATTATTGCAACAGTCCTGGGCACTAGAACCGGAGCGCCCTTTTCCTTCAACAGAAGCACCAGGAATTTTGAAGTTTGGCATCGGAACTCCTGCATCGTGGAATCGTGCAGGTAGAGCAGCGGGAAAGACAGTCTACTTTTTCTCAGCCTGCAAGTTCATGAGGAGTCTTTACTGTCCCTGGACCAGTTTGAATTTAGCAATCGTGCTCGGCCCGGTGATTTCCAAGGTTCTGTAATAATTGTCCGCATGTAACAATGCCTTTATTGCGGCGATTGCCTAGCTCGAAGATTTCCTTGTGGTCACTGGCGCTGGCGCTCTTACCAAGGCTAGCTAAGACCTTGAGTCGGTCCAGGATTGTGGCTACTTGGTTTGTTGCCGCCGTGAACTCGGCTACAAGGCCGCTTCGGATAGAGCAGAACTGTTTCGGCAAGCATCACCGTCCTTCCATCACGAGTACTGTGACCCCTACCAATGTGATTCCAGGAACGGAGATACGGTTACAAAAATGTCTCCGGTTCGCTCTATTTCCCGGATTTTCCGTTCCGTCCTGATTCGCGGCATCCGGTGGGGTTGGCGTGTGGGCTATGCAGCCTTGGTTATCAGCTTTTGTACGACTGGCGGGTAGGCCGTCACGAAGCGGTGGACAAACGGAAGTTGCGCTCGGAAACACAATTCTATTGTTTCTTGTTCCACAAGTCCCAAAAGAGTTTCACAGTAGCGGGACCATGTCCGGGGTATAATGCCGCGTTCCGAATTATGCCGAATTGACTCACGTCGCCAACACCGTTTCCTCTGGATTCCTGTCTTTCTACGCACACTTATGCTTCATTAAGTCGGCATAATCTCGCGCAGGCCGACCCTCAGTCCCGACCTGGTCAGTCCGCGCAAATCGGAAGGGTGTCAGCCAGTACCAAGGCCAGTACAAACATTGGCGGTAATCGCGTTTACCAGGCGGAAGCCAATTGCGTGACCATCTGGCGCTGGAAACCTTTTGGGCTTAGGTTAGTTCGATGTGCCGAAGAAGAACTGCGGCTGGTGTAGTATGGATATGGAAGAAAACTTCTTTGGAATGAAACGAGGCTGCAGATTTACAAGGTATCTACGAGCCATCTGGAGCCCGACCCCCAGTTCGAATCGCACGTCCGTCACAGCCTGGGTTTTCTCTTTGTCGAACATGAAGCCAAACTAGTTTCTAACCAACGGTTCCCCGGAACTGGTAACGCCCAACTTTTCATCCGTGTACTCAACATGGACCTTCGAATAATCCAAAAAGAGGGTAGTCTCTCCGTTTTGGCCTCGCCTGGCCATTCTTCCAGCAGTTGGCAGTCGATTGAGTCCCTTCTTATGGCAATAGACCCCAATGGCAAATTCCCTCCGCCGCCCGTTTATGGTTCTCTTACCGAACTGAGCAGATTACTCGAGCCACGGTTGTTGAGTCTCAATCATGCTCTTTCCACGGAGCGCTTCGCATCGACGGTCCAGGACGCACGACAATCCAGGATCAAAGGAATGATAGCCCTCACGCCCCGCACTCCTGTTCGTATATCGCTTGCAAAGCGCGTCCTGATAGGTGCAGTCCGCGGAATTGCACGCACCATCCGATTTCTAACTCCCACTTCGAAGGACAGGTACTCCAAGTTCCTGCCAATAGGCAGTGATGACGAGCTCGAAGAAAAAGTCCGACAGGAATTCGACACCCTCTTCAAGCGATTTGGTGCTCACATTACTTCAAATGGACGCCTGCGAATTATGGATTTCGCCTACATTACATTTGACGCAGGCAATCTGCGCGTCCGGGCTTCTCGCGACCGCGGGTCCGTCGATGTTTCGATTGCTCCGATTCACTCTGTAAGGGACTGGCATAGTCTTGGAGTGGCCTTGCTGGCCATCCAAGAAGACTGCGGGAGTCCCAAGTCTGTTCCGTCATCGATTCTGCGCGGAGCCGGCAGGCGCCTCGAAACGGAGTTCGTGACACTCAACGAAGCATTTTCGGAGCCGCAATACCCAGTGATTCGCGAGAGAATTCGCGAAATTAGTGAAAACCTAAAGGAGAAATGGCTCGAAGAATTTAACCAAAAAGCCAACTCCTATCGCGCTACAGTGTCCTGAAAACTCCCATCCTGGGACGAGGTTACCGGACAGCCGCAAAGAGCTAAAGCCGGAACTGGCCAAGTCGCGAGAACTTCGATATCTATCTACCAAGAGTTTGAGCGATTGGGAAGCACACGCACACTAAAGTCAGACGCCCGGCTGATCGCAGCTACAAACCGACATCTGGCCACGATGGTCGATGAACAAAAGTTCCGCTCCGATCTCTTCTATCGTTTGAATGTGTTTCCCATTCGAGTCCCGCCGCTGCGAGAACGGCCGGAGGATATTCCTCCTGGTGCAACATTTCGTGCAGCAGTTTGCCGGGCGGATGGGCACGACGACGCGCGACTCGAATTCGGAGAATTCGGTGGTTTCGGGACAGCTTGTCGTGCGATAGCCTCATCCTTCAAGATGCGTCTCGCCGCGTCAGTTTGAGGATACGGATAAGAAAGTGTTCCAAAATGGTTCAGGAAAGGTGCAGAAATATGCTATATTTGTGCAAAGTGATTCAAGGATATGGCAACGCACGATCACGGCGAATACCTTTCGATGCAACAACTTGCGGCCCCAAACCCAATTGGTGGGGGACGTGCCTCAATTTTAGAGAGCGGGAAAAACAGAACCTATCGGTCACTTGAAGGACGATGGGAAATAAATGTGAATCTTTTGTTTTCAGGCTTGCCTTGGCGGAGCAAATTGGCCAGGCGGATTAACCCGCTGCCTACGTGGCTGCGTTTCTGTTTGCTCGTCCTCCTTGGTTCCTTCTTCGGTAGTATTCCGGCGCAAGCAAGCAGTTCAGCTTTGTCGGTTTCCGGGTCTAGGTTACCCTTTGCAGTTGACGATTTTGACGGGGATCTTCACCCGGACGTAGCGACTGTTCAGCCGGTATCCAATAATTCCTCAAATACAATTACAATTTACAAGGTCCAACTGGAGCTCAGCGCTGCCGGGCCGCAATCCATTCATTTGGTCGGGCCCGTAGGGGGTCTTCGAATCGTCGCGCGCGATGTGAACGGCGACGGCATTCCCGACCTCATCGTCAGTTCAGCTTGGCGAGAGGAGCCCCTTGCCTTCCTCCTCAGCGATGGACGCGGTGCCTTTTCATTGGCGGAGCCATCTTCCTTCCCCGGAGCATCTGGCAGGTCTGAGAACACGCTGAATTGTAACTTGCCACGCCAGACGGACACTGTTGCGATACCCCCGCAGTCGCGTGTCGGAAATTTCTCCGGTTCGCAGTATCTGTTACATCCTAGCCCGGCGGCAGACTCCATTTCACGGGCAAATTCTGTATCATTCCTCAGCGCCCTATTGGTGTCTTTCCCTGGGCGCGCACCTCCAAAACCCTCCCGCCCCTGAAGTTCGACCTGTTCCTGTACAAGGTGTTCACCAATTCGGTGCAATCCACATAGACGTCCGGCGCGCAGAAGTTACTCGAGACGGAATGCAAATTTATCTTACAGCTCGCGAGTTCCAGCTTCTTTGCTACTTGATGGAACGCACCGGAAGTACTGTCCCTCGAAGCGAACTCTTGCGGTCGCTCTGGGGCTATGAGGCCGGTGCGTTCACTCGTACAGTCGACACGCATGTGGCCAGCCTGCGCCAAAAGCTGGAGGGCAATCCCGGACGGCCCGAGCTTATTCTTACTGTCCCCGGAGTCGGCTACAAATTCATGGGATTGAGTCAGAAATAACCTAACCAAGCCCAGTCTCGGATCTTCCCTCGCCGGGGCGCCACGGGAATTCCCATACTTCCGGTTCTCCGTTCATTTCTTAACTTCAGCACACTCTGAACTCCTCGAACAGGTGCTTTGGTCGGACGCTCACGGCCGAGTACCAGATGTAAATTTATTCGTAGATATGTGCGGACTTTTTAACAGCCAGCTTCCTGCACGTGTCAAATGTAAAGTCTACGCGTTATTTGCTAATTACCGACCTTCGCCTGGTTACATGTCAACATTTTGTGAAATGCGGTTATCTAGGTGGTTATTTTGTTCTATAGCAATGAGTCTGTGTAGCCGGGCCTTTATTCTCGTCTGGACGATTCTCTCTTTGCGGTGCCGAAGATTAAATAAGCATTTGGGTGGAGGTCCACCCGAATAGTGGTAGGAGACGTGCCATGGCCGAGACAAGTCAGAAGAGTCCGATGTTAGAAACGCCTGAGCTATTTACGGGTCTTCCAAGTTCTGCGTGTAGTGAGATCCTATCCGCGGCTCGCCCTAGAGACTATATGTGCCGCCAGGTGATATTTTTCGCGGGCGATCCGGTAACGGAAACTCTCTTGTTGATTGACGGTCGTGCGAAGTTAACGCAGCTTGGTGAGAGTGGCACGGAAGTTATTCTTCGACTCATCGCTCCTGGTGACGTGATTGGCGAGCTTGGTTTGGCGCCTGGGAGTAGGCACTCCTCAACAGCGCAAGCGCTCCAGGATTGCAAGGTACTTGTCTGGGGCGCATCGGCCTTCGAGGCGACTTTAGAACGCTTTCCTATCCTTCAACGCAATGCAAAGCGCATCCTTGTACGACAACTGGATCAGTTAGAACGCCGCTTTTGTGAAATAGCTACTGAAATGGCCTCCCCGCGCCTGGCTCATGCACTGGTTCGTTTACTGGATCAAATTGGTCACAAAGTGAACAGCCATGTCGAAATCAACGTCTCGCAGGAGGCGCTGGCGCAGATGACAGCGATGACTTCGTATACCGTGAGCCGACTGCTCACCAACTGGGAAAGTCAGGGCTTGTTGAGAGTGCGAAGGGAAGTAATTGAGATTCACAGCGTTCTGCATCTCTTGGGTTTATGTAAAGTTGCATAATACCTCGGTTCCTGACCAAGCCCAGTCTCGGATCTTCCCTCGCCGGGGCGCCTCGGCAATTCCCATACTTCCCCATCTCCAGACCTCATAGACGGCCGGGTGGTTTGCAGTAGTAATCAGCCCTGCAAACATCAAGATGCGTAGCTTAGATAGCAGAGTGTTCAGCGGGCAGTTTCGGAATTCCCTGGCTGGCCCGTGTCGCGTGGCCGCTACGACGAGCAAATCTGCGGGCTATCCCGTTCGGCACGAAATTACTTCAGAGATTCAAGAAAGGCAATCAGCGCAGTAAGGTCTTCGTCCTTTACGTCGACAGGCTGCATTCCTTCGTCGATCATCGCTTCCGTGGGTTGTCTCAAAATGCTGCGCAGCCTTCCGGAGTCGTATTTCTGTCCAACGCCGAGCAGAGCCGGTGCCGACGGCGTTCCGCTTAGATCCTCGCCGTGGCATTCGGCGCAGCCCTCTGTGTCGAACACTTTCTTCCCGCTGCTAACAGTGGGGCTGAGCGAAGCCACGGCGGCAAACGGTGAAATACCCGCCACCTCGGGCTCGAACGGTCTTTTCATGAAAGCGTCGACGTCCGCACGCTGCTTTGCGAGTTGCGGCGCTACGACCGGATCGCGCAGATCATTTCGATGACTGATGCCACCCAAAGCCCCTAGTCCGATGAAAATGAAGCCGTAAATCGATACGGAGACGGGGCGCTTCCACGGGCGACGCTCGGGCCGCCGGTCAAGAAACGGCAGCGCTACAAAAAGAAGAGCAACAAATGCCGGGATCACCAGAATACCTACAATGGCGAAACCGCTCTCCCAATACTTCAGCCACTGAAAAACGGGAATGTAATACCACTCCGGACGCGGCACGTATTGCGTGTCAGCAGGGCTTGCCTTCGGTCCAAGCGACACTGGGGCGTAATGGGCCAGCAGGCCCAGACAGCCAATAATGACCAAAGCAAAGCAGGCATCGAACAAAACTTGTTTTGGGTAAAACGGCTCCGTCGATTGTTTCAGTGCTTTGGGCTCTCCTTGGATCGGTCCCGCGGGTCCAGCTCTGCGGAACAAGAAAACGTGGATGGAGATAAAAGCAAGTATGAGACCCGGTATGAGGAACACGTGAAGAACGAAGAAGCGAGAAAGGGTCAACGTGCCCATTTCCGTCCCGCCGCGCAGCAAGCTTTTGAGGGGACCTCCAATCACCGGAATATAGCTCAAGATGTTCGTGCCCACGGTGGTCGCAAAATAGGCCTTCTGATCCCACGGCAACAGGTAGCCCGTGAAGGACATCCCCAGCATCAAGGCAAATAACACGCACCCAGCGAGCCAGAGCAATTTGCGTCGTCCCTTGTACGCACCGTAGAGAAAAGTTTGGCTGACGTGCAGTAGCAAGACGATGACAATCGCGCTTGAACCATACGCATGAATGCTGCGGATAAACGAACCCGATGTCACTTCTTTCGTGAGGTAAGCGACGGTCGTGTGCGCATGATCGGCGGAGGGAACGTAATAGAGCGCCAGAAACATCCCGGTGACGACTTGCGACAAAAAGAGATAGAGCAATCCAGATCCAAACACGTAGGCAAGACTGGCGCCGCCGGGGATCGGTTCGTTAAGCACAGCACCAAGAGGCGAAGACTCGAGGTGCTTTCGCCGGTCTCTAGCGCCGGCCCGGCGATCGATCCAGGGATTGAATGTTCCAGGTTCTAATGGTTGGGTGGCCATGGCTAAGTTCGTCCTGTAGTACTCTTTTCTTTTTGATGTTCAGGCAATTACTTCTTTATTCGGAACCAGCTGCCGGAAATTCTGGTAGTGCACTACAAGCTTGCCATCTTCGACCTTGCTTTCCAGTCGATCCATACCTCTCGGCGGTGGCCCTCCGAAGAGCTTCCCCTCTGCTGTGAATTGTCCGTTGTGACACGGACACACGAATTTGTTTTTGTCGTCGTGCCAAGCGATCGTGCATCCCAGGTGCGGGCAAACCGAGGACAATGCGCAGAAGTCTCCCTTCGCATCCCTGCATATGTACACAGCCTTCTGCGAGACGATCTTGCGCCAGCCATCCCGCTGCTCGACCTTCACCAGCTTCTTAACTGGCGAAGTCACGGAAGCCAGATCTTCGACATTGCCGATTTCCTTCCACGACGGTTGAGTCGTAGCCTGGACTAGTGGATGAAGCAAGAAGCGAAGGAGCGGCACAGCTAGCAATGCACCAAGTCCCGCGGCTCCAGCGCTGAGCATGAGCCCGAGAAACGTTCGCCGGCTGGAGGAAATGCTCCGCACCCTGCAGTAGTCGTTTTGAAAGACATCGGCGGTGTTACCAATACGGATTTCTTCTGTATGATCCATCGCTTGCTCCCAGCTTTGTCGACGTTTATCCGCTTTCGCTCTCTGTCCCTTCGGCTTACTGGCGAACTCCAAAGCAAAAGTAGAGCCGGTCTACGACTTTTTGGAGAAGCCTCGAATGTAAGCAACAAGCTCTTTAATTTCCTTTGACTTCAATTTCTCTTCAAACTTAGGCATCTTTTTCCTACCTTTCGTGATGACCTGGACCAATGCAGCGTCGGTTTCCTTGTCGGTATCGGGTAGACGGAAGTCGTGGGCCCCGGTATTTCTGCCCGCCTTGGTATTCGCGCTTCCATCAGCGGCGTGGCAGCCTGCACACTTGGCCTTATAGATTTGTTCAGCCTCGCTCTGTGCGTGAGTCATCGATCCGAAAACGGCCACGACTGCCGCGCAGACAACGGCGTCGGCGAGAATGTTTCCAATCCGTTGTTTCACAAGGATTCTCCAATCAGGTCGTTCCAAACCGAGAACGATCCCTGCCATTTCAAAACGTATAACGCGCGCCGAACGTAGCGGTACTGCCGTTGAAGTCTTCTGAGCCGAGTGGTTGAAGGCCAGACAAATTCATAGGTGACTTCAGGTTGTATCCGTAGTAGTTCCAGGTGGTCTTGTAGCTCAGGCCTTTGAAGAGGTCGATCTGAAACGAAGCGAAAGGCTTCTGATAATTGAACGTCAGGGTGCCGCCGAGGATACGGGGATTCAAGAACAGTGTGTCGCCTCCCGCAAATGTTCCGGAGTAGCCCAGGGTCGCTGTGACTCGACGAAAAGGCTTCCACATGACGTCGCCATAAGCAAAATGCTGCTTGTTGCTATAAAACGACGTTGCGCCCAACGTGATCGCATTTGTGCCGCTGAAAAGCGCACAGGGCGCATAGGGCGCGATGCCAAATCCAGTGTCTCTCATGCAGATATACGACTGCATGTACAGGTCTGTGTAGCTGTAGCCGAGAGAGAACGCGAAACTCGGATCCCGCGTCAGAGTAGTCCCGAAACTGTAGGTCCGCCCATGCTCGAGAGCATTGACGTTACTGACGTTGTCACGATTTTCGTGAATGTCGATTGCGCCGTCGATGGTCGCCCAAAGCCTCGGCTTATAGGTCGCGTGAATCTTATAGCTTTGGAACTGCCGCGGGAAAATTTGCGTGAAGGCCCGGTCGTTGTATCCAAATTGGAAATCGGCAAAGATTTTCAGTGAATCTATGGGGCGCACCGTGAGTCCCGCGAGAGCCGCGTGTTCGTGGATGGGAAAGTCCAAGCGAGGGGGAGTGGTAAGGGCCGGGTTGGCATAGGAAATCGTGCCGTCCGTATTCAGCGTGCAACCAGCCGGAAGCGTTTTCGATCCGGACGGAATTGCGCAGAGTCCCCGAGCCGCAAAGTAATAGTTAGCCGCGGTCCCTCCGGCTCCGCCCGGATAATAAATGGCGCTCGCGTACGGCGGGATATGGTTGGTATGTTCGTAGTAATCCACCGTGCCGCCATAATAGTCGGGCTCAGTCATCACGCGGTTTTCATACATGTATCCGATTCGACCGCTGATTCGCGTGGTGATGTCGGCCTGGAGCTGGATCGTGTTCGATAACATCTTTTGCCCCAGATAGGTGGATATCAACGTGCGCGAGAAGTCAGGGAGAGCCGCGGCGGTATGCTGGGGGCAGGTCGAAGCGTTGTATTGTGGTCCCGGGCAGATGCTTGCGAACGTCGGCCCTCCAGGCACGAAAGGCGAGAACTGAGCCTGAGGCAGCTGGATGCCTGCCTGGCCCGCCACCTGTGGCTGCGTGGCGAAGAGAGTGGCACTCTGCAGATCTGACAAGCCGGGATTACGCCAGTTGTCATAGCGGACGAGATCAATTAGGCGCAGTTTGCTCGTCAGCGAATAAACCCCAGACCAATTTGCGCGGATGGCAACGACCTTGGCTTCCGCCGGACCAGAATTCAGAACTCCTCGCGTCTTAACGGTTGCGCTGGCGGTCCATTCGTTGATGTTTTCATTGAACGTTCTGAGGACATTGTCGCTTGTGCTGTAGCTTGCCGATCCGGACATCTCCAGATTCTTGATGAAACTTGACTGAAAGCTCAGGCGCTCTGTGGGCATGAAATTTCGCGGATTGTTATACCGGGAATAGCCAAGAAAGACCCGGCAATTCGGGTTACCGTAGCCGTTGGCAAGGATTACTGGCGTGCACGGGCGCGTCGCACCTTGTGGCGGGTAAAACCACTCGATTCCAAAGTCCACTGCTCCGGGAACGCTGCCTGGAGCCATCGGCAATACGTTGTTAAACGCCAGTGCATCTCGCGTGTCGTCCTTGTCGTACTCCAGAATCTGGTCGAAAGAAATTGTGGTCTTCGGCAGCAATCGAAAATCTACGCCAAACCGATATCCATGCATCGTAATTCTGTAGTTTTCATTGAGCAAATAACGCGCGGCGGGGCCGTTGAACGTGCTAAGCCCAGGCCCTTCGTCCACGTTGTGCGAATAACCCAGCCTGAATCGCACGCGTGATTCTGGGAGAAGCGTCAGGTTGTAATCTTGCAAGCGCTTAACGCGCGTGAGTTGGTGCGTGGCAGAGGTCACGGCGAACGTAGGATTCGTTGCTGGATTCGTTGGGGCCATTACGGTCGGGTTGAATGGATTCAAGAAAACGTTGTAGTTCCAGAAATTCTGGTCCCGGCGAAACGTCGCTTGCAGGTCGTACCACTTGTTTTTGTCGATCCTCAGGCGCGAGACGATATTCGGGTCGCCGCCATAGCCGAAGTTGCTGAAGTGCAAGCCATCGAACAGATCTCCATGGTGGTCGAGCGACCTCATACTCAGCGTGTAGTCCAACAATCGGGGCCCGGAATTGAGGTTTACGAAAGTTCCGTAGTTGCCTTGATTCCCGTCGATCCACGTCGACCGGTAGCCTATCTCCAAATTTTGTTGCGTATTGTAGTTGCCGGAATCGATACCCTTGGATTCCGGTTCAAAGTTCTCTTGTGCGCGGGACAAAGGGGTGAAGAGAAGCCAAGCGGCTGCTACCAGCAGTCCGAACGCTCTTATTTCCGCACGACTATTCATGGCTGCTCTCCCCTACCGCAAATGGATTACCCGCTCCGTCAGATAGTAATAGTGCTAACCGCCTCTTCTGCACCTCAATCACCTATCCAGCAAGCCGCTGAAGTTCGATCCGTGAATTTTCACGTGGCAATTGACGCACGCTTGTTCATAGTGGGATTGGTTCGCATCCATCACCGTGGCGTGAATGCCGGGCGAATTCGTGTGGCACTGCAAACAAGTTAGGTTGACATTGCTGTATTTCAGCATGCGGGCGTTCGCCCCTCCGTGGGCGACGTGGCATGAGCCGCATCCTTCTAATCTCACGGCCGCGTGCTCAAACACGAAGGGTCCCTGCTTGTCCGTGTGGCACTTAAAGCAAACCAGGTCTCCACTGGCAGAGGTTCGCACCTGGCGGACCAGATGGTCCCCTTCTAGGACACCGCCCGTTCCATGTTGGTTGTGGCAATCGGTGCACGAAATCAGCCCTTCGTTTACGCGATGGCGAAACGGCATATTGAACTGAGCCTTCTGTTGTAGGTGGCACGAATAGCAAAGCCCGGGCTCCGATTTGATCAGCATGTGTTCTTTTGTCTTGGCATGGTGCATCGAGTGGCAAGAGGTGCAGGCGACGTCGTTTTGCCGGTGGAATGAATTCGATGCACTTATGTGCTCCGAGCCTGAGGCGTGACAGGTTAGACACTTATCCGTAATGTTTTCTGGTGTCGCCTTCTTGAAATCGAACACGGGCTTGCTTGGATCATCCGAGTGATCCCCACCTGGACCGTGACATGCCTCGCAACCTTGCATCGAATGCCCGCCGCGCGTGTCATTCATGGTTTTCCAGTGCGGTGTCTTCTCAAAGCTGGCGGTGATGTCGCCGTGACACGATTGGCAGGGTTGTCCGCCAGTCGATGCGGGGGAATCCGTCGTCGGTTCGACCTGCTTTGTCTTATCTGACGCGGCAGAACTGGGCGCCTCTTGAGGCTGTTGCCCGCCAAATACTGCTTGGGAACCGATAATCAATCCTGAAAAAAGCAATAGGACGCCCCCGATGCACAGCCTGAGAGTTCTGTCTATTCGTTTCATATCCCCTTCCGGATAATTCTGCGTAGGCTATCGCACAGGGCGGCGAGTTGATCCGCGACCTGCGACCGGGATGTTCTAGCGGCAAATTTACAGTGCCTAATGCTCGATGTTCTTTGCGTTGCCTCAAACATAAGCCGCTTGGTGGCGCGTCTTTACAATATCTTTACAGCAAGCCGTGCTTATCGGAGCCAGGGCATGAAGCGAGCACACACGCGATGAAAACTTTCTTTGCGCTATCTCACAATCATGAACGGCGTTTGTATTTGCTTTGCCAAATCTTTGCGGCAGGCAGTGCTGATCCGAGCAAGTGGATTAAACAAGAAATGCGCGCGACGAAATCCTTGTGTTGCCTCAAATACGAGCGGCCTTGTGGTGTGTTTTTCCGTCGGCTTTTCGCACACTGATACTGAGAGGCTTGTTTCGCAGCAAATCGTAGTGGGCAGGATCAGATTCCAAGGGCAGTAAGCAAGCACCCCACTGCCCACGATAGTCAGATCTTCGATTCGGATTGACTCGATCCTAGGCATGACGGTGTGATGATGAGGAATGGACGCTATTCGTGAAATTTCCCTACAATGATAGTGGCCCAGTCCCCGCAGTCGGCTCTCAAGTAACCCCGTTCGATGCGCGAGCTTTTAGAAGCCAAGAAGCAGACCTGCGGCGCGGTTTCCCTCTGAGAACCCGTGACATGCAGCACGATGACGAGTACATTTCGCCTGAGACGTGAGGAGAAAGATGTCTGCGATAGTGTTCGGATTGGAGTCCCACGCGTTTTGCATCCTAATCCTATAGCGCGATTCCTTGCTAATCATCCAAGATAGGAGCCGTGTGCGTAGAAGCGCTCGTACGATTCTGTGCGGGGGGCGATCAGAGATGATCGTTCCTACCGCGACCATGTGCGTCATCCAACTCGCTCGCTCCACCCTGCACTCACACCATGGTGTCCCTGCTCCATTCCTTTCAACTTCTCACTGTGAACTGTCAACCTCTTTCTCCTCAAGGGACGCTCACCGTCACTAACGCCTCGCTTTCTGCCGGAGGTGGATTCGTCGTGCCGATCTCCGGCGACATTATGCTTGTACCCGGGCTTCCAAAAGTTTCGCAAGCCCCTCCGTCGACGTGGACGACCGCGGCGCCATCATCGGCGTCTGAAGCGCCGTCCAGCTGCTGTGGTCCGAACGTGCTGTCCTTTGGGGCAGCCTGCATCGCGCTGTACGTCGGTACTATGGTCAGCGGGCTCGCTGATTGCAAAAATAGAGAGCTCTTTGGGCTGTCGCGTGGACGGCTCTCCGCAGCCTGAGCTTATTCTGGGGATGCATCGCCCCGCGGCACGCGAGGGACAATCCTACTGTGGCTTCCGCAATGGACACCCGTCATTCGACCGCGTCGTCGCCGGTGAGCCCTTCGACAACGCTTAGGGCAAGCGCTCAGAGCTCTCCAATGAAAAATCCGATAGCTCACGAAGTGCAGGTAATCGCTACGGGCGCGCGCCCAGGAGAAAGTGGCGGCCAGCGGAAGCTGTTTACGGAAGAGGCGAGCACGGTTCTGGCCTTTGAGAATGGCGCGATGATTCGGCTCTCCGCAGCGGTGGCCGTCGGACAGTTGCTGATTCTTACAAACAAGGGAACCAATCGCGAAGTCGTGGTGCAAGTGACGCGCAAGCTCGACTTCCGGCCGACGAGTTGTTACGTCGAAGTGGAATTTAGCGAGCCCTCGCCCGGATTCTGGGGAATCGAGTTTCCCGAAATGCCAGAACCCGCCCCAGCAAGCGCCCGGCGAAGAGAAGCGGCCGGGTTCGTGCATGAAATGGGAGCCATCGCTGACGGACCAAGAGCGCCGGCGCGCGCTCCCAGCGCACACGAAGTCATGGCGTTGAAGCGGGAAGTCGAGGCGCTGCGGGAGCAACTGAGATTGTTGCAAACGCAGATTAAGGCAGAGAATCCGTCCATCCCGGCGGTGACTCCCGATGCTGTTCCCGCAAGCGTCGCCGTTACTGCTTGTCGTGAGTCCGCCGCCCTGCCAATAGGCCGCGCTGAGGCCTCATTTTCCGAAGAAGATCTGCTGTCGAAGTCGGCGCTCGACTTCGAAGAGGGAAAGGCATCAGCCCAGCGTCGGCCGAAACTCAAGCAGAAAGATTCCACGAGCGGGCAATCTGGAGCGCGGCGCATCGGTCTACTTTCCGCAGCGCTATTGCTCGTTGCAGCGGGCGCAACGTGGTACCAGCATCGGCTATCGCGGCAGCCGAAGCCGAAGAAATCTGCTGCCAACGCGGCCTCAAGCATTGCCGCTTACCCTAGTCCTGCTGTGAGCTCGGCGCCTCAGAAAGCGACGGACCCAAATTCCAATTCCAGCACTACAATACGCGCCACCGCCGGCGTTGCGCTTCAGCCGAACGCCGCTTCATACGACAGGGCGCAACCCCCGCCTGCGGGAGGGGCAGGGCATTCCGCACCCTCCGTGCCCGCACCCGGCGACCTGGGGGCCGATGCGGCTGTGGTCCGGGAAAAATCAGCGGTAGGCGTCCCCGCCGCAAAGCGCGCCGTGCGGCGTCAATCGAGCGAAGCCACTTCAGAATCGGCGGCGCCTTCTGTAGATGACGCACCTATCGTCCCCGCGAAACTGATCAAGTCGGTCCGTGCGGTTGCGCCGCCGGATGCCCTGCGGGACTTTGTTACCGGAAATGTGACGCTGGACGCCGTCGTGGATCCCGCAGGACACGTGAAATCGATGAATGTGCTTTCAGGACCGGCTTCTTTTCACACGGCCGCCATGGACGCCCTCAAGCAGTACCGCTACGAGCCTGCCACGCAGCGTGGCAAGCCCGTAGCGACACACATTACCGTCACCATCAAATTCTGGTTCGAGCCATAACCCGCCAGAGGATGTCGAGTGCATCCACTCACATACCGACGACCGGCATTTATCAACCGCAGTTCTACTCGGGTCGAGGGTGGCAACATTGTAATGCGATCGCGCATCGACTAGCGCGGCACGATCACTAGCTCGTCTCTCGGTATTGCGTCCAGCGTCGCCCGGTCGATATTGAGATGTGCCATCACCAGCTCGGGTGGGGTGTGGGCCAACCACTCCGAAAGCGACAGGTCTTGATAGAAGCTGCTTTTGAACATCTCTAGGAAGATCAGGTCTGTATCCCCTGTATTCTCGATGTAGTGCAACAGGGTTTTTTCCACGTACCCGACGTCCCCCATCTGAAAGTCCATGGTGCGAGCGCGGTTACCTGTCGACACCACAGTCATTCTCCCCTTGCCCGCGATGTAATACTGCCATTCGTCGGCGTTGGGGTGCCAGTGCAGTTCCCGCATCCCTCCCGGGCGAACCGTGACCAATGCCATCGCAACGTTAGTTGAGGCCTTGAACGTACTTGAATCAACGATGCGTACCTCTCCGCCTTTCGTGCGCTTCGTCGGCGGCATTTCCATCGTACGAAAAGCGAAATCGCTCGTCGACTTCCCAAGTGCTCCCGCGGCTGCTCTCTGGTCCGCCTCCAGTGCTCCGGGAACAGCAGTCTGGAAAATGAATAGCTCCTGCTTGGGGACATTTTTTAAAGCCGCTTCGGCAACCCCGAAGTTCTTTGACAGGACCGCGGACGGCAGGTGCGCCATCGAGTCGCTCAACAGAACCGTCTCTGACTCTGAAAAATTTCCATCGTCGAATACCAGCATGAATTCCGTACCGTCCGGCTCGAGGCCTTGAATCGAATGTGGAATCCCGCTGGGGAAATACCACAGATCGTTCTTCTTCACATCGGCAACAAAGCTTTTGCCATCCCGGTCAATGGCCGTGATCCGCGCTGTCCCATAGAGCACGATCGCCCATTCGTCCGCCGTATGCCAGTGCAGTTCGCGAACGCCTCCCGCTGTAAGTCTCATGTTTACGCCTGCCAGGGTCTTCGAGACGGCTAGTTCCCGAACGGTCACCTCCCGTGACCATCCGCCTTTGTAAGTCCGCTTGTTCGCAAAAGAGAACGGATATTTGAACGTTTGAACTAGGCTCTTGGAATCGGTGGCGGGTGGCCACCCGGAATCCGGGTTCTGCGCGTCCAGGGGATTATTTGCGGGACCGGGATCGGTCGCGCTCCGGTCAGTCCGAGCATTGCCAGCCTGTTGACCTTCCTGCGCCAAGGCGCTGCTTACCGACAAGCCGCCAGCCACAGCGGCCAGGGCAGCTGATCCGACCCCAAGAAATCCGCGACGCGAAAGTTGGTTATTGTTGCTGTCATTTTCCATTTTGCGTAACTCCTCCATCTAAATTCCCAGCAGCAAGACCTCACGAACATCCATACCAGCGTACCCGTCAAGCAAACGCCAGCCGCCATGGCCGGAGGCACCCGAGTGGCGAACATATTTACTTCCGGGGAGCGTTCGTCGTGTTGGCACACACGACAAACGTATTCGGGAGCACAAGCGTTTGATTCACGATTCCCCTAAATTGATGCAAATTTAGCCGGGAAAAAATCATGAACGCGGACCCAGCAGGTTCGGGCGCATAGCCGTGCATCATGCCCTCGACACCTTTGCCACCAGCCTAGGTACTAGCCTTCCGGGAATACGCGTTGTGCGAAAACGCCGAACTTATTGAGAGTTCCGCGAACCCCCAGGCCGCCGCAGTTGGCGGGCACTCGCAATGCTTCCTCGACGACGGTCGCTTGCCGAAAGGCTTCGGACGGACTTCGAAGCGTGGATAAAGAAAAACCACCCGCAGCTAAAACCGTGATTATCCGCTTCTGTTTGCCGAAGGAAGGACGGGATCGCCCGTGACAGTGGGCAGCAAAAGGGAGCGTTCTAACCTACTGAACTAGGCCCCAGCTGAAGAGTTTGGGTGACAATGGTGGGCACTGTCCGATTTGAACGGACGACCTTTCGGGTGTAAACCGAACGCTCTAACCGCTGAGCTAAGCGCCCTTGCCCAGTTCATCGTACAGGAGGCGGTAAGAGGCGTCAACGCGCACGCCAATGCTTGTCACGCCAATGCTCCTGCTCTTGTTTTGCGGAGGCTTCTCCAATATTTGAATTGTTTACCGAGCAAGGACGCAGCATGCTGCGCCCCTGCGGACCGGGATTTCCGCGCGATTCCTTGGCCTTCCTTGCACTTTATTGGCGCAGCCAGTAAACTCACTCTCTTGCATTCGTGTAAAGGAAACGCTCTGAGATGCTTCTCGCACGGGACTTTGTAGCGCACATGGCCACAGAAGTTGTGAAACGCCTGGTCGAGGGCGGGCAGATCGAAACCAAGGCTGCCGCCGCGGTGGCCAACCGCGTCCGCCAGCGCATGCTGGAAGAGCTTACGATCGAGGACCGCCTCAACGAGGAAGTGCGGCAGATCCTGATCGACCACCAGGACGAGATGCGCCGGACCAGCGTCTCATATCAGGAGATGTATAAAAAAGTGAAGCAACAGTTGGCCAGAGACCGTAAGCTGATCCTTCGCTAGCCGTTTCTTTGCTAGTTGTAAGTGGGGCTTCGGCTTGTGCAGTAGTTGCATCCTGCGCTTCACGCAGTCAATGTCGAATTCATACGAGGATTTTCATAAACGATGCGCCTCACCCGCGAAAAAATCGTACGGCTCTCGCACCAGATCACGGACGTGCTCGTCGAAAGCGAGGAAGTGGAATTCGTAGACGACCGCGACACCATTCGCCAGCAGGTGGTGCAGATTCTGACCGCCACGCTGAAAGACGAAGAGAAGATAGAATTGGAAGTGCGCAAGCGGATCACCTCGCAGAAGAAAGAAATCCTCGAAGGCAGCGAGGAGTGGGAAGTCCTTCACAAAAAATATTACCAGGATGAGCTTCGCCGCATGGGGATCGCCGCCGCTCCCGACGACCGCCATCGCTCGTGACTTCCTTGAATTCGTTGTCAGTTTACAGTTTTCAGTTGTTAGTGAAGAGAAAGTAAGCGCTCTGTTGGTGACAGCCGATGTTCGCTGGGTGCGCGGAGCGGCGAACAAATGCCTGGAGTCCATGATGATCCTCAGGCGCTTAAAGCTCTTCTTTAGAAATGCCACTGCTGCTCCCGTTCCCCCCCCCCGGTTTTTGTGCAAAGAGTGCGGAATCGCTTGAAAACAAGGGAGTTGAGTTTTTGTTGAGTGCAAAAGCGTGCACAATACCCTGATAATACAGGGGATAGCTCGAAAGCACGTTGGAACGTCCACAGGTCTGTCTGAACGTCCGAACGTCGAAGAGGCGCAGAGTCCCCGGGGGGCTCGGAAGTGTGGCAAACAGTGGGTTTAGAAACACGCGTTTTCGCAAGTGTGGCAATACTTGGGCTTACGGGCGAATTTTCGGATGTGTGGCAAATAAAGGAGTTAAGGGAATAAGGGGCAGGGAACTGGGGTTAGGCCAGAGAAAAAATCAAGAGATCGGCGAGGCTGCGTGGCGGCGAACACGGGAACAGGATAGCACGCAGGTATCAAATTGTTAAGTGTTTTGCAGTGAATAGTAAGAATTGGGGATTGAGCGGCTGCGGAGGCGTGGTGAATGGCTTCAGCAGAACACGACAAAGCGAAGAGTGGCCCACACCCTTTGCGAAAAACAAAATCGCAAAGGGTAGGCCACACGGTTGAGTGCCAAGCACTTAGGCTGTGCTACCCGCAAGGTTTGAAGAACCACACCCTTTGAAAACCCCAAAGGGTGGTGGCCGCCCAAGTCAAAAGCCTGCCCCACCGGCCGCCTTAAAAACAATCCGTCCAGGTTTTCCGGATGCCGCTCTAGGGAATCTACCCCGTTCGATTCCAGTGAATCACCTTCTATTTGGACGCTAGAGACTGTTCCCTTTTGAATAGGCCGCCTAAAGGCCGAAAGGAAAATCATGAAAAGGCAAAAAGCGCTCTCTCTCCTTCAACTGCTCATCGGAGTGGTAATCACTTTGGTCATCGCCGGGATCGTAGCCCCGAGTCTCCTCCGGTCGGATTTGGCCAAGAACGAGGCTTTGGCTGCGGGTTCTCTTCATACAATCAACATTGCTGGTGTTGTGCTCTCCTACACGAACCAAAACATCGAATTTGCCATCTTGGGGGGCTTGGTCGGCGCGATGGCAGCATTTGCTATCCCTTTTCCCGCCACTACGCCCAAGAACACAACTTCTACGCGAGCAACCGCTCTGCGGGCCGCGCCCCTCTGACACTGAAACCGTTCTGGGACGCTCGGAACAAGAAGGTGTAAACCCCTCTCTCCCTCCTCTGCCAGCAATTCAAACGCGGGAGACTCCATGCCAAACTATAATTTGCATACTAGTGTTTAGCACCGGACTTGGCGCCCATTTCAACGCCAGGCATTGTAATTGAGTGTGGGAGACGTGCGCGGGAGTTCAAGAAATTACTTCGTCGGGCCTGTGGCCTTGGGCGCCGAGATCCGTTGGTTGTCGTCCACAGAGAAGAGCAGATAGTTCCTGAAACTGTGGCGCCGATGACTGCGCCGGCCTCTCCAATCGTAATGAACTTCCGCATTCTCGGGCAGCCACATGTCCAGATTGCAGGCGTGGAAATGCACTGGACCATATTCGATGGCCGCGTGGTCGGCGAGCAGGCGGATTTGTGGCAAAGCGTCGATGAGATCCGTTTCCAACCGGACGATTTGAAAGCTGTCTGCCGCAATCCACGCGCGCCCCTTGAGCGCGACCGGGTAGGCCTGGCCTTGAGCACCAATCTGGTAGGTGCGAATGGCATTCGGTTTGTCGGGCCTTTGCCGGAAATACACTTGCCAGGCCGGCCCGCCTTTCGACCGTGCCAATCCCTCACAAGAGATCTTAAAGTTTTGCACATAGTTTGGATGAAAGATCAGAACCAATGCCGGCAGCCCAGTGGTAGCTATGCCATCGGGAAATTTGGCCGGAAGATAATGAGTGTCCCTGTATTCATCAACAGTTAGAAGGCCGAGGCGGTTCTGCTTGATGGAAACAAGATAGTCGAATTTGAAACGGATTGGGTGAGAGGCGAACCCCCATTTGTTGATCGATTCGTGGGTCACGGCCTCGGTTGCTGTGAACTGATCGACATTGGCGATAAATTCCTGGATCCGCTTCCCGGACTTCTCTATGACTTCTTCAAGATTGCATGCGACGCCAGGTTCCACCCACGGAACTTTTTCGTCTATGTCGGGAGGCAACCAATTGGAAGGTAAAAGGGCTGAGGTTGCCACAATGGGCTCTGACGACGGTGATGCCGGTGATGCCGAAGCCGTGCCGGGCGAAGGCTCACCGGCTGGTCCGAGGGAGGCCCGCAAATTCTCAAGTTGTTTTGTGGCGTCAGCGTCTTTAGGGTGATCCTGGAGATACGCTTGGAGAACATGGATAGCCCGCTCCTGGTCGCGGTGTAAGTAGAGAGCCCGCGCCAGGACTGGCTGGACAATCCCCGCCTGGCCGTGACCCAGATCGAGTGCGCGCTCTGCATGTTCGATGGACTCATCAAGCAAGCCCTGCCGCAAGCAAGCATCCGCGAGCACTGCATGCGCGCGCCAGGAAGTAGGTTCGGCTTCAACCGCGCGGTTGAGGTACTGAGCCGCCTCGGCAGAGTTGTTTTCCCGCATCAGGGCTCCGCCCAAGGAGAGCAGGGCGCTCAGATTGTTTGGAGCGAGGACCAGGACTCTTTCCCAATAGCTCTTGGCATGCACCCAATCGTTCATCTCCGCGGAATAGATTCCAAGAAGGAAGTTAGCGTCCGCGTCATTAGGTGCTAACCGATAAACCGCATCCAGGTGGCTGCGCGCCTCAGCAGGCTTGTCGGCACGCAAAGCTTCCAGTGCTTTTCCCAGTTCCTTCTGCAGCTTGGGCGCTAAAACCGGGGGGCCCTCCAATGGCTGCAATGAAACTGACCGCTGCGCGAAGACATGGGAAGAAAGTAGAAAGAGCTGGGTAAGGATCAGAATGAGGAAAGGGCGGTTCGGTACACGCAGCACCATGACTACTCCAATTACCGAAGGGGGGGCCTGGAACTTGAGGGTATCTTATACCTTTCCCAGGGAAAACTTAACAGGCAGTGTGGCGGTCACAAATCCTAGATGCCGGACTGAGGCTGGCACCGTGGTCCAACAATGATTAGCAGACCTCACAGTGTCCACTTGTTCTTAAGAACCCTTTGGTAGAATGATTCATTTCTAATTAGACCAAGGAGTGTCGATCAGGATCACCATGTCCGGCGGTGCTGAAAGGCGAGGCGGTCTGCAAATGAGAAAACATTCTCTGGGTAATGGGGCAGTTTTGGCATTTGCCTTTGTGTGCCTTTTTTCACACGCTTGCTTGGCGCAGGAGAGAATTTCCGATACAGAAAAACTCCTGTTCGATTCCGTGAATCGCGAACGGGCGGCAAAAGAGTTGCCGCTCTTGAAATGGGATGAGGGTCTGGCCCGCGCCGCACGCAAACATGCCGAACTCATGGCAGAGCAGAGCCTGCTTCTGCACCGGTTGCCAGGAGAGGCCGACCTAACGACTCGGGCACGAGAAGCCGGAGCGAGTTTCAGTCACATTACAGAGAATATCGGCATGGCAGCGTATGCCGGCGGGTTCCACGACGGCTGGATGCATTCCCCCGGGCACCGCGCGAATATCCTCGATGCCGCCATCGATTCCATCGGGATCGCGGTGGTCGAGGGTGGCGAGCAGTTGTTCGCAGTAGAGGATTTTGCCCGCATTGTCACGCTTCTGTCGATCGAGGAGCAAGAAAAACGGATCGGGAAGCTATTCGCCGCGCGCGGGTTGCGCTTGGTCCAGATTGGAGATGACGCCGTGAGGAGTTGTGAGCTCGACCGCGATTATGTAGGAAGCAGCAAGCCTCGGTACGTCGCGCACTACGAAACGCCCAACATTTCGCAACTGCCTGAGCGTTTAGAAAAGGAACTTCAATCCGGCCGCTACAAGGCCGCTGCCGTGGGCGCATGCCCGCCGAGAAAGTCGTCTGGCTCCGCCCCCTTTCGCATCGTCGTGATGCTCTATTGATGCGGGGGCGCAGAAACCCTGAAAAATATTTCTTTTGTCAGTGGAGCAGACTTGCAAACGAATAGCTTGGCTAGGAACCAGAGAAGACGACCTCATCGAAGCGTCTTTCGCCACGCAAGACAGCGCTGTTGGCAGCTATCCAGCCTTCGTTGCTAGAAATGGAAAACGCTACGGTGACGTCACTCTCAGGATGTTGAAGGTGAATGAACTGCATCCCGTTGAATTGCACTTGTCCTGGCACCCAATGGGTATTATCAATTAACTCTTTGCCGTCGACGGCGAGGCTGAAGCTTGCAATAAGCGCCGGACCGCCGACGGGAACTCTGAGGTCATAAGTTACTTTGACGTTGGCCCCATCTTTCTCGGAGCGAATGTTGTAACGAATCGCAGTAGGCATGCAACGGCTCTGAACTTGTGCCTTTTAAGTGAAGGCCCGGTCGAAATGATTCCAGCCAATAATTCCGGTGGCGGAAAATTCAACCACGGTAAATATATCGTTGTCAATTCATGTGACTGAAGAGTGGTTTCTGCAGTTCGTTTTCGCCGAGGAAAGAAGGGCCGCGTGCCGCATGCGCCGAATTTGCGCGCGGTGGCTTGGCCTGCAGTGAGCGCCGGTCAGTGGTCCAAAGCGGAAGGTCCCGCAGCCACCGCCTGGTAAAGATCGATACGTCCATTGCCTAGATCGGGAGTGATCCGGAGCGCGTGCGCCAACGACCGTTCCGCAGAGGACTCGCTGAAACTCATGCTAACGTTTAACAGGAGGGTAGCAGCGCCGGACACAAATGGCGCGCTGAAGGAGGTTCCCCAGCCCGCGCCAAAGGTGCCAAACGGATAGGTGGTGACAATGCCTTCGCCCGGAGCCGCCACCCAAACGAGATCCTCGCCGTAATTAGAAAAGGCCGAGAGGGTATCATTGTTTGCCGTTGAGGCTACGCCCATGACACTCGAAAGCGCGGCCGGATAGACGATTTCCTCTTTGCCGTCATTTCCTGCCGCAGCCACGCAAATCACTCGACGGCGGGTGGCAAACTTAAGGGCGCTGGCTACCTCATAGGAATAGGTTGAGAAACTGAAGCTCATATTGATCACCCTGGCTCCGTTCTGCACCGCGAAGTAGATCGCGCGCAGGATATCCGACAAATAACCGGTGCCGTCGACATTGAAAGCTTTCAGAGGCATGATGAGCGCGGTCGGAGCCACGAGGTGAATGATGCCCGACACCATGGTCCCATGACCGAACGCTTGGTATCGCGGCTGCTGATAGAGGTTGAACGCCGATGCTGGATCGAGAATCGCAGCGCTTGATTGGTTCACCATCGCTGGTGAGGCGCCGGTGCTGGTAGGGGATTGGTTTACGTCCGTGAGCTCAGAAGCTGAGCCGGCGATGTTGCGGGTAAAGTCATAACCCGGAACGAGGACACTTTGAAGCACGGGATGCCCGGGATCAACCCCTGTGTCAATAACCGCTACAATCCCCGCGCCGCTCACGCTGAAAGTAGCTTGGGTGTCTGGCAGCCGGATAATGGCAATCGCAGGCTGGCTGATATAGCCGTGGATAACAGTCGCCCCGAAGTAATTCACAGGCGTATTGTCCGACAACGCGCTGGGCGGCGGCGCCGTGGCGGTGCCTTGCATGACTTTCAACAGCGTGTCTAGCTCGACGTGCTTGATTTGCGGCTGACTCCGAAGGACTTGCAGAAAGGCGTTTGGATCAATGCAGCCAAGCGTCGTGACCAAGCAGTCAGGCGTCGTGACCAAGAAGAGTTTACTGAGGCTGCCGTCCAGGCCTCCCGCTACATTACAACCGAGCATCAGGCAGACCTGCTGCAGGGAAGCGAGCCCGGACGGAGCACGGACAATAAATCTGTTGTCAGCTACGGCTGGGCTGCCCGACAATCCAAAGAAAACCAGAAGGACCCACAGCACCCTCGATTTCATGGCGTAGCCTCCTTCTCTTCCCCCGGGAATAGTTCTCATAGACATCGAACTGCGTTGGTGGCTCGAACAGTTACGAAGATCCCGCTGCACTTCGGCGGGACCGCGCCAGGACCGGCAACGGAACCGTTACATAGTTCGTCTCGGCAATTCTCATTTCTAGGCTGAGGTTTGACTCAAAGTTGAAATCGAATTGGAACTCGCCGAACTCATCGGCAGTTGCCTGCGCCATCGGACCCTTCCATCCCTGAAGCGTCACTGTAACGCCAGCAAACCTGCGATCTGGCCTGACTGAATCCAGAATCTGCCCCCACAGCGCGATGCGATTAGAGTCTGCTTCGGGCTCGACTAAAAGGTCCACGGTTAGACTCCCGGATGAAAAGAGCAGCCTTCGACTCCGATCCTGCAAGCCGCGCACCCCAGCTGGGAGCGGGTCGCGGAGACTATCGGAGATCAGTCGCGCCACGGGCGTGACGTTTTGAAGCACAGCGTCGGGACGGAGCAACATTTCCAGGCTGCCCCAAAGTTGTTGGAGCAGGAACTTCCGTTGGACATGGGGGATCGAGTGGCGCTTGGCCAATTCCTTAATCTCTGAATCCCCGCCCTCCTCGGTGACAAGTACTACGCGTTTTAGGAGATTCGGATGAAATTCGTTAATCCTCGAAATCACCTCTGCGGCCGGCGAGCTTAAGGATTGGGGGTCAAGTACAACAGCGTCGAAATTTCTTTTCTCCATCGTCGCCAGCCCCTGGTGGACACTCGAGGCGACCGTGCACTCACAGCCCGCGCTTCCGAGCAAAATGCGCATCGCGTCGCGGGCTGATGGTTCCTCCCCGACGATCAATATCCTCCGCCGCTTACGACCGAAACTCACCTGTTAGTCCGAGGCTCCCAGCTGGGGCCTCTTTCTGGCAGTTCCGGGAACTCATGAAGCCATTTTTTCGAGTAAACGAAGGTCTTACTCTCAGCCACTGGCGCATGAGCCGAACTGCCTTGGGCCTAGTACGTCACGGCTGTAGCAAACCTATAGAATCGCCCCGCCTCAAAGGCAATCAGGTAAAGTAAGTAATTTGGATGCGGGGAAATCCCGAGGAGGGTACGTCCTTGCGCCGCGCGCGCTCACTGAAGAAATTACAGGTAATGATGCGTCAATGATGGCCGCGGGCGAGGCACAGCGAGTGTGGCTGATCGAAGAACATCGGGTGGCTTGGGGCCACCCGGTGAAAAAGGAACAGGTCTAAAGACGCGCCACTACAGGATTACGGTTGAGAATCGGGGCGGCGCTTGAGGGTCGGGCGATCGTCGTCGGCGCTGCTGGGGTCGTTGCCAGTAGGTTGCTTCTTGGATTGCTCGGTTTTGGTGCGCAGCGTGGGTTTGCCGGGGGCGTTATCCGTCACCTTGCGCGAGAACATGATGTTGCGCAGGCGGCCCTTCACGGAATCGAATTCGGAGGTGGTGACGATATATTCCTGCCTTGCGGGCAGAATGCGGGCAATCTCTTTTTGTGTATTTTCGATGCGTTCGGGCGTCGGCGGATGCGTTGAGAAAACCTTGGGGATGGTGCCCGGGCGGCGCTTTTCATCGGCCTGGATGCGCTCGAAGAAAGTGACGTAGGAGTTCGGGTCGTAGCCGGCCTTGTACATATACTGGAGGCCGAGGAAATCCGCCTCACGCTCGGCGTCGCGGCTGAACTTCAGGTAGGTTACGGGAATGGCAAGGTTCAGGCCCTGGTAAATCCCGTAGCCGGCCCACCCGCCGGGACCGAGCAAGATCAGCGGGATGGTGGCCAGCTGCATCAATTCGCCCTTGGTGGCGTTCTTGGTGCCGTGGCGCGCGGTGACGTGAGAAATCTCGTGGGCCATAACGCCGGCAAGCTCCGACTCTTCCTGGGCGTGCAGGATCAAACCGCTGTTCACGTAGAAGAAGCCGCCGGGCAGCGCGAAAGCATTGACTTCGTCGGAATCGATTACCTTGATGGTGAAGGGGACTCGCGCATCGGAATTGCGGACGAGGTTCTGCCCAACGCGGTTGACGTATTCGGTAACGACCGGGTCGTCGATCAGCTTCGAGGAGCGCTCGACTTCTTGGGCCAATGATTTGCCAAGGGAAATTTCTCGCTCCAGCGAGTAGAGATTAATGCCTTTCCCGACGCTGCGGTTGCCGATAGCCTCGACGTCTTCTTTGGAATTCTTGGGAGTCACCGTGTCCTTCTGTTGGACTGGCTGAGATCCGGTTTGCTGCTGGGTCTGCTGTTGGGCGGGCGGGGGTGTTGTCTTTGCGGGATCCTGGCTTAGGGGATCTTGCGTTTGGGGGGCAGCGAAGGCCGAACCGGCTACGAGGGCGCTAACCAGCGCCAGTTTCAGGGTATGCCGCAGAATCTCTTCCATATCATGTACCTCCGCCTACCAAGGATTATACACCCTCAGTCGCCGAGCAGGCCCCTAAGGTGCTTCCATGACTACTAGGATGTTAGACGGTCCGCGAAGGTTTTCTATTCCCAGTAGGTTTCAATCGGTTTCTGGCAGGAGGAGGCCATTCTGGGGGGCGGGCGCGGGCTAATGGGGGGCCATTCCCGGCGTACTGAGTGAGTACCTTCCCCATGGGAGGCAGTTGACACACCTATCGGCTCACTCTACAGTCAGAATTACTCCCCTATGAGCGTATCCAAGATCCAGATAGGCCAGCTTTGGAAGAAAGACGGTACCGGCGATATATACCTGGTCACCCGGTTGTACTCCGAGGCCCTGAATACGATGGTGATTCTGCGCAGGTCCGGCGCCGAGGGCGAAGCGCAAATCCGTGTGCGGGTCGATCGCGCCGCCGGAGGCCAGAAGATTCCCGGGTTTACTCCCGCTCAGGAAGACGAGAAGTTCTAGCTTCAGATCGAGCGAACTTCCAGCTTTACAACGTCCTCGACCTTCATCAGTTCCTTTTGCAGGAACGGCTCGCCGTAGTCCACGCCGATCATCCGGCCGTAGTGTCGCGCCAACTGATTCATCTCCGCTTCCAGCTGGTCGATGGCCAGGTACACTTTGCTTTTCGTTTCGCTCCTCTTGGGCCCGAATTGCGAGGCGAAGGCGAGGATGGCCTTGCGGCGCTGCTCGTATTGCGCAGTAATGTCCACGACGAACGTCGGCCGCGCGTCGGTGTAGTAAGAGACGGAATACAGAATTTTGAATGGGCGGTAGGCTTCGCCTTCGATGGGTAATTGTTTCAAGCCCGCGAGGAAGCATCCTTCGTAGCCGAGGGTTGAGGCGTGGTAATGGTCGGGATGACGTGCCTCCCAATAGGGAAGGATAACCGTCTTCGGCCGGAGTTGCCGGATCATGGCGGCGAGCCGCAATTTATGCTGGCGGCTTGGCTGGACGTCTGAATCGGGCACGCCGAGAGTGCCGCGCCATTTTACGGCGAGTGATTTCGCTGCACGCGCTGCTTCTTTGGTGCGGATCTCTGGAGTACCGCGCGTCCCCATTTCGCCTGCGGTCAAATCGAGGATTCCGGTCTTGTATCCACGCTGCGCCATCTTCAGCAGCGTGCCGCCGCAGGTAAGTTCGACGTCGTCGGGGTGCGCGGCGATTGCCAATAGATCGAGATTCATCAGGCCTCCATTTGCCGTTGATTCTAACAGTTCAACGCATGGCGATGGTGAGAGGACGACGGTTTGCGAGACGAGGAGGAGGCTGGGCGGCTTCGTGGGCTATGGTATCGTTCTCGATCATGTCGTCTGTGAAAAGCGGCGAGTCTTTAGTGGGTCGCGTTGCTCTTGTTACTGGGTCTGCGAAGCGCCTGGGGCGAGCGGTGGCACTGCGCCTCGCGGAAGAGGGCGCCGACGTCATCATCCACCACCGCTCTTCAACATTGGGCGCGCAGTCGGCGGTCGCCGAGATCGAGAAGCTCGGTCGGCGCGCTACTGCTATCGCCGCCGATCTAACCAGAGTTGCTGACATCAAGCGCCTCTTTGACGAAGCTGCAAAACAGTTTGGCCGACTCGACATCCTGGTCAACAGCGCCGCCAATTTTCTTCCTGCGAGCATCGTTTCCACGACGGAAGAGATCTGGGACAGTTCACTCGATACAAACCTGAGAGCGCCTTTCTTCTGCGCGCAAGCGGCGGCGCCGTTCCTGCGGCGAACAAGAGGAACCATCATCAATTTCGCAGATACCGGCGGGCTGCTCGGCTGGCCGGGATACATTCCCCACTCCGTTTCCAAAGCCGGCGTGGTGATGCTGACGAAAGTACTGGCGAAGGCGCTGGCGCCGGAAGTTCGCGTGAACGCCATTGCCCCAGGCACGATCACGATGCCTGGCGATCCGCCCGGATGGGAGGCGGACTTCATCAAGCTCGCTCCGCTTCAGCGCACGGGCAAGCCATCCGACATCGCTGATGCTGTTTCCTACCTCGTGCACGCAGAGTTTCTTACCGGGCACACGCTGGTTGTCGATGGAGGGCGAACAGTAGAATAGAGAAGTAAGGGGACGAAGTCGCGCCGAGAGAGAACCTTTCTCTGCCGCGCGGCACAAAGTAAACCGCGAAGAATTGTGCAAGCTGACCCGCCACGGTGTATTCTATTCTGCTTATTGCGTGCATAAATCCGCCGCGCCTGGCGCGGGACATCCGGCAAATTGAAAGACGAGGGACCAACCGAAGTATGGACAACGAAATATCGACCCAGCCCCATGGCATGGAAGACGTTGAGATTCAGGAATGGCTTGAGTCGCTGGATGCCGTTCTGGAATCCAGCGGACCTGAGGTGGCTGCGGAAATCCTGGAGCGGCTCCGCGCGCATGCCACGGTCAACGGCATCGACCTGCCGTTCAGCGCCAATACTCCGTACGCGAACACGATTCCCGCGCGCCTGCAGCCTCTTTTTCCCGGCGACCAGGAACTCGAGCGCCGCATCAAGAGTCTAATCCGCTGGAACGCGCTGGCCATGGTCGTGCGCGCCAACCGCGTCGAGCACAACATCGGCGGTCACATTTCCACGTATGCTTCAGCGGCTACGCTTTATGAAGTGGGCTTCAACCATTTCTTCCGCGCGCGCAGCGAGGAATTCGAAGGCGACACGGTTTATTTTCAAGGGCACGCCTCGCCCGGGATGTACGCGCGAGCGTTTTTGGAAGGCCGACTCAGCGCGCAGAAACTGGAAAATTTCCGCCGCGAGCTGAAGCCCGGCGGCGGGCTGTCTTCTTACCCGCATCCATGGCTAATGCCCGATTTCTGGGAGTTCCCGACTGTTTCCATGGGCCTCAGCCCGCTGATGGCAATTTATCAGGCGCGCTTCAACCGTTATCTCGAGGATCGCGGCATGAAGCCTGCCACGGACGCGAAGGTGTGGGCGTTCCTCGGTGACGGCGAGACCGACGAACCGGAATCCCTCGGAGCGATCACTCTGGCTTCGCGCGAAAAGCTCGACAATCTGATCTTTGTCATCAACTGCAATTTGCAGCGCCTCGACGGCCCGGTGCGCGGCAACGGACAGATCATTCAGGAACTGGAATCTGCGTTCCGCGGCGCTCGCTGGAATGTCATCAAGGTTTTGTGGGGAAGCGAGTGGGACCCCATCTTCGAACGCGACACCGAAGGCTTGTTGGTCAGGCGCATGGGCGAATTGGTTGACGGTGAATACCAGAAGCTGGTCGTTTCCTCCGGTGCATATGTGCGCGAGCATTTCTTCGGCAGTGATCCGCGTTTGCTCCAGCTGGTCGAGCCGCTTCCGGACGAGGCGCTGCGCCGCCTGCGTCTTGGCGGGCACGATCCGCGCAAGGTTTATGCCGCATACAAAGCGGCCGTGGAACACAAGGGCTCGCCGACCGTGATTCTTGCGCGCACCATCAAGGGCTACGGCCTTGGCGAAGCGGGTGAAGGCAAGAACGTCACGCACCAGCAGAAGAAACTCAACGAAGACGAACTGCGCGAGTTCCGCTCGCGCTTCGGCATTCCTCTGAACGACGAGGATTGCGTCGAAGTTCCGTTTTACCGGCCGGCCGAGGATAGCGTCGAAATTCAGTATCTGCGTGCGCGGCGCGAAGCGCTGGGCGGCTACGTTCCCAAGCGCAGCATTCGTTCGAAGCCTCTCGCCGCCGATCACGATGATCTCTTCAAGGAATTCCTGGAAGGCAGCGACGGCAGGGAAGTTTCCACGACCATGGCGTTCGTGGGCATGCTCCGCAAAATGCTCAAGGATGCGGAGATCGGCAAGCTCGTCGTGCCCATCGTTCCGGACGAAGCCCGCACCTTCGGCATGGAATCGCTTTTCCGCACCGTCGGCATTTATTCCAGCGTCGGCCAGAAGTATGAACCCGTCGATGTAAACACGCTGCTTTATTACAAAGAAGCGAAAGACGGCCAGATTCTCGAAGAGGGCATCACCGAGGCGGGCTCCATGGCCTCGTGTATCGCCGCGGGCACCGCTTATGCTACTCACGGGATCAACACCATTCCTTTTTTCATTTACTACTCGATGTTCGGCTTCCAGCGCATTGCCGATTTCATCTGGGCTGCCGCGGACATGCGCATGCGGGGTTTCCTCCTCGGTGGAACTTCAGGACGCACTACTCTCGGGGGAGAAGGACTGCAGCACCAGGACGGCAACAGCCATGTGCTGGCGCTTCCCGTGCCAAACGTGAAAGCTTACGATCCCGCGTTTGCGTATGAAATCGCGGTCATCATCCAGGACGGCATTCGCCGCATGTATAAGGATGGCGAAAACGTCTTCTACTACATCACCGTAATGAACGAACCGTATGCCATGCCGGTCATGCCGGGTGACGTGAAGGATGGCATCCTGCGCGGGATGTACCGCTTCCGGCCTGCGCCAAACGCGAAGGCAAAGCTGCGCGCGCAATTGTTCGGGAGCGGCGCGATTCTCAACGAAGCGTTGCGCGCGCAGGAGATTCTCGAGTCGAAGTACGGCGTAGCCGCCGACGTTTGGAGCGTGACCAGTTATAAGGAGCTTTATTTCGACGGCATCGAGTCCGAGCGTTGGAACCGTTTGCATCCGGGCGAAAAGGCGCGCGTCCCATACGTTACCAAGTGCCTCGCGGACGCTCCCGGAGTGCTAGTCGCCGCTTCCGATTACCTGAAGACCTTGCCCAATATGATCAGCAAATGGATGCCGCGGCGCCTGGCGTCACTCGGGACCGATGGGTTCGGGCGCAGCGAAGGCCGCGCCTCCTTGCGTGAGTTCTTCGAAGTCGATTCGCGTTTCATTACGCTGGCCACGCTGCACGAGCTTTTCGTGGACGGCAAGATCGAGCGCTCCGTCCTCGACAAAGCCATCAAAGACCTGGGCATTCAAGCCGACAAGCCAAATCCGGTAATCTCCTGACGCCGGTCCTTTAAGAAACAGGGAATCAGCCTGCGACGGGACCTTGGCCTTGGCGCGAGCCAGTTTTTCCTGCGTCCTCGAGGATTTCTGCGGGCTTGATCCGTCCGGTGGCCAATTGCGCGATGAGTTCGCGGTTCGCTGCCAGAAAATCGTACTCTCCGAGTTCTTTTGGCAAGACCCAGGCGATCTTCTCGAATTCGTAGGGCACTAGGTCCGATTCCGCGATCGCCGCTGCAAAGAAGCGGATTTCAAGCTCCTCGGGCGTTCCAGCATAGTGATGATGTACGCGGCCAATCTCAACGCTTCTCACCAGCGTCACGCCGAGTTCTTCCTGCAATTCCCGCGCGAGAGCAATCTCCGGTGACTCGCTGTCCCGGACCTTTCCACCGGGAAATTCCCACTTCAGGGAGGAAGTATCGTTTTTCCGGCGCTGGCCGATCAGCAATCGCCGGTCGCTGCGCTCAATCACCGCCGCGACGACAGTCCTCATGCCTGTTCTCGCATTCGATTCTCGGGATGGAAGAGTTTGTAGAGTGCGCGCGCACCCTCGACCAGCGGAGGGCCCGGCGTATTCAGCAATTCGTCGCTGACTACATAAACGGTTCTGTTTCGAATCGCCGGCACATCTTTCCACATCGTGACTTTATACGCCTGCTCCACGTCCGCTTTCGATCCCGTCGCCGCCCAGGCGAGCACAATCACTTCTGGCCTAGCTGCCGCAACTTGCGCCTCGGTGATCTTCTCGCCGGCGGTAAGAACCATCTCACCGCCGCAGAGGTTCACCAATTCTGCTACCCAGGGCGGGGAAGAGATTCGCGGATTCGGCCACGCTTCGCAATAGACGCGCACGCGCTGCTTGTATCGCCGGGAGTTCTTCTCGATTTCCAAAAATGCGCGGCGCATCTTTTGTACCACCTGCTCGGCAGCGCCCGCCTTTTGCGTTATCCCGCCCAACAAGCGAATGTCCGCTTCGATATCAGCGAGCGTCCGCGGGTTCATGGCCAGAAAGGGGAACGGCTGCTCGAGGAATTTAGCGACCGTCTCCTGCTTGTACGGCACGGAACCGATCACCAACGTAGGCTTCAGCCTTAGAATCTGATCCACCGACTCCATGTGCCAGCAATCGCCAACCTTCGGCAGTTTGCCGACCGGCGCGACATCGGCGCACCATTTGGTAACGCCGACCAGGGCGCGCTTCGCCCCAATGGTGCACAAAATCGAGGTCGCGCTGGGGGCCAGCGAAACAATGCGCAATGGTGCTCGCCGATTCACTTTCATGGTTACCGGAAGAGCATAGCAGACAGCCGTGCGTCTCGTGGTTCGCGCTACGTGGATTGACTCCGCTTCACGAGTATGTTGCACTGCATTGCTTAATTTACGGAGGACAATCGTGCGTTTTCATCTCCTTGCTCTCGGCTTGATTCTGCCGCTCGCAACTCTTGCGCAGGCTCCATCTTCGCCGTCCACGTCCGAAGTCGTCCAGTACCACGCCACCATCGACACCGTAAAATACCTCTTCGGCGTCGCTCCGCCCGTTGCGCGACTCAAACCCGGCAACATCCTCGACGCGAATTCCCTGGACTGCTTCGGCAACGCGCTGCAAAAACCCGGCGATACCTTTGCGCTCGTGAAAGGAGATAACCCGCTCACCGGTCCTTTCTATATCGAAGGTTCGGAACCCGGCGACACGCTGGTTGTTCATATCCTTGATCTGCAGGTCGATGGCAAACAGGGAGTAGGCACGTTTTCACCGGGCTTCGGAGCCATTAGCGCCACGCATTACACACCGATGCTCGAAAAAGAGCCGCTGCCGGAGAAAATCTGGTTTTACCCGATCGATCATGCGGACCACACGGCTACGTTTCAGGCCCTCGATTCCAGCTACAAGGTGAAAATTCCGTTGCACCCATTTCTTGGCTGCATCGGTGTGGCGCCCGCCAACGGAGAAGCGCGCAGCTCCATCGTGCCCGCGGAATTCGGCGGCAACATGGACGCTCCGGAAGCTTCCGTTGGAAACACCCTCTATCTGCCGGTGAACGTTTCCGGAGCGCTGTTTTATTTTGGTGATGGCCACGCCGCCATGGGCGATGGCGAAATTGCAGGGAGCGCCATCGAAGTCCCCATGAAGGCTCGGCTGCAATTCGATCTCGTGAAAGGGAAGCACACAGGCTGGCCACGTTTCGAAAACGAAAGAGAAATCATGGCCGCGGGCATCTATCGTCCCGTCGATGATGCGGTGCGGATCGCTTTCACCGAACTGGTAGGTTGGATTCACGCCGACTATGGCCTCTCGGAACTCGATGCCTATGAGCTGCTTTCGAAAGTCGGCAAAATCCATCTCACCGAAATGGTCGATCCGAACTACGTCGTGGTTGCCTCCGTAGAGAAAGAGTTTTTGCCCCCCAAGAAGTAAATGTCTTTGTAGAACAGGCATTCTTGCCTGTTCCTTATTTATGCTCTCTGTGAACTCTGTGCCTCTGCGTTAAGTTTTCTTTATCCTGCGTTGCAGTTCTGCCACTGTCTTTGGGATACTTTCAGGAATGTTCACCGAAGCCGTTCTCGATCACTTCCGTAATCCTCGAAACGCCGGCGAGCTTACCGGCGCCACCGCCACCATCGAGGTAAGCAATCCCGTCTGCGGCGACATCCTCAAGCTCTCCGCGCGCATTGTGGACGGCCGTATCTCGGAAGCACGTTTTCTTTGCCGCGGCTGCACCACTTCCATTGCCTGCGCTTCCATCCTAACGGAGAAGCTCATCGATTGCGCGATCGCCGGCGCCCGCATCATAACCGCCGACTCTCTCTCTGAATCCCTCGGCGGCCTTCCAGCGACTACCTTTCATGGCGCGCAACTCGCCGCCGACGCCGTAACGGCGCTGCTGCAAGAGCTCGGTTCGGCCGGTCGCTAGTCCGCGGGACGGATCGCCTTGTTCATTGTTTCGGGGTCGTTCAGATTCAGCACGCAGCCCTCTTCGTTCGTTTGTACTTCTTCGACCTCTCCCTTGTGCGCCCATACCACCGCCCGCGCGCCGGTTTCGAGCGGCGCGCGAAGCAGTTCGTCATACAATGATGCGGCAAAAAGGACCGGATGGCCGCGCCTCCCCTCATAGACGGGTAGGACAATGGGTTTCTTGGTCGTATAAAACTGTTCGATCAAATCCTGCACCAGCGCGCTGCTAATGAGAGGGTGATCGATCAGGCAGAGCAGGATTCCGTCGGTTCCCTGCGGCAGACTGCGCAGCGCCGCCTGAATCGAACTCAGCTGTCCTTTTTCCCATTCGTGATTGATTACGATCTCATCGGCTTTGAGGTTCACCGCCTTTGCAATGGGCTCCGCGTGCGCGCCGAGCACAACCCTTCGCACGCCAATTTCCCGGTGCGAAGTCACTTCCAGCAGATGTTCGAGGAAGGGCCGTCCCTGGAAGGGAACTAGAGCCTTCGGCGAGCCCATTCGGCTTGAGGCCCCGCCGGAGAGGATGACGGCGGCCAGCATGTGCTCCCTTTCAGCGCTCGCCCGTCTGGAGAACGGGCGAAGCGTGCGCTTCGTATTTCAATTTCTTGTGCGCGGCCGTGGCCGCATTCCGCCGCACCGCCACCAGTTCCGCAGCGATGCTGATGGCAATCTCTTCCGGCGAGAGCGCGCCAATCTCCAGCCCCATCGGCGCGTAGACGCGTTCGAACTCTTCCGGCTTGTAGCCTTCGTTCTCCAGCGCTCTGTACACGGATAAAACTTTGCGTTTGCTTCCGATCATCCCGACGTAGCGCGCTTCCGTCCGCACCGCCCAGGCCAGCACACGCATGTCCTCTTTGTGCCCGCGTGTCACGATTACCAGGTAGCTCGCCGCGTTCGGATGAATTTTCTCGAACGCATCCTCGTAACTCGTGTAAATGTCCTGCGCCATCGGAAAGCGCTCTTGGTTCGCAAAGGTCTCGCGGTCGTCCACCACTCCGATGCCGAAGCCCGCCGCGGTGGCCGCCCTTGCCACCGCCATGGAAACGTGACCGCCCCCAAAGACGTAGAGCATCGGCTGCGGCAGAATCGGTTCGACGAAGACTTCCAGAGTTCCGCCGCAAATTAATCCGTTGTCGTACTTCGCCTCATTATTTAGATTGAAAACCATCTTGCGCGGCGCTTCCTTCTGCATCACTTCTTTTGCAGCCGCCCAAACCTCGGCCTCGACGCAGCCGCCGCCAATCGTTCCCGCAATCGAGCCATCCTCGCGCACCAGCATCCGCGAACTTTCATAGCTCGGGATCGATCCGTTCGTGTGCACGATCGTAGCTAGCGCCGCGCGCCGCCCGGCCCGCCTCATCTTCACGATTTCTTCGAACAGGTCCACGTCTCGCCTCAGTCCTCAGCCTACGGCGCGCGAGTCCCGCTGTCAATTATCGCGATTCGCATAGACAGGCTGGTGCTCGGATGATAATTTCCGTCGGGTACTTCTTGGAGGTGTTCTCTAGATGCCTGGCGGAAGTAGACCTCGGTGGCAGTGGATTGGGAAACCGCCAGTCTACTGGACAGTCCTTCTCTGTGCCATGATGGCGCAAGTTGCTGTGAGCTTGGTTTTGTTCTCCACACTGCCTCGATGGGCGCGGTCCGTACCTGATGCGTCCCATCCCATAGTGTTGCGAATGAAAGGTGGGCATTTGTATTATCTTTCGCCCGGAATGGGCTGCTATATGAACAACGATGTGTTGATCACCTTCGGACTGCTCGGAATCCTTGCCTTAATCATGTTCATTAATCGCGACAAGATAGAGAGGGTTGGTTGAATGCCATAGTTTTTCATCAGCACGGTGGGCCGGAGGTTCTTAAGTACGAGGACGCTCCCAAACCGAGCATCCGTCCAGGGGAAGTTCTTGTGCGCGTCAAGGCGTGCGCGCTGAACCACCTCGATCTCTGGGTCCGCCGCGGCATCCCTGGCGTGCCGATCCCGCTTCCGCACATTCCCGGCAGCGACGTTTCCGGTGAAATTGCCCAGATCGGCGCGGATGTCACCACCGTGCGCGTCGGCCAGAAAGTCGTCCTCGCCCCCGGAGTAACCTGCGGCAAATGCGCCGCCTGTGTCGCCGGCCAGGACAATCACTGCTGCTACTTCACCAATCTCGGCTACCTGATCGACGGAGGTTGCGCCGAATTTGTCCGCGCTCCAGAAGTAAATTGCCTGCCGTATCCGGAAAACCTGACCTTTGAAGAGGCCGCCTCGATTCCGCTTGTCTTCCAAACCGCCTGGCACATGCTTCTTGCGCGAGCCGAGTTGCAACCCGGCGAGGATGTTCTTATCCTTGGCGCCGGTAGCGGCGTTGGCACCGCCGCCATTCAGATTGCCAAGTTCTTCGGAGCGCGCGTCATCGCCACTGCCGGCTCCGATGAAAAGCTACAAAAGGCAAAGCAACTCGGCGCCGACCACCTCATCAATCACAATACGCAGAAAATCCGCGATGAAGTCCGCCGCATCACGAACAAGCGCGGCGTCGACGTCGTCTTCGAACACGTCGGGACGGCTACCTGGGACGACAGCTTCGCCAGTCTCGCCCCCGGCGGCCGCCTGGTAACTTGCGGCGCCACCACCGGCTACGATGCCAAGGTCGACCTGAGATTCCTCTTCAGCCGCCAGCTTTCGCTCCTCGGCTCCTACATGGGCACCAAGTCCGAGCTCCACAGCATCATGGGCCTCGTGGCCTCAGGGCGCTTCAAGCCCATCGTCGACCGCATCTTCCCCCTGACAGCCTGCGCCGAAGCCCACGCCTATCTCGAATCCAGCTCGCAGTTCGGCAAAGTCGTCCTTCGCGTTTGAGTTATCGAACGTTTCCCGATGTGCGCCAACCAACTGTTGCGGACTGAGCACGCTTGCATTTCAAGTCCCATCGCGCCGTCGGCTTTAGCTGGCTTGTAACCCAAGATGGCGGGTGTCATTCCAAGAGGCCCCGGGCCCTCAGGCCTCTGAAGCAAATGCCCTAAGCGCCGGTTTATCGGATAGCAGACTGCGCCGGTCCACCAACTGCAGTTTGCTGAGTATGTTTGAAACATGAAATTTTACCGTGCGTTCGGAAATGCTCAACGCGTTGGAAATCTCTTTATTCGTTAAACGCCGCATCAGCAATTGCAAAACCTGTCCCTCTCGCGCGGTCAGGGAATGGCCCGGCAGAAGCTGCGCGTCCAGCAGCATTTTTGCCTGCTTAACGAAAGCCACCAGAATTTCGGGAGGCACCCACGGCTGTCCTCCCAGCACCGCGCGGATTGCGAGCGGTAATTCCGTCTGCCAGGTCTTGTGCAATTCCACGAAGCCGTCTATGCCCCAATAAAAGAGCCGGGTTTTCTCCGCATGGCTGCCATTTTCCGGCGAAAGAAGCGCTAGAAACTTGCTGCCGGGTGAAGAGGCACGGCACCGCTCCGCCAGCCGGCCTAAATCGGTTCGCAAAGAACAGCCATCCAGAAGGAAAAGTCGAGGGGAATTGCTCTGGCTGATAGCCTCAGCCTCGCTTAGAGCCGGAGGGAGCGTATCCACACGGAAATCTTTTGCGCGCGCAAGCATTTTCTCCACTGCGCGCGTTAGAAGTGGGTGCGAACTCACTACTTGGACGGCGATAGCCACTCGCGTTTGGCCCTGCGCATGCCCCATTTGCTCGGTGCAGGCTGGGCGGAGCCTATGGGTCTTCCGTAGTCCCTGAACCACAGAAGCGCGAGGAATATAACGCCAATCTTCGCAAATGCAACTGTTTTTTTTGAAATAGGTAGAAGTGATTTTACAATATACGGATTTGGAACTGTTCTTACGAGGGACTCCAGTAGACGCCGGTGATTTCTCCGCTTTTTCTTTGCTGTACCTGAAATAGCTTCTTAGGTACAGGAAAACTTGCACCACGAATTTGAGCCGAGACCGTTGCGGCCCAGAGTTTCTAGGGCTACCCTCCCGCGCGCTCGATCGTTCGGTAAGCGGTGCCCAAGGAGTTCCACAACGGTCACCGGTTGGAGATTTCTTCGAAGTGCAGGCGCCGGGACAAGCCCGGATGCTGCTGAAGTCTGTCCAAATGAGGGAACAACAAATGAAAACAGTGAAGCTTGCTTCAATTCTCGCATTCTTGGTGGCGTCATTCTTTCCGGGAATGGCACTGGCCCAGAGCGATCCGGGGGTTCAGGGTGGCCCCGCACGTGCCGGCTCGCCACTGGCTTCTGTCAACTCAAGCGACGGCACCCTGCAATTTTTCCAGAACGGTCTGGCCCGCTTTCAGGATATAGAGTCCGTCAAGAACAGTCCCACCGGCAACAATGGTCTAGGGCCGCGCTTTAACTTCGTCTCGTGTTCTGGATGCCATCTTCAGCCGGCCGTCGGCGGGACCGGTCCTGCCACCAACCCTCAATTCCAGGTAATCGCCAACGGGTTCGTGAGCGGGTCCACCAACACCATACCGTCGTTCATCACCGCCAACGGCCCGACGCGCGAAGCGCGGTTCCCGTTCTTCTTCGACCAATTCGGTAATCCCAATCCGAACGCCCCCAACGGCGGAGTAGAAGACCTGTTCACCGTCTCTGGCCGCTCCGACGCCGGAAGCTGCAGCTTGCAGCAGCCCAGTTTCGCCCAGGCGCAGGCGACCAACAACCTCATCTTCCGAATCCCCACGCCGACCTTTGGCACCGGGTTGATCGAGAACGTGGACGAGTCAACCCTGTTGAACAATCAGGCGGCCAATGCCAACAATAACTTGGGCATCAGCGGCACCTTCAACCATAACGGCAATGACGGCACCATCACCCGCTTTGGCTGGAAGGCGCAGAACAAGTCGTTGGAGCTGTTTGCTGGCGAAGCCTACAACGTGGAGATGGGTATTACCAATGAGATTTTCACGCAAGATCGTCCTCTTCCGGGAGAGGACATGCACACAGGTCTACCATCGAGCTGTCTGAACCTTAGCGGTGGCGGCTACCCGGAAGACACCACGAATTTCGCCACTAAGGCAGGCACCGACCAGTTTGCAACCAACGCTTCCATCCCCAGTGACACGGTGATGTTCGCGATGTTCATGCGCTTGCTGGCTCCCCCGACACCTTCTACCACCACTCCGGGTGGCGCGACCTCGATTGCCAATGGCCGCCGCCTGTTCAGCGCCATCGGCTGTGCCACCTGTCACACGCCGACGCTTAGCAGCACACAAGCATCGAACTTCACCAGCTCGTTAGGCAATGCCCCGGTGAACGCTTTCTCCGATCTGGAGATCCATCACATGGGTACCGTATTGGCGGACAACGTCTCGCAGGGCGGGGCGGGCGGCGACCAATTCCGCACCGCTCCGCTGTGGGGCCTTGGTCAGCGCATCTTCTTGCTGCACGATGGCCGCACCACTAACCTGCTTGCTGCAATCGAAGCCCACGAGGCCAACGGCTCGGAAGCCAACCAGGCGGAGTCCAACTTCGACCTGCAACTGACCACCAGCCAGCAGCAGGACATCCTGAACTTCCTGCGGTCGCTGTAATTCTTCGCCACGGCTTTGCCGGGCGAGACACCAACGTGCCTCGCCCGGTTTTTTCGTTTTGAGAAAACGGCGTCCTGAATATGCGTACCCAATTCGCGCGTTTGCTGGCACTTCTTAGCTTATCCATATCGCTGCTTCCCCGGGCGCAAGGCGTTCCTCAAAGCGGCGGGGACTTTTCCAACAATCCGGAGGCAAGGAAGCTGCCGACAGGGACCATCCTTGTTACGGGCGCCTGGTCGAGTGCCAGCGATTCGGCGACTCCTCTACCAGAAGGCGGGAGAGTGGCCCGCAATGCCTATAGCAACCCGTATTTTGGTCTCACCTACGCCTTATCTCCGGATTGGACCGAGAAGTACAGTGGCCCGCCTCCTTCGGACAGCGGCTACTACGTGCTAGCGCAAATCCGGCCGGCGGACACATTCAAAGGCACAAGTCGAGGCAGTATCTTGATCGCCGCGCAGGATCTGTTCTTCACGTTTACCCCGGCCAGGAACGCGCTGGAGCTGATCAATAACAACAAGGACAAACTGAACGCGGAATACACGGTGGAACAACCGCCCACGCTGGTCACGACCGCCAGCCATTCCTTCGTCCGCTTTAACTACGGTTCGCCTGTCGCCGAGATACACTGGCACGTGCTGGCAACGCAAATCCGCTGCCACATGGTCCAATTCGTCTTCACTAGCCGCGACACCAAGTTGATGGAAAGTCTCATCCAGGATATGGACAAGATGAGCTTGCCGCATGAGGCCGGTCCCATTTCGGGGAGAGGTGGCGGTGATGTCCCGGTATGCATCAAGGATTACGCCAGCGGCGAAAACGTATTGGAACGAGTTGATCCGGTCTTTGCCGAGCGCAGATTCAATCCTGTTCCGGTCCGTATCATCATCGACAAAGAAGGCAAGGTAAAGCACATTCACTTTCTCAGCGCCTTTCCCGACCAGGCAAAAGCCATTACGGATGCCCTCTCGCAATGGAGATTCAGGCCTTACCTCCGCGACGGAAAGCCCGTGGAGGTGGAAACCGGCATCATGTTTGGACGTGCCCCACGATTGGCGACACTTCCATCAGCGAATGCGCCGAACGAATGATGAACCAAATCTCAGGCGCGGTCACAGTCTCCACTTCCCACCAACGCAACGCAATCTGCTCCGGCTCACACCGGTTTGCCTTCTTTGGCCATCATCGATTCTGGCTTGAAGCAGACCCAGCCACCTTCGCAGTCACTCGTCTTGGGCGGAGTGATTTCCGTCCTTCTCGCTGCATGCGCTCTCCTTGTTTGGCGCGTGCGCAAAGAACGAGCTTCTCTGCTACACAATCAGCTGCACCACGGGCACGTCAAAGCAACCGTCTAAGCCTGACTGGAAACTCTAAGGCAAGGAATGACACAACATGAAGCCGACACTCTAACCCTGTCTCGAATCCAGTTCGAAGTTCGGCAAAGTCACCCCTTCGGTCTGATCTCAATGCGAAGACTCTCCCGCACACCCTCGCCCAGTCGTCTTCACCTGTACCGATGGCCAGCAATCGGGTAGCTAGCCGAAGTACCATTGACGACGCTTTAACATTCGAATAAATTTCGCGCGATTTTGCACGGGTCCAACTCTCCCAACCCTAGTTCCTCCCGGGGCTAGAATCACGTCGGAAATATTGTAAGTAGGGAGGTCTTCGCGATGAAGTCCGAGCGACCGATACTCTGCGTGTGTCTATTCACAGGCAAAGCCCAGGCGCTTGCCACGGCCGGCCAATCCTCGGACCAAAGCTACAGCGCGGTTACCGAAGCCCCGTTCGGAAGTGCGCCAAGCAAGAGGGGATAGTGCGCTTCCCAAGCGAAGGAGATCAGGAATGAAAACAGCAAAGCTCGCGTCGGCTGCCGCAATTTTAGCGGCGTTATTCTTTCCGGAAATGGCGTTTGCCCAGACCGATCCAGGGGTACGCAGCAGCACAGGAGTGAACTCGGGACAGCCGTTTGCTTCCGTCGCCGCCAGTCCAAACGACATGGCGTTCTTCCAAACTGGATTCGGGCAATTCAACGAGCACCAAACCGTTACCGGAGAGAACCCAGGGCTGGGACCACGGTTCAACTTGGACTCGTGCGGGGCATGTCATTCGCAACCGGCCCCCGGCGGGACCAGCCCGGCCATCGGTATCTTCCCGAATGTGGGGCCGAACCCCCAGAGCCGGGTGATCGCCGACGGGGTCGCGAATGGCAGCACGAACACCATCCCATATTTCGTCCAGGCCAACGGCCCGGTGCGCGAAGCTCGGTTCCCATTCTTCTTTAACCAATTCGGCGATCCCAACCCGAACGCACCCAATGGGGGAGTGGAAGATCTCTTTACCGTCTCCGGCCGGGCTGACGCCGGCAGTTGCAGCTTGCAGCAGCCCAGCTTTAATACTGCGAGGCTGACAAACGACATCATCTTCCGCATTCCCACACCCGTGTTTGGCACGGGACTGATGGCAAACATTGACGACTCAACCCTACTGGCCAATCGCGCGGCCCAGGCAGTTTTTAACCGGGTGGGGATCAGCGGTACCTTCAATCACAACGGCAACGATGGCACTATCAGCCGTTTTGGCTGGAAGGCCCAGAACAAGTCGCTGTTGATGTTCGCCGGTGAGGCCTACAACGTGGAAATGGGCATCTCCAACGAACTGTTTACGCAAGATCGGCCGCTGCCGGGTGAGGACCATTTTGGAAGAGGGCTTCCAGGCAACTGCCTGAACCTCGCTCTGGTCGGCTACCCCGAGGACATCACGCACTCCGATGGTACCAGCGCCTCCAGCGTCACCAGTGATACCGCGCTGTTCACTGTCTTCATGCAGTTCCTGGACCAGCCCACACCCTCCACTTCCTCGCCGGGAGGAGCAACCTCGATCGCTAATGGCCGCAGGCTCTTTAGCGCCATCGGCTGCGCCATTTGCCATACACCGTCGCTGACCACCCAGACCTCTCACTTGACGTCTGGTTTGAGCAACGCTGCTGCCAACTTGTTCTCTGACATAGAAATCCATCATATGGGCGTAGGCTTGGCGGACAATGTCTCCCAGGGCGACGCTGGTGGAGATCAATTCCGCACCTCTCCGTTGTGGGGTTTGGGGCAGCGCATCTTTTTCTTGCATGACGGCCGTACAAGCAATTTATTGTCGGCAATCGAGGCTCACCAGAGCAGCGGATCCGAAGCCACTTTGGTTGAAGAAGCCTTTGATTTGCTTTCATCCGGCCAGCAGCAGGACCTCCTGAACTTCCTGCGCTCGCTGTAATTCTTTATAACAACTCTTCCGGGCGAGACACGGAAATGTCTCGCCCAGTCTTTTGCCTATTGGAGACTCCCGGATTTGAATATGCATCCTAAATTCTCGCGTTCCCTGGTACTTCTTGGTCTCTCCATTTCGCTCCTTGCCCGCGCACGGGCCTCCCCTCAGAGCGGAGGCGATTTTTCCAACAATCCGCAACCGAACGCGCTCCCGTCGGATGTCATTCTGGTTAAAGGCGCCTGGTCAAGTGCCAGCGATTCGGTGACTCCTGTCCCAGAAGGCGGGAGAGTGGCAAACAATGTCTTTAGCAACCAGTATTTTGGTCTCACTTATGCACTCTCGCCCGATTGGACCGAGAAGTTCAGCGGCCCGCCTCCATCGGACAGCGGTTACTACGTACTCGCGCAGATCCGGCCCGCGAACACTTTCAAAGGGACAAGCCGAGGCAGTATCTTGATCGCCGCCCAGGACCTGTTTTTCACGCTCACCCCAGCCGGGACCGCGCTGGAGCTGATCAATTACAACAAGGAAAGTCTGGACGCGGATTACAAAGTGGAACAACCGCCGACGCTTGTCAGGGTCGCCGACCATTCCTTCGTCCGCTTTGATTACGGTTCGCCCGTCGCCGAGTTGCATTGGCACGTCCTGGCCACTCAAATCCGCTGTCACATGGTCCAGTTCGTCTTTACCAGCCGGGACACCAAGCTCGTTGAGAGTCTCATACAGGAAATGAGCAAAATGACCCTGCCTGCAGAGGCCGGTCCCATTTCGGGGCGGGGAGGCGGTGAAGTCCCTGTGTGCGTCAAGGACTATGCGCGCGACGAAAACGTATTGCAGAGAGTTGATCCGGTCTTTGGCGAGCGCAGATTCAATCCTGCTCCGGTCCGGATCATCATCGATAAACAAGGCAAGGTAAAGCACACTCATTTTCTCAGCGCATTTCCCGATCAGGTAAAAGCCATTACGGACGCCCTGTTTCAGTGGCATTTCAGACCATTCTTGCGCGACGGAAAGCCCGTGGAAGTAGAAACCGGCATAATGTTCGGACGCGCGCCACGCCCGGCCGTACTCCCGGCATCTCAAGCCGTAAACGAATGATCGATCTTCTCCTTTTCGTCAAGGAATTTTGCCCTCGGCGGATGCTCTCGGTCCTCGCCCTGCTCGCGTGTTTTTCAACCGCGGCACTGGGCGCGAACGACATCACCGGCTCGGTCCGCAATCAGAGCCACGGCAAACCAGCTGCGGGCGATGAGGTGATTCTTGCTCGGCTGGACAAGGGAATGCAGGAGGAGGCGCGCGCGAAGACCGATTCACAGGGGACGTTTACCCTCAATGTTCAACATCCTGACAAACCGTACTTGGTGCGCGTGCTCCACCAGGGCGTCACCTATGATCAGCAGGCTTCCGCCGGCCAGGCTCTCTCTATCCACGTGTTCGACGCAGCCACACATGTGCAGGGCATAACCGGCACTATCGAAATCCTCCGCGCCGGAACCGTCGGAAACTTGCTTCACGTTTCCGACATGGTCGAGATCAAGAACGAGTCCAGTCCGCCTCTGACACAGGCGGGCGAGCGCACATTCGAAATGTATGTGCCGCCAAATGCCAAGATTGATTCTGTCCTGGCCGCAGGCCCGGGGAAGATGAGCGTGACAATTTCCGCGGCACTCGTGCCCGGCGATCCCGGACACTACGCGGTGAATTTCCCCTTACGGCCCGGAGCAACCAAGTTTGCCTTCAACTACGACCTGCCTTACCGTGGCCATGCCGCGTTTCAAACAAGGCATGCGTATCCACTGCAGCAGATGGCGGTCATGATTCCGAGGGCCATGAAATTCTCATCGCGCTCACCGGCCTTTAAGATCCTCTCCATCGGCAACAGTCGCTATCAAGTCCAGGCAGCAAATCAATTACAGGTAGGGGAAGGGCCAGGGTTTGAAGTCTCTGGAACCGGAGCGCTTCCGCCGCTCGGAGATCAAGACAAAACGCCGCCGCGGTCGCAGTCTCCGGCGGCCCCTAATCGAGTCGTATCGGCTCCGGGTCGCGGCGCTTTGCCTTCTCTAGCCAACATCGATACACGCTTGAAGCAGACACAGCCATCTTCGCAATCGCTCGTCTTGGGCGGAGTGACTGCTGTCCTTGTTGCTGCATGCGTTCTCTTGGTTTGGCGCGCGCGCAAAGCACGGAGCTTCTCCGCCGCACAAACAGTTGCACCACGGCCCCGTCAAGGCAACCCGACTTGACCGGAAACTTTAATATAAGAAATGTCCCATCTTGATGTCGGCGGACAATTTGTCTCCAACCTCTCCCTGTGAGAACATACCTGCGACGGGGATCTAATGAGCACATCACTCGGCAAGCACGTCACACTGACAAAACCCGACGATTTCGGGAATCTCCTCGCAGAGGAAGGCATCATCTTCACGACTCTCGATAAGGCCGTAAACTGGGCGCGCAAGAGCTCCATTTGGCCGCTTGGCTTTGGCCTGGCCTGCTGCGCTATCGAGATGATGTCCATGGCCGCTGCGCGCTTTGACCTCGCTCGCTTCGGCGCCGAAGTTTTCCGCCCCTCGCCCCGCCAGGCCGATCTGATGATCGTCGCCGGCCGCCTCTCGCAAAAAATGGCTCCCGTCATCCGCCAGCTTTACGATCAAATGCCCGAGCCCAAGTGGGTCATCTCCATGGGCGCTTGCGCCACTTCCGGCGGCGTCTTCAACAATTACGCCATCGTGCAAGGCTGCAATCAGGTCATCCCCGTTGACGTCTACGTCCCTGGCTGCCCGCCGCGTCCCGAAGCCGTTCTCTACGCCATTCTTCAGCTCCAGAAGAAGATCGACAATGAGAAGGGCTCCTTCAAGCGCGCGCTGAATCTTTCCTGATCCTTGCTCGTGGCCCTCACCAACCCGGCATGCGAGCGAAATTATTCTCGATGAAAACGCGATTCCCCGTGCATCCTGCCGCGCTGGTTCCCATTCTTCTTGCCGTGGCGCTCCTCGAGCTCAGTTGCGGAGGAGGCGCGACGCTTCAGCCTCCTCCTCCGGCAAGCTACAAACTTTCATGGAACGATGAGTTCAACGGTACAGATGGATCTTCCCCGGATGCGTCCAAGTGGACCTACGACACCGGCGTTGGCGGCAACGGCTGGGGCAACAACGAGCTCGAGACCTACACCAATCGCAGCAAGAATGCGCAGATCCAGGGCGGCAACCTCGTCATCACCGCCGTGAAGGAAACCTACGCCGACCCCTCCGATGGCGTCACCCGAAATTACACCTCAGCTCGCCTCAAAACTCAGGGCCTTTTCAGCCAAGCCTATGGCCGCTTCGAAGCCCGCATCAAGACTCCCGCGGGGCAGGGAATGTGGCCCGCTTTCTGGATGCTTGGCAATGACATCAGCTCCGTCGGCTGGCCGAAGTGCGGCGAAGTCGACATCATGGAAAACATCGGCAAGGAGCCGGGCACCGTCCACGGATCGCTGCATGGCCCGAGCACCATCGGCCAAACGAGCGACGCCACCGCGCCCTTCAGCCTGCCCGCCGGCCAGAAATTTGCCGATGACTTTCACCTCTACGCGGCCGAATGGGAACCTGGCACTATCCGCTTTTACGTCGACTCCACTCTCTACGCCACATTCAACTCGTCGCAATGGCCCGCCGGCGGCACCTGGGTTTTCGATCACCCCTTCTTCATTATCCTCAACCTCGCCGTTGGCGGCTCTTGGCCCGGCTCTCCGGACAACTCCACCGTTTTGCCACAGCAGATGCTCGTCGACTACCTCCGCGTTTATACTAAGCAATAGTTTGATTCCGCCCTCCGGAGGGAACGCCTCAATGTCCAGCGATACTGATACTGCAAGGCAGCTCCTTCGCCACACCGTCGCCACCGTCGCCTACCGCGGTGCCAAAGCCCTGCGTGGCTCCCCGGACCACTTCGCCAGCTTCCACATCGGAGACAAGACGCGCACGCCCGCGCAAATCCTCGCGCACTTGGGCGATCTCTTCGACTGGGCCCTTGCCATCGCTCAAGGCCAGCAGACCTGGCACGACTCCACGCCGCTGCCATGGAACGCCGAGGTGGATCGTTTTTACGCCGCCATCAAAAAGTTTGACGATTACTTGGCCTCCGGCGAACCGCTCCACGGCGCTGCCGAGGGACTCTTCCAAGGCCCTGTCGCTGACGCCCTCAATCACATCGGCCAGATCGCCATGCTCCGCCGCCTCGCCAACTCCCCCGTCAAAGGTGAAAACTACTTCAAGTCCGACATCGCCGCCGGCCGCGTCGGCCTTGAGCAACCCGCCCCCCGCCGCGAATTTGACTGACTCCCTAATTCATAACCAAACTGTTGCGCAGTTGTAGGGGCGGCTTTCTGAGGCCGGCCGCATCTGTTCTTTTTTTACCGCGCCATACCTGCTCCACGCGCGCGGAATTCAAATTAACTCGTAGACCGATTCGTATCGTGCTATAAGGAAGAACATTATGGTCATCTCCGATCGCCTACGCGCCATCCGCGAGCAGAAAGACCTCTCGCAAGGTGATGTCGAGAAGCGCGCCGGCCTGAAGCGTTGTTACGTCTCGCGTGTGGAGAATGGCCACACCGTCCCAAGCATCGAGACCCTCGAAAAGATGGCGCGGGCTCTCGAAGTTCCGATGTACCAATTGTTTTACGACGGGGAAGAGCCGCCCGAGATCCCGTCCCTTCCCAAAGGCATCTCCGCCGGCGGCGTCGAATGGGGCAGCTCTGGCGAATCGGCGAAATTCTTCAAAAAGCTGCACCAGCTTCTCAGCCGCCTCTCCGGGGGCGACCGGAAGCCGATCATGCACATGACTTTCCAAATGGTCCGCAAGAACCGCCTCTGATTCTTCCTTTCGACTGCGGCGCTGGTCACCCATGGAGCTATCGGCGATTGGAAAAGTGCCCCGAGTGGGGCGAACTACAGTGCCTGGCAAGATCGCGATGGGGTGAAACACCGGGGCACCCCTCCACGTTGTATCTTCAAGAGGGGCTAATGTCTTATTCGCCCGTACTGGTTGTGCATATTTGCGCTGGGACCCTGGGGTTGCTGTCCGGGACCGCCGCCATGTCTTTCCGCAAAGGTTCCCCCCGCCATGTGCTAGCGGGAAAGGTCTTTGTCGCATCTATGCTCACCATGGGCGTCGTCGCAGTGTACCTTGCCATCATGAGGCATCAACCCAATAACATCGGCGGCGGGATTCTAACCGTTTATCTGATCGGAACGGCGTGGCTGACCGCCAGGCGCAGAGACCGGGAAACGAGCCGTTTTGATTGGGTAGTGCTCCTGATTCCCTTGGCGCTCGGTACCCTCCTGTGGATGAATGGTATTAAAGTCTTGCGTAGCGGAGCGAGCTCACAAGACGGAGTTCCCGCCGGAATGATGTTTTTCATGGGGTTCCGTGTGTTTGCTTGCTGCGGCGGGGGACGTTCGCATGCTGGTGCGCGGCGGTGTTCTTGGAGCAAAGCGCATCGCGCGGCATCTCTGGCGCATGTGCTTTGGGCTGTTCATCGCAGCAGGCTCTTTTTTCCTGGGACCCTCAAACCGCCCGCTGAGATTGCTTTCGGCAGTGGGGCTCGGGCAGCATCTGTCCCCGGCTATATTTGGCACGACCTTGTATTTGGTTCTCACCCTACTGCCACTGATTTTGCTGATTTTCTGGCTAGTCCGAGTCCGCTTCACAAATGCATACAGGAAAATAGAAATTAGAAAAGGGACAAGAGGAAGACCCTACCCGCAACTCCAAGACGATGTCATTTCTAATCGTGTATGACATATGCTAGAATAGTGTCACGCAGGGAGAAATGACATGAAGCTAAAGACACGTATGCGGATCAACGAGAACGGGCGCGTGGTGATTCCTGCTTCTTTTCGTAAGCGGCTCGGCATACGTGTTGGTGACGAGGTCGTCCTGCAGATTCAAGACGACGAATTGCGCATCACCACCTTGAAACGCAGCATTGAGCGCGCTCAACGGCTTGTCCGCAAGCATGTGAAGCCAGGCACGTCTCTGGTTGACGAATTGATTGCCGAACGCCGCGAGGCCGCGCGAAATGAATAGCGTTGTTCTGGACGCTTCCGCCCTGCTCGCCATTCTCAATCAGGAGCCCGGAGCCGAAAGGTTGACGCCGGAGCTTTTGAGTGCCGCGGCCATCAGCACCGTCAATCTGGCCGAAGTGCACGGCAAACTTGTCGGCCGGGGCCTCCGCCCTGACGATGCGTGGGAAGCGGCACTGAGCCCCATCCGGGAGGTCGTTCCGTTTACCTCGGACCACGCCAGGCTTGTGGGCGATCTGGTCGCGCAAACCCGCCCACTTGGCTTGTCTTTGGGTGACAGGGCTTGTTTGGCGCTCGGGCTTTCCTTGAAGGCGCCGGTATATACGGCGGACAAGTCATGGAAGAAGGTGAAGGTCGGCGCGCGCATCCACGTCATCCGGTGACAAGTCATCCGCCCAGCTAGAAAATAGAAATTAGAAAAGGGACAAGGATTGCTTTCGACAGCGGGGCTCGGAAAATATCTGTCCCCGGCTTTATTTAGCACAACCTTGTATTTGGTTCTCACCCTACTGCCACTGATTTTGCTGATTTTCTGGCTAGTCCGAGTCCGCTTCACAAATGCATACAACGGAAAGTCGATGCCGGGTGCGGGCTGTACTTGGAGCCCGCCATAAAAAAACGTGGCGGCGAAGGTCACTCGCTGCTCACCTAGTATTCGCCCGCCTACTTTGCCTGCGCCCGTTAAGCCACCGCCACTCGCCAATCTGTTGAATTCATTTTTTATAACGAACCGCTTTACTTTTGGCATCAAACTGGTTCACGGTAGGGGGCACAAGGAGGGATAATCATGAGTTCCAAACAGGTGGTTCTCATCACTGGCTCCAGCACTGGCTTCGGCAGACTGTTCGCGGATACCCTGGCTCGTAAAGGGCACACCGTTTTCGCGACGATGCGTGACCCCGGAGGCCGCAATACCAAGAATGCCTCCGAAATCCGTACCCTTGCGGAAAAGGATTCACTGCCGATTTACGTCCTTGAGATGGATGTGACCGACGACGCCTCGGTGGTACGGGCTGTGGATGCCGCCGTGGCCAAAGCCGGCCGCATCGACGTTGCCATCAACAACGCCGGCTACGTCGTCTCGGGGCTGGCGGAAGCGGTCACCCCCCAACAAGCTCAGCGTCTGATGGACACGAATTTTCTCGGGCCCGTTCGCGTCAATCGCGCGGTGCTTCCGCACATGCGGCGTCAACGCAGCGGCGTGCTCATGCACATCAGCAGCGCCGCTGGGCGCATCATTGCTCCTTCGATGGGTTTCTATTGCGCCAGTAAATTTGCACTGGAGGCGCTGGCCGAGGCGTACAGCTACGAACTTGCGGGGCAAGGAATCGAATCCGTGATTGTCGAGCCCGGCCAATATGAGACTGCTGTGTTCGGCAATGTAGTGACGGGCACCGACGAGGCTCGCACCAATACGTATGGCGCCGCCAAAGAGATCCCTGCGAAGGTCCAGGCAGCACTTTCCTCATCGGCCGGAAATGCTCAGGAAGTCGCGGACGCTGTTCTGCGGATTATCGAGACTCCCGCGGGAGAGAGGCAGTTGAGGTATTTCGTCAGCCCGCAGAACTTCGGTGTCGACGAGATCAACGCCCTTTCAAAGCAAGTGCAAGCCAACGTGCTGGAAGGCTTCGGTGTCGCTGCCGACACTAAATTCCTCAAAGGTAAAGCAGTCGGCTCAGTCTAGCTTTCTCTTGCAGGAACACCTTCTCCTGGCCGCTCGCGTTTATCACGATGCGGTCAGGGCAAACGCCACCGGGACCCAAAAGACCCAGCCGAGATTATTTGCGCCGTGCATGTGGGTTACTCTAAACCCGCACACGCAAGACCGGCGTATGCGGCACCCAAATTCGTCTTAGGAGTTATTATCTCCGCCGCCCGCCGGGCCGCATTTGGAGAAGGGAGAAGTAATGCAAAAGCGCAAACTTGGAAAAAGCAATTTGGAAGTATCAGCCATTGGGCTGGGCTGCATGGGACTGAGTTACGGCTACGGGCCCGCCGTGGACAAGAAGGAAGGGATCTCGCTGATTCGAGCGGCAGTCGAACGCGGTGTCACATTCTTCGATACTGCGGAAGTCTACGGCCCGTTCACGAACGAAGAACTCGTGGGTGAAGCCCTCGCCCCTTTCCGCGGAAAAGTGGTGATTGCCACCAAGTTCGGATGGAAACTTGATCCAAACACCGGCAAACAGGTCGGGCTGGATAGTCGGCCAGCGCACATCAAGGAAGTCGCCGACGCGTCGCTGAAGCGCCTCAAGACCGATGTCATCGACTTGTTCTATCAGCACCGTGTTGATCCCGATGTGCCGATCGAAGACGTTGCGGGAGCGGTAAAAGAGCTGATTCAGCAAGGCAAGGTGAAGCACTTCGGCCTTTCCGAAGCAGGCGTGCAGACCATTCGTCGTGCCCACGCAATTCAACCCGTCACCGCACTCCAGAGTGAATATTCGCTCTGGTGGAGAGAGCCTGAAACGGAGGTGATCCCGGCACTGCAGGAACTCGGGATCGGGTTCGTTCCATTCAGTCCTCTTGGTAAAGGCTTCCTTACCGGAAAGATCAGCGAAGATACGAAGTTCGACAAAAGCGATTTCCGCAACATCGTTCCACGCTTTACGCCAGAGAACCGCAAAGCGAATCAGGCCTTGGTGGATCTGCTTTGCAGATTTGCGCAACAGAAGAAAGCGACACCTGCTCAGATCGCGCTCGCTTGGCTGCTTGCGAGGAAACCGTGGATTGTGCCGATCCCGGGCACGACCAAGCTGCATCGGCTCGAAGAAAACATCGGAGCCGTTAACGTCGAACTTTCGCCCGAAGATCTCCGCGAACTGGTGACCGCAGCCTCAAAGATCGCGGTGCAAGGTGCTCGGTACCCCGCAGAGCTGCAAAAAATGGTGGGCCGCTAACGAGGTCAACAGTAAGTCGCAGGAGGGCACATGCCAGCGCGGAACGATGCTCTAAAAGACCGCCTGTCCCGATATCGTGAAATTAACATCACTGTGACCGGCAGAAAGTCAGGACGCGCCATCTCCATCCCGGTTTGGTTCGTATTGGAGGGCGACAAGCTTTACCTCCTGCCGGTGCAGGGGTCGGACACACAGTGGTACAAAAACGTCCTCAACAACCCGACGATTCGGATCGATGCTCGGGGCGCAGAGGCTGAAGTCAAGGTTGTTCCTATCACTGACGCCACACAGGTGTCGTCCGTGGTCGAGAAATTCCGCGCCAAGTACGGGACCAACGACGTCAAGAAGTACTATTCAAAGCTCGACGTTGCCGTCCTCGCTCAGATGCGCTGATCAGCGCCTACTTCGCCAATAATCCTTGATTGTGGTTGTAGCTGATCACGCGCGTCACCTTCCATGCACCATCCTTGTTCTGCCACAGCGTCACAAACTTGGCGTCCCCCACGCCATCCTCTGGACGTCCAGGGCGGTGGAAGCGATGTACCCCGATCTCTACCGCTCCATATCCCTTCAGCGGGTACACCTCCAGTGTGTCCGGTAGCAGCGTCCGCTCCACCTTTCCGCAGATGTTCTGCTTAATGGCAGCGAGAAACGCTCGTTTCCCCACGGATAGCCCGCTCGAAATCGCACTAAGCCTTTTCTTCGGGCTTCGCGGCCTCCCCGATGGGCAAGAGCAGACTACAGCCCTCGGCCACATGGACACCAGCACCGCCGCCACAGCTTCTGCGATGACCGCAGTATCCAAGTCTCCGCAATCTCTTGCCGACGCTCAGGCCGCATCCCTGAAAATCCTCCAGACAGAAGAAGCAGACCGCCTGGCCCAACTTGCTAAGAGGCCCGAACTCGTACTCTACGTCGGACACGTTCCACTCCCCAAAGCACGCGGACCTCTCAAGCCTACCCAGGAACGGACAACAGCGCAACGCTAGCTCACCAGAAATCATAGGCGAGACTCCTCTCGGAGTTCTCCCGATCACTCCCCGAACACCATCTCATTAGGACGGCTGGTGAGACAGCCTCTTGAATTAGGTGGCGCAACCCCTTTAGAGCTTGGTATTTCAAAGTGTGTGGTCCTTCCAAGTGCGCCTAATCAGCCGCCGACGACGAGGCTGGGAGGTCCAGCGCCGGCGGCCTAGCGCCCTTGATGACGAGCCACAGCATGAACGCTATCTCCCCGAAGAAGGCGGGCTGAGAGTAAGTATCCACCTTGTCCTGAACTTGCGGCAACAGTACGCCCACCGGGCCGACCAGTCCCGCAGTCTAGATCCGTTTCATTGTCGCGAACCAGGCCGGTGCGCCGTCGCCGTGGTATCTCGTCTGAATCCGGCACGGTTCGATGGCAGCGACATTCCATCCATTGCTGGGGTTGAACGCCGCTCTCAGCTCTTCCTGACGGATGGGGTGCGGGCCAGTATCGGGACCATCGTCACTAAAGCACAACACATACAGGGTTCCATCGTGCTCGGTCACCGACGCTAGACTCGCCACGTATCCTGGTCGCTCGTCGCCGTCGAAGGTGTGGAACAGTCCGCAGTCCAGCACCGTCTCAAACCTGCGCCCCAAGCGCCCCAGCTGGAACGCGTCAGCCGCAGCGAACTCAACCTCAATCCCACGGTCGTCGGCCTTCTCTCGGGCGATCGCCAGCGCCGTCTCAGCTACGTCAACGCCCAGAACCGACAATCCCAGCGAGGCGACGTGAAGAGCGTTCTCGCCGGTCCCGCAGCCCGCATCGAGCACCGCTCCGGCGAATCCGCCTTCGGATGCCAAACGCACTATTGCTGGCTGCGGCTGGCCAATATCCCAAGGCGCAGGGCCGTCTTGGTACGACGCGTCCCAGGGCAGTCCCGTCAGCCGTTCGTGACTGGTTGGGTGCCGACCACGGAACGGATTATCAGCAGGGGTTCCTGATCGCTCCGACAACTTCGTCCCCTTCCTGCAAGTGATCTTACCACCTCATCGTGGCACGCCAATCCACAGGTCTTGACTATTCCTCCACCGGTGCCCGGTAAGGCTCAGGCACACCGGAGTGTTGGAACGCTGAAAAGTCGGGAACGAGGACAAGACCGCGGGAAGTTTTAAACGAAGGCAAGCCGGCCGCGCGGGGCGGGGATGGGACGGCCGAGTTCTTTGGCGGTCTCGATCCATTCCTGAATGATGATTTCTACGCTGGCGAGAGCCTCGACGGCTAGCTTTTATTGACGACCTCAATATCGTGTCCGTCAGGATCAAGCACCCAGGTCGCATAATAGCCAGGATAGTATTCGAGACGAGCTTGAGGTGATTCCTTACTCTTTCCTCCAGCTGCTAAAGCGGCCTTGTAGAATGCATCTACTTCGGAATGGTCTTTCGCTACAAATCCGACGTGAACGGCCTGAGGATCGGGCTTCCCTTCCTTGAGCCAGAAAAAATGTCTTTTGCCATCACCAAAACCTTTCAAGTCTGGGTGTCCGTCTTTGCCTTCGTAGTCTATAAAGGTTGTGATTCCAAGTGGCTTCAGAGCCTTGGCATAGAAAGCGACTGAACGCTTGAAGTCACTGACTGTGAGAATAACGTGGTCTATCATATTTTCCTCAATGGGTGCGGTCGTTCCGCTGTTTAGACTTGGCAGACTTAACCCGCTTTGCGTGCGCACTGACTCTTCGGCATCTGGACCCATCCCGTTTTTTGAAAGCCACTCCTGACGTGGCGGATTCCACCATATACGCCGAGCGCGTCCTGCCTGCTCGTCTGGCTAGACGGTCGATCATCTCGATCTGGTTCTCGCGCGCTGTGACATTGACGCGCACGGTTTTCGTTTTGTTGAAGTCTGTGGTGACTAGAAACGCGACTGCATTCTCTCGATGGGGGTCGCCGGCCAAATCGTCCATCTTGGAAGGCTTAGGGATCTTTTCTCCGTCTTCCACCATCCCCGCTATATGAAACGCCAGCGCTTCTGGAGCCTTACGGCGAGCCTCCTCAAGTGACTTTCCGGCTGTCACGCAGCCGGGGAAGTCCGGGAAGCTGACGCCAAAATCCGACTTTCTGTCTTTGTGCAAATAGGCGATGCAGTCCATTTTACCTCAGTCTGATACCTGCTTGTTTTTCAACGCTTTTAACCGTCCCGATGGGGATGTCACGGACCGGATGCGGCACTGTAACTCTGCCCTTTTTCCTACTGTGCTTAAACTGCTTGTGGCTCCCCTCGCGCGCAACTTCAAACCAGCCGATTCTTAGATCCATGGATCGGCAAACTCTATCCCTTCAACATCTTCCGCAATCATTCGAATTACTCACTAAACAACCGCTGACAGCCAATACCTTTTGCGTTATAGTGTCGTTGTCTTTCACCCTGGCGGAGAAAGGAGCCCCTCCCTTTCTTTGTCCGCTACCTCCCCATCTTCCCCCTGAGCTTCCGCCTCCGCGAACTCTGTGGCTTCTGTGCCCTCTGCGTTAATTCCGGCTCTTTCTTTTGACTTTCAACTTTTAACCTTCAACCTGCAAACATTCAAACGCTTCCGCGCTGGCTCCTTCGCTTTCATATCGTTTGCAGACCCCCACCCTTTAAGTCTTTTAGCTGCAACACTTATGCATCTCCCCGCAAGTGTTGCAAACAAAAGACTTACGGCACAGCTAAACTCTTTAGATGCAACTTACAAAAAACACGGGGGGCGGGGCGCTGTCTCCTTGCCTTCTTACTTCCTTATCTAATTACCTCGTTACTTCCTTACCTCATTATCTCATTACTTCCCTATCTAACAATCGTCGCTGTCCCGCCAGACCATTGCAGCACGGTTCCCGGCGCGTTGGCTTCTTTGCGGACGTAACCCATGCCAATGATGCGCGTTGGGTCCCAGATTCTTGCGGCGCGGGTGACGTGGCCGACTTCTTTGCCTTCCAGCATCAGGACAGTCTCCGGTTCGGGCACGGCGTCGCTGGAAAAGAGCAGTTCCACGCGGCGGCGGTTGACCTGGCCGCGGGAGCGCACGCGCTCGACGATCTCCTGGCCGGTGTAGCAGCCCTTCGTGTAGCTGATATGGCTGGCCTGCAAGCCCGCCTCATGCGGGATCTGTTTTTCTCCGAAGTCATAGCCGAACCACGGCACACCCTGCGCCAGCCGCAGCCCGCTCAGTGCCGTGTATCCCATGGGCCCGCCGCCGTGCTTCCGCGCCGCACCCGAAAGAATCCGCCAGAGCTCCCCCAACTTTTCGCTTTCGACCACGAATTCAGCTCCAGCAACTCCTCCCGGGGATCGCTTTACAATTCGGCAGGGAATCGGGCGGCCGGGAATCGAACCAACAGCGCCATCGCGAGAGGTAAGGTCCTCAAACTTGGTGACGTCGACGCCGGATAATTCTTGCACGATCGCGGCGGCCTTCGGACCTTCCAGCGCCAGAGTGCCGTAGCGTGCCGTCTCATCGGTCAGCGTCACGTCATCCATGATGATGTACTTGTCGAGCCATTCGATCAGCCGCTCGCGAATCATCGCGTAAGACACGCAGAAGAGCCGGTCCGCGAAGGCGCAAGTCTCAGTCTCTGCGAGAATGTGCCCCTGCGGATTCAGCAGCAGCGAAACGCACCCTTGCCCTGCGCGAAGGTCCTTAATGTTGTTCGTCAGAATCGCGTTTAGATACCGCACCCGGTCGGGCCCGGTGAAGGAGAGATACGCGCGGTAGTTCTTATCGATCAGCGCCACCGTCTCCCGCGCATAGCGATACTCGGCGGCCGCGTTGCCAAAGTGATCCGGCAGGGCGCACCCCAGCCAAACGCCCATTTTCGCGCCCGCAGCAAGGTGCGTCGCCGCAAGCGGACTGTTCAGTGCTGTACCTGGGGAAGCCATCTCCACGCGCCAGCGAATCCTTCCTAATTCAGTCTATCAAATCTCAGTCTATCAACGAGCGCCGCAGACCATCCGGCGCCTCCGAAAATCCCTTCATCTCCGATGATATACTCCCCTTCATGAACGACGGCCGATCTGCCCGGAATGCCGCCACGGACGGAATGATCCATATCACCATCCCCGTAGGGATGTTGCAGTGCAACTGCTCCATCATCGGCGATCCAGTCACGCTCGAAGCGCTGGTGATTGACCCCGGCGACGAAGTCACGCGCATCCTGGACCTGATCGGGCGCTACCGGCTGGTTGTGAAAGCTATCGTCAGCACCCATGCGCACATCGATCATGTCGGTGGCCTGAGCAAACTTCATCAATACACGGGCGCTCCCGTGCTCATGCACCGCGACGACCTGCCGCTCTATCAAGCCATGGAAATGCAGGCCGCCTTCCTCGGCGTCGTCCCGCCTGATCTCACCGACGTGGATCAATTGCTCAAGGAAGGCGACGTTCTTCGATGGGGAATGTTTGAAGCCCAGGTCCTTCACACCCCCGGTCACACGCCAGGAAGCGTGTCGCTGTATCTCCCGCATGACGCGGGGAAAATCACCGTTCCTAAGGAAAGCGAAAAGGCCGACGCTTCTGAGGATTCCGAAAAAATCAGCCTGCCCGCTCCTCAGCTTTTTTCCGGAGACACGCTTTTTGCCGGTAGCATCGGACGCACCGACCTCTGGGGCGGCTCCATGGAGCAGATCATGGATTCGCTCCGCACGAAACTGATGCACCTGCCGGACGAGACCGTCGTGCACCCAGGCCACGGCCCCGTCACCACCATTGGAAACGAGCGCCACTTGAATCCATTTTTGCAACCGGAATAGACATCGCGCGGGGGGGCGGCTCAAGTTCTGAGTAGTCGGTTGTCAGTTTTCAGCTTTTAGTCCTCAGTTGCGAGTTTTAGTCTCTGGCTGCTAGTTTCTGATTTCTAGTTTCCAATTTCACTTTTCCAATTTCAAATATCCTTCTTCGCCCTGGCGCGCCGCAGTTCTTCCATCACCGATTGCACCAACTCCTTCGCGTGAACCAGCTCCTGGTTAATCATCCGCAAGTCCATCGCCGGAACCGCCGGATTCCGCTGGCTGGTGCAATATACTCCGTGCTGGCCCACAAGAACCAGGGCATTCGTAAGCCGGTCCAGTGACACCGCCAGCCGCCCCCGCTCCCGTCCGAACATTTGTTCGTAATGCTCCAGCTCTTCCTGGTGTTCCTGAAATGCCGACATCATTTCGTACCCTCATCGAGCTGCCATAAAGGCGTCCGCAGCGCGTGGTCTCGCGTTTGGACTCCGGCGGGTCCACCGGCCTCCAGCAACCGGAGTTGCACATCGGGCACACGCGGCTCGCACCAAACTTTACCCCATCGCGCACGCGGAACATAATCCGCTGAAGCCACAATGAAGCGATTCCTGCCCTTCTTGTGGCGCGTGATTCGAATGTTGTGGTAGTCGCCCGGTCCCTCAAAAAGCTGGGGAAGGGATTGGGCTGGAGCAACCAAACAATGCGACGTTCCGACCTGGTTCAGCATAAGGAGAAGGAAAAAGGCGCGGCCACGCGCACCTCTCAGATTGTTTTCGGCGAGAGGCAGCACCTTCTCCGCGTTCTCGATTCTCTCGAGGGCACGGAACTTCCGATCGCCCGCATGCAGCAGGAGCGGCGCATTCTCGAGGAATTGATTCACGCACGTACCCGCGATTTGAATCAGATCAACACGGCCTGGGATGAAAAGATCGGATTAGTCCTAAGCTCGGATGCAAAGCCGGAAATGCTGGAAAAACTTGTCAAGCAAGCGCCGGAAGAGGATTTTTACCTGCTGCGCCTGATCAGCGAGCACCCGCGAGCCAATGCGAAGACACTGAACAAGCTGGCGAAACATCCCTACGGGGCGATTCGCGAAAATGTGGCACGGCATCCCAACGCGGACGCTTCTACGTTGACATGGCTGAGCCGGGATCGCAGCCAGCCGCTCTGGTATCTCGTGGCTTTCAATCCCAACACGCCCACGCCGTTGCAGCGGCGCTTGCGCGATCGCCTGAAGCGTCTCGGCGAAAACCAAGCCTCCAAGTAAGCGTCGGATCCCGCCGGTTCCCGGCGATTTTCATTCGAATCCTGTTTCCGCAATTTGGTCCACGGGAAGAATCCGCCTGCTCGTTCGAACGGCCGCTTGCTGCGCTTGCCTAGTGGACGGCGATGGAGACGGTCGCGGTGGTGCGGCCGAAGGCGTTGGTGGCGTAGAGGGTATAAGTGGTGGTTTGCGCGGGGGCCACGGAAATACTGGTGCTCCGGACCGCGCCGGCGTCCAGAGAAACAATTAGGTAAGAAGCGCCGCTTACCACCCAGGACAGGGTGACCTGGGTCCCAGCTGTAATCGAATTCGAACTCGCCGTGAAGGAAGTGATTTGCGGCGCCGCTCCGCTGGGAATGTTGTTTTGCGTGTAGACCGGCGTCATTTGGAGCACTTCGCAGTTGGAAGCCGAAACTTGACCGAGAGCGCGGAGATCGTTGTTGTCTCAGCGGTCATCGGGGACGCCGCTGAGAAACATATTCGAACCGTTGTCGGCCATGATCATGCCGAATTTCTTCAGCGCATTCAGGATGACCTGGTTCGTTGCGGAATATGGCGAGGCGTCATACCCGGCTTTCAGCCGCACGCGCATCCCCATGGGAGCCGCCAAGGCATTGCTGGAATTCGCAGCCCAATGCGAGGCGGGAGGAATAAACGCGGCACGGCTTTGCTGCGGAGTGAAGCGAAACGCGCGATGGACTTGGCCGGCAGCCGCTTCATCGTAGCGGACGAGGCCGGGGGAAAATCGGCAGTCCGGCAGCGTCCGCGCTCGTCCAAGTGTAAGGCCGCTGCTCGTTCTTAAGAAGATCCCAGACTGCCGCGGAGCCTGCGTTCCAGGAATTTCCAGAAACACGAGAGCTAGAAAGCTCGTAGAGAAAACAATTCGAATTGTTGAGAACGAGGACGTGACGATCACCGGTGCCGGGATTCGGGTAGCCCTCGATGGGCGCGGTAACAGGAATCGGCATAGGCCCGGGATCGCTTTCGCTTCCATAGGCGGTGAAGTTGACGGTGACGGGACCCTGCTGTCCTCCGACAATCAGGTACGGAATGCCGATCGTCGAGCCCAGGTATTGCCCTGCGCCGAACTCCGCATGCAAGCCAACGCCTGCTCCGATGAAGGTAATGATCGCGGAGGAATTTGCGTCGACCGGTGCAGAGGAAATGCCCTGATTCCACAGGCTGTCCGAAGGGAAGGGAACAAAACCGCCGAGACTTGCCCCTTGGCCGGGCGACAGGGAGCTGCAGTTGGAAGTTTGCGGTGGTGGAGGAGGTTGCGGATGATTGCCGGCGGCCGGCCCAGTGCAGCCTGTCGCGGAGAGTGCCAAGAACGCGAGGCTGAAAATGAACATTTTGCGCATGTTTGCCCGGCACATCGGGAGCAATGCAATCCGGCAGTTAGTTTACAGGATGGTTCCCCCCGGAGATACCGGGCAGAAGAGCAAGTGGGCCGGTGTACTGGCAGGAGACCCAAACCCTCAAGGAGAATCGCGCAGCATGCGAGAATTTTGGGGTTCCGCACGCTGAAGGAAGGCGGTCTCCTCGACCTCAACTTTCCTGGGCGGTTCAGTTTGCGGGAACACCGAGCTGCCAGAACAGGAAGCTGAGGATATCTGTGTTCTCCTCGATGATTTTGTTGACGGGGCGTCCGCCGGAATGGCCCGATTTCGTGTCGTACAGCACCAGAATCGGCTGCTTCGAACCGGAGGCAGCTTGCAGCCGGGCGGTCATCTTGCGCGCATGCAAGGGCGCAACGCGTGTGTCGCCATCGCCAGTAACAAAGAGGATCGAGGGGTACTTCGTTCCGTCAACCACGCGGTGATAAGGGGAGTAGGCGTACAAGTACGGAAACTGATCGGCGTTCTCAGAGCTTCCGTATTCGGGAACCCAGTACGGTCCATCTAGGAATTTTTGAAAACGGAGCATGTCCAGGAGGGGATAGAAGCACACGACGGCTTGGAACAGTTCCGGGTGTTGCGTCAGTGCCGCACCGACCAGCAACCCGCCATTGCTGCCGCCATCAATGGCCAGCTTGGCGGTAGTCGTGTACTTGTTGGCGATCAAATATTCCGCAGCGGCCACAAAATCATCGAAGACAGTTTGCTTTTTCCCCAACATTCCTGCACGGTGCCATTCTTCGCCGAACTCACCTCCGCCGCGGAGATTGGCTTCGGCAACAATTCCGCCACGCTCCGCCCAAAGAAGCACAAGAGGCCGGTAGGACGGCGTTTCGCTGATGTCGAATCCACCGTAGCCAGTCAGCAGAACGGGATTCGAACCGTCCAGCTTCACGCCTTTCTTGTGGAATAGAAACATCGGAATGCGCGTCTTGTCCTTGGATGGGTACCAAACCTGTTGAACCTCAAAGGCCGAGGAATCAAATTGCGCTTTGCCCTTGGCCCACACTTCGGATTTTGCCTGCTTCACGTCATATCGGAAGATAGCTGGCGGAGAGTTATAAGTTTCGAAGGGAAAAAAGAACTCAGGACTTTCCCAGCGCCCCGTGGGGGCTCCGACCGAGCCGAGCGCCGGCAGACCGATCGATGTTTGTACTTTTCCACCGCCATCGAAGACCTTCAGCTCGGACGCGGCGTTATGCGTGTATTGTCCGATCAGCTTCCCGCCGGACGCGGCGATGGATTCCAAGTGGACATCGCCGGCCGGAACAACTTCACGCCAGTGTTCGCGCTGCGGCGACGCGAGACTTGTCGAAAAAACGCGCCACTGGGGAGCTTTCCAGTTCGTCAGTATGAAAAGACGATCGCCCGCGAAGGTCGGGTAAAAGAGAGACTTCTGGTCATTCACCGCGGCCACCACAGGGCCGTTCTCTTTCACGTTCTGAACATAAATCTCAGTTCGTTCGGATCCGGAGCCGTAGAGGGTCAGGTAGACGAGATAGGTACCGTCCTCTGACAATTGCGGCAAAAGAATCATTTCCTTTCCAAGAGAGTTCCCATAGATAATCGGGTCTTTCGCCGTATCCGTGCCCATCAAGTGATAGAAAGCGCGCGGTCCATCGGGAGTCACGCGCGAGTAATAAACGGCCTTGTTGTCCGGCGTCGGTTCGATGGCAAAGTATTGCGACTTGGGGAAGGCATCTGGAAGAGTTGTTTTTGTTTCAATATCCAGCACCCGCGGCGTGATTTCGTCCTGTCCGCCCTCTCGCCGGCCGTAGAAAACGAATCTGCCATCGCGGCTGACATTTTCAAAGGTGACGCTTACGGAGTGATCGGAGCTCCAAGGCAGAGGATCGATTAAGATCTCGTCCGCGGCGTTCAAGCCGCGGCGAACGTAAAGAAGGAGGAGGTCCTGGCCAGCCAGCCGCTTGCGGAAAAAATAGCGCCCGCCTCGTTCCACCGGCGCTTCGAAGGAATCGGTACGCAGGAGTTCCGTGAGTCGCTTGCTTAATCCCGTGCGGCCCGGGAGCTTTGAGAGTGCGCCTTCGGTGCACTTTTGCTCAGCCTCAATCCATGCGCGCGTCTCGGGGCTGTTTTGGTCTTCCAGCCAGCGGTAGGGGTCAGCCACAACGGTACTGCCGTAAGTGTCCTTTGCCGAATCGATTCGCGCCGCCGGCGGACACTTTGCTGCCGGCGAGGGTTCCTGCGCGGGGGCGAGACCCGCAATTTGCGTGCTCATGGCGAGAAGCAGTGCTCCCCGCACGATCCATCGCGATAGTCCAATGCGCTTCCGGCGACCGCGCAAAACGCCGCTCGATCTCGTTTGCACGATTCCTCCTTTGTCTCTGTAAGGACGGATAATATCACCGAATCTCGGAGGGAACCGAGGCGCTTCAATAGTAGAATCGCCGAGAGCAATCTTGACGGAACAACTTCGTGATCTCCAGGTGAGAATGGCGGCGAGCGACACTCCATCCGCGGGTGTGATTGCGTTTCTACGGCAGTCCAAGCTGCGCATCCTGTTTCTATCCGTTGTACTCGTTATCCCGTGCGTGTGGCACCGGCGCATCGAGGCCGGTGACCTGGCCAGCCATGTCTACAACGCGTGGCTGGCGCAATTGATCGGAAAGGGACAAGCGCCGGGACTGTACATCGCGAAGCAATGGAACAATGTTTTGTTTGATGTCCTGCTGCTGCGCGCGGCAAATCTTGTGGGCATGGCCGCGGCGGAGAAGATTGTTGTTTCCGCTTGCGTGCTGATTTTCTTCTGGGGAGTTTTCGCGTTTGTTGCTGCGGTAACGGAGCGCCCGCCGTGGTTTCTCACGCCCTGCATCGCCATGCTGGCCTACGGCTATCCATTCTGCATGGGTTTCATGAACTATTATTTGTCGCTGGGGCTGGCTTGCTTCGGGCTGGCGATTCTGTGGCGGGGAAGGGGAATTGATTGGATTGCGGGAGGGCTGATCGCCGCGCTGGCATGGTTGGCGCATCCGATCGGGTTTCTGTGGCTACTCGGGACGCTCGCTTACGTGAGGGTTCGCGCGAACATGCCGGGTTGGTGGAAGTTGGCAATGCCCCTGGCGGCTGCGAGCGGGTTTGCCGCGCTCTGCTTGTACGTGGCACACCGGCCAGCGCTGATGGCGGATTGGGATCGCGGGCCGTTTTACCTGTATAACGGAGCGGATCAACTTTGGCTCTTCGGAACGCGGTACGTTTGGCTGGCGGGAGCGGCGCTTTTCCTCGGGCTTGTTTGCGCTGGGGCCGACCTGTATTCGCGGAGGAAGGACAATGATTGGTGGCGGCAATTCGAATTGCCGCTCGAATTGTACGTGGTGACGTTTTGCGCGATAGTGCTGATTCCTGAAAATCTGCGGCCGCCTCCGGAGGGAGCATGGATCGGGCTGTTAGGCTCAAGGCTGACGACGATTTCGGCCATTTTCGGCCTTTGCGTGCTGGGAGGTAGCAAGCCGCGAAACTGGCATTTGGCAGGATTCGGAATTTGCGCGGCGGTTTTCTTCGCATTTCTGTATCAGGACACGGGATGGCTGAACCGGCTGGAAGAACACGCCGAGGAGCTGGCGAGGGAGCTGGCGCCGGGGACGCGCGTCATTGTGATGATTGACGCGCCCGCGGATTCGCGGATGGAATTTGTGGACCATGCCGCCGAACGCGCGTGCATTGGACACTGCTTCAGCTACGCGAATTACGAACCGTCGTCGCGGCAGTTTCGGGTGCGCGTGCTGGAGGGGAGCCCGGTGGTGACTTCATCAGCCGATGATGCGCAGGACATGGCGTCGGGGCAGTACGAGGTGCAGGATGAGGACTTGCCGATCAAGCAGATTTATCAGTGCGACCAGAAGGATCTGACGCGACTGTGCATCGGCGACCTCGAAGCCGGGGGGACCAACGGGCGGACGGGTGGCAAAGCGCCGGGGCGCTGAACCGCAAATGCAGTGCTCCGAGGTAAGAAATATTTCATTAAAGTAAGAGGAGGAGCTCTATGGGGTTCGGAGGGAGAGAGCCAATTACGCGACGTGCCCTGCTCGGTGGGACCGCAGCCGGGATGATCGGGTTAGCTATGCGCGCTGGCGCCGGAGGCGCGCGACCATCGGCAAAGCCTCCCAACATCGTCTTCATTCTCGCGGACGATCTCGGCTATGCCGACGTGTCCTGCTATGGGCGTCCAGATCTTAGCACTCCGAATATCGGCCGCATTGCCGCGCAAGGAGTGCGTTTTCTGCAGGCTTACGCGAATTCCGCCGTGTGCACGGCCACGCGCACTGCGCTGATCACCGGCCGCTACCAGTATCGGCTGCGGCTCGGTTTGGAGGAGCCTTTGCGAGACAACCCCGATGTCGGGCTTCCCTCGGAACACCCGACGTTGCCCTCGCTTTTGAAGAAAGCCGGCTACAGCACGACGTTGGTTGGCAAGTGGCATCTGGGCTTTCTGCCAAAGTTCGGTCCTCTGAAGAGTGGCTACGATCACTTCTACGGATTTCGCAGCGGGGCCTTGGACTATTTCTCGCACACTATAGGTGGCAAGGAGGATCTTTGGGACGATGATGTTGCGATCCACCAAGCGGGCTACTTACCGGACATCCCGGTGTCGCCAGATGACTAGGGCGGGGAAGTGAGAACGTGTTCATGCCATTTTAGTTCGGCAGCCCACGTGCGGTTAGCCTTGCCATGTCCTGTGGCACGAAGTTCATTCTTAGCGGCCTTCCGCAGGAAATCGGCGCGTGGAGGGCGCGCCAAATTGGCGGAGACAAATTGGCTCTTGCAACAGGCCAATATCTGGTAGAATTGGCCGAAGGTGAGAGACAATGCTTCCACTCCATCTCCAGCCACAGAGTCACGTTCCGCTGTACATCCAACTTCGCGACCAATTGCGCGCCCTCGTGCATGCGGGCGATTTGCGCCCGGGCGATCGCATTCCGGCGAGCCGTGAGCTCGCGACGATGCTCGGCGTTCACCGCACGACAGTGGCGAATGCCTACGCCGAGTTGGAATCGGAAGGCCTGATTCAGGGCCACGTCGGACGCGGCACGTTTATCAAGGGCAACGGCAACGGGCTGAAGATTTCGCCTCCTGCGCCTCCGGTGCTGAATGGAAACGGGGGAATCCGGTGGGAACTGCTCTTCGCGGATGAACGCGGGGAAGAGGTCCTTAGCCGCCTCACTGCCAATGTTCCGGAAGATGCGCTCTCTTTTGTGATGGCGCGCCCCGCGCAGGAGTTCTTCCCCATCGAGGAACTGCAGACCTGCGTGAACGCGGTGCTTCGGCGCGAAGGCGCGGACGTTTTGAATCTTGGCCCGTCGGATGGCTATCCACCTTTGAAAGAGGTGCTGCTCGAGATGCTGCATCACGACGGCATCGCGGCCAAAGATGAAAACCTGCTCATCACCGATGGTTGCCAGCAGTCGTTCGACCTGATCAGCAAGGCGTTTGTGCGTCCGGGGGATTCCGTGATTATGGAAAACCCGACGTATCCGGGAGCGGTGGCGATCTTCCACGGTGCACGCGCGCGGTGCCTAAGTGTTCCGATGAGAACGCACGCGGAGCCGGGGACGCCGCTGGGACTTGACCTGGAGGCGCTGGAGGCGACGCTGGCGGCGAACCGCGTCAAACTCATATTGCTCACGCCGGACTTCCAAAATCCGACAGGAACGTCGATGCCGCTGGCGTCGCGGCGCAAGGTGTTGGAGCTTGCGGGGCGGCACCAGGTCCCGGTAGTGGAGGATCACATTTACGCACGGCTGCATGCGCGCGAAGAACGCATTCCCTCGCTGAAGCAGCTCGACCGCTCGAACCTGGTCATTCATATCGACAGCTTTGCGAAAGTGGCTTTTCCCGGCTTGCGGGTCGGATGGATTGTCGCTCCGGCGGCGGCGATGGAACGATTGCGCGTGGTGAAGCAGACGACCGACCTGCACACCGATCAGCTGGCGCAAGCGACGCTCGCGGAATTTCTGCGGCGCGGACTCTTCAGCAAGCACCTCGCCAAGATGCGCAAGGTTTACACTTCGCGCCTGGCGGCATTGGATGAAGCACTGCGGAAGAACATGCCGGAAGGCACGCGCTGGACACGGCCGGAAGGCGGCATGTGTCTATGGCTAGAGCTGCCGCCGGGATTCGATGCCAGCGAATTGCTGATCCACGTGAAAGAACGCGGCGTGCTGTTTGCGCCGGGTCGGTACTTCTACGTGCAAGCGCCGCTGCCGAACACGTTGAGGCTGGGCTTTGCCAGCTTGGATGAAAAGCAGATTGCGCGCGGCGTGGCCACGCTGGCGGAATTGCTGAAGATTGAAATGCGCAAACGGCAGCGCGGGGTGCGCCGAGCGGAACGCAGCCGAGTGGCGCTGGTGTGAAAAAAGTTTTCAGTTGTCGGTCTTCAGTTGTAAGTGAGAAGAGAAACACCTCGATGTGGCAAAGATGGCCGGTCGACATGAAGCGATAGAGGATTGGTACCTTGAGCGAGACGGTTACGCTGGCGCCGAATCCGGCGAATAAATGCTTTGGATGCGGCGGGGATAATGCCGGCGGCATGAAGTTGACGTTTGAGCAGGACAACGTGAATCGCAAGATCGTCGGACGGTTTGTTTTGGGTGAGCGGTATCAGGGCGGCGGCGGATTTGCGCATGGCGGAATTATTGCGACGCTCCTGGATGAGGCGATGGGGAAGGCCTGCCGGTTTCGCGAGGTTCGAGCGGTGACCGCGGAACTGAGGGTGGAATACCTGAAACCCGTCAACGTGCAGGGTGAAATTGTTGTGGAGGGGCGCGAGACGGAGCGGAAGGGAAGAAACCTGTTCATGACCGGCGAGATTCGCAATGGGGCCGGCGAGGTTCTGGCGCGCGGCAAAGGCCGGTTTGTAGTCATCGGGCAGAAGTGAAGAAGATTTGACGGTGCAACAGCGTCGAGAAGTTCAAGCTGCGAGAGGAGACCTAAGATGGACGCGAAGAAGGTGAATGGAAGCGGCAACGCAAGCAAGGGATCGAATGAATGGCGCGTGAAGGTCGGCCTGGCGGAGATGCTCAAGGGCGGGGTGATCATGGACGTCACCAATGCGGAGCAGGCGAAGATTGCCGAAAAGGCCGGCGCGTGCGCGGTGATGGCGCTGGAGCGCGTGCCCTCGGATATTCGCAAAGAGGGTGGAGTGGCGCGCATGGCGTCGATAAAAGTGATCCGCGAAATCATGGCCACGGTGACGATTCCGGTGATGGCCAAGGTGCGCATCGGACACTTCGCGGAAGCGGAAGTGCTGCAGGCGCTGGAAGTGGACTTCATCGACGAGAGCGAAGTGTTGACGCCGGCCGACGAAGAAAATCATATCTGGAAGCACGATTACCGCGTGCCATTTGTTTGCGGCGCGCGCAATCTGGGTGAAGCGCTGCGGCGCATAGCGGAAGGCGCGGCGATGATTCGCACCAAGGGCGAAGCGGGCTCCGGAAACGTGGTGGAGGCGGTACGGCACATGCGGGCGATCGTCAGCCAGATGAAGAAGCTGACCACCATGCGAGACGACGAGCTGATGCGTGAAGCGAAAGAGCTGGGTGCGCCGCTCGAACTGATTCGCCAGATCGCCAAGACCGGCAAGCTGCCGGTGCCGAATTTTTCGGCGGGCGGCATCGCCACTCCGGCAGACGCGGCGCTGGTGCGGCGCCTGGGCGCGGAAGCGGTATTCGTCGGATCTGGCATTTTCAAATCCAGCGATCCCGAGGTACGCGCGAAGGCCGTGGTGAAGGCGGCGACGCATTTCGACGACCCGAGGATTGTGCTCGAAGCTCACGAAGAGCTGGGCGAAGCCATGAGGGGACTGGATGTTCGGCAGATGGAAGGGAAGGACATGTTGTCCACGCGTGGATGGTGAAGAAAAAGTTCTCAGTTGTCGCCGATCGGTTTTCAGTTGGACGCAATTGCGAAAGAGAAGTTCGATAGGGTACGGTTTCGTTTTTCAAAGGAACCGTGATTTAGGGAATGGGATTCGGAGCCAGTAGAGTGAAGATCGGGATTCTGGCGGTGCAGGGAGATTTTGAGGCGCACGCGGCGATGTTGGCGCGGCTGGGCGCGGAAACGGCGGAGGTGCGCACTCCCTCGCATCTTGAGGGCTGCGACGGCCTGATTTTGCCGGGCGGCGAGAGCACGACGCAGTTGCAGTTCCTGCGGGAAGAGGGCCTGGCGGACGCCATTGGGGAATTCGCGAAGCAGGGAGGAGCAATCTTCGGGACGTGCGCCGGAGCTATACTGCTCGCCACGGAAGTGCGGAATCCGCGGCAGGATTCGTTGAAACTGCTGGATATGACCGTGCTGCGGAATGGCTACGGGCGGCAAATCGCGAGCGACGTGGTCAGCGGCCCAACGAAACTCAAGAAGGAACCGCTGGAAATGGTTTTCATTCGTGGCCCTATCATTGAGCGCGCTGGCCCGGGCGTCGAAGTTCTCGCGGAGTACGCCGGGAAGCCCGCGCTGGTGCAGCGGGACCAGATTATGGCGGCCACCTTTCATCCTGAATTGACAGACGACACCACGGTGCACGAACATTTCCTCGGTCTTGTAGCGGCAGGAACGAGTTAAGCGGCGGGCAGCGCGAAGTCCTAATTGTGAAAGAAGGAAAGAAGTCAGATTCGGGTGCCAGGCGTTCAAGCCGGACGAAGGTTTTGTTCGTGTGCCTGGGAAATGCCTGTCGGAGTCCCATGGCCGAAGCCATCGCCCGTTATGACGCCGCGGATGTGATCGAACCCTCCAGCGCGGGTTTGAACCCGATGGGATCTATCGCCGAGCAAACCAAGCAAACGTTGATGCTAAATGGCTACTCCGCAAACGGGCTGACTTCCGATGCGCTCACTCGCGAAGCTGCGGATGCAGCGGACATCATCATCAACATGACCGGCAGGCAGGGGGAAGAAACCCTCTGGGATCAGAAGAAAGTCGAGGACTGGATGGTGCAAGATCCTTATGGCGCTACGCCGGAGACGTATCAGAGGGTGTTCGAAGGCATCAAACGGCGCGTAGACCAGCTTGCTGCGGGCCTGAGAGAGAAGCGAGAGCACAAAACAGCGGAAAAATAGGAGTGGCGTTGCGGCGAGAAAAGACAAGCGTATCGCAGGAAGATTATCTGAAGGCGATTTGGGAGATGCTGGAAGAGGACCACACGCCCATCAGCGCGCGGCTCGCCGAGGAATTGAAAGTTACTCCTCCCGCGGTGACCGCCGCGTTGAAGCGCATGACGCGCGACGGACATGTGCGCGTGGAGCGCAGCGGGAAGATCGACCTGACGCAAAAAGGCAGAAAGGTTGCCGAACACCTGGCGCTGCGGCATCAGCTCGCCGAGATGCTGTTGACGGAAGTAATCGGGCTGTCCTGGGCGAAGGCTCACGACGAGGCGGAGCGGCTGGAACACGCGATTTCTCCGGAAGTGGAAGCGCTGCTGCTCAAGCGATTTGAAGACAAGAAGAGTTGCCCGCATGGCGTGCCCATGCGCGGGGGAATCGCGCAGCTTCGAAAACAGGGTGCGGTGCTGCTCGCCGATTTGCGCGCGAAGGAAGCGGGCGAGATTGTTTGCGTTTACGAGAAGGACGCGCAGTTTCTGGAATTCCTCGAGGGGCTGCGCTTGCGGCCATCCACCACTGTCGAAGTGCTGAAGCGCGAGTACGATGAAACGATGACGCTGCGTTCCAACGGGAAGACGATGCACCTCGGAAAACCTGCCACAAGCCGCATCTGGGTGCGGCGTCTCCGCGCGTGAACACATAGTTTTAAGTTGTTCGTTCTAAGTTTTAGTTCTCAGTGCCAGAGATTTCCTGTCAGTCTCAGCTTTCCTAGGCCCCCCTGTTCTTCGTAAGTGTCATCTAAAAGACTTAGGGTTTGTGTAAGTGGTTTAGAATCACCACTTGTGGGTTGGTTTGTAAGTGTTGCATTTAAAATAGGTGGAGGGTGTTGTGTCTGATGCGGATTCTTGCCTGAACAGGGAGAAAGCAAAGGGGGAGAAAAGAAGGAAAGCGATTATCGCAGTGTGGTGCAGAGACGCAGAGGACGCTGAGCCTAGGAAGAGAAAGGTGGCACGGACGGCTGATACGAGTGGTCATTGGCTAGAAAATGGGCCGGAGGAAGATGCCGGCGCTACGAGCTAAAATAAAAACGCCCCGGTGAGACCGGGGCGTAATGCTGACCAAGGACATTCTATCGGAATGATGCTGAACCTGTCAAGGAAAATGCTGGTTATCGTTTGGCGCTCGTGTCGAATGGCTTCGGTTTGTGTCGCGATTGAGTTGAATCTACCCCCCTTTGCTCACGACAGAAACGCGAAGGATGAGGACCCGGCACGACTTCCGTCTGCGTTATGCCCCGTGCGCTTTCGCACCGCCCGGTGCCTTCGCCGCCAAAATCTCGATCTTATGCACCTCCGGCGCCTTCACAAACAACTCCTGCGCTTTCGCGAACAGCGCCTTCGCGATCTCGCCGTTCAAGTGCGCTTCCCGCCCCTTCTCATCCGCAAACGTGTCGAAAATTCCAAATTTCGGTCCCCCGAGCTTCACCGCGTACCACGTGAGCGTTCCCTGTTCCTTCTCCGCCAGCGCCTGCGCCGATTTCAAGAACTCGGCCACCGTCTGCTCCTTACCCGGCTTCGCTTCCACTTGTGCCCAAATTGCAAGTTTTGACATGATCGATACCTCCAACCAGTTGGATGCCGCCTGCCACGAAGGGGTGTCATCATCCTTAGCGAGAATCGCCCGCTGACCGAGGTTGCACACGAAGTGCTAGTCAAGTATGGATGTCGACAAAGAAGACTGCACGCTTTAGAGCAGGCTCTATGAGTGGAGCTGGAGGAGTTGCCATAAAACAATAACCCCGTCCGAGTGCCTTGCGGCGAGTCAGACGGGGAGCAATTCAACTGCCACGTTGCTTCAACAAAGAGGAAAAAGCAAGCGAAGGTTAACCGGATGACCTTGCGGTCGCGAACAAGGCCGCCTCGCGGTCCAGATCGGCTTGGTCAATCACGGCCAGGGGGACTTGGTGTTGGCCTAGAAAATCTTCCGTCTCGACACGAGAAAGCCCCAGCATTTCCGAAACCTGGTATAGAGTCAGAGTTTGCTCGCGGTAGCCCTCTAAAGCGAGCGCCTCGAGGGCGCGGCGGGACACATCGCCACCGGAAGCTGAAAGCCGCTTGGCGACGTCGTCAGGAATGTGTAGAGTGACTTCCATTTCTAAAGTCTAGCATGAGAAGGATACTAACGGACTTTGCTTCGCTCTCGCCGCTACCAAGGGGCAGGCCCGCTGACGAATTCCCGATAGGGGAAACAAGCGGAGTTGCCGCGTAAGGCGGGAGGGAAACAAAGCGAGAGTCAGTCTGGTCTGCGCAAGTCAAGACCCGCAGCCTTTAAACCGAAGGATGCGGCAGCCGGCTGTCTAATGATGGAGGACGGCAGTTATGAGGAAATGGCTCTTGGTGCTCGGATTGGCTGGTGCCGCCTGGATGAGCTTTGTTTTGTACCTAGGGTCTCTGCGGCTAGCAATGATCAGCAATTACCCTGGCTTTTCCTTGGCGAGGTGGTGCGTACACTACGGAGGTACGGCTCCATCCTTGTGGACCCTGTGGATGTTTAATGGCTTGCTCGTGCTAACGAGTTCTTTGGAGTGGGTAATTGTGGGCATCATTGCATGGGGAATAGCACGGCGATTCTCAAAGTAGCCTATTGGGTGTAGGAAAAACTGGCTTGGAATTTGGGACGGGCTAGAACATGCTGGCCAGCGCAGCAAAACTCGCAGCCTTTAAACCGAAGGCTGCGGCACCCGGCCATTTAACCCTTGCAGGTCAGACCGATTTTGCAGTTTTCAATCAGCAGTGATCGCTTTAGGATGCCTGTAGTTAGCTTAATTTTCGCAGACAATTGAGTCAAGGGTTTCGGAGAATCATATATTGCCGTTGGTAATTTTCCGTTGACAATTGGGTTCACGACGCTCAACGCTGCGACAAAATTATTCTGGCCGCTTGCCGGAACCTTGTCGCAGCGGACTCGATACGTTCGATTCGTCTTTCCGGAGAGCGAAACTATTTGGCCGTTTTTATCTACCACAATAACCTTGTAATTGTCTCCTGTCGTATGGACAGGTCCGGCTGGAATACCGCCCTCCGCTCTGAGAGTACCGTTTTCATCCACTGTAGGCTTAACGCCCTGTATTCTTTGAGAGTTCACCCCGAATGGCTTTCCATTGCGGACTATCGTGCATGACGCGAGACCTGATTGCTGCCTCAAATCTTCAAACATTAGGTCGGTGGTGATTTCGATATCGAGGTTGCTGTAATCGTCTTCGCTTGCGTTACGAACGGTTAAATCGAGTTCAGCATATTCCTTGCGCCATTTTATCCCGCTCACCACTGAGCCTTCGCCGTATGTCGGTACTCTTGAGACTCCCTCCAATTCGATTTTGGCCGGCCTTAAAATCCACAGCGAGAAAAGGCCAACGAGTCCGACTGCGAGAATTACTGCGACTGGAGTCTGCGCCCATTTCCAACGAGCGTGAAATATCGATCTAACGAGATGAAGAGCGATGTATATGAGCAACGCGAGCATGAAAACGAGCAGTAGTGTGACTATCAGCATCGTTTCCGGCGGGGCCAGGACGAGAAAAATTGCCACTGCCAAGGCAATGAATACAGACGCGTATTCCCAACGAAAAGGCACTTTCTTGCCTTCCAAGAGTTTGGCGGCTTCTCTAGACTCAGCCCTGCGTTGTTGACGGGTGTTCAAGTCTTCATCAGTCTCCGACCTTGGGTCGTATTGTATCCCCTGCCTTAATCCAAAGAAAAATAATCCCATGTTGGAATCGGGGGACAGACGGGACGTTTTCTGATACTTGTTTGTTACGGCACGTTTGGTTCGCAATTTTCCGTATTCCGAAAGAGATCGTCCAGGCACGATGTGGCGCGGCGCAGAGCGCTTTCATGGTTCTTGACATATCATGATCTGTCAAGTTACCATGATTTTGTCAAGGGGAGTGCTTTTATGTCGCAGGCCCGCGAGAAATTCGCCACCCAAGTCAATTCCAAAATCTTATCGGCGGTGCGCGCACTGGCCGACGAGGAGGGCCGCCAGCTTCAAGCCCTCGTGGATGAGGCGCTCGCCGACCTTATCGAAAAACACAAGAACGCCAAGCCGCGCTCGCACGTCATGGGCGCGTACCTGGCCAGCCACGAAAAATATGCCCCGTTATACAAGAAGCTCGCTCGATGACCGACTATCTGACGGTGGCCGAAGTGCTGGCCATGCACGCCGATCAGATTGAACGCTATGGCGGCTCTCCCGGCGTCAGGGACCAAGGTTTATTGGAAGCCGCGCTGTACCGGCCCCAGACGGGCTATTATGCCGATCTCATCGAGGAAGCTGCGGCGCTCTGGGAGAGCCTGGCGCAGAATCATTCCTTTGTCGATGGCAACAAGCGGACGGCTTTCGCCGCCACGTATACTTTTCTTGCCATCAACGGCCTATACCTCAGGGCGGACTCCGAAGAGACGTACCTTTTTATCGCCGACCTTTACAAGGTCAACCAGTTCCGATTCGACAAACTCGTTCCCTGGCTGCGCGCACACGCGGAAAAGACGACCTAACACCCACAAGCGACGGGGAAGCGCAGCATGCTGCGCCACTACAAGGGAATGTCAGAAACTAGGATCAGGATTCGGAAAGGACGCGTTTGTAGTAGCGCTCGCAGGCGGAGACGAGGTCGCAGGCGCAGAGGGTTTTTTTGGCGCGGACTTCCCGCCACTAAACGATGGGCTGCGGTACGCCGTGCCGGGTGAACATTAGAACGAGGTTAGCGTCGGGCATATAAGAAAATGTCGCGAACGGCCTGACGGATGGCTTCGTCGGTCCAATCTGGGTGTTCCGCGCGCAAGGCAGCTGCCTTTAGTTGCCGGGCGGAATAGTACAGCCGTTCGGCCGCCCGCAATTTCTGCGCCGGCGACATGGCTTGCAGAATCTTTTGCGCTTCGGTTTTCATCACGGCATCCGATTTCATAGACCAATCTAAGACGGTTAGCCTGCTTACTGAAAGGGGTTACTTTCGTTCATCGAGAAGGGCTTTGAGGCGGGCGTAGCCGGCGCGGCTCACCGGCAAGCGCGTGCCGTCGGTGAGAATCGCAAGGCGGCTGTCCTTGCCGTACGGCTCGATGCGCACGACGCGTTCCAGGTTCACGATGTAAGAGCGGTGGATGCGCACGTAGCTGTCCGGGTTGAGGCCTGCTTCCAGGCCGGCGATGGTTTGCTGCTTGAGGTGCTTCTTCCCCTGACTGGCCAGCGCCACGTAGTCGTCCTGGGCCTCCGCGTAGTCAAGCTTGGCAACCGGAATCAGCGTAACCTTCGTGCCGTCCTTCACGACCAGGCGTTCCTGAAATTGTTGCGGAGGCCGCGCGGAGGCCGCGAGTTCGTGGGCGGGCGGCATTTTCCCAGCCAGCCGGCTCTTCGCTCTTTGCAGTGCGGCATCAAAGCGCTCGCGTCCGATGGGCTTCAATAGATAGTCGACGGCGTGGACATCGAAGGCGCGCATCGCATATTGGTCGTAAGCGGTCACAAAAATGACGGGCACTTCGGTGCCAATCAGCTCTAAAACATCGAATCCCGTCAATTTGGGCATCTGCACGTCGAGAAAGATCAAATTCGGTTTGTGTTCCGCGACGGCCTTCACGGCTTCTATGCCGTTCGCGCATTCAGCGGCGATTTCAATTTCCGCATGGGATTGCAGAAACTCGCGAATGACGTGACGCGCGAGCTCTTCGTCATCGACGATGAGCGCCTTCCATCGATTGTCCTGCGACTGGCTCACTCTTTTTCCTCGCTTTCCGCGGGAATGGACAAAGTGACTTGAAAGCGTTCGCCTTCGGTGTTTACGCGAAGGTTGGCATCCTTTCCGTAGCGCGCTTCCAGCCGTTGTTGAACGTTTTTCAGGCCCAAGCCTCCCGAGCGGCGGGGCGGGGCTTCCGGATCCCATGAATTCTCGACGAGGATGGCCAACCGTCCGTTCTGCCGCTGCACGGCCAGGCGTACATCGCCGCCTTCGGGAAGGCTGGCGATGCCATGTTTGACGGCGTTCTCCACGAGCGGCTGCAGCAACAAGGGCGGCAGCAGGCAGGCCTTGGACTCCTCCTGAATCTCCTCATGCATCGTCAAACGCGCGCCAAAGCGGACTTTCTCAATGGCCATGTATTTTTGCAACAATTCCAATTCCTCGGAAAGGCGCACCGAGGTTTTTTCACCCAAGCCCAGCGTCAACCGCAAGAAATCACCGAGCAGAACGCACATATCACGCGCACGAACCGGATCGATGCTGGTCAGAGCACTGATGGAATTCAGGCTGTTGAACAAGAAATGCGGATTGATCTGGGCTTTCAGAGCTTTGAGCTCCGCGTCGCGTGCCTGGATGCTGGTTTGCATGGCGCGCGCCTCAACCTCGTGCGTAGCTTCTTGGGCCAGAGAAACATAGTGGAACGAAACGGCCAGCAGGTAGAACACGCATCCTGCCCCATAGACAATTGCGGTTCTTTCCGCAAAACGGGCTTCGATGCCTTGCAGGGCGGGCACGAAGGACAAGGCACGGGCCAGAAGTATTCCGGCCCCGAGCCACAGCAGGCTGAGGATTTGCGCGGCCACGAGATGCGTCGCCAGAAGCCTCCAGATCAACGTTCGTTGGATGGGCGCAATCCGGCACGAATACCAAGCCGGCAGAGAGATCAATTCGCCGATCATTGCCAGACCAAAGCCGAGAATCCCGGCCTGCAACCACGTCAGACCGCGCGGGGTGTGCAGAACGAAGGCAAGGACGGCGGCAATGGGCAGAGCGGCAACTCTGTAAATTCGGTGCTGATTTTTTAGTGCGGTGTTGAGGTTCATGGAGGCGTCTCAGTTCTTGATTTCGACGCCCCCGAAGATGACCGCGCCGGAGAGGACCAATACTCGCGTCGGGAGAACGGTGGGCGGACGAGATCCCCGCTGCAAGGTCTTGTCCGCGATGCCGCCGAAAATGGGTGTGCCGCGAAAGGCCACTTGCCACGTCTCCGGCACGCGAAGTTCGACGCCGCCGAAGATGGCGTTGATTTCCAGCGTGGCTTCCTCGACCTGCATGTTGGCGTCGGTCAAATCGATTTCGACGCCGCCAAAGAGCGCGTTGATGTGTCCGCCTTGAAAATCCTGGCTCGTCACTCTGCGCTCAATGCCGCCAAAAATGGCCACTTCGTTGAGTGTCGTCCGGGGGTCGCCTCCGATGGGAGGCGAGGAAGGACTTTTTCGTGCCTCCATGGCGCCCCACATAAGCATCAACCCCGTCGCGATCAGCAGGATTGGCCAGATGTCGTTCCAGCGAAAGTGACCGATGCCCAGCTCATTGAGCTGAAAAAGCACTCCTCCCGTGATCAGCAAAATGCCCCAGAGGCGGCGCTCGCGGGACATGATGTTGGGGATGCCCGCGCAAACCAGAAGCAGCGGCCAGAATCGCCACAGCCGGTCGACGGAAATGATGCCCATGTGATCGAGAAGGAGAGCGACTCCGCCCAGAACCAGGAATGCGCCCCAAAAGAGACCGCTGTTGCCCCGGCCGCCGAGATGTATTCCCACGCCCCCGCACCGCTTTCCCTGTTTTTCGGCGCCTGTCTTCACGCTGTCGTGAATATCGTGATGGATCCCATCGCGGAGGTCGTCGCTGAACTTGTTCGCATCGGATTTATTCTCGTCGCTCATCAACGATCTCCCATTGCCGAAGAGCCCGCCCCAGCCTTGTACGCCGCGAATCGGCCCGAGAATGCATTTCGCAGCAGCACTGCTCCGATGATGATGAGGATCAGCGGCCAGAATGATACCAAGATTTGCAGGAGACCCGACAAAAACCCCGCGTGATCAAAGGCGTAGTCCTGAAGGACGTGCAATGTTGCCAGGACGAGCGCCGGCAGCATTCCCTGCGCCGGCTCCGCCGACGTGCCGGCGGCACTGGCAATTTGCCCCATGACCACGTCCAGATTCGCGAAAAGAATGAGGAACCCGAGCGCGAGGAGGATTGCACCGCTGATCGATTTCAGGCTTCGAGGGGATGTTTGTTGCGCCACCATGGTGGCCTCCTGAAGGGCGATTTCCTTGCTCCACGGCGAGAATAGGGGCCCCTCCAGAGGAGCGCATCTAAGATTCGGCCAGAAGGGGGAATTTACCGGCGAACGGTGGCCGGGAGAGGGGCAGTAGCGGGCCAAAAATGAGCTGGTCCAAACCGGGTGGATAAGAGCACTTGCAAAACGGACGAAATCACATTAGCGTAAGCGGCACGCGTTGGGACATCCACTTGCGATCTCTCGTCCCCGAGAAGCGAGGAAATACCAAATGGCCGCATCGATGGGCAGACTTGTCCGCAAAAATGCCGAGCGATGGCGCTGGTTGCTGTATGTAGCGCTGGCGGTAGCCGGCGCATTGCTGACATTCGTTGGAGCCCGGGCGCAGCAAGAGGCCACGGACAACGGTAACTTTCGCAAGCTCATCGACAGCTATTGCGCGGCTTGGAGCACGGGAACGGCGGACGCTCCGGCGAAGTTTTACGCCCCAGACGACGGACTCGTTTTTTATGATGTGGCGCCGTTTGCGTATCACAGTTGGAAGGAGTACCACGACGGCGTGCAAAAGGAATTTCTGGATAATGCCTCGGAGATCAAGCTGACCGCGGGTAAGGACCTGAAAGTGACCCGCCGCGGCATGATTGCGTGGACAACGGTCCCGATGCATTTGATGGAAAAAGCGAAGGACGGTAAGATTTCTGAACTGGATCTCCGGTACACCGGTATTTGGGAAAAACGCGGCGCGAGCTGGGTGCTTGTGCACGAGCATCTCTCAACGCCGCTGGCCGGAAACTAGAGTCTTGACAAAGAGGGCTGGGCGATTCGCTCATTGCGCAAGAAATGTTCAAGACGTTGCAGTACTACTGGAATGCGGCCCGGGGCTATCGATTCAGGCCGTGGCAAAGCCCATATGTGCGGTGGCGCTTTGAGACTTTTCTTGGGAAAGAAGCAGCCGATCTGACCGCCGGGAAGTTCTTTCATCTCGCCTGGAAGTACCGCGACCACATGGAACGCTTTGTGGACTGGGCTGCGGACAGACGCCGCTTTCAACGCCGGCGCCACGCCTGAAGCTCGAACACATTCCCTCTACAAACTTGAATCAATCGCGCGCACCTCTCCGCCTGGAGCTATAATACTGTTTGAGAGGGGGATCCATGGAAGAGCTGAAGATCCTCCAGAAGACCGAACAGTTGCACGAAGCCCGTTGGTGGGAAGCTGAGCCCAGCGGACGAGTACATTGCTATCTTTGTCCACGCCACTGCCACATCCATCCCGGTCAAGCGGGATTCTGCTTCATTCGCATCAATCAAGGCGGGCAACTCTATAGCCTGGGATATGGCGCCCCCGCCGCCTTGCAAGTCGACCCCATCGAGAAGAAGCCGCTGAATCATTTTCTGCCGGGCACGCGCGTCTTCAGTATGGGCACGGCGGGCTGCAACATGGGCTGCTTCTTCTGCCAGAACTGGGACATTTCGAAATCACGGTCGGATCAGGTCCGTTCGCAGCATGTTCCGCCAGAAGATGTGCCGCTTCTGGCGCTGAAATACGGTTGCGAGTCCATCGCGTTCACCTACAACGAACCGACCATCTGGGGCGAATACATTATCGACATCTGCAAAGAGGCCAGGAAATATGGCCTGAAAACGGTGATGGTCACCAATGGTTACATCACATACGACGCGTTCCACGACATTTACGATCACATCAACGCGGCGAACGTCGACCTCAAGGCCTTCACCGAGAATTTCTATGGGAAGATTACCCTGACGCATCTTCAGCCGGTGCTGGAGACGCTGGCGTGGCTGATGAAGGAGACGCCTGTCTGGTTCGAGATCACCAACTTGATGATTCCAACCTTGAATGACGATCCGGCAGAGACGCGAAAGCTTGCCGAATGGATTCTGACTCATCTGGGGCCGGATGTGCCGCTGCATTTCACTGCGTTTCACCCGGACTTCAAGCTGCAAGACAAGCCACGAACTCCAGCCAAGACTCTTGATCATGCACGCCAGATCGCGCTCGACGTGGGCCTGCGCTACGTCTATGAAGGAAACATCTACAGCGAAGGTGCGAACACATATTGTCCGAAGTGCGAGGAACTGCTCATCCGCCGTTCCTGGCATGATGTTCTGGAGAATCGCATCAAGGATGGCGCTTGCCTGAAGTGCGGATTCACGATTCCCGGTGTTTGGGCGAACGATGCAAGAGAGAAGCATTGGCCCAAGCAAGGTGTGGCCGCAGCCGCGAAGGCCTACGGCCATTTGAATCTGTAAGTCCCGCCTCTCATCGCGGATGGAAATGATAGAAACCCGGCCCTACGCGCATGGCGTGATGCCACGCGACCGGAAAGGCCCACCAAACAAGACTGCCCAATATGGCTTGGCCAAGAGTGAGGGGAAGAATGTTGCGGTCACGCGCGAACATCCAGGACATCGCGATTCCGCCGATCCAGGTGAGCGGAACGAGCACCGGATTCGGCCAATGAAGCGCGGCAAAGATCGTACCGGCAATCAGGGAGGCGCGCAGAGGACTTTCTGTTGCGGCGAGAAGGCGATTGGTTGCGTAGGAATTCAACCCCACCTGTTGGAGAAGGCAAAAGGCCATATAGCCAAAGAAATGCTTCGGAATCAAGTGATGGTTGAACGGCCGGTGCAAACCACCAAGAACGGGCCCCACGAAGCAAAGTCCAATAGCAAAAGGTCCGAGCAGCACTGCCGCGCGTTTGGTGGCATTCCACAAATTATCCGCCCTCCATCCAAGCGTTCTTGGAGTGTCCCCGTGCAGCACAAAGCTGGCGACCAGCCAAACGGGAAACACTATCCAGGATGACCAAGTGGTTGTCTCAAGCCGCCACATGTACCACCCAACGTAGCCGCAGAAGGCGAGAGCTTCAATCAAAGTCAACGAACGGAGGGCGGTCGCGGTCATCGCTCTGCTATTCCGTAAGGAGACCTTCGCCCGGATAGCTGCGATCGAGAAGCTGCAGCGCACTCTCAAAGAGTTGAGTGATCTCTTTTTCGCTGACTTCATGCGGGGCGAGCAGCTCGTTCAGGTCGAAGTCAGGAAATCCTCGATTCGTCACCCGCTCTGGCAGGAGCTGCCGCAAGCGGCGGGAACTGATGGATCCCAGGTCTCGGATTTCTTCGAAAACCACGCGCTGCAGTGGATCTTCGAAGACGCCTGGATCGAGCAAATTGCATATCTCAGCGCGCGTCCCCCTCTTGATCAACACCGAGCAGAGAAAACGCAGGGTGTTTCTCTCCAGTTGAAATCCGCCGTCCGTTTCTTCTTTATGCATTCGAAGGCCCTTCATGACGTGTCTACCGGTCCGATTTCATGCCAGGACTGAGGGTGGCATCAGAAAAAACAGGAATTGCTGTGCAAGGCCCGCGCATCAAAGCTGGCCAATTTACAATGGATGAGATGATACTTGGTTGGACGAGGTTGCGTTGGGGGAGAGGACGAATGGGGGAAAAACATCGGGTCGTCATTCTCGGCGGCGGATTTGGCGGACTCGCTGCCGCGCAAAAGTTAAAACGCGCGCCGGTCGAAGTTACATTGATTGACCGGCGCAATTTTCATTTGTTTCAACCGCTGCTGTATCAGGTGGCTACCGGTTCGCTGTCTCCCGGAGAAATTGCTGCGCCGATACGCGGTGTCTTGAGCGGTCAGAAAAATACAAGCGTACTTCTGGGCGAGGCGGTGGACGTCGATCCGCAGGCAAAACGCGTTATTTTGCGCGATTGCGCTGCCTTCGAATACGACTCCCTGATTGTGGCTACGGGAACGCAGACCTCCTACTACGGCAATGACTCCTGGCGGGAGTGGGCGCCGAGCCTGAAGTCCGTAGAAGACGCCACGACGATCCGCCACAAGATTCTGTATGCGTTCGAACGCGCCGAGCGCGCCGCCACTCCGGAAGAAGCGCGCGCATGGCTCACGTTCGTTATTGTTGGAGCCGGCGCCACAGGGCTTGAACTCTCCGGGGCGCTTGCGGAAATCGCTCGCGAGACGCTGCGGCACGATTTTCGAAAAATTGACCCGCAAAAGGCGCGAATCATATTGATGGAAGGAGCGCCAAGAATCTTGGGACCCTTTCCCGAGGATCTGTCGGCCAAAGCCGAGAAATTAGTTACGGGCCTCGGTGTGGAAGTGATCAAAGGCGTGATGGTGACGAACATCGACGCGGTCGGAGTTACGTTCAAGCACGGAGATTCGAGTGAGGTGCTGGCGGCGAAGACCATGATTTGGGCCGGCGGCGTTATGGCCACGACCTTCGGCAGGAAACTAGCCGAGCGCACGAAAGGGGAGACGGACCGGAGCGGCCGGATCAAGGTGAACCGGGACCTAACCGTTCCCAATTTTCCGGATATTTTCATCGTTGGCGATCTCGCGCACGCCGACGATAAAGGGGGAAACCCACTTCCAGGTGTCGCGCAAGTCGCGATGCAGGGCGGAGCGTACGCGGCAAGAATCATCCGTGCACGCCTGGAAGGGAAGAAAGAGCTGCCGCCATTTCATTATTTCAATAAGGGAGACATGGCCGTGATCGGCCGCGCGGCCGCGGTAGCAAATATTTCTGGTATCCACGTTTCCGGGCTGCTTGCCTGGCTGATGTGGCTCTTCATCCACTTGATTTACATCGTGGAGTTTAAGAGCCGCGTCGCGGTTTTCGTCCAGTGGGGCTTCGAGTACCTGACGTTCAGCCGCGGCGCTCGCTTGATCACCGGCGAAGCTGCCACGGATTCGGTCGATCAGGCGGGTACGATGGGCAACAGGGGCGACTGCAGCTAAGAATCGCCTGCTCCACTTAGCTCAGAATGTGCGATATGAGCTTGTCGTCCGTCCGCGGATACCACGATGGTGCAGGCGCACTTGAAGTGCAGATCACCAGGGACCGTGGTAGGTTAATTCTAGGCGTTGAAGGTGATTTGGTGTCGCGCACCGCTGAGGTCTAAATGGCCAGTTTCGCTCCCTGGCGCCAGCGACTTTGCTGTCGTCACTTGAATCGATGTGGCCTGGGGTCCCAGGCGCCCGCAGTTCTAAACAGGTCTGCTCGACTGAGTGTTCTTTTCTTCTTCTGCTTCTTCCTTCTTGACGGGTGTCAACACGGCATTTCAAAACCTTCCATCGAATTCACTAAAATTCCGGTGGCGGATACAGGCGGTCCAGATAAGATGGATAGCATTGAGGGACGGGCGACTGGCGTTCGTCCAGGACAACAGATCGTCTTGTATACCAAGAGTGAAGGCCGCTGGTGGATACAACCGTTCGCTCGAGAGCCATTCACAAAAATCCAGGGCGATTCCAGGTGGAAGAACGAGACCCATCTGGGCACGGAATACGCCGCTCTGGTGGTTGATCCCGGCGACACTCCGCCACAAACTACGGAGGTGCTGCCGGCCATCGGTGGTGGGGTCGCGGCCGTTGCGGTCGTCAAAGGCCGAAGTCCCGATTCTTCTTCGACGCCGCCTAAAATGCTCCATTTCAGCGGCTATGATTGGATAGTACGCACTGGGCTGAGCTATCGCGGGCGCTCAAGAAACTCGTTTGATCCGGCAAACGCCTGGACGGATGAAAAGGGAGCTCTGCATCTCCGCATAGCGAAGAACCAGGACGGATGGAGTTGCGCGGAAGTCCAACTTACACGCAGTCTAGGATACGGGACGTACCAGTTCGTGGTGCGCGATATTTCTCATCTGGAACCTTCCGCTGTTCTAACGCTCTTTACCTGGGATGGTATAGGTACGGACGAAAATCGCCGGGAACTTGATACTGAAGTAAGCCCCTGGGGATCCCGGAACAGCGAAAACGCCCAATACGTCGTGCAGCCTTATTACATGCCAACGAATGTCGTTCGATTTAACGCACCAGCGGGCGTGCTTACTCACGCGTTCCATTGGGAGCCTGCGCAGGTGACGTTCACGACTTACGCAGGGTCCCAGGTTACCGGACGAAGCCATCCACTGAACCAGCATGTTTTTAGCTCCGGAGTGCCGACGGCAGGTGGCGACGTGGCACGCATAAATCTGTATGTCTTCGGCAAGGGGGAAGTCCCGCTGCAACATGAAAACGAAATTGTTGTTGAAAAGTTTAAGTACTATCCGTGATCTGCATGCCAACTTCGTCTCGATGGCTCGCCGCTGGACTAGCACTAATCTGCTGCGTTGGTGAAGCGCGTGCACTCGATCCAAATCACGTTGTGTCGCAGTATGTGCGCGAGCAATGGAGTACCGAAGACAACTTTCCGGGCGGACCTATCCACACGATCGCGCAGACGGCCGATGGTTATCTATGGATGGGCACGGAAAAAGGATTGGTGCGTTTCGACGGGTTTAACTTTCGTCTGGTCTCAGCGTTTTCCGAGTTTTCGAATGACCCCGTTTCGGGTTTGATCACGGATACTGCCGGCAGGCTGTGCGTAATCTTCTGGGGTGCGGGTGTGCTGTGCTATCGTGACGGAAAACTTGTGAACCTGGCATCCATTCTTGGGAGAACGACGCTCCAAATCACAAGCAACTGGCGAGGAGAAGACGGGGCCTTGCTGCTTGCAGATCTGATGGACGGAATCCTCCGTGTTCGGGGAGAAAACGTCCAAGTGCTGGCCTTCCCGACAGTCCTCCCAGGCTCATCTCTGGTCGTCGCGATGGCGGAGACGCGCGACGGCAAAATCTGGCTGGGGACTGCGGCAGAGGGTCTCTCCTATTTTGCAGATGGGCGGACTACGCGTGTTACCGCGGGTCTTCCGGACAAGAAAATCAATTGTTTGTTGCCCGTTGGCGAAAAGGAATTGTGGGTCGGTACCGGTAAAGGACTTTATCGATGGAATGGCGTTCGATTCACCAGAGTTGACTTGCCGCCGGCCTTGGCAGGCGTCCAGGTCCTCACTCTCTTGCGGGACCACGATGGCAACGTCTGGGCCGGGACAACGCGAGGTCTTTTGCGCATCAACCCCTCTGGCGTTTCGTTCTCCGATGAGGGCGATTTCGGAAGCGGAGGTATCAACGCTCTCTTTGAGGATCGCGAAGGGAATCTCTGGGCTGGAGGTGGACGCGGCCTGGAGCGCATCCGAGACGGCACATTTGTGACCTACACGCTGGGCGCTGGAAGCCCGCCCTCCAAACAAGACGGGCCGGTCTATGTAGACAGTGGGAATCGCACCTGGTTCGCTCCCGCCGGAGGTGGCTTGTACGTCATGAAGGACGGCCGAGCTCAGGCGCTCAAGTCGTCTTTGCTTCATAAGGAACTGATCTACTCCATCACAGGCCGCAAGAACGTGATTTGGATCGGCACACAACACGGCGGTCTAAAACGTTTCGAATACAGAAATGGAGTGATAGGCGGCAAAACGTACACGCAAGCAAATGGTCTCGCCGAAAACAGCGTGTTTGCGGTGTATCAAAGCCAGGATGGGGCAGTGTGGGCCGGAACCTTGACGGGCGGCGTCAGTAAGCTCAAAGACGGAAGATTTGTAACGTACACGACGGCTGACGGCCTCGCGTCGAACACTGTCTCGGCAATCCTCGAGACACGCGACGGAACGATTTGGTTTGCCACACCGAATGGCCTGAGCTCATTGTCGCGTGGGCATTGGACGACCTACGCAACGGGAGACGGGCTGCCCTCCAACAGTGTGAACTGCCTTTTTGAAGACTCCTCCGGCGTTCTCTGGATTGGAACGTCGAGGGGACTGGCCTTCTTCAAATCGGGGCGCGTGCAAGTTCCCCGCGATGCTCCGGACTCGCTGCGCGAAGGGGCATTCGGAATGTCTGAAGATAAGAAGGGATGGCTTTGGATCGCGACTTCAGGTCACGTATTGCGCGTGTCAAATCAGAAGCTGTCCAGTGGAGTCTTAAGCTCGACCGAGGTTTGCGAGTATGGGGCTGCCGATGGCCTGCCAAATGCCAAGGGAGTAAAGAGAAGCAGATCGGTGGTTGCGGATGGGGAGGGAAGGATCTGGTTTTCGATGACTCGTGGCCTATCGGTTGTTGACCCGTCTCACATCACGAACAATTCTGCTCCAGCACTGCCTCACGTCGAGGCCATTATGGCGGATAACAATCCCATTACCATTGGCGCGTCGGCTCGGATTCCTTCCTCTCGTAAACGGATCACGTTTATATATTCGGGATTGAGCTTTGCGGTGCCAGAGCGCATTCGCTTTCGATATTTTCTTGACGGCTTCGACCGTAGTTGGAGCGAGCCGACGGCAGCCCGCGAAGCGGTCTATACGAATCTAAGCCCGGGCTCCTACCGGTTTCGGGTGATCGCAAGCAACAGCTATGGGCAGTGGAATGATTCCGAGGCTGCGATTTCGGTCGAAGTCGATCCGGCGTTTTGGCAGACATGGTGGTTCCGCGTGTTGTGCGTGGCCGCTGCTCTCGGATTGCTCTGGGCTCTTTATCAACTCCGGCTCCGTCAGGTGGCGCGGCAGTTCAACATTCGGCTGGAAGAGCGCGTCAGCGAGCGCACGCGCATCGCGCGGGACCTGCACGATACGTTGCTGCAAAGTTTTCACGGACTGTTGCTGCGGTTTCAAACGGTTTCTAACCTACTCCCTGCGGGCGAACCCAAACAAAAACTTGAAAGCGCAATCGATCGGGCCGCGCAAGCAATCACCGAAGGCCGGGATGCCGTACAAGGGTTGCGTTCCTCCACGATCGAGACCAACGATCTGGCCTTGGCGTTAAACACTCTGGGTGAAGAACTCGCGGGCGATGAAAGCAACCCGAATTCTGCCGAGTTTCATGTGGCAGTGGAAGGCACGCCGCGAAACCTCCATCCGATCCTGCGGGACGAAGTCTACCGGATCGCGGGCGAAGCGCTGCGCAATGCCTTCCGGCACGCCCAGGCGCACCGGGTCGAAGTGGAGATCCGGTATGACGAACGGCAGCTTCGGTTGCGGGTGCGCGATGATGGAAAGGGAATCGACCCGAAGCTGCTTAGTGAAGACGGGCGCGCGGGACACTACGGGCTGCACGGCATGCGCGAACGCGCCAAAGTTGTCGGCGGCAAGCTGGCGGTGTGGAGCGAGCTCGATTCTGGTACGGAGGTTGAGTTGAGCATTCCTGCCTCGCATGCTTCCGAGACATCTGCCGCTCGACGCCGTTCCTGGTTGACTGAAAAATTATCGGGAAAGTTGGCTGGAAAAGACACGGAGTTGAAGTCGTGAGTGGCGATGCTGGCCCGATCCGGATCCTGGCGGTCGACGACCATGCCCTCCTGCGCGAGGGGATCGCTGGGTTTGTGGCCGGTCAATCGGACATGACTTTAGTCGCGCAAGCCTCGAATGGGCGGGAGGCAATCCAGCAGTTCCGTACGCACCGTCCGGACATCACCCTAATGGACTTACAGATGCCGGAAATGAACGGTGTCGATGCGATGATCGCGATTCGCGGGGAATTTCCCGAGGCGCGAATCATCGTACTGACCACGTACACCGGAGACGTCCAGGTGCTGCGCGCGCTCAAGGCGGGAGCACGGGCTTACCTGCTAAAAAATCTGTTGCATAAGGAACTGCTGGAAACGATTCGGGCAGTGCATGCCGGGAAAAAGACGGTTTCCCCTGAGGTGTCGTTTCAACTTGCGGAGCATGCCACCGATGATGCGCTGACCCTAGCGGAAGTGCGCGTCCTGCGTCTGATTGCCGAGGGGAATGCCAACAAAGAGATTGCGGCGCAGCTCTCCATCAGCGAAGAAACCGTCAAGGGCCAAGTCCGTAACATCCTCTCCAAACTGGGCGCCAATGACCGAACTCACGCCGTCATGATCGGCCTGAAGCGTGGAATTATCGAGTTTTAGTTCACTCAAAAGAGTGGTTTGCGCGGGCCTTTTGGGGCTTTCGGTGTGCGAAGGAGTCCTTTAGCCTCGAACTATTTTGCGCCGATTATTTTCGACATTCGCGCACGGTACCCCCGGAGCCGGCCTTCTATTGATGCGGCTTGCTGCAGGCATTGAATTGGTTGTTTACGGGGTTGGGACACTGCGGGCAGAGACTGCGATCGGTGCAGCCATACTTCACGTGGTCGCGACCGGTGCAGGAATACTGCTGCTCGCAGGTCTGTGGACACCGATCGCGGGGTCACTGGTGGCGGTCATCGAGTTGTGGAGCACCCTCTCGCAGGCTGGAGATCCGTGGAGTCATATCCTATTGGGAACCATAGGTGCCGCCCTGGCACTACTTGGACCTGGGGCCTGGTCGGTCGATGCTCGCCTTTTTGGATGGAAGCGAATCGGCACTCGAGACCGGCAGAGTTAGCGCCCATACACCTTTATCTCACCCACCCTTTAAAGGTGATTCCTTGGCCCAAAGCAGTGGCCGGAGTGCCCGAAAGGAGTGCCTACGGCGTTCCAAAATAGTTGATAGGCGTCCCAAAATGGTGTGCACGGCGACTCCATCTGGGGTTGTCCACAGACCGGGCTGTCCCTACAATGCGCGCAATGAACAAAGGGGCTAACAAGCGTGCAACCTTCCTAGATTAGGGGCAACTCATGGCTAGCGTCGCAGCAGTACTCATCGGAGATCCAAAGCAGTCTGAACAGAGACTCAAACACGAGAACGTCGCTCTGCGCCAAGAAGCCGATAGGGCATCAATGCACGACGAGATCATCGGAACTTCTTCCGCCCTGCAGAAGGTACTCTCGCTTGTATCCAAGGTTGCCCCGACGGACGCTACCGTTATGGTCACCGGCGAAACCGGTACGGGTAAGGAAGTCGTTGCTCGCGCCATCCATCGACGGTGCCGGCGCTCCTCACGTGCTTTTATTAGCGTAAACTGCGCTGCTATCCCGCGCGACTTAATTGCCTCTGAGTTGTTTGGCCATGAGAAGGGTTCTTTCACCGGAGCGTTGCAGCGGCGGCTGGGACGCTTTGAAGTGGCGGAAGGAGGCACGATCTTTCTCGATGAAGTTGGAGAGCTTCCCGTCGAGACCCAGATCGCGTTTTTGCGGGTCCTGCAGGAACACGAATTTGAACGTGTCGGCGGAACTCGATCCATCCAAACGAATGTTCGCGTGATCGCGGCTACCAACCGTAATTTGCAGGCGGCCATCGCTGCTAGAAACTTTCGTAGCGACCTGTTTTACCGGCTCAACGTTTTTCCGATTGAGATGCCTCCTCTGCGCGAACGGCGGGAAGATATCCCCGCGCTGGTTGAGTACTTCGTCGATCGTTACGCGAGGAAACTGGGCAAGAACATACGCGGGGTAAACAGCAAGACGCTGGAGCTTTTTCAGTCGTACCCTTGGCCAGGTAATATTCGCGAACTCCAGAACGTCATCGAGCGATCTGTAATCGTGTGCGACACGGAGAATTTCTCGGTGGACGAGACCTGGCTTCGTCGGCAGCCTGTTGCAGGCGAGTGCAAAAGCCAGTCTGACTTCTCGCAAAAGCCTGCTGCTCAGGAAAAAGTGATGATCGAGGCTGCCTTGGGCGAAAGTGGAAGATAGGTATTCGGAAGGTCAGGAGCGGCTGCCAGACTCGGTATTCCAGGATCTACCCTGGAGTCGAAGATCAGGTCACTAAGGATCAACAAGTAGGGACGTGGGCAGTCGCACGCCTTGATGATAAGAATCGCCAAGAGTGGGCGCACCCGAACGCCGATTCCTCCACCAATTCCTCAGTGGAGTAGCTGCTATCGTCGGATTTAGCGAGAGCAAGGACCGGCTTTCAAGACTTTCAACCGAGGGCGCCGCTAGAATCAGCTGGAACGCGCTGCGACCTATAATTACGCGATGGCATCTAATCACGCGATGGCACCCGCAGCGCATAGCCCCGAGCAGGCTCGGGAGGCACAGGACGTTCGCCTTGTGGTTGACACGATCCCCACGCTCGCGTGGTGCGCTCGTCCGGACGGCTCCGCCGACTTCTTCAATCAGCGCTGGCTCGACTATACCGGCCTCTCCGCCGTACAGGCGCATGATTGGGGCTGGACGGTTGCCCTTCACCCGGACGACCTGAGCGGACTTGTGGATTACTGACGATCCGTTCTGGCTTCTGGCGAGGCAGGTGAGATTGAAGGACGCCTACGCCGTTTCGATGGCGTGTATCGTTGGTTTCTTTTCCTTGCGACTCCGTCGTTCGACAACGACGGAAGGATTGTCAAATGGTTCGGTACGAACACCGACATCGAAGAACGAAAGCGCTCGGAATGCCTGCTTGCCGGAGAGAATCGCGCTCTGGAAATGACCGCCAAGGGCAATTCGCTGGAATCCATTCTCGAAGCCCTATGCCGAGTTGTAGAACAGACCGCCAGCGGGTGTCTCTGTAGCGTCTTTTTGTTCGATCCCAGTGGTTCTAAAATCCAGCAAGCTGTTGCTCCGAGCCTCCCATCCAGCTATAACGACCGGTTTCCAGGCATACCGGTGGATCAGGAACGTGGACCCTGCACTAGGGCAGCGCGACGCAAGACCCAAGTGATCGTGTCGGACGTGGCTTCGGATACGCAATGGGACTATGGATGGCGCACGTCCGCGTTGGCGCACGGTCTAAGAGCGTGCTGGTCGACCACGATATTGGCTTCGAATGGTTTTGTATTGGGCACCTTCGCGATCTATTGGCGCGAGCCGCGCAGCCCAACTGAATGCGATCAAAGGGTCATCGGGCAAATTACGCATCTCGCGGCGGTCGCGATTGAGCGCAAGCGTAACGAGGCGGCGCTCCGGGAGAATGAGGAACGCTTTCGTCTGATCGTCGACACCATCCCTGGTTTTGTATTTACCTTGAGCGCGACAGGCGAGGTCGAACTACTCAACCGCCCAGCCTTGGAATATTTCGGCAAGCCGATTGAGGAATTTAAGAATCGGATCATCTTTGATGCTGTCCATCCGGATGATCTTCCTCGCGTGATCGACGCGTGGAGGCGCTGGCTCGAAACCGGGCAGCCGCATGACCTTGAGCTCCGCCAGCGCCGTGCCGATGGTGCGTACCGCTGGTTTCAATCTCGCGCCCTCCCCGCGCGAGATACGGAAGGCCGTATCACCGGCTGGTACATATTGTTGACTGACATTGACGACCGGAAGCGCGCCGAGGGTGAATTAGAGAAGGCTTTCGAAGAAATCAAGCGGCTGAAAGACCGCCTTCATGACGAGAACGTCGTCCTCAGGGAGCAAATCGATCAGGACTTCATGTTTGAGGAGATCGTGGGCTCCTCGCCCGCCTTGAAAACGGTCCTCTCTAGCATCGTGAAAGTCGCGCCCACCGACTCCACAGTGCTGATTACCGGCGAAACCGGCACCGGGAAGGAACTGATTGCGCGCGCCATACATAAGGGTTCGCAACGTGCTGGCCAGGCTTTTATTACCGTGAATTGCGCCTCGATTCCTTCTTCGTTGATCGCCTCAGAATTGTTTGGCCACGAGAAGGGAGCGTTCACTGGCGCGTTGCTGCAGCGCCAGGGCCGCTTTGAATTGGCGCATTCCGGAACCATTTTTCTCGACGAAGTCGGGGAGCTTCCAGCGGAGACGCAGATTGCGTTGTTGCGTGTGCTCCAGGAGCGCCAATTTGAACGAGTGGGGGGGGGTAGCCGCGTCATTACCACTGATGTTCGAATTATCGCCGCCACCAACCGCGATTTGGCGGCAGCCATTTCTTCAGGAACATTTCGCGCCGACCTCTTTTACAGGTTGAATGTTTTCCCGATCCACGTGCCGCCTCTCCGGAACCGAAAGGAAGACATTCCGATGTTGGTCGAGTACTTCGTGAAGCGCTACGCGGAGAAGGCGCGAAAGCAAATCAGCAAGATCGACAAAAATACGCTCAAGCTATGCCAGTCTTATCATTGGCCAGGCAATATTCGTGAGCTGCAAAATATCGTCGAGAGATCTGTAATCCTTTGCAGCGGGGATACCTTTTGGATCGATGAGGCCTGGCTTTCAAGCCAGGGCGCACCTCGCCCGAAGTCATCAGGCCCTCTCGTACAGACGGTCCAGAACTATGAGAAGGAACCCATCGAAGGGGCTCTTGCGGAAAGCAACGGAAAAGTTGCCGGGCCAAATGGCGCGGCTGCCAAACTTGGAATTCCGCGGGCGACGCTAGATTTCAAAATCAAACAGCTCAAGATAAAGAAAAACACTATCCGGTAAGCCCCCGCGTCCAACTCCCAGGATTTTGGCACTTCTTAAGATTCTGTCACTTCCAATTTCCTTTTCGAGCCTTGTTTTCAGTGAAATCCAATTGGCTACTCGCTTGCACTGCTCGTGATCGGTGCTCGGATGGAAGGTATAGAGTGCAGCACAGGCGCGACTCCGATGTTGTCGCAGACCTCGTTGGTTTCGGCACGCTCTTCATCTCGAATCCTGATTTGCCAGAGCGCTTCAAGAACAGCAAGGTAAATCTCCGAGAAGGGATAAATTGCATGACAACGAAATCCACCAAAGACAGCACGCATGTCGATGACAAGGACTGGGGCAAGGGACGATCCGCGACAGCAAAGCCAGGTTCCGGCGAATCTCGCCGCGACTTTCTAGAACCTCTTCGCGGCGGATGATGGAGTCGCCAAGACTGCGCGGACACCAGGAGAAACCACCGAACCACCAATTCAACGCCCTCCATTGCCCCCATTTACGCGTGAAACGGCTATTCAGAAGATTCGACTGGCGGAGGATGCCTGGAACTCCCGCGCTCCTGAAAAGGTGGCACTGGCTTATACAATTGATTCCCGCTGGAGAAACCGCTCGGAATTCGTGAATGGAAGGCAAGAAATTATCGCCTTCCTCACGCGCAAGTGGGCGAAAGAACTGGACTATCGCCTAATCAAAGAACTGTGGGCTTTTGAAGGAAATCGCATTGCAGTGCGCTTTGCATACGAATTCCACGACGACTCAGGAAATTGGTTCCGCGCGTATGGCAATGAAAATTGGGAGTTCGACGAGAACGGACTGATGCGTCTGAGGCTCGCTTCTATCAATGATCTCGCAATCAAGGAGTCGGAGCGCAAGTATCACTGGGCGCTTTGCCGCCGTCCGGATGAACATCCCGCACTCAGCGATCTGGGCCTCTAAGCGCCCGATCCATTCGCGGGCAGGCAAGTGGCTTGCCTTCGTTGCGCGCGAACTTAAGGAGAGGCATCGACGATCTTACACAACACGATTGCCGGCTTGGCGGCGGCGCGGGGTTGGCCCTGGTCGCTAAACTGCGCAGGAAATTGGCCAATAGCGAGAAGGTGCCAGCGGAAGACTTTGTGCTGGGCAGCCCCTCGTTCAACTCCCAGGATTCCGGCACTTCCTAAGATTCTGTCACTCCAATTTCCTTTTCGACCCTTGTTTTCAGTGAAATCCAATCGGCTACTCGCTTGCCCTTCTCGTGATCGGTCCCCGGATCGAACGAATGCAGTGCAGCAGAGCCGCGACTGCGGTGTGGGTCAAGTGGGCTGATCGATGGCTTTCAGGATTGAGACTGCGGCGCGAGGGAGACTCATAGTGTTCACCCTAAGTGGCCGAATCGAAAAACAGGCGATAGCCGAGTTGAGGAGGCTTTTTGAACTCCAAACAGACTACCGCGACATCGTCCTAGATCTCAAGGATGTAAGCCTGGTCGATCGCGACGTAATGGGCTTTCTCGCGCGTTGTGAAGCGGATGGAATGAAACTTGAGAACTGCGCTCCCTATATTCGCGAATGGATGGAAAGAGAAAAAGATTGAGGGTGGCATCGACGTGGCGGTGAGGTACTTGCCGTTCAGCCAGAATGAGTTACAAAGGGGAGGCAGATACAAATGAAAGGCACTTCTAAAGCGATGGAAGTCTCAGCGCCAGAACTCGCGAAGTTGGCAATCGAAGCCCACGGTGGCCTTGAACGCTGGAAACGTTTCAGCAGCGTTTCAGTCCACGGGATCAATGGCGGTGTCCTCTGGGGTGCCAAGGGCAAAGCCGGAGTCCTCGTTGACGTGACGGTCACAGTCGACCTTCGCAACGAGAAGGTTTCGCACTGGCCCTTTGGCACTCCAGCTCGAAGGTCTCGCTTCGAACCTCAACGGGTCGCACTCGAGAACGCGAGCGGTAACGTACTTGAAGAACTCCTTCAACCCCGGTCATCGTTCCGGGGACACACTCTCGAAACCCCTTGGAGCAATTTGCAGCTCGCCTACTTCGCTGGATCCGCGATGTGGACGTATATGAATACTCCATTTTTCCTTGCCAGACCCGGTGTTGAATCCGAAGAAATCGAACCCTGGCAAGAAGCAGGCGAAACGTGGCGTCGTCTGAAAGTCCGCTTCCCCGCGGATATCGCAACCCACAGTACGGAGCAGACGTTTTACTTCGATCAGCAAGGATTGTTGAAGAGGCACGACTACGACGTTGAGATCAGCGGCGGTACACCGGCCGCACACTACGTCTCCGATCTCAAGGAGTTCTTTGGCATCGTCTTTCCGACGAAGCACAGGATCTTCCCTCGCCAACCGGACGGCCATTCCGCAGCCGAACCGTTGGTCGTCTCCATCGACATGGATCAGTTTGTCCTCTTCTAAAGGATCTAACGGTCTAAAATGTCACCAGTCATGTGTCCGAGTTCCTCAATCGCAGCGAGGCGCTTGTCGTTCAGCCAGAATGAAATACGAATGAGAGGAACATACAAATGAAAGGCACATACAAAGCAGTGGAAGTCTCCGCACCGGGCACGCTTCGAGTAGTGGAACGGCAAGTGTCCGAGCCTGGAGCAGGTCAGGTTCGGATTCGGGTAGAGGCATGTGGAATTTGTCACACCGATGCAGCCACGATCACGGGCATATACCCTGGACTGAAGCTGCCGCGCGTTCCTGGGCATGAAGTCGTTGGCCATATTGAGGCATTGGGCAGCGGAGTGTCCAAATGGAAAATCGGTCAACGGGTCGGTGTCGGCTTCTTCGGCGGTGAAGACGGAGTGTGCGAACCGTGCAGACGCGGAGATATGGTGCAATGTCAGAACCCCATCATACCGGGAGTAACCGTGGATGGAGGATATGCGGAAGTGATGATTGCTGAAGCGCACGGCATCGCTGTCATTCCTGATGAGCTCACATCCGTAGAGGCCGCCCCACTCCTCTGCGCGGGTATTACCACCTACAACGCTCTTCGCAACGCTGGCTTGCGCGGCGGAGATCTGGTCGCGGTGCAGGGCATTGGTGGCCTTGGGCATCTTGGCGTCCAGTTTGCGCGGCACATGGGATTCCGCACTGTCGCCATCGGGAAGGGACGCGACAAGGAAAAGCTTGCGAAAGACTTGGGCGCGCAAGTCTACATCGATACTGCCGTCGATGATGCCGCAGCGGTGCTGCAGCGTATGGGCGGGGCCAGAGCGATTCTCGCAACAGCCCCCAGTGGCGGTGCTATGGGGCCACTTGTGTCCGGTCTTGCCGCCCGCGGCAAGCTCATTGTGGTGGGTGTGCCAGGGGACCCAATCCAATTAAATGCGTTCCCGCTCGTCTTTGGAGGGCGCTCGATCTACGGGAGCCTGGCCGGCACGGCAATCGATACCGAGGACGCTCTAGCCTTCAGCGTCCTGGAGAATATCCGCCCGATGATCGAGACACTTCCCCTCGAACAGGCTGCTGATGCGTACGCCCGCATGATGCAAGGCAAAGCACGCTTCCGCATGGTGCTAGTTACAAAGGACGGTGACAGATAACGACGCGGATGCACGAACAGTCTTCGTTGGAGAGGCAAAAACATATGCAGAATCACAAGTCCGCAGTGCAACGAAACCAAGCACTCGCCAAAAAGTCCGGCGAATTCCTGATCGGAGACGATCTTCGTGTTACGCGCCTGGGATTCGGCGCGATGCGAATCACAGGAGATGGAATTTGGGGTGCGCCTGCGGATCGCGCTGAGGCCGTCCGGGTTTTGCGGCGCGCTGTCGAATTGGGAATCAATTTCATCGACACAGCGGACTCCTATGGTCCCGGCGTGAGTGAAGAAATCATAGCTGAGGCGCTGCACCCGTATCCGACAGGGCTGGTGATCGCCAGCAAGGGCGGATTTGTGCGGCCAGGTCCCAACCAATGGGTTGAAAATGGAAAGCCAGAACACCTGAGATCCGCCTGCGAAGGCAGCCTGCGCCGATTGCGTCTGGACCGGATTGATCTGTATCAGTTGCATCGAATCGATCCGAAGGTGCCGGCTGAAGACCAGCTCGGAACTCTGAGGGATTTGCAGGCGCAAGGAAAGATCAAACACATCGGTTTATCGGAAGTGAGCGCGCGACAGATTCAGCATGCGCGAACGATTGTTCCCATTGTGACCGTTCAGAATCGGTTCAGCGTCGCCGACCGCGGATCGGAAGATGTTCTGGCGTATTGCGAAAAAGAGAAAATGGGCTTTATTCCGTGGTTCCCACTGGCGGCCGGTCGTATTTCCGGTTCTGAGAGCCCTATCAGTCGTCTAGCTGCACGATGGAAAGCTACCCCATCACAGGTGGCTCTGGCATGGCTGCTAGCTCGATCTCCAGTCATACTGCCGATCCCAGGAACTTCCAGGGTCGAACATCTCGAAGAAAATGTGGCGGCAGCGGAGTTACAGATTGACGCAAACAAAATGCAGGAACTTGACCGTATGGCGCGTGCCAGCTAAGAAAGAGCAGCTATACTTTGGATTGGAATCGATGCCACGAGAAGGCGAAGCAAGGCAGAAATAAAGAGTTTCCTCGACGCAACACATCGAGCAGTCTTGTCCACTTTCAAATTGCTGGGTCAAATGGTGCGGCTGCCAAACTCGGCATTTTGCGCTTGATGCTAGATTTGAAAATCGAACGACTGGATACAAAGAAATACTCCATCCGGTAACTCCCCTCGTTGAACTCCCGGAATTCTGTCACTTCCTGAGATTCTGTCACTCCAATTTCTTTTTCGAGCCCTGTTATCAATGAAATGCAATTGGGCACTCGCTTGCACTGCCCGTGGTCGGTGCACAGATGGAAGGAATGCACTGCAGCAGAGCCGCGACTGCGTGTAGGTCAAATGGCTTGATCGATGAGTCTCGGGAAGGAGGCGAATTGTGCCAGCCAAATTCATAGACAGCATCGACAGGGAAGAGCCGGCGATTGTTTCTATCGAGAGCCTTCCCGGCGAAGGAGACCGGACCCTCGTCGCTGCTGCGAAGGGCGGGAATCTCCAAGCGTTTGAAGTTCTGGTCGAACGGCACGAGCAGATGATTTTTTCATTGGCTTGGCGCATGACGCGCAATCGGGAGGACGCCGAAGACGTCGTGCAGCAGAGCCTCCAAAAAGCGTTCCTTCATTTGAAGAAGTTTGAGGGCGAATCCTTATTCTCCACCTGGTTAACGCGGATCGCAATCAACGAGGTACTTATGTTGTTGCGCAGGAAGCGTGGATCGCGCGAGGTGTCGATCAACGATTCGACCGAGGGAGATGGAGCACTAGCGCTGAAGATCCCTGATTCAGGCCAGAGTCCCGAAGATGGCTATTCACAGCGAGAGCGGCAGCAAATTCTGTTTTCGGCCCTGAATGAGTTACCGCACGGAACACGGAGGGCAATCCAGCTGCGTGAGCTTGATGAGCGATCGACGGAAGAGACGGCTCGAATCATGGGAATTTCCGTTGGCGCGGTAAAGGCTCGAGTGTTTCATGGGCGAAGGAAATTGCGCGCGAGATTGAATCGCTATTTCGGATCAAATGGCCCAGGTTCACGGACTCGTACAAAAGCCAGCCTTCCTATCTTTGCTCCACGGTGCCGGCGCGTTGCCATGCTGGCGCCACTCGCCGTCCTCTGCGTTATAACGTCCGCCGCAGCGCAGAACACCAGCCCAGGGAAGCGTGCCCAGCGGTCCGGCAAGCAACGAAGTGCTCCAGCTCACTCTCCGTGACTCCAACAAGATGGCACTGCGATACAAGCTAGGAGGGATCGAGAGCGGTGAAAACGCACAGATTGCACGTGGTCAGCGGCTGCATGCCCTTAGTCGTCTGTTACCGCGGGTAAGCGCCGGTGCCTCCGAAAACGTCAGCCAACTGGACGTAGCCACACTTGGCCTCAAGAATGTTCCGGTCATTCCCCGCGTCATCGGCCCGTACTGGAATCCGGAGGTTAACAGTCCCGACGAGGTCGGGATCTTAATCAGAGGCCGTGCTTGGCGGACTCGAGTGCGACTCTTTCCAAGGTGCGAGCTTTAGCCTTTGTCTCTTGTTCTTCTCGATTCCTCGGTGGTGCGTTCGTTTCGAGGGAGTGAATGAGACGGGTAGAGATCTCGGCTATTTCGTCGACAGCAGCCAGGAACGAGGCCTCATTTGCTCTCGAGGGTTTGTTAAAACCGCTGATTTTCCTCACGAACTGAAGAGAGGCATTCTTGATCTCTTCGGGGGTAACGGGGGGATCAAAGTTGAAAAGTGTCTTGATGTTCCTGCACATTCCTGGGACCTCAGCTAGATTCTGACTAAACTATCTGTTCGCTCCTGTGGATGGCCGGGCCAATGTTTCCGTGCCGCCAATCGCAGTTTGCTCTTATGTAGTTCCAACCGACTTTGCCGTCTTGGAAGTAGCGAGGCGCTGGCGGGCATAATTGCACCAGGGACCCGCGGGGTCTAGCCGGACATACGCTTGCCAGTGCTGCTGCGCTTCGGCATACGCGTCCAGCTTCTCGCAAACGAAAGCCAAATTGTAGTGCGCATCGGGGTAGTTTGGATCCAGACAGACTGCTTGCCGGAGGTGCTGCCGTGCTGCTTCGACTTCACCGACTTCTTCCAGCACGCTTCCCAGATTAAAATGAGCCAAAGCATTTTCGGCGTCCAATGCAACAGCGCGCCGGAAGTACTCAGACGCCTTTTCGAGGTTTCCATCCTCGTAGTAGAGCGTCCCGCAATTGATCAGTATCTCGGGCCTTCCGGGATCGACGCACAAAGCAAGATCGTAGGCATCGATCGCTTGGGCCCTGGTCTTTCCCTCGGCTTCATACTCGAGTGCCGTGGCCAGCCACTCGTCGGCATTGCGCCCGGCCATGACACGCACTCTTTCCTGAAGCTCGCGAGTCTCGAAATTCAATACGAACTGACCTGACAGCGGTTCCAGCCGCGCCCCGCCGCGCTCCACAACGATACCCTTTCCATCGGAAAGAACACGCAGCTCCGCCAGCGGCGCGTGGACTTGGGCAAGCTTCTCACGAAGCGCGGCAAGCGCTCGCCGCAGACGGTTGGCGGGCACTCCTTCTTCGACCAGCTGCTTTACTGTGCGCAGGCCAATCAGGTCGCCGAAGTCGTAGAAGCGGCTTCCTTGTTCTTTCCGGGGAGAGACAAGGCGCAAGCGGTCCCAATAATCCAGCTGTTTCCCGGTCAGACCCACAATGCGCTGGGTCTCCTCCGGACTGAATCTGTCCGTCGCACCCATCAGGAATTAACCGGCTGCCTTCTTTCCTGCCTTTTTCTGAACGGATGAGATCGGTTGCACGGCTCGAGCTGGAGGTTTCTTGCCCACCGGCGCTGGCGCTGCGGGCGCGGCGGCCGCAGCTGGCGCTTGCTTCTCCGCGAGACTTTTCTTGAGGGCTTCCATCAAATCAATCACCGGAGCCATATGCGGCTGGGCCACTTCGGTCACTTCCTGGCCCTTGAGCTTGGCAGCGATCATCGCCCGCACATTCTCTTGATACTCGTCCCGATATTTTTGTGGCTCGAAAGGAGCCGCAAGACTTTCAATGAGTTGTCGCGCGAGCTTCTTTTCCTGTTCTTTCACTTCGATCTTATCGGTCGGAACGGATTCAGCCGCGCGTATCTCATTGGAATAGAACATCGTGTGCAGCGTCATGCCCTTAGTTCCAGGCCGGACAATCACGATGTGTTCACGCTGGTGCATGGTGAGTTTCGCGATGGCTCCGTAGCCGGACTCTTCCATAGCCTTCATAAGCAATTGATAAGCTTTCAGCCCGGCATCCTCCGGGGTGATGTAATAGGAGGAGTCGAAATAGATTGGATCCATTTCATTCAGCTTCACAAACTCCAGAATCTCCATCACCCGTGCCGAGGAAGGCTCGATCTTATCGAGCTCCTCTTCGCTGAACAGCACGTACTGATCCTTTTCATACTCGTAGCCCTTCACAATTTCGGAGCGTTCCACGTTGCGATTGCAAACAGGACAAAACAAGGGCTGCTTGAGGCGCGAATGGCACTCTTTGTGGAGCTGGTTGAAACTGATTCGTTCTCCGCGGGCCGCGGCAAACATGCGGACGGGCATCGAAATCAGGCCAAAGGTGAGGTGGCCTTTCCAGACGGTCGTGGCCATGGGGACGCTCCTTCGACAACAGGCTTGGGACTGCGCACGAGCTTTTAAGATTAGCCGTCCACCCAGGGGGGAAGCAAGACGAATCGTGGGCAGGTGGTTTATTAGTCAGCTTGATGTTAGTTTGCATCGGACTAGGAGGTCCCGGGACCCGGAAGAGTCTGGGATAGAATGTTTTCATGGCCAAGCTCGGAGAATACCAGCGAAAACGCCGCTTCGACCGGACGCCTGAGCCGTCCGGCGAACCGGAACCCCTTGCCGGTAAGGTCCAGGACCAGCCCTCCCCGGGCGCCAAACACACGCGCCTGCCAAAGCCGAAACTGCCACAGTTGGAGCTCCGTCCCGGGGCCGAGCATGGCGACACCTTCGTGGTTCAGAAGCATCAGGCAACGCGGCTGCACTACGATTTCCGGCTGGCGATCGATGGGACGCTGAAGTCGTGGGCTGTGCCCAAAGGACCTTCCCAGAGCCACGCCGACAAGCGGCTGGCGGTGCAAACGGAAGATCATCCGCAGGACTACGCCAACTTCGAAGGGAAGATTCCTGAAGGCAATTATGGCGCGGGAACGGTAATGGTGTGGGACCGCGGAACTTTTCATGTGGAGGGCAATCTCGACGCGCTGAAGCAATTGGAAAAAGGAGAAATCAAGTTCAGCTTGAACGGGGAAAAGCTAAAAGGCAGCTTTGTTTTAGTGAAACTGAAACAGAGCGAAAAAGGCAACGAATGGTTGATGATCAAGCATAAGGACGCCGCCGAAGATTCCTCCTGGAACATCGACGAGCATGACGGTTCTACCCTTACGGGCCGCACCATAGAAGAGATTAAGGAAGAGCTGCCGCCCAAACGCAAGCCAACTCTAATTCAGGGGTCTGAGTTGCAAGGTGCACGCAAGGGCGCAATGCCGTCTCGCTTGGAACCCATGCTCGCGACGCTCGCCGACCGTCCCTTTTCCGATCCCAACTGGCTATTTGAGATCAAGTGGGACGGCGTGCGCGCGCTTGCCCGGATCGAAAATGGCGCCCTTGCGCTACGCTCTCGTAATAGCATTGACATTACCAAACGCTATCCCGAACTGGCCTCTCTTCCCGATGCACTAGCCGCCCGCCAGGCAATTCTTGACGGAGAGATCGTGGCCCTGGACGCCCAAGGTCACAGCAGCTTCGAGCGCTTGCAGGAACGCATGCACGTGCGCGCCCCCAGCGAGAGCCTTGTCACGCAAATACGCGTCGTTTACTTCGCTTTCGATCTTCTTTACTGCGACGGCTACGACCTTCGCGAAGCGCCTCTGCTCGAGCGCAAACAGCTCCTGCAACGTTTGCTTTACCCTTCCGAACGGTTTCGCTACGCCGACCATCAGTTGGAACACGGGAAAGAGCTGTTCGCGCTGGCAGAACAAAACGGTTTGGAAGGAATCGTCGCGAAGCGAGCCGACAGCCCCTACGTTTCCGATCGAAGCCCATACTGGGTGAAGCTGAAGAGTACCAAAACAGTAGACGCGGTCGTCGGCGGCTGGACTGAATCTCGCACTTCTGCTCTTCCCTTTGGCTCACTGTTGTTGGGCTTGTATCAAGGTAAAAAACTTCAATTCATCGGGCACGTTGGCAGCGGATTTGACGGGAAAAAGCTGAAGGAATTGAGCAGCAGGCTGAAAGAACTGGCGGTTCCCGCTTGCCCGTTCGACGCCGTTCCTGAAACCAACGAAAAGCCATCCTGGATCTCTCCCGCCCTCATCGCGCGCGTCAAATTCAGCGGATGGACACAGGAGCACTCTCTGCGCCACCCTGTTTTCCTTGCGCTCCGCGAGGATGCGCGTCCCACAGATTGCCAATGGGAGAACGAGGTCGCCACCGCCGCACCTGCCGCCGCCCCAGCCGTAGTTCGCGCGCCCGAGGTCGTCGGCCGCGTACTCACCACAACAGCCCACATCGAAGCTGAGTTGTTCAAGGGGCGCTCAGAAACCGTCACTATCGAATTGGACGGCAAACGGCTGCGGCTAAGCAACCTGAACAAAGTCTATTTCCCCGAGTCCGGCCACACGAAACGGAATCTACTCGCTTACTACTACCGCATGGCCGACTTCATCTTGCCTTTTCTTCGTGATCGGGCCCTCGTCTTGCGACGTTATCCCGACGGAATCAAGGGCCAGGCTTTTTTTCAGAAGGACGTGCGCGAAGGTTTGCCGGAGTGGTTCAAGACGGTTCCGGTGGATTCCGAACATCGCGGTGAGGTAATTCAATACGCGACGGCCAACGACCGTGTCTCTCTGCTTTTCCTGACAGGCCTGGGCTGCATCGACCACAACCCGTGGTCCAATCGTTATGACGATCTCGATCATCCCGACTACTTCTTTTTTGATTTAGATCCCTCGGATGGTACGGAATTCGCTGTGGTCGTGGCCATCGCTCAAGCCCTTCATGAAAAATTGGAAGAATTGCGGTTGGTAAGCTTCCTGAAAACTTCAGGTGCGACCGGAATCCACATCTACCTACCCGTTGAACCCGTCTACACGTACGAGCAGTTGCGTACCTTCGGCGAGATTATCGCTCGAACGGTGACTGCCGAGCACCCCAATCTGGTCACCAGCGAACGCATCGTTGCGAAGAGGCCAGCAGGCCGCGTGTTGATCGACGTTCAGCAAAACGCCCATGGCCGGCCCCTGGCTGCCGCGTATTCCGTGCGCGCTTTCCCGCAAGCGCCGGTTTCCGCTCCTCTGTTGCCCCGCGAATTACGTCCCGGCTTGCGCCCCGAAGCGTTGAACATAAAGACGGTCTTTGCGCGCCTAAAGGAGAAGGGCGATCTCTGGGGCGATTTCTGGAAGCGGCGCCAACGCTTAGAACAAGCCATCGAGCTTCTCAGCAACCGTTTGCCGGCGAGAACGAAGAAAGCGCCTTGATCGCAAAACGGTAACCGCTGAAATGGTATTGTAAGGGTCTGCTTCTGCCCGGGGAACGCAAGAGCTGTGGGCAGCACCGTGGAAACGTGGGACTTCTCAAGGCGGCAGTAAGAGTCTCGAGGATGGCACCGACGGCTCGATGGCCTAGCGTTTGCGGGCATCATCAGCAATCGCCGTCTAGATTCTCTGGGCCTTTTCGAGATAGCGGCAAAATCCATTTGCCAATGTCATCTGACGAGGGTCTTTGCATTCCACTTCGACTAGGGCTGGGCTGGCCACAAGCACGCCGAGCGTAGGCCTCACGCTGCGAGAGGTGCTTTAGGTTACCTGATCGATAATATAAAGACAGGAAGGCCGGATGTCGTGTTTCTGCGCTCCGATGTGGCCCTTAGAAGTGTCGAGTTCCTGAAGCGGTGAGGTGATGGCGAGAGATCGTTGCCGATCAAGCGCCATGCTCCACCACATCTAATTAGCGGCCAAGGGTTCCATTCCGGCATGTTGTACCTCGATATAAACACCTTGACGTAAAAGTTGCCCCTAAATCGGTCCCAGCCAGGCGCTGGTTGACGATCAAAACCGGAGCGGACCTTTCGCGCGCAGGTGGAGACACTGACGCTGTTGTGGAGTTAGACGGGCAAGTGACCCCGCTGACCAGACATGGCAAAGTGAGTTTATTCGGGCGGAGGACTTCTCCTCCTTGACGTCAGGTGTGAGCTATGGTATTACATTTGCATAGTTGTAATGGAGACCCCTGTGGAGTCTGCGATCACTGTCAAAGGTCAGGCGACGATCCCGAAGGCCATTCGTGAGCATCTGGGGTTGAAACCGGGAGACCGGGTCAAGTTTTTCGTGCATCCCGATGGCAGTGTGGTCCTCCTGCCGAAACTCTCTGCATCGTCCTTACGGGGCATCGTCAAATCCCGGCGTCGGCGGCCAGTGACGATCGCGGAGATGACTGAGGCTGGAGTTGAAGGTGCCGCCCGCGTCGCGAGGCCCACTAGGCATCGATGATTGGGCTCGACGCCAACATCCTTGTCCGTTACCTCACCCAAGACGACCCGCTTCAGTCGTCAAAGGCAACCGAGATCATCGAACGGCGACTTACCGAGGAAACGCCCGGTTTTGTCAGCATTGTGGCGATGGTCGAGACGGTTTGGGTCCTGGACCGTGCCTACGGGTTACCAGCCCATAAAATTGCCGCGGCTGTCGAGCGTATGCTTCAGACGGACGTGCTTGTTATAGAAAACGAGCAGGAAATATTCACAGCCATGATCGCACTCAAGGAAGGGCAGGGCTCATTCGCCGATTCTGTTATCGCTGCGCTCGGTCTCAGAGCGGGTTGCTCTTGCACCCTGACATTCGACCGCAAAGCGGCGCGGCTACGCGGCTTCGAACTCCCCTGACTTGTGCTCTCTCAGCGCGCTCGATCTTTGGCAAATGACTAGCTCATTGCTCTTGTAATTTTGACCTCGAAGAAGCAGAAGAGTTGGAACAAGTGATGGCGCGGTGGGGTTATCGATGGAACCAGAACCGCAACCGCAAGTCTCCCTTCCGGTGCCGTGTCTGTGGGCTTTGAGGTCTATGCGCTCCGCGTCGGGAAGAGACGCTGCGCGGAGGGCCATGGGCTTTCGCGATGGTGTGTACCTACAGTGTAATAGCAACCATAAAGATAAGGTGCCGGGGGCCAGACATGCACGATACTGCCACAAGCTATGTTCTTTGTTGACTTAGCTGCTTAATTGTCTTGAAAGCCTTTGGCATCATCGAACAAGTCACCGCTATGTCTTCGCTCGGTGCTGCCTCAATTCTAACTGCCGGAACCGCCGCCCAGGAGGCCCGCCGAAACTGGGTTGAGAGGCTATACCCAAAGCAAGGTTAGTCATCTGCTCAGATTCTGGTGTTTTGGTGCGCTAAGGCTCGCAGGATAGCGTCCAGAA